>Ga0371490_1000495_pt1 | contig 26522 bp, 19 predicted proteins | sample MB2SIPfraction_FD_207959 | JGI IMG/M metagenome (GOLD analysis project Ga0371490, IMG submission 207959) | Lab enriched peat soil microbial communities from McLean, Ithaca, NY, United States - MB28FN SIP fraction | ecosystem: Environmental > Terrestrial > Soil > Wetlands > Peat | place: USA... | reverse complement strand
GGGCGGCGATAACTGCTATCCGTATACCGCCGGCGGTTATAGGTTTCGAAACCCAAAGTCTTCCGTCGAGAGTCCAGCCCGAGGGGGACCCCGCATGCCTTTAAGGGGCGCCGGAAGTTCAGTAACACCTGAGTGCAACGCCTGCTGGCCAGCAAGTAAGGACTAGCAGCGGAGCCTGGCGCCACAGTCCCAATTTAAGGATAGCGGGTGCGTCAAGGGATTTGAGAGGTAAGTGATTGAGTTAGCGGGCAAAAATGGGTGTGACTGCGCTACGAGATGCGGCGATGCGAAAAGCCGGTCCGGGCTTGCGCCCGGATGCGCGATTGACAATCGCGCGCAGGTTGGCAACCTGCCCCACGGGGCCGGGCATCTCCCGGGCTCTATATACGGGCAAAGGCGACGCGAGGATTGCCGCTCGTTACTTCGCGCCGGGCCGGACGGTCACCATCACCACGCCGTGGCTCGGCACCTTTGCCGAGAAGCCGCCCTGCTGCGAGCCTAGGTCCTGATGCGCCCAGAGATCGCGAACCGCGGCGGAGATCGAGTCCGGGTATCCGATGTCGGTCCAAGCCACGCGGATCTCGGTTTCCGAGGCGCCGCGATTGAGCAGCGCGACGGTGCGGCTGCCATCGGCCATCTGTTTCGACCAAATCTCGCGGTCGCCGTCGCGCTTCACCCTTCGCCCCTGGTAGCCGAGCGCGTCCTGATCCACCGCAATCACTTCCTTGTTAGTGAGAATAGAGCGGATCTCGTCCGTCATGCTGCGGATGTCGTTGCCCGCCATGAGCGGCGCCGCCATCAGGCACCACAAGCTGAAGTGCGCGCGATACTCGGTCGAATTCATGCCGCCGTTGCCCACTTCGAGCATGTCGGGATCGTTCCAATGGCCGGGGCCGGAGGCGAACTCGATGCCGTCCTGCAAATCGAGAATCTGGACCACGCCATTGCCACCCCAATCCCGCTTGATACTCCACTTATCCTGGATGTCGCCGGTGGTCCGCCACAGGTTGCCGACGTCCGCGGCCCAGAGCCACGGCTTCGACGAACCCCATTCGCAGATGCTGAAAACGATCGGCCGCCCGGACTTGGCCAGGGCGTCGCGCATGATCGAATAAGATGCGACCGAATTCTGCGTCGTGGTGTTGCACCAGTCGTACTTGAGATAATCGACGCCCCAGGCCGCGTACTGCCGCGCATCCTGAAACTCATAGCCGCGGCTGCCGGGACGCTTCTGGCACGTGCCGGTGCCGGCGTCGGAATAGATGCCGAACTTGAGCCCCTTGGAATGGATATAGTCGGCCAGCGCCTTCATGCCGCCCGGGAACCGCTTGGCATCGGGCACGATGTTGCCTTCGGCGTCGCGCGAAACCTGCCAACAGTCGTCGATCACCACATACTGATATCCGGCATCCTTCATGCCCGTGCTGACGATGGCGTCGGCGGCTTCGCGAATCAGGCTCTCGCTCACATTGCAGGCGAACTTGTTCCAACTGTTCCAGCCCATCGGCGGCGTGCGGGCCAGGCCGTTATCGAGTGCGAACAGGCTGCTGCCGCCGAACGTCAGGATCGTAAGGAAAAATGCTCTTCTCATCTCACTTGCCTCCTTTGAGGGACACGGGCGCGCGGCCACCCGTGGCGAACCCGGGCGCCAACCCGCCCGGACTCTTATGGTCGCACAGCGCGTAGCGCTTGAACGTGCCGGGGCGCGCGACATGGATGGAGCGGTCTTCGGTTTTCACAGGAAAGGGCGGTCTCTGAGCGTATTCTCACTCGGGCTGTACCAAGTGTACGCGCTGGTGCCTGCGGAGTCGGCGAAAGGAAATGCCGTTCCGGTGACGATTGCGATCGGCGGGGCGACTTCGAATACCGTCAGCATCGCCGTGCAATAACGGAGTCAGAAGTAAGAAGTCAGGAGTCAGAAGACAGGAGTCAGAACCGAGCGGATTACTTCTGTCTTCTGACTTCTGTCCTGCGTTACGTGTCGTAGCGCTCCATGGTGCGTGGATTGTAGCCCCAATGAAATTCCAGCTCGTAACCCATCGATTTTGCGAGGCCATCCAAGTCCGGAAACAAAGTCGCGTAGGTGATGTTCATGCGGTACAGCTCGCGCAGGGCCACTTCGCGCACGGGGTGAGCGAGAACAAACTTGGCCAGAATGTTTTCCTGGTCGGCATCGCGGAGGATTTCATCCACCGGCAAATCGAGCACGCCCGGCACCGCGAAGGTGCCCGATTGCGCGATCAGCCGGCGGTTCATAGTGTGCGGCTCGCCCATCCAGATGAACCGGTGATGGCCTTTCAGAAAATAGCGCTGGAAAGCGCCTTCGCGGCGCGGGTCCGTGCGCACCGGCTTGCGCGCGCGGCTGCTGTCGATGCGGGCAGGGTTCATGGCCCAGACAACGCCCTCGGCGAGAGCGTGCTCGAGGGCGAAAAACGCCGCCACGTACGGCGACCAGGTGAAATCGATCAGGCGTGTCGGCGCGCCGTGGTGCTGCATCAGGGCCAGCCACTCGAAGTCGTCGTCCCACTCCGGCGGCCGCGCCAGAAACTGGTGCGCCTTGCGCTTGAAGATGCGCAAAATGCGCTCCTCCTGCAACGGCCATGCCTCCGGCGCCACGCCGAAATTCCGCAGGTAGAGCGAGAGGGAGCTGTAGAGCGGCCCGCGCTCGTTGCGCTCCCCGCGGAAAGCCCAATGTGAGTAGGGCGGCTTCGTGATGAGCTTCAAGAACGCTTCCCAGGATTGCAACTGGAAAACCGGGTAAGGGCGCCTGCGCTTGCGGCCTGGCATGGTGTTTCCATGGTAGCGCGGGGAAGAAAAGCCGAGACGAATCCCGGCTCAGCAGGCTGACAGCCTGCGCCACGGCTACTTGAGCGGCGTCAGCTTGTAGAGGCCCGACGCGTGCGGCGATACGTGGAAGGTTTGACCGGCGCGAATTGTACCCACGTCCGCTCGCTGCCAGAGGTCGCGTAGCGTGCAATTGGGCGGCATGCCGAGTGCTTGCCAGTCGACGCGGATGTCGATTTGTCCGTGGTCGCCCACATTGAAGACGGCGAAAAACTTCGCACCGCCCGGGGCGTCGGCAGACCAGATGACACTGTCGCCGCCTTCCGCGAACGCTCCGCCATGTGTGCCGGTCTGGTTAACCGCCAGCACCTCGTCATTGGTGATCAGCGATTCGGTGAACTCGTCGTTGGAGGGTAGGTCGCCGCCGAACATCAGCGGCGACTGCGCAATCGACCAGAGGCCGATCAGCGTGCGCTGCTCATCCCGCGTAAAGCGGGACATGCGCGCTTCGCCGACTTCGGCGCGAATGCCGATGCGGCCCAACGGGAGCATGTCGGCATCCGGCCAGGCGCCGGGGCGGCCGACCGAACTCCAGATCGACATCAGGATGAAATTCTGCCGCAGCAGCCGCCAATCGTCCCAAAAATCGTCGGAGATGCGCCACATGTTGGCGTTCTCGCGCAGGAATTCGATGTCCTTCACCATCGCCGGTCCCGGCGAGAGGCTGAGCACGATCGGCCGCCCGGTCTTCCCGATGGCGTGGTGCAGCGCGGCGATCTCTTCGCGGTGAGTCGGCCGCGCGATGTCATCCGCCTTGATGTAATCCACGCCCCATTCGGCGTATAGCTTCAGCAGCGAGTCGTAATAAGCTTGCGCGCCCGGCCGGCTCATATCGACGCCATACATGTCGCTGTTCCACGGGCAGGTGGAGTTGACGTCGGCGATTTCGGCCGCGTGCACCCCGGCGCCGAATACGGGTAAGTTCGCTTTCACGGCCTGCCGCGGTATTCCGCGCATGATGTGAATACCGAAGCGCAGGCCCAGGCCGTGAACATAGTCGGCCAATGGCCGGAAGCCGCGGCCTTCGGCGGCGGATGGAAAGCGGTTGACGGCGGGAATGAGTCTGCCGTTCGCATCCATCTCGAGCGCGGCGTCCTGGCGGTAGCCGTGGGCTTTGGGATTTGGCTCGGACCACTGGATATCAACCACGATGTACTGCCATCCGTGCTGTTTCAGGTGCCGCACCATGTAATCCGCGTTGGCCTTCACTTCGGCTTCGGTCACCGTGGTGCCGTAGCAGTCCCAACTGTTCCAACCCATCGGCGGGGTTGCAGCTACGCCATCGGCAGCGGCGCACAACGCCGGTGCGGCGAGGAACGCGATCAGTGCGAGATAGGATTTCATAAGGCTCCCCTTACGCGTTTTGTATACGAGCACGTGCGAAGACAGAAGACAGGGCCGAAAAACCGCCCGAAGTTCCGGAAATCCCGGCAAATCACTGGCGGCAAGACCGCCGGCGTTACCCGAGTTAGTAAGTCGCCACTGACACGCGCAGAATCACCGGCTCCGACCGGAAATTGATTCCCCAGTCGGTTTCGTCGCCATTCCACATGCGCACCATTTTGAAGACGCCGTTTTCATAACTGCCTTCCTCGACGCGGAGGAACTGGCGCTGCTTTTCCGCTGCTCTGGGATGGAAGTCGACGCGGGAAGAAATTCCGGTTACGAGAAACTGACTTTCGCCGAGCTGAGCCACCAGCGCGCGCCCGATGGGCGATGGGTTGCCCCGCGCCGGATTGTTGCGCACCGCGCCGTAGGACACCTCGGCCTTCCACGCGCCGAAATCGAGCGTTTGCGAGACCTTGCCTCCCTCCTCCGCCGCCGCGCGCAGCTTGCCTTCGAAACTGAGGCGCGCGATCTGGCTGGCTATGGGCCCGATCAAACGGTACTCTTGCGCGATCGGTGCGAACTGCTCTTCGGTGCCGCCTTCGACGTAATCCAGGCCGAACGGGGAAAACCCGATGGCTCCCATGCCGAGCGCGGCAAACAGGAAACGGGCGACGCCGGCGCTGTGACCGGTTTCCGGAATGAACAGAGCGTTGTCGTCGCGACGGTAAAGATCCATCACTTTCAGATACTCCGTGCTGTCGTCGACATAAATGTCGGGCGCGAGTATGTCCAACGCCGGCGCAGCGACCTTCCAGATGGGAAGGACGTTGTCGGTGGGGCCTCCGCTTTCATACGTGCCGGGAGGGCCGGGCGGGATGGCGCGCCGCAGAGCGGCATTGGCGTACAGCGGCAGCGGATAAACCGCCTTTCCCGCGGCGGCGACTTTGCCTACATAAGTAGCCACCGCCCAGGCGTGGAAATTCACTTCGGCTTCGGCGCCGAACGCTTCCCGCCAGTTGGGCGCGGGCGTGGCGGCCGGCACGTGCATGGCTGCGAGCACTTCGGCGGGCACAGGCGCTTCGTACAACTTCTGCGCCACCGGCGAATAGTCGCGACGGATTTGCCACGTGCCGGCTTCATTTTCCACCTGCACCAGCAGCACGGTGCGCTCCGCATCCGCCTCCTTGAGGTGCTGCATGAACGCGGTGAAGGCGTGGACATCGGCATCGAGCGAGGCCTTCGCGAACGGCGACGGAGAATCCACCGGGCGGCCGTTCCAATCGGCGATGCGCGCATAACGCTCCGGATCCAGCTTCATCCATTCCGGCGTGTAATGCTGGCTGCCATTCTTGTACAGCCCGAACCAGAGAAGAACCAGGTGCACGTTATGCTGGCGGGCCTGGGTGAGAAGCGTGTCCATCACGCTGTAGTCGAACTGACCCGGCTGCGGCTCGAACTGTTCCCAATACACTGGCATTTCGACCGTGTTGGCGTGCAGATACGCAATCGCCGGCCAGACCTTGGGAAGCGCGCCGGGCCAGGCGCTCGAGTTGCCCACCTGCGCCCCCAGCATCAGGTACGGCGCGTCATCGACAAACAGGGCGTAGCGGCCGTCCTTATGGACCAGGCGGGGAAGCGGACGTTCCTTGGTCTGGGCGCACACCGTAGCCACGGCAGCGGACACCGCCAGAACGGCGGCCAATCGCAAAGCTGGTTTCATGATTTCCTGTCTCCAAAAGCTGCGGCGCGAACGCGCAAGCAAGCCGTCCCGGCGCCGGCGCACTCGTGCCCGTAATAGTCGACACCCGAGTCTTGATTATACGCCCGTGGCGTTGCCCACTCCGACTGCTTTGCCGGGCCGTCAATCTCTCATCCAGCGGGGATCAGCGACCGGTGACTGGAAGTTCCGACATCCCAGAACCCGACTTATGGGGCGCTTCGATTGGCGCACATCCGCGGGTTTGCGCGTTACACGTCAAAGTGGACGCCTTCCACACTGCCCGTTTTTCGGCGGCATGGCCGGAGTTCGTGGGTCACAGCCAACGGGAACAGAGATTCTTGAACCGGCTATCGAATTTCCCGACGCACCATCGCCCAGGTTGGCGAAAAAGGACGCATCGCTGAGCGCCCCGGCGATCAGGTTATTCTCCACACGCACCTGAAGCACCTGGTTTCCAGTCGCGGCATCCAATCCGGCGGTCACGTCGATGCCCTTGATTCCTGAGGCGGGCGTGACACCAAGCGTGGGAATCTGGTCCACCTGGTTGCAATAGATCTGCGCGGCAGACACGACATTATTGTCGCCTGGAGAGGGAGGGGCGTTCGGTGGGGCGCTGCCCCCAAATCCTCCGACAACGTCGATTCCAATGAACGGCGTGTTCACGTCGTTATTGGCAATCGAGATACCGTTGACGCTGTTTCCCGGCTCCAGCCATCCTGCCCATACCCCAATTCCCGCGCTCGCGAACGCCATATCGAGGGTGAAGTTGGGGTTTCCGGGAAGAGTCAAGCTCCGGATGCTGTTCGCCTGGATGAGCACGTTGGACAGCGAATTCCCGGTCGAGGGTCTGCTGAAGTACCCGCCGCTGGAGCCGCCGTCGAGTTGCACTGTGCCCGTCATCGTATTGCCCAGTATGGAGAGACTGTCGATCGCGTTGTTGGCATTCCCGCAACATGCCGCTTGAGCGAAGATTCCGAAGCCAACGGCTCCGTCGATGGTGTTCGAGAGAATACCGATATCACGAGCGACGTTGTTCTCCGAATACTGAATGGGTCGCAGGGACGGGTTCGCATCGTCGCTGGCGGCGTCCCCGACCGCTACCTCAATGCCCAATGGCTGCACGGATGATGGCGGGAGCTGGCCAGTGACCTGGATCTGGTTGGCAATAATCTGCACGCCGTCAATCAAATTTGCCGATGCACTGCCCACGCCCTCCCCAATCCGAATCCCAAATTGGGGAACAGCGGATGAAATGGCATTGTTAGCGATCAAGGTGTCGAGCGCCTGGTTGTTCGTCGAAGCGATCCCGCCTCCTGCTGTCATCACAATGCCTCCCGCGCCCGGCATCGGAAGCAGAATATCGTTATTGGCGATGGTGGTGTGTTGTAACGTGTCGCCGACGGTGCCGCCGAGTCCGAGATCGATACCCAGCAGCGGGCCGGAGGCGCTGCCGGTAATGGTGTTGCCGGTAATCAGGATATGATCCCAGGTGTTATGCGTCGCCACGGCCGGGCTGGAACCTGAGAGACCGGCCTCGCCGATGACTGGAGACAGCACGATTGCCTCAGTTTGGATGTTCGTCATCACCAGATTGCTGACGGTAATGTTGGAGAAAGTCGTCCCGGTGGCCGCTGCCGGACGCTTGATCAGAACGCAGATCCCACAGTTCTGGAGAGCCAGCCCGTAGACAGTGTTGCCTCCCGAATAAACAAAAACACCCGTGGCCGGGCCAGACTGGCTGGTGAGCGTGATATCGGGCTGTCCGTCGCCATCGATGTCGCCGTTGATGGTGACGTTGCCCCCGGATAAGGCGGACAATCCCTTGATATTGGGTCCGGAATCGACAACGATGGTGGAACCCTTCAGCGCAGGGGCGAACTGGATATTCCATGTGCCGGGGTCGTTGTTGGTGGCGATGACCGCTTCCTGGAGAGAAATTCCGTCCGGGCCGGGATTGGCAACCAGCGCCGCCACGGAGGACGTGTCGCCATTAATCGCCATCGTGGCATTCGTGACCGTAATCACCGTGCCGCGATTGAGAACCACGGCGGGAATGGTCACTGCGGGAGGGGTATAGCTATTCGCGCCGACCCCACCGCAAGAGGCTGGCAATTGGTCCGCTAGGGCCGGGAGTGCACCGATGGCCAATAAAGCGGAAATAGCCCCCATCGCAGGTCGCATTTTCTTGGGCGTCCTCTGAGCCGCGGCAGCATTTATTTCGCCGTACGGCACTATTAGATTACTCCCAATCGTCTTCATTCGTTGCGCTGATACTTCGTCTGCTCCACTTCCTTCCATCCAGAGCGGCTGGAAACCCAGCCGAGGTTCAGCGTCTGCTAGAGGAACTGGTACCCATCAGGCCCACTTGGACGTAAGCCGCCATCCGGGACTTCTGCCACTCAAGAGGTCCCCAAACGGCGTTCGGGGAACCCAGACAGGTTAAGTTGGTGCTTATAGCAGTCTGCCACCACCGCGCTCAGTCTTCGTCGTGCTGGGCGGAGAGGCGGGTCACCACGGAGAGATCCTCCAGCGTGGTGACATCGCCGGCGACGGTGTTGGAGGTGACGATTTCGCGCAGCAGGCGGCGCATGATCTTGCCGCTGCGCGTCTTGGGCAGCGAGTCGGTGAAGCGGATCTGCTCCGGCTTGGCGAAGCTGCCGATCTCATGCGCTATCCACTTGCGCAGCTCCTCGCCCAGCTCGTGGTGGTCCCAATTGCCCTTCTTGAGGGTGACGAAACACGCCACGGCCTGGCCGGTGATCTCGTGCGGCTTGCCCACCACCGCAGCTTCCGCCACCGCGGGATGCCGCACCAGCGCGGATTCGATCTCCATCGTGCTCAGCCGGTGGCCGCTGACGTTCATCACGTCGTCCACGCGGCCGAGGATCCAGTAATATCCGTCCTCGTCGCGGCGCGCCGCGTCGCCGGTCATGTAAACGCCCTCGATGCGCTCCCAATACTGTTGCCGGTAGCGGTCCGGATCTCCCCACAACGTGCGCGCGATGGCGGGCCACGGCCGCTTGATGACGAGGAAGCCTTCCGCGTTGTCGCCGGCGGGCTTGCCCATCAGATCGACCACATCGCACAGAATGCCCGGTTGCGGCAGCGATCCCGAGCCGGGTTTGAGCGGCACCGCGCCCGGCATGGCGGAGATCATGATGGCGCCGGTCTCGGTCTGCCACCAGGTGTCGACGATGGGGCAGCGCTCCTTGCCGATCACCTTGTAATACCATTCCCAGGCCGCCGGATTGATCGGCTCGCCGACCGAACCGAGCAGGCGCAGGCTTGACATGTCGTGCGCGTTGGGCCATTGGTCGCCCTGCCGGATGAAGGAGCGGATGGCGGTGGGCGAGGTATAGAAAATGTTGACGCGGTACTTTTCGATCAGGCGCCAGAAGCGATCGGGCTGCGGGAAATCGGGCGCGCCTTCGTACATCACGGTGGTGGCGCCGGCCGAAAGCGGGCCGTAGACGATGTAGCTGTGGCCGGTGACCCAGCCGATATCCGCGGTACACCAATACGTGTCTTCGTCGCGCAGGTCGAAGACCCACTTCATGGTCGCGGTCACCTGTAGCAAGTAGCCGGCCGTGGTATGGACGATGCCTTTCGGCTTGCCGGTGGTGCCCGAAGTGTACAACACGTAGAGCGGATGCTCGCTATCGAGCTCTTCGGCGGGGCAGACTTCGCTCACGCCCTGGTCCAGATCGTGCCACCAGTGGTCGCGGCCGTCTTTCATGACGATGGCGCTGCCGGTGCGCCGGAGCACAATCACGCTCTGGACGCTGGGGCACTCGACGAGCGCTTCATCCACCGCGTCCTTGAGGCGGACTTCCTTACCGCGGCGCCAGGCGCCATCGCCGGTGATCACCACCTGCGCTTCGAGGTCCTGGATGCGCGCCTTCAGAGCTTCCGCTGAGAAGCCGCCGAACACCACGCTGTGAGTCACGCCCAGCCGCGCGCAGGCGAGCAGCGCCACGGGCAGTTCCGGCACCATGCCCATATAGATGACGGCGCGGTCGCCGGCCTTGAGGCCGCGCCCCTTCAGCACGTTGGCAAAACGGCACACCAAGCGGTGCAATTCCTGGTAGGAGATCTGCCGCTGGTCGCCTGGCTCGCCCTCCCACAAAATGGCGACCTTGTTCTTGCGATGCGTCGCCAGATGCCGGTCCAGGCAGTTGTAGCTTGCGTTGGTCTTGCCGCCGACGAACCATTTGGCGAACGGCGGATGCCACTCAAACACGTGCGACCACTTCTCGAACCAAAAGAGCTCTTTTCCCGCCAGCTCGCCCCAGAATTCTTCGGGCTTTTCCGCGGCTCTTCGATAGAGTGCCCGGTATTCGTCCATGTTCTGCACATGGGCGCGGCTCGAGAATTCGCTGCTGGGTGGGTAAGCGTTAGCTGGCGCCATGCCAGAGATATTATCAGAAACGACGTTGGGCCCGTGGCGCACGCACTCGTCGCACGCACTCGTCGGTGCCGCGCCGGCACTCGTGCCGACGCAGGGCGTTTCAAGGTAGGACAGACGATCGGTTCTTGCCGTCTGTCAATGCGTCGCCCATAGTGAGGCACGACAGACCACGAAAGGCGATGGTCCGTCCTACCTGCGCCGCACGAGTGCGTGCGCCACGGCTGTTACCGCGGCTGGAACTTGAAGTCGGAAATCGCGATCTCGTCGTTGCCCTGGATCAGGAATCCGAACTTGCCCTGCGTATAATCGCGGCCCGGCTCGGCAAAGGTATCGAGGACTTTCCACTCTTCGCCCCCGCGCCCCTTTTGTACCAGGCGATCCGAGGCCACATCGATCTGAATCGTGAACGTCTTCTGATTACCAAGATTATGCGCCGTCTTGGGCACTCGCTCGAGCCGTTGGCCATCCTTGATTACCCAGGCCCTGAAATTCTTCCGGTCGATCTCGAAAAGCAGATAGTTCTTGGCGTCAAGGTATTGCAGGCACCAGCGGATGGCGCCTGCGCGGAACACGCCGCCGCCTTTGACCAGTTCCACCGTGAAGGTGAGGACGCCCTTGGGCGACGGCTTAAAAGGAACGAATCCGCCACCCTTGTGGACCCAATTGTCGCCGTCCTTGGTCCAACTCCCCGGGTCCTCGAATAACACCATCGCGTTTGCCACCAGGGCCGGCGCCGCGGGCCGCTCGCGAGCCAGGGTCAAGTCTACTTCCCGGCTTTCGCCGGCGGCCAGTTGGAAGCGTGTTGTCGATTCGGTGAATCCCGGTGCGGTGGCCGCAAACACATAGGTCCCGGCGGGCAACTCGATCTGGTTCCCGCGAACTTCGTGGGCTTCCGATTCGTCGCCGCGGCGGTAAGTAACGGCCGCCGATGCGGGGTTGCGGGCGAGCCGGATGGTGCCGTTGGCGGTCGCCAACACGACGTCGGCGCCGGTCAGCGCCACAACCTGGCCCGCCTGGAAGGATCGTTGCAGCCGTTTCGGCAGGCGCTGCTCACGCCGCAATTCAATGGTGTGTTCGCCCGGTTGGATTTCGCTAATGCTGAACAATCCATCCGGCCCCACCGTGCCGGCGATCTTCTGATCGACCAAAACCTCAGTGCCGGCCAGCGCACCGTGGATCTGGAGCGAGCCGAATTGCGGCTGCGGCCTCAGGTTGAACTGCACGCGCACTTCGGCGCCCTTCTTCACGTCGACGGTTTGCTCAGGCTCGTCCAGAAAACCGCCCTTGGCCACCCGCACCGCGACCTTACCGAGGATGGGGACGCGCAACTGGCCGTGAGCAGTGAGCCGGCGGTCCTCCTTGCCGTTCAAGAACACATGCACTCCGTCCTGGCCGGTCGAGACAATCAGCGTTCCGGCATTGACGTCGGTCTTCAGGAACGCGGTCAGCGTGGGCGCGGCGCCGAAGCTTTCGCTCATGTTGCGCCGATCCTGGCCGTCGCCCACTACGATTTCATTTACACCCGGCTGAAAGCCCGTAAGGTCCGTCCCGCCAGGACTGGCATCGCTTTGTGGCTGGCCATTGACCGCGAGCTTCCAGGGACCAGCATTGGTCACGATGCGCGCCTGCTTCCCGAAGCTGGTCACCAGCACGGCGACCATGTTCCGCGCGTTTACGGGGCCGGTCACGGCCGGCAGCCGCGCATCGGCGATCTCAAACGAGAACGAGGCTTCGCCATTCGGTCCGGTGACTTTCAAGGTGTGCGTGCCCGGAGCCACCTTGTCGAGCACTAATTGACCTTCCTGCAGATCGGCCGGCGGCCGATCGTCCACCACCACCTTGCCCTGCACCAGATCGGTCAGCAGGCGAACCGATAGTGCCTGCGGCTGAAGCGTCAGGCTGATCGTCATCGGCTTGAGCGCTCTCACCGCAACCGTGCCTGCCGCCGGTTCGAAGCCGTCCAGCGACGCGGAGATCTGGTAGGTGCCTGGCGCCAACGCCAGTTTGCAGTTGGATGTGCAGGTGGACTCGTGGCCGCCGCCGGCCGCGGACTTTTCCGCGACCGCCGTAACGGACGCGCCCGGAGGAGTGGTCGTAATATCGACCTGGACGGCCGCCCGGTTGCGCGCCGCGATCGCCGCGTTGCGCGCGCGAGTTTGGTGCACCACCAAGAAAACGATCATCAGGACAACCAGCAGGCCGGCGATGGGCGCGATCACCACCGGGCGTTTCCAGTTAAACGGAGGGCTCGGCGGCGCCGGCGGGCGCGCAGGGGGCTCGGGCGGTTTTTCGGGTGCTGCCGCGAATGCGGGCGGAGGCTGCGCTGGAGCGGAGTCGAATAAAGGGGATGACGGCGGCAACGGCGTTGTCGCGGGCACTGCGGCCGGCGCGGGCGGCACAGTATCCCGGGAAGGAGATGGCAGCGGAGGCGGTTGCGCGTCCGGCTTGGCAGGCGGGGGCGGCGCAGGCGGTTTTTCGGGAGTTGCCGGGAATAAGGGCGGCGGCGGTGGCGGCGGAGAAAAATCGAACAAAGGCGATGGCAGCGGAAACGGCGCAGGCTCCACGGGCGGTGCGGGCCGGGCATCCGGTGCGGGCGGCACGACATTCAGGGGAGGAGCTGCCGGCGGAGCCGGTTGCGCCGCCGGCATCGCGGGCGGAGGCGGCGCGGGCGTCACACCGAGCGCGAGTGGAGGCTGTTCCGACGACGCAGCCCCATGCGAGGGGTATGACAGCGCCAGCAAAGTCGCCGCGGGCGTCACGGCTGGCTCGCGGGGGGCGGCCGGCACCGGCCCGACGCTGTCCGCGAAGTAAGCCGGCGGCGCCGGCGCCTCAGGCTGAGACGACGACGCGCCTGCGAACAACGGGAACAGAGGGAATAACGGCGACGGCGACTCCGCAATCATCACCGGCGGTTCATGCAGTGCGGGCGGTTCGTGTGGGACAGGGCTTTCGAGTGGAGTGGGCGGGACGGGCGGGACGGCCGGCGCAGGCGGCACGGTATCGACGAAAGGAGTTGGCGCCGGGGGCGGGGGCGCTACGTCGATTGCAGGCGGAGGCGGAGGCGGAGGCGGAGGCGGAGCAGGAGGCTCCGGGCGATTCTCAGGCGCCACCGCCAATGCGGGCGGAGGCGGTTGCGGCGGAGCCACAGAGCTTCCCCGCTGCTTGAGCAGCGTGCCACGCGCCATTAGTCGCTGCTTGACTTCGTTTCCGGTGAACTGTACGTCGAAGTCGCCAGGGAAAGCCTGGATGATCTCGTTGAGCCGGAAATAGATCGGTTTCAGTGCGGCCAGCTCGGCGGCTGACTCGATCTGTTCGTCGAGCCTCTTGAGTTCCTGGTAAGAATCGATATTTTCCACGCCCACGTTGCCAATCGTACACCTTCAGGGTATCTGGTCCTATACTGACGATGGTCAAACTCCCTGTCTTTTTGGGGCTTTACCAGTAGGCACGAGGCTCTGCCCGTCGGGCAGCCGATTGATTTCCGGTGCGGCATCACCGACCGCGGGAAGGCCCACCGGCCGAAAGTTGTTCGCACGCACAAGTGCTTATTTCTTCGAGGATTGCGCCACAGATTCGGGCTGGCGATCAGGCCATCGCCGGTGGTGGTTGATCGGCAATTGCGGCGTGGATGCCAACGCCAACTGGCCGGGCGTGGGCGATCAGGCTATTTCGGACTTCAGTGCGTGTAATCGGCTCGCGATGGCAGCGAGTATTGTCCGGCACTAGCGGCAGCCTCGGCATATGCGTGTCGAACTGCCCGTGGGGGGGCGCGGGTGGCTTGACGGGAACGCCCTTCTGGGCGGCGGGTGGCGTTTGATCCCGTTCGCGGCATCGTGCCCGTGGGAAGCGTTCCCTGTCGATCGGGCATTCCGGGCAGGGGCGTCGGCGGAGCGCCTCTTGACGCCGTGTCTCCACTGCGGGACGGAACGGCTGCCATAGGTATTGTTGGAACCGGACCACACGCAGGGCCGGCTCAACATCAGGAGCAGAGCGGCAATCAGCGTCCTCATGCCCGTTCTATCGGCCCCAGCGCCGAATTACTTTACGCGCTCGTCCCTGTCGCCGTCTGGGACAGGCTGATCGAAGCGTTCCAGAGCCCCGGCGCGCGATGAGCCTGGGGAGGTGACCGCGCCTCGATCGTTAGCTTTAGTAATTGGAACGCCGCTATCTATCAAGAACCCAAAAAATACATGGCGGAATCCAGGACGTATAAAAACTTCCGAGTAATAACTGCGTCTGACTGTGCAAGCAGCTCATAACGACCTGTATTACGGGCGAGGCGCCGTTTTGCAACGGAAATGCAGGGGGGGCGGCTATGACAGCGCGCGGGATTCAACTGCCTCAGGACTTGATGGACCTCCGGAAGGCAAAGGGCCTCACGCTAGCCCAGATTGCGGTAGCAACCAAGATTCATCTGCGCTATCTGGAAGCCATCGAGCGCGGTGCGTTCCAGGAGTTGCCGGGCAGCCTCTATACCGAAAGCTATATTCGGCAATACGCGCGTGCGGTAGACGACGCCGATAACGCCCTGTTGGACTACTACCGCAGCGTTTTCGCGCCGCAGACAGTGCGGCAGATCGCCGAGCCTGAACCTCAGTCGCGGATGGATCGCTTTCGAGAGGTCGTGCGTTCCGCATTCGGGCCGGACCCTCGGTTGCCGGTGAGAAAACGCCGCACGGCTTGAGGGTGCGCAGGGCAAGCTGACACAAGATCGGATGTCGCGAGCGGGTACCGGCGGGTATGATGGAGCGTATGGCGCTCACCTGGCTGGTAGTGGGGATCGGCGATATCTCGACCAAGCGGGTCTTGCCCGCGATTCTGGCTTCGCCGGACAGCCGCCTGGCTGGAATCGTGACGCGCGATGCGGCTAAGGCCGCGCGGTATGGCGTCCCCAGTTGGGAGAACCTGGAGGCCGCGCTGGCGGCCTGTCCGGCCGAAGCGGTCTACATCGCCACACCGGTCTTTGTCCACGCCCCACAAACCATCGCCGCGCTTCGCGCCGGCCGGCACGTGTTGTGCGAGAAGCCGATGGCCATGGACTACCCGCAAGCGCTGACGATGCAACAGGCCGCCGAAGAGACTGGACGAACGCTGGGCATTGCTTATTACCGGCGCATGTACCCGAAGGTGGAGCGGGCGCGCGAACTGCTGGCCCACGGCGCCATCGGGCGTCCGGTTTTCGCCGAGGCCACGTCTCACGATTGGTTCTACCCGGCCGGCGCCGCGCGGGAGTGGCTGCTCGACCCGGCGAAGGCCGGCGGCGGCCCGCTGTACGATATCGCCTGCCACCGCATCGACCTGATGAATTATATGTTCGGCCGGCCGGTGCGGGCCACCGGCTACCGTTCCACGCTGGTGCACCCCATCGCGGTGGAAGACAATGCCACGCTACTGATCGAACACGATTCGGGCCTGCGCGCAATGGTGGATGTGCGCTGGCATTCGCGTGTGGCGCGCGACGAGTTCCGCATTCGAGGCACCGATGGCGAGATGGATCTTTCGCCGCTGAACGGGCCGGAGTTGGTGTATCCCGGCGGCGCCGAGCAAGTGCCGGCGGCCGCCAATCTGCACTACCCGTGCGTCGAGGATTTTACCCGCGCGGTAATGGAAGGCCGCCCACCGCGCTCGACTGGCGCCACCGCGCTCGAAACCGAGTGGGTGATCAGCCAGGTGCAGGTGAAATCCTAGCGCCGGGTCTCTGCAGTTCGTTGACAAAGCCGTGCGAAGCTGTCGCTCTATTGCAGGGCCTAAAGGCCATCTTTAGCAGTTCTCAAGCGGCACGGCTGAAGCCGTGCCCTGTTTATCTGGGGCCGTCGGCCCGCGAAAGGCCATGAAAATATTTCCGAGATGATGGCACGCTGAAGGGGACCGAGAGCGACGAGATCAATGTATCAGTGGAGATGGCGAAGCTGTTGCCCTGTTTGATCCGGAGCGTGCGTTTTGGACGAATCATGGGGCGTCGGCTGGTGCGACGGTATGTGGCCCAGGAACTGGTGCTGAGCTTCGTGCCATCCGCCGAGCAGCGTTTGTGGCGCACGGTGACGCGCCAAAAGCAGCAACGTGTGGGCGCGCGAGTCCGCCTCCGGAACCCAATGGAAGCGTTTCTGGAAGAAGCTCATAGCAAGCTATCGAGTTTGGTTTCCGACCTATTGGGTCAGAGCGGCCGGCGCATGCTGGAAGCTCTCGGCGAGGCCGCAGCCGCCACTATTCTGGGCGGACTTAGATGCAGAGACGCGGTCCACCCGTTCATCGAGGCCCTCGCGGAGGGCGAATCGAACTTGTCATGGGCTTGCATGCGGGCGCTTCTCGACATCCGCAGCCGGCGCGGGGCGCGCAGATTGATGCAAATTGTTCGAGGAAAGTATCCCCTACGTGCCCGGCAAGAGGCTATTTACACCCTCTGGCAGCTAGACGAACTCAGAGCGGAGCCTCTGTTCCTTCATATTTGTGCTGCGGTAGACACGGAGGAAGAATACACGCGGGATATGGCCACCGAGGCGCTCGGCAACACCGCATTGCGGCCACGAACGCGACGGGCTCTCGCGGAGCGGCTGTCCGATCCGTCGCCCACGATTCGATACGCCGCGCTCTGCGCGTGCAGCCGAATGAATCGGAATTACGTCCCCTGCGAGTTTCCAGGCTTTCTTCGCCGGGCGCTGGAGGCCAAGCTCGGCGATCCAGACAGGGTTGACGATAATCGCGTCATCGCGGAACTCGCGGCGGAGTTACTCGGTCCGCATCGTTGTCCGGCGTAACTCAACGGCACCGCATCATTCCCTGCTCCTGTGGCTCCGCCGAAAAATGAGTCTTGACTCGCCTGCGTGTTTCGCTGTACAGTAGTCAGAGATGCGGCATCTCTTCAGTCGCGGCTTCCTATCGTACCGACTTTCAGTCGGACAGTCTTGGTGTCTGTCACTAAGTCTGTAATTTCCCTGTAAACCAAATTTCAATTTGTACCTGGAAGGCTCGGGTAATTGGTATCCCACTGCTAAGCCAGGGTCCTTCGGGACATAGGCGTTCGAATCGCCTGCCTTCCGCCAGATCTTTGACAATTCGTGTTTGGGCAGTTGGCTGAGAGGCTGAAAGCGCCGGGCTGTAGCCCCGGTAACCCTTCGGGAAACATCCAAGGTTCGAATCCTTGACTGCACACCAATGTTCGGGTGGTGCAATTTGGTAGACGCGTGCGGTTGAGAGCCGCATTGTTGCGAGTTCGAATCTCGCCCCGAACACCACAGGCTCGTAGCCCAACTCGGCAGAGGCAACGCGCTCAGACCGTGTCCAGTGTCGGTTCGAATCCCCGGGGCGCCCTCTGGGCCCGGTGCCAGGCGCCGCAACAGCAAGTGGTGAGCGGCCGAGCTGCAAACTCGGTGTGCGCGGTTCAAATCCGCGGCGGCGCTCCAAGTTCTTCGCACGGAGGAGTGGACGAGTTGCTAAAGTCACCAGTCCCGAAAACTGGCGTGAGTCCGGCAAGGACCACCGAGGGTTGAATTCCCTCCTCCTCCGCCAACCGAGTCAGACCTACAAACGGCATCTGATGTGAAGTTCATTAAAAGGTCTTAAGATGGCTTGAAATATCCCGAAAAATGTCTTAGGATGTAACTGCGTGATATACGTTATCCAATTCGGGACCGAAGCGAAAGGTACGCGGCGCATGAATCACGTCGCGCGCGAGGTGACCTGACCGTCTTGGAATAACATTCCGATTTCAAGAAGCGGGCGGCCACCAAAAATGGCCGCCCGCTTTTTTTGTTTTATCGGCAATTTGAGGCATTGTCTAACTTGCTTCCGGCTGGAAGCGACGCGCTCAAGGTGTGTCTCAGCGCAGGTCTTTGACAATTGAATAAGCATCACGAGAAGTATTACGCGGGCGGGCGTGGTATGTAGGGTGTGCCCTGGGCCTCCAACCCCGAAAAGAGATTTCGATTATCTCCGTCCGCTCCAAAGCTTATGCGGGCGTGGCCTATTGGTTGGGCATCGGATCGCCAGTCCGGTCAACGGGGTTCGATTCTCCGCACCCGCTCCATGCCGGAGTAGCTCAAGCGGAAGAGCACCGCACCCGTACCGCGGAGGGTCGGGGTTTCGATTACCCCCTCCGGCTCCAGCCAATGTAGCTCAATGGGAGAGCAGTTGCACGGTAGGCAACCGATGAGCGTTCGATTCGCTCCATTGGCTCCAGAATCATGCGCCCTGTAAGCATAGATGGCGATGCGCCGGTCCTGTACATCGGAGAAGTCCGTTCGATTCGGACACAGGGCTCCATCCCAGCCTGGTTCAGTAGGAGTACGTGCGCCCGATGAGCGCGAGACGGCGAGTTCGATTCAACGGGCTGGGACCAACACGTTTGTTGCGGGTAGAGGAAGTCCACAGCACGGTCTCATAAGCCGAGCCGAGACGGAGCGTTACCGTCACCCGCTACCACGGGGATGCGAGTTCAACGGGAGGACCGATGGCCTGCAACCATCAAATGAGAGTTCGATTCCTTCCATCTCCACCAGGTTCGCCGGAATAGCTGAGACGGTGTAGCGGCTGGTTGAAGCCCAGCAGACGCGGATTCGAGCGCCGCTTCCGGCACCAGATGTGACCGTAGCCGAGTGGTTCAGGCGGCTGGCTGTGAACCAGTCCACGAGAGTTCGATTCTCTCCGGTCACCCCAACACTGGGAGATAGCTCAACCGGCAGAGCGGCGGTCTTTGGAACCGCAGGTTGTGGGATCGTGGCCCACTCTCCCAGCCATAGGGGCGTAGCCAAGCGCTTAAGGCAGCAGGTTCTGACCCTGCCATTCGGTGGTTGAAATCCATCCGCCCCTGCCAGGTTTGCGCCCGTGTAGCTCAGTTGGATCAGAGTGCTTGTCTACGAAACAAGAGGCCAGAGGTTCGAGTCCTCTCACGGGCGCCACAGTTATGACCGTGTAGCTCAGTTGGATCAGAGCACGACTTTCCGAAAGTCGAGGTCGCAGGTTCGATCCCTGTCACGGTCACCACGGAGCGTAGACCGACTGGCGAGGTGCCCGGCCGTCTACCGGGTTCAGGCGGGTTCGATTCCCGTACGCTCCGCCATAGTTTGGTCCCTGTCTTCTAAGTGGCCAGGAAACTGGATTCTCACTCCAGCAATGCGGGACCGTGCCCCGCCGGGGACGCCAATGGGGGCATCGTCTAGATGGCCAGGATCGATGATTTTCAATCATCGGACGCGAGTTCGAGCCTCGCTGCCCCTACCAGGTTTTGCCTCCGTAGCTCAACTGGATCAGAGCTTTCGGTTCTTACCCGAAAGGTTGCAGGTTCGAGTCCTGCCGGAGGCACCAGGTTATTCTCGGGTAGCAAAATTGGCAATGCGCCTGACTGTTAATCAGGAAATGTGCAGGTTCGAGTCCTGCCCCGAGAGCCAAGGTCTGCCCGCGAAAGTTACGGTGACTGGGGAGCCTTATAAGCTCCGAAGCTCCAGATCAGAGCGCAGGCTGGGTTCGACTCCCAGCGCGGGCACCATGCCGGGTAGCTGGGCTAGTGGCCCAGGTCGGTCCTACAAACCGAAACAGACAGGTGCGATCCCTGTACCCGGTACCAAGTTATGCGCCGGTACCACTGAGAGAACGTGGACTCGCCTTTTAAGCGAGACGCAGCCATGGCGGGAATGGCCCGGCGCACCAGAGGTCTTTATGTCTCTCAATCGTTTAGTGCTCTGCATCAACGCGAGCTATGAGCCGGTGAACATTATCACCGCGCGCCGCGCCATCATTATGGTTTGCAAGGGCGTGGCGCTCGTGGAAGAAGTGTCTCAGTACTTAGTGCGAACCAGCCGGATCAGCATCCCGGTCCCGAACGTGATCCGGTTGGTGCGGTACCGGCGTGTGCCCCGGCAGAACCGATCGGTTTCCCGGAAAGGGATTCTGCTTCGGGATGGCTTCACGTGCCAGTATTGCCGGAGCAAACTGCCGGCGGGAGATCTTACCTTGGATCACGTGGTGCCGCGGTCGCGCGGAGGATTGAGCACCTGGGAGAATCTTGTCGCATGTTGCTTCGAGTGTAACAACCGCAAATCAAATCGAACGCCGCAGGAGGCGGGTATGACACTGGTTAAGCAGCCGCGGCAGATCTCCATCCACGCGAAGCACAAACTGCTCCGCGGAGATGAAAGAGCGTGGGACAGGTACCTGTTCGCATAGGCATGTGGGTGTGGCGCAAGAGGACAGCGCGGCTGTTTCCTAAACAGCAGGCAGGGAGTTCGAATCTCCCCATCCCCGCCAATTGCCCGCCGCATATGGGGCGCGTCGTCCAACGGACAGGGCCTCGGTCCTCTAAACCGAGAATGGCAGTTCGAGTCTGCCCGCGCCCACCAAGTTGAGAACGGCTGAATATTTTGACGAAAGCGAGGACATGAACGATGGCCAACAAGACACTGTTCGCAAGCCTGCGGGACGCGTTGATCCCGCAGACGGACGCGGTGAACTCCGAGAACGCCCCGGCGTACGCGCTGGCGCCGAAGCAAGCCTTGGCGCAGTACGCGGCGATGGGCTGTTTCGGACGGACCTTTTACGCAACGGCGGATGAGCAACTGACGCGCGTCCTCGAATTGTGCGATGCCGTTGACGCCGAGTTCGTGGCGCGAGTGGCGATTTATAGCCGGACCCAGTCGTTCATGAAGGACATGCCGGCATTGCTGTGCGCCTGGCTGTCCGCGCGCGAACCCCGGCTGCACGAAGCCGTTTTCACGCGCGTGATCGACAACACGCGCATGCTGCGGACGTACGTTCAGATTCTGCGTTCCGGAGTGGTTGGCCGGAAGTCGTTGGGGACTGCTCCCAAGCGGCTGGTGAGCGAGTGGCTTGCCAGCCACGACGAGGACGCTCTGTTCAGCGGCAGCGCGGGGCAGAGTCCGTCGCTTTCCGACATCGTAAAGATGGTCCACCCCAAGCCGGCGGGACCGATGCGGGAGGCGTTCTACGGCTACATGCTCGGCCGGTCTCACGATGCGAATGGGTTGCCGAAACTGGTGATGCAGTTCGAGCAGTTCAAGGCCGCCAAAACGGGAGAAAACGACGCAGTGGACGTTCCGGACCTTCCGTTCATGCTGCTGTCGGCGCTGCCGCTCGCCCCGAAGGATTGGGTGAGCATCGCGAAGAATGCTTCGTGGCAGACCACGCGCATGAACCTCAACACGTTCGCCCGGCACGGTGTATTCGAAGACCATGGCCTGGCGGACCTCATCGCGGCACGTTTGCGCGATGCGGGTGAAATTCAGCGGGCGCGAGTTTTCCCGTACCAGCTTCTGACCGCCTATCGGAACTGCGATGCGGCGGTACCGGAGGAAGTGCGGAACGCTCTGCAGGATGCGATGGAACTGGCGATCGCGAATGTGCCGTCGATTGAGGGCCGTGTGGTCGTGTGTCCCGATGTTTCGGGTTCCATGGCCAGCCCCGTAACCGGGCATCGGCGCGGCTCGACGACCAGCGTGCGGTGCATCGATGTAGCGGCTCTGGTCGCTGCGTCGGTGTTGCGGAAGAACCCGGCTGCGGCCGTACTGCCGTTCGAACAGGCAGTCGTTTCGGCGGATCTGAATTCGCGCGACAGCGTGATGACGAACGCCGGACGGCTGGCTTCGATCGGCGGGGGCGGCACGAACTGCAGCGCCCCGGTCCGTCTTCTGAATCTGAGGAAGGAGAAGGCGGATCTGGTCATCTTCGTCTCGGATAGCGAGTCGTGGGTAGATCAGGGGCGCGGGCGCGGGACTGCCTTGTTGGCCGAGTGGTCGGAATTCCGGCAACGGAATCCGAAGGCTCGCCTGGTTTGCCTGGATGTCCAGCCAAACCAGACGACGCAGGCCGGCGAGCGTGCGGACATCCTGAACATCGGGGGATTCTCCGACCAGGTGTTCGAAGTGATCTCGGCGTTCGCTTCGGGGCAACTTGAGGCGGACCACTGGATCGCGCGTATCGAAGCAGTGGCCGTTTGATGCAAAGGGGCCGAATGCTGGCGGGACTACATCTCAAACATGTCGTGTCTCGACCAAGGACCTTGTCGGCCCCTTCGAGGTTGGTTGGGGAATCGTGGCGGGAGCCGGGAAACTCTCGCGCGTGGTTCTCCAGCCTGAAAAGCCTGTGGCGAATGCCGAAGGAACTACATGGCTCATAACCCGAAGGTTCCCGGTTCGAGTCCGGGTCGCGCGAACATGACGCGCGGTAGCTCAATGGTAGAGCGTCGAACGTTTCTTCAACGATCGTCGCCGCAGGCTTGAAGATTGTGAGTACGCAGGGGCCGAATGCTGGCCGGGACTACATCCTGTCAAGATATCCGCCTCGGCGAACTTCATTGTCGGCTTCCACAAGGATTGCTGGCGAATGCCGGCGGGAGTACATGGTACGCGCTAAAAACGCTAGCGGGTTCGAAACCCGTGACTGAGTCCGCAAGGGTTCAGTAAGCTCTCGTCAACACTTGTCGCCAGAGGGAAGGGCCTGCGGCGAATGCAGGAGGAACTACATGACGCTGTGGATCCCGGTTCGACTCCGGGCTGCGCCCAACCGGCGCAGTAGTTTAGCGGCAGAACAACGGTGAGACGTTTCTCCACCGGTCGTCGCCGCAGGCCAGGCATCAGTATTGAGTAGATTCGCGGCGAATGCAGAAGGAACTACATCGGTCCCCGGTTCGAGTCCGGGCCGCTCCAGCACAACGACGGGGCAGTAGCTCAGTGGGTAGAGCAATGTTTCTTCACCGTTTGTCGTCGCGCATTGCCAGAATAGAGGATATCAATATGTCGGAAACCACATACAACGTGATTGCGCCCGAACACGGCCTGCCGGTGAAGGCATGGACGAAAGGTGTCCCCCTCGAGGACGCGGCGCGCCAGCAACTGCTGAATGCCGCGCAGCTTCCTTTCGTCTTCAAGTGGATCGCCGCGATGCCGGACGTCCATTGGGGAATTGGCGCAACCGTGCCCTGGCCACCGGGAAGCCGTTCCGTTCGTGTTCCTGTGCTTTCAAGTCCGGTCTCTCGACCCGTCACGGTTAGTGACTCCGGAAGTGGGTGCACTGCCGGCTCCCCGCATGGCTGAGGTGGACACCGCACTCCGCCGCGTCTTGGACCTCTGACCCCACTCCGCTAGTGCGAACATCGGACAGAAAAAGGGGCTCCAGACCCTTTCCAGTTTATTTGCCCGCTCCGCGCACAGGTAACGAGGCTCAACGATTTGTCAGGCCGCGTGACGCGGGCGCAGTTCGGACCGGAATTTCGCATCCCACTCGTCGCGCGCGGCTTCTAGATCATACTGGGCCTGGCATGTTGATCCAATAGTCCGGCGTCGTGTTGAAACAGCGGGCCAGACGCGAGGCGGTCTCCCCCGGTGATTCCACGCTGGCCGGCGACGATAGCGGAAATCCGGTTGGCCGGCACATGGATATCCACACACTGTGAAGCTCCGGCCTGCCCCGCACGCGCGGTACAGGCCCTCCATGTAAGGCTTTGTTTGTTGTCATGCCTAAAATAGTAGCCAAATTGCTTGCAAATATCAATTATGCCTAATATACTAGGCATTATGCTGGACTTGGTCTCCCTAGGCAACCAGATCGCGGAGCGCCGCAAAACGCTCAAACTCAGCCAAGCCATGCTCTCGCGCAAGGCGGGCGTCAGTCGCGCTACGCTCGACGCGCTTGAAAACGGACGCACCGGCGAAATGGGCTTTTCAAAGCTCACTAAGCTGCTTACGGCGCTTGGGCTTGAGCTGAAGCTCCAGGCTGCGGGCTCGCACCGCCCCACTCTCGACGAACTGATGCAAGAGGGTAGCGATGATAAAAGTATGGACCGACGCCGCTGAGGCCGGGCTACTCGATCGTCACGAAGAGCGAGGCAGCACGTTCGCCTACCTGCCCGATACGCCCGCCGCACGCGCGGTATCCGTCACCATGCCCGTTCGCCTCCCCTCTTGGAGTATGACCTTTGGCCTGCCTCCGATCTTCGAGATGAATCTGCCAGAGGGGTTTCTGCGCGAACGTCTGCGCCTTGCCTTCGCGAAAGCCACCGGCACCTTTGACGAATTCGACCTGCTGTCGATCGTTGGCCGCTCGCAGCTCGGCCGCATCCGGTACACCGGCGACAAGGAGCAGCTACACGAGGATGTACCGTTTCAGTCGGTCGATGAGATTCTCGAACGCAAGCGTGGCGGCGACCTATTCCGCCACCTGCTTGAGAAGTTCGCGTCCTTCTCCGGTATCAGTGGGGTGCAGCCCAAGATTCTCGTGCGCGACACAAAAACCTTCGCCGAGATGGAGAATACTGGCCACCGCCTCTCGCATAGCTACCGAGGCGCCACGCACATCGTCAAGCTGTGGGAGCCGAATGAATATCCGCAGCTTGCCGCCATCGAGTATTTTTGCCTTACTGCGGCGCGCAAGTGCGGACTCGAAGTGCCCCCCTATCGCCTGGCCGAAGACGGCATGGCGCTGGTCATCGACCGCTTCGATCTGCGCATGGACGGGACCTATCGGGGATTCGAGGATTTCTGCGCACTCAACGCCCGCAGGACCGACGAAAAATATCGAGGCAGCTACGAAACACAGGTGATGAAGCGATTCGCTCAGTTCGCGAACTCCATCCATGTCAACGAGGACATGGAGAAGCTCTTCATCCTGATTGCGCTTAACTGCGCGCTTCGCAATGGCGATGCGCATCTGAAGAATTTTGGAGTCGTCTATGACGATGTACAGGGCGAAGCGCGACTCGCGCCTGTATACGATCTCGTGACAACGTCCGTGTACCTCCCCAAAGACAGCCTGGCCCTGACCCTCAATGGCTCGACCAGATGGCCAACGGCAAAGGAACTCAGGAAGCTCGGTGAAACACGGGCGAGCGGTGCGCCCGCGAAGATCAGACAGATTCTGGAGCACGTCGCAGAAGCGATTCAGGAGACCATCAGTGAGGTCCACTCCTATACGAAGGAGCATCCGCAGTTTGCCGAGATTGGACAACGGATGTTGCAGGAGTGGAACATCGGCGTGAACACTTCACTGCGCGCCTGAGGCCTGGCTGAGGCCCCTGCCTCTTTCTGCCCCAAGGCTTCGACGTTCACAGCATGAGCTCGTCAAAGGAGTGCGGCTGCGCAGGACGAAACTGTGCGCGGCTCAGAGGGTGGCGATGCAGGCGGCGTTCGGGCGGGCCCGCAGGGTGCAAGGGTGCCCCCCAACTAACGCCGGTGCCGGCTAATCCCTAGGCCGCTTCAGAAACTTGGACGGAGAGCTGTTTGCCGAGTGCGCGAAAAGCGGCTTCCAGTTGGTCGAGCCGGGAAGCGTGTCGGAGATCGAGCAGCCGATCTACTTGGGGCATATGGCAGTTCAGCCGGCGGGCCAGTTCGGCTTTGCTGACCCTGGCGGTTCGCATTGCGGTGTAGAGGGCCAGCTTGGCTTCCGTCAACGCCGGCAGGGTGGCGAACGGCCCCTTGGTGCCAGCGCGGGGCACCGGAATCTCGCGGCGATCCGTCATATAGCCGATGAGAACCGTTTCAATGGCATCAGGTGCGCGGAGGAGTGCTTCTTCTCGATCCTCGCCGAAGGTGACGGCCCCCGGGACGTCGGGGACCTCGACCAAAATCGTATCGTTGGTGTCCGTGGAAAGTTTGACGCGATAACGGAGCATGTTGGCGATCCTTTCTCCTACCTTAGCCTCAACACTTTCTTAACATGGAGCTCCAGGCCTTTTCCAATTTCCTTGCCCGATCCATGCATGGGCAACGATGTTACGTTGGCGCCCAGGCGGACCGTCAGATGCCCGCCCTTGCCGGGCTCAAGGGTGCATCCCTGCTTTTCCAGCCAACGTTTGAACTGGGCGCTGGTCATGCTTTGAGGATACAACAGATATGTTGCACTGTAAACAACCTGGTGAACGGGAAACATCCATCTTTCCGACCGCCGTTTTGTGGTTCCACATCGTCACTCAGCCTTCCGCTGCTCGCACACGATCTCCTCAAATGTCCTACCATCGCCGTCCAGAACCGCCGCACTCGCGGTGTACTGCTGCCACCGCTGACAGGTGACATCGGCGTAAAGGGGATCGATCTCGATCAGATGCGCTCTTCTCTGTTGTCGCTGACAGGCAATAAGAGTCGTCCCCAATCCGGCGAAGGGGTCGAGGATCGCCCCCCTTCCGGCTGCTGTTTTGGATCGCGCGTTCCACCAGGTCCACCGGCTTCATAGTTGGGTGTTTGGGCATCGCTGTGGGTGCGGGGGTTGCGCGGGTCGCACAAC
>Ga0371490_1000492_pt1 | contig 26572 bp, 27 predicted proteins | sample MB2SIPfraction_FD_207959 | JGI IMG/M metagenome (GOLD analysis project Ga0371490, IMG submission 207959) | Lab enriched peat soil microbial communities from McLean, Ithaca, NY, United States - MB28FN SIP fraction | ecosystem: Environmental > Terrestrial > Soil > Wetlands > Peat | place: USA... | reverse complement strand
ACCAACGGGTCGGCCAGCTTCACCGTGAGCGGCCTGGCCGTGGGTGCGCACATCCTCACCGCCTCGTTTGCGGAGAACGATCCGTATCTGTCTTCCACCTCGAATGCGCAGACGGTGATCATCGTCTCCAACTTCACGCTCTCCATCACGCCGGCCTCTACGACGCTCTACACCGGTGAAGCCGCCACCTACATCATCACCGTGACGCCCGGAACCGGCTTCACGCTGGATGTAGCGCTGGCCTGCAGCGGCGTGCCCGCCAACAGCACCTGCACCATCTCGCCCACCACCGTTACCGGCGGCTCCGGCACGGCCACCATGACCCTCCAGACCACCGCGCCCGCACAGGTTGCGCGGCTGGAGCGGGGCGGCGGCGGTGCGCTGCTGGCCGGGTTGTTGGTGCTGCTGGTGCCTCGGCGCTGGCGTAAGCGCGGCGCATGGCTGGCTCTGCTGCTGCTCGCCGTCACGCTGGGAGCGGTCACTGCCTGCGGCGGCTCCGGCACGCTTACCGATGGAACCCCCGCGGGCACATCCACCCTCACCGTGACCGGTACAGCGACCATCTCCACGCTGACCATCAGCGAAACCGCAAGCACCACGCTCAACGTGAAGTCGATGTTTTAAGGGCAGGGAACAAGGGAACAGGGAACGAGGGGCAAGTAGCTAGAGGCTAGGAGCTTAGGGATTGGGAACGAAATGGAGACTACGGGATTGATTGGAACGAGGAGAATGCGGCGGCTGATGAGGGCAGCGGCTTTCCTGGCCGCCGTAGCATGCGCGGCGCACGCGCAGACCGTGCCCGATGGTCGCGGCGGCGCAGCCTCGCTGTGGGCGGGCGCGGAGTACGCCAACTACCAGGCCGGCTTCCCGGAGGACAGCACGGTGCGGCTGGCCGGAGTCGGCGCATTCGCCACCTACAATCTGAATCGCCATTACGCGCTGGAGATGCATGCGCGCTTCCTCAACCTGAACAGCTGGAACGGCGAAACCGAGCAGGATTACCTGATCGGCCCGCGCTACAGCTTTCTGCGCGGCGAAAAACTGCGCCCCTTCGCCTACTTTCAAGTGGGCATGGTGAAGATTCTGTACCCGTTTCAGATGGGCACCGGCTCGAGCTTTGCCATGGCGCCCGGCGGCGGCGTGGAGTACCGGCTGAGCCGCAAGCTTAGCGTGCGCGGCGCATACGAGCTTCAGATGCTCACCAACTCGCCCGACTTCACCGACGAGCCCAAATTCGGCATCCACCCCACCGGCGCAACCGTGGGCATCTCCTACCGCATCTTCAGCGGAAAGTAGGGAGAGCGGAGTCAGTGAGTTATCGATCCGGCCCTCAAATCGTGACCTGCTATCCCACCCTTTCCGCACCAAACGCGGAAAGGATGGGGCACCCATTTATCAGTATTTATGATTTACGGGCCGGATCAATAGCAAGTCAGCAAGTCGGCGACTTGCTCGGACTGCAGGAACGCCCCGTCCGGGGCGGGACGAGAATAGCCCAGGGTGCAGTGCAGCGGAACCCTGGGAAATGTGCGCATATGCAGCGCGCGCCCCGTAGGGGCGCACGAAAAATCAAGAAATGATCGCCGCCAACCAACGAAGCCGCGACAGCGCGTTTGCTGCATGCAATGCCTTAAACTTCGTCTTTGCCCGGGCGCAGCATCAGGTCGCGAATGGCTTCGCGCGGGTCCTTGCCCTCATGCAGAATCTTGTCCATCTGCTCGGTGATGGGCATCTCCACCTCATGCTTGCGCGCCAGTCCCAGCGCCGCCTCGCAGGTGAGCACGCCCTCGGCCACCTTGCCGCCCAGGCTCTCCAGAATCTCCGGCAACTTGCGGCCCTGGCCCAGCGCCGCGCCCACGGTGCGGTTGCGGCTCAGCGAGCCGGTGCAGGTCAGCACCAGGTCGCCCGCGCCGGAGAGCCCGGCCAGCGTCTCGCGCCGCCCGCCGCAGGCAATGGCCAGCCGCGTAATCTCGGCAATGCCGCGGGTGATCAGCGCGGCCGCCGAGTTGTAGCCTAGGCCCATGCCGCTGGCCACGCCCGCGGCAATGGCAATCACGTTCTTCAGCGCTCCGCCCAGCTCCACGCCCACCACGTCGGTGGAAGTGTAGAGCCGCAGACTCTCGGAGGCAAACTCGCGCTGCACCCGCGCCGACACCGAGCGGCGGCTGAAGGCCACCGTCACAGCTGTCGGCTGGCCCTGGGCCACTTCCAGCGCAAAGCTGGGCCCGCTGAAGGCGCCAATCGGCAACTCCAGACCCACTTCTGCCAGGGTCTGCGCAATCACTTCCGTCATGCGCAGATAGGTACGCCGCTCCACGCCCTTGGTGGCGCTCACCAGTACCTGGCCGGGGTGGAAGTGCGGCCGCAGGCGCGTAATGGTAGCGCGTAGAAACTCCGAAGGAATCACTGAGACCACAATCTCGGCGGCAGCCACCACGGCGTCGTCGGCTGTGACCTTGATCTCCGCAGGCAGGTTGAAGCCGGGCAGGAACAGCGTGTTCTCGCCCGCTGCCGTAATCACGTCGGCCTCCTGCTGGCTGTGCGACCACAGAGCGATCTGATGGCCTCCATGGCGGTGCAACGCCAGAGCAATCGCGGTTCCCCATGCGCCGGAACCCAGCACGGCAATGCGGCTCATGCGGTCTTCTTCTTTCCAAAGCGGGATTCGGTGCCTTTGAGCAGCCGGCCAATGTTCTGGTAGTGCTTGAGGACGATCAGGGAAGCAACGCTGAACTCAGCGGCGAGAAAGAGCGGCGGCTTGGAGCCGGAAATCAGGAACCAGGCAAAGAGGGGAAAGCTGAGCGCGCCCAGGATCGAGGCCAGCGAGACGTAGCGGGTGAGAAAGACCACTATAAGGAAGACGGAGATGGCCGCCAGCGCCGCCCAGGGCGAGGCTGCCAGGAAAACGCCGAAACCGGTGGCAACTCCCTTGCCGCCCTTGAAGCGGAGCCAGGGGGTAAACATGTGGCCCAGCACGGCCGCCAGCGCCGCAATGGCCTGTGCCTCGCGGGGCAGCAAAGCTGTGGGCACCAGTACCGAACCCAGCCACGCGCCCAGCCAAACTGCCGAGCAGCCCTTCAGCATGTCGATCAGAAAGGTGGCCAGCCCCAGGCCCTTGCCGCCGGAGCGCAGCACGTTGGTGGCGCCAATGTTGCCGCTGCCGATGGAGCGGATGTCTTCATGGCGGAAAAAGCGGATGAGCAGGTAGCCGGTGGGAATCGATCCCAGCAGATACGAGACCACGGCAATGACGAGACTTGCTGGAAGCATAACGAGTGAGAGTTTAACAGGTGAGGGCGGCTGGCGCAGTCCGGCGACGCGGCTCTGGCGCTGAAGCTCTTGATTTTGCTGGCCCGCGGCATACGCTTCCGGGCGGCGAGCCTGGGCACAAAAAAGCCTGCGCACGCAATGGATCGGCGCAGGCTACAGAGTACAGGTGTTACGGGTTAACTCTGGCTCAGCGCCACGCGCGCGGTGCGGACCTCGGCGGCCAGTACGCGCAGAACCTTCAGCGCCAGCATCGGATCGTTCTGCATCAGCGCGGTGAAGCTGTCGCGCGAGACAAACTCCACGTGGGCGCCGGCCAACGCCAGCGCGGTTAGTGTGAACGGCGCACTGCCGATCAGGCCGGGCAGGCCGAGAATGGAGCCGCTCACCGCGCGGGAGCTCACCAGCGACTCGCCCGACTCTGAGGTCATGGAGAGCGTGGCTTCACCTTTTAGCAGCAGATAGATGCCGACCGGCGCGTCTCCCTGGCGGAACAGGACGCGATCCTGCGGGCAGGCCACGGGCTCGGAATATTTGCCGAGTACTTCAAGCAGACCGCTGTCGGCAATAAAAGCTGAAGAGTCCAGATGCATGGAGTCTCACTGGGTGGGTTTGGAAGAAAATTTTTTTGTCGAGCGCAATATTTCCAACCTGCTTCATAGTGGCATCTGCGGTGAGGGAGAAAATGTGATTTCTATCACGTAAATCTGTGACGCACCGTGCGGAATGGTCCATAGCGACAAGAAAGAATGCCGCTCCCGACGCTGCCAGTCAACGCTGGCAGAGCTGCGGTTCCCCCTGGTTGTGGGCTTTGTCTGCTTTCAGTATGCGCGCGAATAGCGGAACAGTGGACCGTAATATGGTTTGACGTGGGGAGATCGTTCCTGGAAAGTGAGGGAAGCAGGTGCTTGCGGGATCAGTAGGCGGCGCTAGCCGTCTTCAGTGCTTCCAGCGCGCGCTCCAGATGCACGCCGCGCGAGCCCTTGATCAGCACCAGGTCGCCGGGGTGCATCTGTGCGGCCAGCCATTGGCCCGCGGCTTCGGCATCGGGCAGAAAGAGCGAGGCCACACCGCCCGCGCAGGCCGCTGCGGCCAGATGTTCGGCATTTCCGCGCACGCCGACGACGAGGTCCAGCCGGGCTTCCACCGCGGCGCGTCCGCAGGCGGCGTGTAGCTCCGGCCCCTCCTTGCCCAGCTCCAGCATTTCGCCGGCAACCAGGATGCGGCGGCCCTCCGTCGGCCGCGCGGCCAGGGTATGAATCATGGAGCGCAGGGCCTCGGGATTGGAGTTGTAGCAGTCGTTCAGAATAGTTGCGCCGCCCACGGAGAGCAGCTCGCCGCGCTTGTCGCCTGCGGTAAGCGTGGCCAGCGCGGCTACGGCGGCCTCCAGCTCCACGCCTGCTTCCAGGGCCACAGCCAGGCCTGCCATGGCGTTGGCGGCATTGTGCTGACCCAGCAGTTGCAGGGTCAGCTCGGCCACCCGGCTCCCGGCGCGGAAGCTCACATGCAGCCCGTCCAGATCTTCGCGGGTGGCCAGAATCTGGGGATCGGCGCAGGGGCCGGCGCCAAAGTAGACCACCCGTCCGGCAAAGTCGCGGCCAAACTGCGACACGTAGGGGTCGGAACCGTTCAGGAAGGCCACGCCGTTGGCCGGCAGCGCGGCCACCAGCTCGAACTTGGCGCGGGCGATGCCGGCCTGGCCATCGGCAAAGTTTTCCACGTGCGCGGTGCCCACGTTGGTGATCACGCCCCAGTCGGGTGCGGCAATGTTGGCCAGCGCGGTGATCTCGCCGGCGTGGTTCATGCCCATCTCGATGACGGCGATCTCGTCTTCTGGCTTCAGGCGTAGCAACTGCAGCGGCAATCCAAAGGCGTTGTTCAGGTTGCCTTGCGATTTGAGCACGCGGAACTTGGCGCCCAGCGCGGCGGCAATGGCTTCCTTGGTGGTGGTTTTCCCGGCTGAGCCGGTGACGGCCACCACACGCTTGCCCCAGCGGCGGCGCACGTGCGCGGCCAGCGATTGCAGGGCCAGCAGCGTGTCTTCCACCACCAGCAGCGGTGCGGTCAGCGCGGCATCGGGCAACGCAGCCAGGTGCGTCCGGCTCACCACGGCGGCCGTGGCTCCGCGCTGCAGGGCCGCTGCCACAAAGTCGTGCCCGTCAAAACGATCGCCCTTGACGGCAAAGAACAGCTCGTCCGTGCCAACCGTGCGCGAGTCGATGGAGTACCCGGAGACGGTCAGTGCGCCGGGATTGGCCACCGAAGCGGGGGCTTCCAGGACGGCGCCAGCGCCGATTGCGGCTTCAGCGAGTGTGAGGTTCATTAGGCTCCACCATAGCCCAAGCGGGTCAACGTGGAAAGCGCAATTTCTGCATCGTCGAAGGGAATGGAGCCGGAGGCCAGAATCTGTTCTTTTTCGTGGCCTTTGCCGGCCACCAGCACCACGTCGCCGGGCTCCGCGGCGCGCAAGGCCAGCTCAATGGCGGCGGCGCGATCCGGTTCTACCACGTAGCGCACGCCGCTTTCCTTCAAGCCCGGTTCAATTTCTGCCAGAATGGCGCGCGGATCCTCCGAGCGGGGGTTGTCGCTAGTGGACACCACGTAGTCGGAGCCGCGTCCGGCGGCCAGACCCATGCGCGGGCGTTTGGTGCGGTCGCGATCGCCGCCGCAACCAAACAGGGTGATCACGCGCTTGCCCGTGGGCGCGGTCATCTGCCGGGCCAGCGCCGTCAAATTGATCAGCGCATCGTCGGTGTGCGCGTAGTCCACAATCACGGTGAAGGGCTGGCCCGCGTTCACCGGCTGGAAGCGACCCGGAACCGGCCTGAGCTTCTCCACACTCTCGACCAGAACATCGAAGGCCACGCCGCGCGCATGGGCCGCGGTAAAGGCGGCCAGCAGGTTCAGGATATTGACCTCGCCGGCAAGATGCGAGCGGAGTTCCGCCGCACCCACCGGAGTTTCCAGCTGAATGGTTGCGCCGCCTGGCGTCAGCGTGTAACTGGCTGTGCGCCACTCGCCTTTGCCGATGCCGTAGGTGCGCACCTCGGAGCCGGCATTCTCAGCGGTGCGGGCCAGAGGCCTGCCGCGTTCGTCCAGCAGGTTGATCACCGCCACGCGCGGGGCAGGGGAGCGCATGCCATCAAAGAGCAGCCGCTTGGCCGCAAAATATTTATCCATCGACTGGTGATAGTCCAGATGGTCGCGCGTGAGGTTGGTAAAGACCGCCACGTCGAAGTTGATCCCCGTGGCGCGGCCCTGATCGAGGGCGTGGCTGGAGACTTCGGTGACCAGCTCGGTGGCGTCCAGCCGTGCGCCCTCGGCCATCAGCTCGTACAGGTCGCGGGGCTCGGGCGTGGTGTGCAGCGACGGGCGCACCTCGCCGCAGACGTGGTACTCAATCGTCCCCACCAGCACAGTTTTCCGTGCGGCCGCGTTCAGCAGCGCCTCGACGAGGAAGGCGGTGGTGGTTTTGCCGTTGGTGCCGGTAATGCCGGTAGCCGCAAGCACGCGCTCCGGATGGCCGAAGAAGGCTGCCGCGGCCTCGGCCAGCGCCTTGCGGCCGTGCTCCACCTCCAGCGCGCCTACACCGGGCTCGTAGACCGTCAGGTGGTCGAAGGTTTCGGGCGAGTCGGTGATGATGCCGGCCGCGCCGTTCTTGATGGCTTTGGCCACAAACTTGTTGCCGTCGGTGGAGCCGCCCTTCATGGCTACAAAGACCGTGCCCGGGCGCACCCGGCGCGAGTCGTATTCAATGCCGGTGATGGGCGCGGTGTTGCTGCCGCCCGAGCCAACCGCCGCGATTTCGGTGATGAGTTCGTTCCAGTTCACGTTGTTCATTGTAGAACCCGTGGCGCGGTTTGGCTGCAGCCGGTGGTTGGAGTCAGCTTGTTTGCCATGCGCTCGATGGTCGCTCACCAGCACCTGCGGTGTGGCAGACGCGCTTCGCGCAGATAAAAGATGACAGCTTCTGAGCAATAGAGCCATTCGCCCGGCCATCGGCAGCATGCAATGCTCTTGACATGCAACCAAACGGTTGCCTATAGTGGACCCCAATGAGCGCGGAGCTAGTGGAGGCGAGAACCGACAAGGTGTTCAAGGCGCTGGCCGCCGCCGAACGCAGGCTGCTGCTGGACCGCCTGCGCGCGCGCAACGGGCAGACGCTCGGCGAGCTCTGTGCGCATCTGGACACTATGACCCGCCAAGCGGTGACCAAGCACCTGAAGGTGCTGGAAGAGGCCGCGCTGGTGGTCACGCTCTGGCGGGGCAGGGAAAAGCTGCACTATCTGAATCCCGCGCCGATCCACCAGATCGCCGAACGCTGGATCGGCAAGTATGAACGCGGCCGGGTGCGCGTGCTGGCCCAACTCAAACGCCAACTGGAGGGAGAGGAAAATGGCTGATTCAACCTTTATGCACGTCACTTTTATTCGCACCACCATCGACAAGCTGTGGGCCGCGCTCACCGAACCGGAGTTTACGCGCCAGTATTGGTTCGCTGCGGTGCAGGACTCGGCCTGGACGCCGGGCTCGAGCTGGGAGCTGAAGTTCCCGGATGGCCGCGTGGCCGACAACGGCGAGATCGTGGAGATCGATCCACCGCGCAAACTGGTCCTCAAATGGGAGCATCAACTCTTTCCGGAGATGATGGGCGAGGGGCCTTCGCAGTTGACGTACCTGCTGGAGGAGCACGGCGAGACGGTGAAGTTCACGCTGATCCACCAGCACCCGAAGCCCGACTCGAAGCTGATCCAGGGCGTGAGCAACGGCTGGCCGATCATTCTGGCCAGCTTGAAATCGCTGCTGGAGACCGGGGAATCGATTGTGGAGACGCGTTCGATGCCGAAGGGGATCTAGAGCAAAATCCGAGTGATCGTGCTCTTGGAGAGCGGGATGAAGGTGGCTTTTTCTTGAGGAAAAAGCCACTTGGGGGTATAGCCTCTGGGGACAGCAACTCGGATTTTGCTTTAGCGCCCGCAGCGCACCTGCACGCGCGTGCCGGCAGGCACTTCGGCGCCGGCTGCGGGGGCCTGCTCGTGGCATACGCCGCTGCCGCTGATCTGCACGTTGAGCCCGGCGGCTCCGGCCTGCTCAATGACCTTGCGCACCGGCAGTCCGGTGAGCTGCGGAACGCGCACCGGACGGACGCCGGGAACCATCACGGCGCGGGTGGTGGGCTCCGGTGCGGGCTTTTGCGGCGCATTGGCTGAGTTGGGCGTGGCCGCGGGAGGTGTCGCCGGTTGATTGGCTGCGGGCTGGTTGCGCAGAGGATCGTCGTCGGGCAGCTCGTTATAGGCTGCGTCCAGGTTCTCGCCTGTGCTGTGGCTGCCGCTGTCTTCGCTGACCGGAGCCAGTTTGCCCGGGATCTCGGCGTGCACCGGCCCGTCGTGCGGCACGCCGATGTACTCCAGCACTGACTGTGCCACTTCCTTGAAGACTGGGGCCGAGACGCTGGCGCCGTAGTAGCTGCCCTTGGGGGTATCGATGACCACGGCCACGGCGATGGCCGGATTGTTGACCGGCGCAAAGCCTGCAAAGGAGGCAATGTGCGCGTCCTTCGAGTAGAAGGAGTGCGCTTTGCCGTTCACGGTGACGGTTTCAATCTTCTGCGCCGTGCCCGTCTTGCCGGCCGATGAAAAGCCGTTGAGCTGGGCTTGTCTGCCGGTGCCCTCTTCCACCACCCCGCGCATCATCTGCCGCATCTGCGCCGAAGCCATGGAGGAGATGACGCGATGCGCGCCCTGGGGCAGGGGATTGGGCAACTCCTCGTTGGGATGCACCGGGCCCGGCGTCACCGGACTCTGATTGGGGTTGGCGTCGGTCTGGTTAGGAATGAGGATGTGTGGCGGCAGATACACGCCGCCATTGGCGATGGTGGAGACCATGGCCGAGAGCTGGACCGGCGTGACGGCAACCCCCTGGCCGATGGCGAAGTAGCCGATCGAGGAGGGATACCACTTGGCCAGCGGCATCAGCATGCCGCGGGTCTCGCCCGGCAGCTCGATCTGGCTGCGCGCGCCAAAGCCGAAGGCACGCATGTAGTCGTAGAAGCGCTGCGGACCTACGCGCAGGGCCAGCTTGATGGCGCACACATCGGAGGAGTGCTCCAGCGCCTGGGTTACAGTGGCCACGCCCAGGCCGCGATCCGACTTGTCGTCGCGGATGATGGCTCCGGCCACGTTGATCTGCCCGCCGGAGCAGTCCAGCTTGTCTTCCGGCTGCACCAGTTGCTGGTCCAGCGCTGCCGAATAGGTGACCAGCTTGAAGGTTGAGCCCGGCTCGTAGACATTGCTCACCGCGGTGTTGGCAATGGGCAGCTTGCTGGGCTTTCGCACCTGGTTGGGATTGAAGGTGGGCCGCGTGGCCAGCGCCAGAATCTGGCCGGTGTGCACGTCTTCCACCACCACCGTGCCGTTCAGCGCCTGGGTCTTCTGCATGGTGCGGTCCAGGATCTGCTCCACGGTGTACTGGATGTTGTTGTCGATGGTCAGGGTCAGGTTGCGGCCCGGCAGCGGCTCGGTCTCCGTAGAGCCCACGGCCTTGTGGCGCGCGTCCAGCGCCTCGGAGCGCTCGCCCGGCTTGCCGTGGAGCAGGGCATCGAACTTGGCTTCCAGGCCGGCCATGCCGGTATCGTCCGGTCCCACGTAGCCCAGTACCGGCGCGGCCAGGGTGTCGGCCGGGTAGATGCGCTTGAACTCCTGCACAAAGTAGATGCCGGGCAGATTCAGCTTGCGCACGGCATCGGCCTGCTCGGCGGTCACGCGGTGCGCAACCCAGGCAAAGTTCTTGCCGTTGTTCAGCCGGCTCAGGATGCGCTCTTCGCTGGTCTCGTCGTCGTCGGCGTCCACATGGACGATGGCGGCCAGGGCATGGGCCGTGGTCTGCTGGTCGTCCACCGCGGTGGGGTCGGCGTAGATGGAGTCGGCCAGCACCGTCATGGCCAGGCCGTTGCCGTTGCGGTCGTAGAGAAAGCCGCGCCGCGGAGCCACCTCGTAAATACGCTTGGACAGATGATCGGCACGGGTCAGGAAGTCCTGATGCCGCACCACCTGCAGCCAGAACAGACGCCCGGCAATGGCCGTGGCCCAGCCGAGAAACAGCAGGCAGACAATCCAGAAGCGCAGCCGCTTGAGCGGATAAACGCGCGGCGCCGAGGGACGGGTGTGCGTGGCTCGGGAAGAGGACGACATGGAGGAAACTCGCGGTTGGGAAGGGAAGTCCGCCGGCTACTGGGCCGGCGGCGTGGGAACGGCAGCTTGCGCAACCACCGGCGATGAGGCGTCGGGCCGGGCAGCACCATGCACCACCTGGCCGGGCAGCGGGGCCGACAATCCGTACTCCTGCGCCTTGGTGAAGATGCGCGCCGGATTGGTCAGCACCGCCTGGGTGGCCCGCAACTGGCGGTTCTCTTCGCGCAACTGCTCCAGATCCTTCTTTTCCTGCTCCACGCGGTAGCTGTTCTCGATGGTGTAGAAGTGCTGCAGGCCGTAGACCATCACCAGGCTGAACAGCACCACCAGCGCGGCCGTGAACACGCGCACTTCGCGCAGCCGCGCCGGATCGGAGGTCTTGACCAGGCGGCTGTTGTCAAAGCTCCTGGCCAGCGAGAACTCGGGGGTGCGAAACTTGCGGCGCAAGACGGGCTGCTTGGTCATCAGGGCGGCGTTGTGCTCCACAATGCGCGGGCTGGCCGTGCGGCCAAAGGTCGGATAATCTGCGGTGATTGCCGCCATGGGGAGTCTCCTGAGTTACAGCTTCCAGCTCCAAGCTTTTAGCTTCAAGCTTTGTCTTGCAGAAGCCATGGTTCCAGTTGTGCAGGGGCCGTGCCTGGCTAACAGCTGGTAGCTAGAAGCTGTTTTCCGTTCTTTCTGCCGCTCTCAGCTTGGCACTGCGGGAGCGGGGATTTCTGCGTGCTTCTTCTTCGCTAGCTGTCACCGGCTTCTTGGTAAGCAGCTTCCAGATGCCGCGATGGGCTCCATCGCGAAGGCTATCTTTGGCGATCCGGTCTTCGAGGCTGTGAAAACTGATGACTGCGATGCGCGCGGAGGGCTTCAGCAACTGGGGTGCGGCCTCTAGCAGCGCTTGAATCTGATCCAGCTCGCGGTTGACGTAGATGCGGATGGCCTGGAAGGTTCGGGTTGCCGGGTGAATATGTTGATTTGGAGGAACGGCCGATGCAATCAGACGGGCAAGTTGCCCCGTCGACGTAATCGGCCGCCCCCTCCAAATTGCTCTGGCGACTGTCCGCGACCTCCTTTCCTCACCGTACTCGTAAATGAGATTGGCAAGCTCGCGCTCGTCCATCTCGTTTACCACCTGTTCGGCAGTGACCCCGGAGCGCGTATCCATGCGCATATCCAGCGGTCCATCCGCCTGAAAACTAAATCCTCTCTCGGCCTGGTCCAGTTGCAGACTGCTGACTCCGAAGTCGGCCAACAGGCCGTCGACGGATGCCGGCTCAAGGTGCCCGGCGATGGAGCCAAAGTCCGCGGGGATCAAGGTCAACCCGGGAGCCTCAGCGCCCATCTCTTCGGCCGCCCGCTCCAGGCGGGCTTTGGCCAGCTCGAAGGCCTCCGGGTCGCGGTCGAATCCAATCAACCGGCCCTCCGGGCCCAGGCGGCGGAAGATCGCTTCCGCATGACCGCCCAGTCCGAGCGTGCAGTCCACATAGCAGCCCTTGGCTTGTACGTGGAGAAAATCAATCGCTTCGTCGCAAAGAACTGGCGTATGGCGTTGTTTTCCTGTACTCATACGCTGCCCCTGGGGGCTCAAGACTGTGCCTTTTGGGCCTCAGCCTTGTCGTTTTCGGCCTGGAAGATCTGGGCGATCCGCTGACGATGATCGCCAGTGAACGTCCGGGCCTTCAGCCGTGCCTCGTAGTCTTCACGGTTCATCACTTCGAGGTACTTCGTTTTGCCCAGCACCAGCACATCCTCTTTGAGGTTGGCGGTCTGGCGCAGAATCTGGGGCAGCAGGAGCCTGCCTTGTTGATCGATCTGCACCTGCTGCCCGTAATAGCTGGTCGCTTCGATGTAGATCTCGACTGCCTCGTCCATGTCGTGCCGGGCGAGTACCCGTTCGCGCTCCTCCCACTCGGGCAAGGGCCAGATCTCCGCGCTTTTGCCATCGGCGGAGGTGATGTAGAAGTGCGAGACCGGACGCGCGTCCACCAGCAGCTTGAATGCCGCCGGGAGCTTGAGTCTCGACTTGTCATCGACCTTGGCCGGATGGTTACCGCGGAACATCTTTAGGCCTCACTGCCCCGCGCCGGTAACCTGCCGGGTTGGGGTTAGCCCTATCGGGGAGCGTTTCCGGTTGGTGAGCCAGGTACCGTGCAGCTGCGCCGACCAGAAAAACGGTTTCCGAGGAGTGAAAGCGGGTAAACTTGGCTTGGAATTCTGCTTTGTGGCTCCTCTTCGCTCCACAATGCTCCATTTTTGACCACTTCTGCTGACAGGTACGATAGTACAGCCGTTCTCGCGGCTCGCCAAGAAGAAAATCAGTGGGCTGTTGAGGAAATCGGGTAGAAGTGTGGAAAAACTGCCTAATAGTTTCTGTATGAAATAGAGACACAATATCTTGTATTAATCAGGCAGGTTCTCCCACTTTACAGTCAGGGAAAGCCGTGGTAGGTGAATAAAAAGCGAAAAAGCGGGGAAGATCCCCGCCTCTCCTGTAAATCCCGGATGAATAACAAAGACAAATCTGCAGTGAGCGCTGTGAAGTGGGACAGCGTCTGCAGGATTAGTGGCTGGGAGCGGTTAGCTCGCGGTAGACCACCTCGGTATAGCTGGGAAAGCGGGGAACTCCGGGGGGTTGCGCTGCTGGCGGATCCAGTTGCGCTTTGATCTGGTCGAGCGAGCGCCCCTGGGCGACGAGCTCGGCAATCTTCAGTCGTTTTTCCGTGGCAGCCGTCGTGCGCGCATCGAGTGCCTCCCGTGTTTGCACGTCACCGTGGCCGGGGACAAAGCGGTCGGCATCGAGCGCCGTCATGGCCCGTGCGGTGGCAATCCAACCCAGCGAGGAGCCGTTCTTCTCCAGATGGATGAGCGGGTTGGGAAAGTTCAACGTCTCGATGTCGCCTGCGAACACGATTTTTTCTTTGGGGAGAAAGACAACCAGGTCGCCGCTGGTATGGGCCGGGGCCCAATGAAAGACTTCGAGCGTTATGCCATCCACAACCAGGGTTTGATCGCTGGCGGAGAGGATGCGGGTGGGTAGCCGGTCAGCCGGGGGAGCGCGGGGATCGTTGGCGGCAATGGCCGCGCGCATCTCCTTGGCGGCGTTTTCATGGGCTACGATTTCGACCCCGGCCGGGAAAGCAGCCAGTCCGTTGACGTGGTCCATATCGGAGTGGGTTAACAGGACGGTAGTGACCGGCTTGGGCGTGATGGCGGCAATACAGTCCAGAAGCTGCCGGCCGCCGGTGGGTGTCATCTTGGCGTCGATGACGATTACGCTGTGCTCGCCCACAATGACGCCGCTGTTACCGCCCCCGCCTTCAATCCAATAAACCGTTGGCGTCAAAGGGTGAACGCTGAGGGGAGCGGGAGCCATGCCCTGCGCGGCTGCGGCGGCGGGAAGAACCAGGGAGAGGAAGGAGAGAAGAGCAGACCGCATGGCGACGACCTCCGATTCTGCTGCCACTCTACCATTGGCAGGGTACCGGCTCAAACAACCGAAGCGCGCTGGCGCGCCCGCTCCACCACAATCTTGAGCAGATAGAGGAAAACCACCATATTGATGGCCAGCAGGCTGGCGCGCACCCAGGTCAACCGCCGCACAAACTCGACCAGCTCCCAGGGCAGGAACGAGGCGGTAATCACCAGGGTCAGATACTCGGCCCAGGTTTTCTCCAGGTAGAGCCCGACTCCCTCCACCATGCTCAAGCCCGCGTAGATAAAGGCTGTAATACCAATCTTCCGGAGCAGGGGATCGTTCAGGAACTCGGCTTTGGCCAGCAGGAAGTCCACCAGCCGCCACTCCGCATTGAAGTGCAGCCGCTCGGCCAGGTCGGCCAGCTCGTCGCCTGCATCCTTGCCCAGCAGGTGCAGCGCACCAAAGCCGATGGCTGCAATCAGCACCGCCTGCAAACACTTGTAGGCCGCAATCAGGACCAGCCAGCGGTTGTGCGGGTAAGGTTGGATGGGTCGTTCGGGAATCGATCGGTTCATGGGGAAGTTTGCAGGTCCTGCTATCTCTTACGGTATATGATCGGCTTCGGTTCGGGAAAACTGCATCCATTTTGTCAGCTTTCTGGAGTAAAGTGGACCACCATGGGTCCCCGAATCTTCACGACCAGCCAGTGGGTGCCGTATCCGGTGGAATTGGTCTTTGCCTTCTTCGCCAATCCCTCCAATCTGGTCCACCTCACCCCGCCCGGGCTCAAGATGCGCATCGAAAGCCTGCAGATTGTCCCTCCGCCCAGCCGCCCGCCGGTTCAGGAGCCCTCGCGGCGCTTCCACAGCCTGGCTGCCGGAGCCGGGTCGGAGCTTGGCCTGAGCTTCCGCCCCTTTCCTCGGCTCCCACTCCGCCTCCACTGGACGGCGCGGATCGTGGAGTTTGCCTGGAACAGCCATTTTGTCGACGAGCAGCTCCGCGGCCCCTTTGCCCGTTTCCGCCATCGTCATGGGATTGAGCCCGGGAAGCGTTCCGGAACCGAGGGCACCCTGGTCAGCGATGAGGTCGAGTTCGTCCTGCGCGGCGGCTGGCTGGGCGCGCTCCTTGCCAGCCGGGTTCGCCGCCAGTTGGAGAGCCAGTTTGCCTTCCGCCGCGAGCGGCTGGAAGCTGTTCTGGAAGCCGCCGCCCGCCAGGCTCGCGGGCAACGATAAGCCCCAGTCGAGATCGAGGAGTGAAATCTCCCGGAAGGCCGGAAATAAAATAGCAGTTATACTTGCAAGTTAATCTTGCAAGTATTCCTTCTTTTATTCGATACTGATTGCGTGATGAATCAGAAGACGGAAGAAAAGAGCGATCAGGCGGCGCTGGCTGAACTGATGCAGGCCATGGGCCTGCTGATCCGGCGCATGCGGGCCGCGGCTGTCGGTCATGGACTTTCCCTGAGCGAATCGGCTGCCCTGGCCCGGCTGGAGCGCGAGGGGCCGGCCACCACCGCCGAGCTGGCCCGGGCAGAGAGCGTCAAGCCGCAGTCGATGGGCGCAACCGTGGCCGCGCTGGAAGAGATAGGCCTGGTTGAGCGCCAGCCCGACCCCGGCGACGGCCGCCGCGTCCTGCTTTCGGTCACCGAAGTCGGCGTGGATCTGCGCCGCAAGGCCTCGGCGGCCAAGCATGCCTGGCTGGCGGCAAGGCTGGCCGAGCTCAGCGATGAGGAACGCCAGACCTTGTTTGCCGCGGGGCGGATTCTGGGCCGGGTGGTGAGCCAGTGAGCGCGGGCCACGCGTGGCGCGCCCTGCGCTCGGCCAACTTCCGGCTCTTCTTTGCCGGCCAGGGCATCTCCGTGATGGGCACCTGGATGACGCGGCTGGCTGCCACCTGGCTGGTCTACCGGCTCACCCACTCGGTGTGGATGCTGGGCGTGATCGGCTTTGCTGGCCAGATCGTCAGCTTTGCCATCGGTCCCTTTGCCGGCGTCTGGGTGGAGCGGATGGAGCGCCGCCGGATGCTGGTGGTCACCCAGGCCGCGGCCTGCCTGCATGCGCTCACCCTGGCCGTGCTTACGCTGACCGGTGCGGTCCGGCTCTGGCATGTGCTGGCGCTGACCGTGTTGCAAGGCATCATCAACGCCTTTGACATGCCCGGCCGGCAGTCGTTTCTGGTCCAGCTCGTTGAGGACCGCGACGACCTGTCCAACGCCATCGCTCTCAATTCTCTGATGAATAACGGCGCGCGGCTGGTGGGCCCGGCGCTGGCTGGGTTGGTGGTGGCGGCTGTGGGCGAGGGTTGGTGCTTTCTGGCAGATGGCGTCAGCTATCTGGCCGTGATTGCCTCCCTGCTGGTGATCCGCACCCGGCCCGTCGCGCCGCGCGCCAGCGAAGCCACCCTGTGGCAGGAGATGCGGGAGGGTTGGGAGTACGTGAGCGGGGTGGCTCCCATCCGCACCGTGCTGGTGCTGTTTGCGCTGCTCAGCCTGATGGGCACGCCCTTCTCCGTGGTGCTGCCGGCCATTGCCACCGGCGTGCTGCACGGCGGTCCGCAGACCCTGGGCTGGCTGGGCGCCGCGGCCGGCGTAGGCACCATGGCGGCTACGGCGCTGCTGGCGGCGCGCCACTCGGTGGTGGGGCTGGAGCGCTCGCTGGTCAGCGCCTCGCTTTCGTTGGGTGGAGGGCTGGCGTTGTTGGGAATGTCGCGCTGGCTGGTGGTTTCGCTGGCCATGATGGTGGTGGTGGGCTTTGGCCTGATGCAGACCGCCGCGGTCTGCAACACGGTGTTGCAGGCGCTGGTCACCGAGGATAAACGCGCCCGGGTGATGAGCTACTACACCATGGCCTTCTTCGGCGGCGCGCCCATCGGCAGCCTGCTGCTGGGCGCTGCGGCCGAGCGCCTGGGTGCGGCGCCGGCGATTGTGGTTTCCGGCATCTGCTGCACCGCCGGAGCAGTGTGGATGGGCGCGCATCTGCGCGGTCTGCGCGCGGCTCTGCATGCGGCCGCGGCCAGGCCGGAGATGCCGGCAAGCGTGCCCGCGGACGAGGTGGCCTGAAGCCGGGCCGCGCAAAACAGGCGTACGACGAACAGGAACAAAGGAGAACGACGATGCAGAGTGGGTGGCAAGTGCTGGCATGTTTTGCAGCCGGCTTGTTTCTAACCAACGGGATTCCGCACTTTGTGAAGGGCCTCTGCGGCGATCGCTTTCCCACGCCCTTCGCCAAACCGCCCGGCAAGGGGCTCTCGTCGGCCACGCTGAATGTGGCCTGGGGCATCGGGAATTTTGCGGCGAGTTTGCTGCTGGCCCATGCCGGCCAACTGCTGTGCGGCCCGGCGCTGGGCCGCTGGATTGCGGCAGCAGCCGCGGCCATCTTTGCCCTAGGGACAAGCGCACAATTTGCTCGGAAAGAAAAGGAGTAAAGAACCATGCCGATGACAACGCTTGATTCCGTAGCCGCTCTGGTGGTGATCGATCTGCAAAAGGGAATTCTCGCCATTCCCAAGGCGCATCCCATCGAGCCGGTTCTGGAGAACACGGCCGCACTGGCGCGCGCCTTTCGCCGTCGCGGGTTGCCGGTGGTGCTGGTGAATGTGGCCGGAGGAGCGGCTGGACGCACAGACCGGAGCTTCCGCCGCGGCGACCTGCCCCCGGACTGGAATGAGCTGGTGCCCGAACTGGGCGCCGAGTCCACCGATCTGCGCATGACCAAGCGCACCTGGGGCGCCTTTACCGGAACCGGGCTCGACGAGAAGCTGCGCGCCCTGGGGGTTACCCAGATTGTGCTTACCGGCGTGGCCACCAGCGCGGGCGTGGGCTCCACGGCCCGCTTCGCCCACGAATTGGGCTACAACGTGGTGCTGGCCGCCGACGCCATGACCGACATGGACGTGGAAGCGCACCGCATCAGCGTGGAAAAGATCTTTCCTCGTCTAGGTGAAGTGGATTCCACGGCGAACATTCTGAAGTTTCTGGCCGGATGAACCGCGCGACGGACATGCTTTTCCGGGGCTGAAGCCCCGGCTGCAGGCAGGATTGGGAGCATGGTCAGGGGCCTGAAGGCTCCTGCTCCCTCCGCGTCTAAAACAATTCTCCCATTGCTGTAGAGGGAATCTTCTCGATCCCACCCTAGCCGCAAAAACAAGAACGCGGCGAGGGTGGGGCACCCAGAACTCTATACCATCAGGAGAGTCGCACTACCGCCGCAGGCGCAGCAGCGACTCGCGGTCGATCGGGTTGCCGTCCACGATGAGGGTGGAGATGCGGCGGACGTTCCAGATGTTGGCCGTGGGGTCTGCGTCGAGCACCAGGATGTCGGCGCGGCGGCCGGGGGCGATCAGCCCCAGCTCGTTCCAGCCGAACTGAAGCGCGTAATTGTTGGTGGCGGCGGCGACGGCCTCGCGGGGCGAGAGCCCCAGCCGCACCAGCAACTCCAACTCCGTGTGCAGCGAGATGCCGGGCATGGAGCCGCGCGAGCCAGCCGCAGAGGCGGCCAGGTAGTGGGGGAAGGCGGCAAACAGCGTCTCGTTGATACGCCACAGCCGCATGGCCCGCTGCTGCGCCTTTTTCTCGAGGCTCTCCTGCATCCAGTGCTGGGTGCTGGCAGGAAGTTTGCGCTCCCACGGCGGCAGCGGGTAATCCAGCTCGCCGGTGGCAGGCCTGGACGGCTGATCCATACTGGCCGGATCGAAGAGCCGCGCCGCAGGCTCCTTCCACAGATTCCGGTGCGCGGGCAGCTCGGTATAAAAGAGGCTGAAGGCCGGCATCAGTGCCGCGTGGTGGGTGGCAACCGCCTTGGCGTAGTTGCGCAGGCGCAGATCGACGGGCGGAATCCGCTCCGAGTAGTCGATCGCGGTGGCTGCGGCCGAGCCGTCCGGGTCGGTGGCCAGCGGCCGTTGCAGTTCGTCCGGAATGGCGCCCAAAAGATAGCGGTTCATGTGCAGCAGCACGTCCACGCCAGCCTCGATACCCACCTTGTAGGGCGTGGCGGCAAAGACGCCATAGGTAGCCAGTCCCATCTTGTGGGCGTGGCTCACAATCCACTGGGTGTTGGCGGCGGTAATGTCGATGTTGAGCAGAAGCACCCGGGTGCCCAGCCGGGCAGTGTCGGCCATCTGCCGGGCGGTCTCTTCCGGGGTCAACTCGGCCGGGTGGGGCCCTTCGCGCAGCCGCCCGGCCCACTCCGGACGCCGGGCCAGCAGGCTCCAATTGTCGGTGGTACCGATGGAGTCGATCAAGTACAGGTGCGGGCTGGGGTTGGCGGCCAAGTCCACCGGGCCGCGCTGCGGGTCGGTGGAGGCTACAACCGTGGTGACGCCCATGTAGAGATTGGCGTTGGCCTGGGCCTGCGAGTTCATTCCCGCAAAGCCGTCAATCAACCCCGGGATCAGGAACTTGCCTTTGCAGTCCAGGATGCGCGCGCCTTTGGGGATGGGTGTGGATGCCGGACCCACTTCGGCAATGCGGCCTTCGCGGAGGATCACCACGGCGTCTGGCAGGTCGTGTGCGGACTGGCCCCAGGCCGTTACGTCCACCACCGTGCCGCCTACCAGCACCAGTGGCGGAGCGGCCGTGGGAGTGGTTTGCGCTGCGATGGCAAAAGCCGCCGTCAGGACAATCGCATGGAAGGCAACGCAAATTTGAGACAGTCGCATCGAAGGGCCGGGCCTGATCAGGATTTTCGCACAGTGTGGCGCGGCATTCGCCGGAAAGCGGGATTCTAGCGGAACCAGGGTTACTGTGTCATCCGACCCAAGCACTCAAGTCGATGCGCTCTTCAGGGAGCAGCGACCTCGCCATACGGTCCCTGGCGGCTGATTGGCCCTGGTTCTGCGCTAACGGTTCAGGAGTTTGGCAAGCTTTTCGCGCTGTTCCACCACGCTGTCCAGGGTCTCTTGCACCTGGCCGAGCAGCTTCTGCACCTGGCCGATGTGGTCGGGCAGCTCGTTCCACCACGCGCGAACCACTTCCTGCTGGTCTAACAACGCCAGCGACGCGCCGGTGGTGGCGGCCACCAGGCCGGCTTTGCGTTTGCCGCCCAGCAACAGGCCGCCGCCGGCAATCAGCGTTCCGGCCGCAGCAATCATGGTCCAGGGAACCTGGGAGCAGCAGGTGCGGCGTGGTGCGGTTGCTGCGGTCTTCGGCTCGGGCGCTAACTGCATGGTTTCTCCTTCACAGCCGGGCACACGGACGGAGCCGGTGCGAACAGTGTACTGAGTATCGCGCGGACGGCCGGGGGATGCAAAGCCCCCAAAAGTTGCGCATTGCGGCCGCGTATCGAGCAACCCCGGCGGGCTGCAGCGGGAGATGGTTGGCGAGCGCCGCAAACCCGGACTTCAATCCAGATCGAAGACCCGGAGCACCTTTTCCTCCGGTGCATCCTTGGCCTTGCGCAGGGCATCGGCAAAGCGCTTCTCCAGCAGGTCGGCTTTATTTTTTTCTGCGTCCACCGACTGGCGGAAGATGGATTCCTTGCGTTCCTCCTGGTCGCGCAGAGCCTGGGCCGCGGTCTCCAGGTCCTCAAAGGTACGCTTGCGCGGCGCCGGTGTGTGGCTGACGACCAGCCCCGTGGACGCGTCGATCTTCAGCATCGCGCCGCAGTCCGGGCAGGCAACTTCGATGATTTTTTCCTTCGCCTTGGCCATTTGCTTCCGATTGTAAAGCGGCGCACGGCCGCTGACGAGTGCTTTTCCCTGCTACTGGACCTGGATGTGCAGGGTGAGCTGGAGGGTGTCGCCCTTCTTCATCGTGATGGTGCCGCCGTTGTCGCTGGCGCCTACGGTCACAACCGCCGCCGCGGCCCCGATCTACTCCACCATCACATGGAGGGTGAAGCGCTGCTCCTCCTCCGAGGGAGGCTCCCAGGAACGCACGTAGTGAAGCAGCAGGTCTCCCGCACCGGCTTTGGTGGCGGTAAAACGGAAGATCTGAAAGACGGGCCGGCCCACGCCCGATTCCGCAGGCTCGGTCATCGTCTGGCTGGCAAGCTTCAGCAACGGGGTTGATTTCGGGCGGATGTACCACATGTAGCCGGTCGAAGGGGTCGATTTGAGCTGCACTTCCAGCGTGTCGCCGGCCTGCAGATGGATGGTGGTCCCGTTGTCCGCGTCGCCAGCTTTGACGGTCGCAGCCGCGGCCATCCTGCTGCCGCCGAGGGCTGCGGCCAGCAGCAAGAGCAGACAGAGCCGGAAACTAAAAAGACGGATTGCATGGGTTCTCATTGCGGAGCTCCTTCCAGGCAGGCACCGGAAACTGGAGCCGGTCTGTGCTCAGTCGAAGATAGAGCTGGCCGGCACGCTCCGCAAGCGTCTTTTCAAACAGGATCGGAGTGGCCGTGCTCTACGTCACCGGACCGGGGTTGAAGAGCACAAAGTCGTTGTTCAAGCCCCAGTGTTCCGACCAGGTCTTCTTCCGTCCGCTGGCCACATCCAGAATCATCCGGAAGAGCTCCCAGCCCACTTCCTCCACCGTGGCGTGGCCGGTGGCAATGCGGCCGGCATCCACGTCGATCAGGTCCGGCCAGCGCTCGGCCAGGCCGGAGTTGGTGGCCACCTTGATCACCGGCACCGGAGCCAATCCGTAAGGCGTGCCGCGGCCGGTGGTGAAGATGTGCACGTTCATGCCCGCAGCCAGTTGCAGCGTGCCGCAGATAAAGTCGCTGGCGGGCGTGGCGGCAAAGACCAGACCCTTCTGCGTCACCCGCTCGCCTGGGCCGGTTACCGCCATCAGTGCGGTGGTGCCGGATTTGGCTACCGAACCCATCGCCTTCTCCACCACGTTGGCCAGTCCGCCCTTCTTGTTGCCGGGGGTGGGATTGGCCTCGCGATCCACGCCGCCGGCATCCAGATAGGCGTCGTACCAGGCCATCTCGCGCAGAAAGTCCTTGGCCACTTGGGGCGTAATGGCGCGCGCCGTCACCTGATGCGCCGCATCGCGCACCTCGGTTACCTCGCTGAAGAGCACGGTGGCGCCGGCCCGCACCAGCAGGTCTGCAGCAAAGCCCACGGCGGGATTTGCCGTGATGCCGGAGAGCGCATCCGACCCGCCGCACTGCGCGCCCACCAGCAGCTCCGAGGCAGGGCAAGAGACGCGCCGCCGCTGGTTCAGCTTTTCCAGCTTCTTTTCGGCCAGGGCCATGATGTTGGCCACCATCTCCGCAAAGCCGTGCGTGGCGTCCTGCAGCACGGCCAGCGAGCCCGGTGTCTCCAGAATGGGCAGTGGACTGTCGGCCATCAGCTTGGTGGGTTGCAGCTTTTCGCAGCCCAGGCCCACGATCAGCGCATCGCCGCCAAAGTTCGGGTTCAGGATCAGGTTGCGAATGGTGCGGATGGGAATGGCGGCCATCGGCGAGTCCTGCGCCATGCCGCATCCATAACTGTGATTGATGGCCACCACGCCGTCCACATGCAGATACTTCGGCAGCAGCTCCTCGCGGATGCGCTTCACGGCGTACTCCACAGTGGCCGCCACGCACTGCACCGTGGTGCCAATGGCGAGCAGATTCTTGGTGCCCACCGAGCCGTCGGCATTGCGATAGCCCTCAAAGGTATAACCCTCCAGCGGCGGCAGCGGCGCGGGCACGGCCGTGGCCAGCGGCGCGGTGGAGAGCAGCGGCGCGGCCTGCGGCTGGATCAGCCCTTCATGAATCCAGCTGCCGCGCGCAATCGCCTGCCTGGCGGTGCCGATGGAAACACCGTAGCGCAGGATCGCATCGCCTGCGGCCATGTCCACCAGCGCCACCTTGTGGGCTTCGGGAATGGCTTCCCGCACCACCAGCCCATCGGCCAGCACCGTGCCTGCGGCCAAGCCTCCGGGCGTAACCGCTACGGCCACGTTGTCGCGCTCGTGAATGCGAAGGATGCGAGGTTGATCCGCGGAAGGTGTCATCGTATGGTCCTTGAATCCGGTTCGAGCAAGGCTTGCAATCGGCCCTGCAGTAAAAGGCCTTGTAACAAACCCCATCCGCCTCAACGCACCAGGCAGGGGCGTTTGGGGTTGAACTCCCATCCGGGGATGAGAAACTGCATGGCGGCGGCATCGTCCCGTGCACCCAGCGCCTGCTCCATGTAGAGAGAGTGTGCGCGCTCGATGGCCTCCACATCAACTTCGATGCCCAGCCCCGGCCGCTGGGGCAGCGCAATCCGGCCGCCGGCAATCTTGAGCGGTTCGCGCGTCAGCCGCTGTCCGTCCTGCCAGATCCAGTGGGTGTCGATGGCCGTAATGCGGCCCGGCGCGGCAGCCGCTACCTGCGTGAACATGGCCAGCGAGATGTCGAAATGGTTATTGGAGTGCGAGCCCCAGGTTAATCCGTAGTCGCGGCAGGTTTGCGCCACCCGCACCGAGCCCTTCATCGTCCAGAAGTGCGGATCGGCCAGCGGAATATCCACGGAACCAAGGATGAGGGCATGGCGCAGTTGCCGCCAGTCGGTGGCGATCATGTTGGTGGCCGTGGCGAGGCCGGTGGCCTGGCGGAACTCCGCCATCACCTCGCGCCCGCTGAAGCCCCGCTCCGCGCCGCATGGATCTTCGGCGTAGGCCAGCACATCGCCGCGTCCCTTGCACAGGGCAATCGCCTCATCGAGGGACCATGCGCCATTCGGGTCCAGCGTAATCCGCGCCTCAGGGAAGCGCGCGGCCAGCGCTGCAACGGCGCGCATCTCTTCCGCGCCCTCGAGCACCCCGCCCTTCAGTTTGAAGTCCAGGAAGCCGTAGCGCACGTGTGCCGCTTCCGCCAGCCGCACAATCGCCTCCGGCGTCAGTGCTTCCTGATCGCGCAACACGGTCCATGCATCGCCCTCACGGACGCGGCGATAGGGGAGCGTGGTCTTGCGGCTGTCGCCAATGTAGAAGAGGTACCCCAGTACCGGCACGGAGGTGCGCTGCACGCCCTCGCCCAGCAACGCGGCTACCGGCACATCCAGATGCTGGCCGAGCAGATCGAGCAGCGCCGCTTCCACCGCGGTCAGCGCGTGGATGGTTACCCGCAGGTCGAAGGTCTGCAATCCGCGCCCGCCCGTATCGCGATCGGCAAAGCGCTGGCGCATGGCGTTCAGCACCGCGTTGTAAGCTGCAATGGGCTGGCCGATCACCAGCGCGCGCGCCTCTTCCAACAGGGCGCGAATCTTCTCCCCGCCCGGCACTTCGCCCGCGCCCGTGTGGCCGGCTTCGTCGGTCAGGAGCACGACGTTGCGTGTGAAGTACGGTCCGTGCGCGCCGCTCAGGTTCAGCAGCATCGAATCCTGGCCGGCAACAGGTAGCACGCGCATGGACACGACGCGCGGCGTGTGTGAAGTGAGGGTCTGGGTTGTCATCGGTTCCTGGCTTCCGTGGCGGCGCGTTGTTCGGCGGCGCGGCGCATGCGTTCGCGGCCATTGCCCAGGTGGTTGCGCACCGCGGCACGCGCGGCGTCGGCATCGCTGCGGCGGATGGCGTCGTAGATGTCTTCGTGCTCCAGATGCACGCGGCTCAGGTACATGCGCGGCGTCTCTTCGTTCTCATCGATGCGCAACCGGGAGCGCGGAATGGAGCCCGGCCCCAGCGAGGAGAGAATCTCGGCAAAGTAGCGGCTGTGGGTGGCGCGGGCCATGGCCAGATGAAAGAAAAAATCGGCGTCAATGCCGTTGCCGGCATTCTCCGTCTCTTCGGCAAAGTCCCGGAGCGCGCGCTGCAGGGCTTCCAGATCGTTCTCCGTGCGCCGTTGCGCGGCCAGCGCCGCCGCTTCCGTCTCCAGCCCGATGCGCAACTCCAGGATCGCCATCATGTCGCGCGCCACGGCTGGATTGGGCGGCTCCAGACCGAGCCAGTTGCGCTCCAGGTCGTCGCGCACAAAGCTGCCAATGCCGTGCCGGGTCACAACCAGGCCCATGGCCTGCAGCCGCGACATGGCCTCGCGCACCACCGTGCGGCTCACACCCTGCTGGCGCACAATTTCAGCTTCCGGTGGCAGTTTGGCGCCTGGCGCCAGGGTGCCGTCGTCAATCAGCCCGGTAATCTGGGCCACGACCCGGCCGGAGAGGCTGCTTGAATGCGAGGGCTGATTCAGAGATTCCACGGCTTCACTCCTCGAGGAACATTCATAAGATGTCATATCACCTGGATTGGAGTGTCGGCAATGTTTATCTTATATTTCTTGACAAATGTGCATACGGATCGATACAAACACAACCGTAGACGGATGACGTCATATCTCTTGAAGGGTCGCAAGATCTGTAAGGAGAGTCGTTGCCTTGGGGAGGGCTACGGGATGAATCGGAGAGAGTTTTTGGGGGCTGGAGGAGCCGCGGGGGTGGCGGCCGGCCTGCCGGTTGCCAGCCGGGGCAGTGTTGTGGAGACACAACCCTGGCCGCCGGCGCGGATGAAGCTCGGCGACCAGACCGCGCCCACCAACGATGTGCATTTGGCTTACCTGGCCCGCTACGGGGTGCGCAATATCTGCGGCTATCCGGAGATTGCAGGCGACCGGCTCTACGCCACCGTGGACGAGTTGAAGCGCATGACCGACCTGGCCGCCAAGTACAAGATCAGCGTGGACTGCACCGCGCCGCCGTTTCTGGAGTCGAGCCACATCGACCGGGAAAAGCATCCGGCGGTGATGCTGGCCGCGAGCCCGGAGCGCGACCGCGACATTGAGCAGCTGCAGATGTTCATCAAGAACTGCGCGGCTGCCGGCATTCCGTCCATCAAGTACAACATGAGCATCCTCGGCGTGCTGCGCACCGGCCGCCGATCCGGCCGCGGCGACGCCATGGACCATGTGTGGCGACTTAAGGACGCGCATCCCGAGACCCCGCTGACCCGCGCCGGGCATGTGGATGCGGATGCCTTTTGGGAGCGCATCACGTATTTTCTGGAGCGCGTGATTCCGGTGGCCAACGAGTACAAGATCCGCATGGCCTGCCATCCGCAAGACCCCGGCGTACCGCCCGAGGGCTACCAGGGCGTGAACCGCGTGCTGGGCACCATCGACGGGCTGAAGAAGTTTGTCTCGATCCACGAGAGTCCCTACCACGGCCTGAACTTCTGCCAGGGCACCATCTCCGAGGACTTGCAGAATCCGGCCACTGAGATCTTCGACGTGATCCGCTGGTTTGGCACGCGCAAGAAGATTTTCAACGTGCATTTCCGCAACATCCGCGGCCATCGCGACGACTTCGAGGAGGTCTTTCCCGACGAGGGGGAGATCGATTTTGTGCGCGCGATCCGCGTCTACCGGGAGATTGGCTACGAGTACATGCTGATGCCCGATCATGTGCCGCTTGCGGAACGCGATCCCGGCTCCCTGCAGTCGTTTGCCTTCTGTTACGGATACATTCGCGGCCTGATCCAGAGCCTGAGCGCCGAGGGCATTGCAGGCAGCACTCCGCTTCGCGACCAGCGCGGATGAATGGATTCAAAAACCATGCACGCTCGCTAGGGCCAGGAATTCATCAACCAGCTCCGAACGGAGAACACGTATGTACGAAGACCGGCAGACCCGGGTGCGCTATCTGATCATCCTGATTCTTTTCGCGGTCAGCTGCTTCAGTTTTGCCGACCGCGCCGCGCTCTCGCAGGCGGTGACCGCGATGCCCAAAGACATGGGCCTCAACGCGCAGAAGCTCGGCCAGTTGCTCTTCGGCTTCGGCATTGCCTATGCGCTGGGCCAGTTGCCCTCCGGTGGCCTACTCGACCGCTTTGGATCGAAGCGCATCTACGGCATCAGTATTA
>Ga0371490_1000486_pt1 | contig 26742 bp, 29 predicted proteins | sample MB2SIPfraction_FD_207959 | JGI IMG/M metagenome (GOLD analysis project Ga0371490, IMG submission 207959) | Lab enriched peat soil microbial communities from McLean, Ithaca, NY, United States - MB28FN SIP fraction | ecosystem: Environmental > Terrestrial > Soil > Wetlands > Peat | place: USA... | reverse complement strand
GTAGTCTCGTAGGTCGTATTGGTCAATTGAGTGATGCTCGAACCATCGATGCCCATCGAGAAGATGTTGTCGTTGCCTGTCCCGTAATAGTTCGGCCCATAGTCAAGGAAGAGAATCTTGGTGCCGATGTACAGGGGGTACCAGCTGTAACCGTCCGTGGTCAGTTGCGAGGCCACATTGGAAGCGCTTTCACCAGAGATACTGACGGTGTAAATATTCTCCTGCCAGCCGTATTCCTCGGAATAGATCTCGCGCGTGAACGCAAGCGTGCTGCCATCCGGCGAAACGGAATTATAGTAGTCGTATTCCGCGGCTTGGTCAGGATTGGTCAGCTGGGTGAGGCCCGTGCCATCGAGCTTTGCGCTGAAAATGAATTCACCGTCCGAATCTTCCAGATTCCCGCTGAATACAAGGCTCTTGTTGTCTGGAGTGAACGAGGGATTCCAAGCGTAAGACAGGGCAACTATGGAAGTGTTGATCTTAATGGCGGTCGCTGTTCCGCCAGAGGCGCTCATGTAGTACAGCGTGCCGTCGTCATTGTCGAAGGCGACCCAGTTCCCGTCGATAGAGATCTGGGCATCAAAGTGATCGTTTTCGTCCGTGGTTAACTGTGTGATCGTCCTCAACTTGGCATCGGCTAAAAATACCTGCACATAGCCTTTGCTGTCGTAGGCGGAGAAGAGCAGCTTGGTGCCGTAGGCTCCCATACTGACAGTCTCAAAGGCCAGGCTGCCATAGGCTCCATTCAACTTGGTGGATTTGTTGGTGGTCATGTCATACAGATACAAATCCATCGATCCCGAAGCGATATCCACGCCGGTACTGGCGGCCCTGGTTGCAAGCTTGTGCACGCGCGCCATGCGCGAGGCCTTTCGTTGGGCGGCCGTCATCGGCTGATGTAGGCGGGAAATGATGGCACCTGCATTGACGGAGTTGTTGTCATAGATGTAAACGAAGCTCCGGGCATGATCTGCCGTGTAAGCAGCTGACCCTGACCCACAACCCGCCAAAACAAGGCCCATGACAGCAGCCAGGCTAACCAACAAAAGGGTGCGCATTTTCATCGAAGTCACTCCGATCAGGTGAACAGTGTGATATTAGAAATCCGGCACAGCAGATAAGGAACACCGAGTGCGGATAATATTAAGCGACAATACCCGGAATGGGAAGGCCAATGAAATGCTATAAGGCTGTACTTTGACGGGTCTCCACCTGGGCTGGGGTGACTTGCAGGGCGCGGACAATTTCTCCAGGGATGGCTTCCAAGGGTAACAAACTGTGCAGGATGCCGGCTTCGGCGCAGGCACGTGGCATGCCGTAGACGGTGCAGCTGCGTTCATTTTCTCCGAGCGTGAATCCGCCGGCACAGTAGATGGCCTCCATACCCTGCTGGCCGTCGTTACCCATGCCGGTAAGAATGATGCCCATGGCGGAGCTGCCGTATTCGCGTGCTGCGGAGAGCATCATCACATCCACCGAAGGCATGTGGGGCTTATTGGTTGGCGTCTGTGACATCTCTACTACGGCGCCGCCCGGACGCCTTGCTATGCGCAGGTGCTGTCCTGCGCGAGCGATATAGATGACACCCGGCAGCAGCGGCTCATTCGGCTCACTTTCCTTTACATGGTTACGGCACAGCCCGTTCAGGCGGTTGGCAAATGGTGCGGTAAAGCCCGGCGGCATGTGCTGCACAATCACCACTGGAGCGGCAAGTTGCGCGGGCAACATTGGCAGGATGGTCTGTAACGCTTTTGGCCCGCCGGTGGAGGTGCCAATACACAGGACCCGGGGAGGTGGGAAGTTGCAAGGCGTTGCAATCGTGTGGCGTGGTGCAGCAGATGGCGACTTGAGAGCTCCCCTTTGTGGAATGCGCCGCTTGTGCGCGGCGGCCGCTTTGCACTTGGCTACAAGGTCGTCTTTGATGCGGATGATATCAGTCGAGGCGTAGGAAAGGTCCTTGCTCAGGAAGTCGTACGCACCGCGTCCGAGGGCCTCGATGGTGGCCTCGGCGTGGGCTTGGGTGAGTGAACTGACCATGATGACCGGGCAAGGTGCTTGCTCCATGATGCGAGAGAGTGCCTCAAGGCCGTTCATGCGCGGCATCTCCACATCCATGGTAATGACGTCCGGCCGGAGCTTACAGGCCTTCTCCAGGCCCTCGGCACCATCGCAGGCGGTGTCGATTACTTTCAGCGCCGGATCACTTTCGATCATGCGGCGCAGTGCGGTGCGCATGAAGGTGCTGTCATCCACCACCAGGACGCACACGGGCTGGCCAGTGGCGGGAGTCACAGGCTGAACAGGGCGCTGACCAGCGACCTGACCTCGTTAACGTACGCTTCGATTTCCAAGGTGAAACAAGCGATATCAAGATACTTTACGCGAGGCGAATGCTCGCTGATGATGTGCCAGGCCGGTTCTTCCTGCAGGGTCACCACCAAGTCTTCGGAGTAGCCGTAGCCGAGTCCGCTGGTGCGGCACAGCAGGTCGGCGATGTTGACCAGCGCGGTCAGCATCGGATCCATGGTGGCCTTCTTTACGTCATGATGACGGCGCATCACCTCGCTGAGGTAATCGAAGAGGTGCCAGTGGGCGCACAATAGATCTCCGGTGATCTCATGCGAGAGGCCCATCTCCTCCAGTTCCACGTCGCGCAGCGGGCGGTGAGTGGCGGCGGCCTTCTTGTAGACGGCTGTGTATTCCTTGGGAATGAGCATCATGTTTACCAGCAGCCCCAGGTCGTGGATGAGCCCGGCCAGGTAGGCGCGCTCAGGGTCGTTGTAGCCCAGTTTGCGCGCCAGGTTACGGCTGACGAGGGCGCAGGCCAGCGAGTGCTCCCAGAGCGCCGCGGCATTGACCTCCGACGAGCGCGGCGAGACCTGCATCAGACAGCAGGAGGTGACGATATCTCGCAGGCGGTGCACGCCCAGTGTCAGCGCCGCTCCGCGCAGACTGTTCACCCGCTGGCGCATGCCGAACAGCGGCGAGTTGGCCATGTGCAATACCTGCGAACTGAGCGCGCCATCGTGCGCAACCAACTGCACGGTCTTCTGCAGATCAATATCGTCGGTGTTGGCGCTCAACTGGTTAAGAACGGGAAAGAGAATCGTCGGCAATGACGGAAGCCCATTCAGGGTCTCCACCCGATGTTGCAGATCGGTCAGCGACAGGGTGGGCATGGTTCACCTCTTGACCGGCGACTTGACGTAAGCCATGGCGCCGGGAAAATGGACAAGTCGGAAGTCATCATGTACGCCAAAAAGAGATTCGGCGTGGCCGAGAAAGAGATAGGAGTGCGGCAGCAAGTTGTTATAAAAGTGCTGGATGACCCGCTTCTTGCTGGCCCCGTCAAAATAGATCAACACGTTGCAGCATAGGATGACATCGAGCGACTTGATGAACACCATGCGCGCATCGTCCAGCAGGTTGACCCGGCTGAATTGGATCAGGCGCCGGACCTCGTCGCGCACACGGTAGTCACGCGTACCGGCGATGGGATCAAAGTACTTGCGCAGATGATCTGGCGATACGTTGCGCAACGCGTAGTCGCCGTAGATACCTTCCTGGCAGCGTTGCAGAGAGCGGTCGTTCAGGTCGGTGGCGATGATCTCGAAGGTAAATCCGCGCAGGAAGCGCTGTGCCTCTTCGAGCAGGATGATGGCCATCGTGTAGGGTTCCTCACCCGTGGAGCACCCAGCGCTCCAGATGCGCAGGTGCTTGTAGGGGAGCTTCTCCTTACTGGCCACAATGCTGGGCAGGACCAGCCTCTGCAGGGCCGCCAACTGCGGCTGGTTGCGGAAAAAGCATGTCTCTCCAACCGTGATCTCGTTCAGCAGCAGGTGCATCTCATTGGTGCGCTGCGAAGAGCGGGTCAGCACCTCGTGATACTGCCGCAGGGAGGGGATGTTCAGTTCCTTCATGCGGCGCCCGCAGCGGTCTTCCAGGAAGTTGAGCCGGTTGTCATTGTGAAAAATTCCCGCCACTCCGTAGATGAGGTCGCGGATCTGGTAGCTGACCGGATTGACGTCCTGGCGCGGAGGGGGCGTCGTAAGTGAACTCATCTCTCCTCCTAGCAGGCAGCCATGCTGGCAACGCTGCGTAACAGGTTGTTGGGGTCGAGCACCAGGCGGACACGCCCGTCGCCCGTAATCGTGGCGCCGGCCACGTAGCGGCTGTCGCGCAGAAGGGCGCTGAGCGGTTTGATTACCGTGGACTCCTGTCCGATCAAGGCCTCGACGGCCAGGGCGATGCGCTGATCGTTAATGGAGAGGATGACGGCGCGTTCGGAGGGCCGCTCGTGGCTTGCTCCGATGACTTCCACCAGGCGCAGCAGAGGCACCGTGCTGTCGCGCAGCATCAGCACCTCGTTGCCCTCCACACGATGCACGGAACCCTCCTCGATGCGCACCGTCTCCAGCACCGAGCGCAGTGGGATGGCGTAAATTTCATTGCTGACCTGCACCAGCAACACGGGCAGAATGGCCATGGTGAGTGGAACCTTGAGCGTGATGGTAGTGCCGCGACCGATCACACTTTCGATCTCCACGCTGCCATTCAGGCGGTGCAGGTTGGTGCGCACAACATCCATGCCCACGCCGCGACCGCTGAGGTTGTTCACCTTCTCGGCCGTGGAGAAGCCTGGCAAAAAGAGCGCGTCATACAGTTCCCGGCGTGACAAGCTAGCGGCTTGCTCGGCGGAGTACATACCCTTCTCCACCACCTTGGCGCGGATGATCTCGGGGTCGATGCCGCGGCCGTCATCGGCAATGGTGACGAAGATCTGATCGCCCTGCTGGCGCGCGTCCACGCGTATGCTGCCCTGCACGGGTTTGCCTGCCTCCACGCGCCGCGTGTCGTTCTCGATGCCGTGATCGAGCGAATTGCGCAGGATGTGTACGAGAGGATCATGGATGTGCTCAATCATCGTCTTGTCAATTTCCGTTTCCTGACCGCTGATGATGACCTCCACCTCCTTGCCCACCTGGTGCGAGAGTTCGCGGACCAATCGGGGTAGCTTGCGGAAGAGGTTGTCAATGGGCACCATGCGGGTGCGCAGGCTGGCGTTCTGTAACTCGTCGGTGATAAATCCGAGACGTGCCGTGCTGGTGGCCAGCGCCTCCTGCAGGTCAAGATCCTTACCTCCGGCAGAGGAGAGATCCTGCGAGATGCGCAGCAGACGATTGCGTTCGAGCACCAGCTCGCCGACCAGGTTGACCAGGTAATCGAGCTTGCGCACTTCCACGCGCATTGTGTCCGAGCTGTCGGGCCGGGCGGCGGCCAGGGCGCGAGCAGCTTTTTCCTCAGCGGCCTCGGCACTAAGTGCGGCCGCTGCGGCAGCGGAAACGGGATCGTCAATGGCGGCGGCCTCGGCGACTGCCGACGGGGTTTCCACTGTCACGGTAGTGGCGCCGGTATCGGGAACGCAGGCCTCCAGCAGTTCGAGAAGGGGAGCGAGGTCGTACTCCGCTGCGCTGCCCGTGCGCACATCCTGCACCATCTGGCGCACCTGGTCGTTGACGCGCAGCAGCGCATCAATGATTTCGCGGGTGACGGGGAACTCGCCCTTGCGGAGCTGGTTGAGAAGATCTTCGGCGTGGTGAGTTAACTCGACCAGCTTTTCAAAACCAAAGAAACTGGAGGTGCCCTTAATGGTATGCATGCCACGGAAGATGCGGTTCAATACTTCCGCGTCGGCATGGTCCTCCATGGTGAGCAGATCCTGCTCCACCTGCTGTACAAGCTCGGCGCTTTCAGTGATGAAATCCTTTAACAGGTCGTCTGGTACAAACTCTGGCATGGCGCTCTCGATTCGCGGATAGCCTACGGTTGTTCAATCGGCTGAAGTGGAGGAATCCTTTACCAGCTGCGACTGCGGTGGCATGGCATGCTCATGAGGAGCCACGATGACGATATCCACACGACGGTTCAATCGGCGGCCATCCTCGCTGGCGTTGTCGGCCACGGGGTGGAACTCGGCGTATCCAGCGGCGGAGAGACGGCCTGGAGCAATGTGTTCGCGGGTCAGCAGTATGCGGATAATCTCGCTGGCACGCGCGGTGGAGAGCTCCCAGTTGCTCTGAAACTGCGCGGTGTGGATGGGCACGTTGTCGGTGTGGCCTTCGATGCGCAGGTTTCCCGCAAATGTGCCGAGCACCTCGCCAAGACGGTCGAAGGTGTCCATGGAACTGGCACGCAAGTTGGACGAGCCGCTATCGAAGAAGCCGACCTCGCGCAGGCTGAGGACCAGCCCCTCGGGAATTTCGCGCACGGCTACCGTGCGATGTTCAATTTCCTCGGCCAGGCCCCGCTCCAGTTTGCCGCGCACGCTTTCGGCGCTTTCCGATCCGAAAAATGGTGCCTGTGCGTTCGGCAACGGCGATGTGTCCGGCAGTACGATTGCCGGCCCTCCTCTGCCGGCTCCGGCTCCCAGACTGGTGAAGCCGGCCGTGATGGCCGTGGAAAGCTTAACCATGCGGGCGCGGTCTACCTGCGAGGAGGAATAGAGCACGACGAAGAACGCAAACAGCAAGGTCATGAAGTCGGCGTAGGAGACCATCCAGCGCTCGTGGTTGTCCTCGTTGCGTCGGCGACGCCTCATCAGGCGCCCCTTTGCGCGGCGGCATGCGTCTTATGGCGCGCCTGTGCCTTGTCGGTTGAGGCCGGTGGAGCTTTCTCCGAGGCCTGCTGCAGAAAGCCGTTGAGTTTGGCTTCCAACATGCGCGGGTTAATGCCTTCGAGAATGGAGATCACTCCCTCCAGCACCAGTTCGCGAAGGATCTGGCGGAAGCGCAAGCGGTGGCGGAGCTTGCCCGCAATGGGCAGGGCAACAAGGTTGGCAAAGCCGACGCCGTAGATGGTGGCCACGAAGGCCACGGCAATACCGCGACCGACCTCGTCAATCTTGTCCAGGTGCTGCATCACCTGGATGAGTCCCAGCACGGCGCCGATGATGCCGATGGTTGGCGCAAAGCCTCCGGCGGATTCGTAGACGCGGGGCAGTTCGTCTTCCGCCTCGGAGCTGGCATCCATCTCCAACTGCATGATGGCCCGCAATTCGCTGGAGTCGGTACCGTCCACAGCCAGCATCAGGGCACGCCGCAGGAATGGATCAGGCAGGCTGGGCAGTTCGTTATCCAGGGAGATGATGCCGTCACGCCGTGCCTTCTGGGCAAGCTTAATCAGCCGATTGATCTCGTCGCGCGCGCGCGAGGGCGGTTCAAAGAGCACGGTGCGCAGGCCGCGCATGGCCGCCAGCACAGTGGCCAGGGGATACTGCAGCAGCACGGCGCCCACTGTGCCGCCAATGACGATGAGGGCGGCCGTTGGCTGCATAATCTGCGCCAGTTTGCCGCCTTCCAGCAGCAGGCCCGCGGTGATGCCTCCGAAGCTGATGGTGATTCCGGCTACGGTGCCCTTGTCCACGGCCCTACTCCTTGCAGCTCTGCCGCGCTGCGGCACGGCTGCGTCCGGAGCCCGTGCCGGCGGGGCACAGCAGTTTGCGGCGGTAGGCAATCACGCGGTTGATGACCTCTACGGCTGCCTCGCGCACCACCATCTTGTCGTTGGTCACAAGCGTGATGACCGTGTCGGGGTTCTCCTCGACGATCTTGATCAACTCGGCGTTGACCACCAGGGGATGTCCATTCAAACGAGTGAGCTCAATCATGTGCAGGCCTGCTTCCGCTTGAGATATCGGCTGCCGGGTGCACTTTCTTGAATGTCGAGCTCACGGAATCGACGGTGGAAATAACGGCTGGCTGAAGTCAAAACAAAAATATTTTCTCGGCGGGGTAAAGCCCGGAGGAGAAGTCTCCGATAGCTGTGGTGTACGAAGCCAAGGCTCCAGCGGAAGGCGCGGCAATCCGGCCGGCTCCGCAATGGGCAAAAAGGAGAGTCTCCATGTCACTCAGCATTCTGAATAACGTCACCGCGATGTCGGCAGAGGATCAGTTGAATCTGACGAACACGAAGCTGCAGAATACGCTGCTGCAGTTGTCCTCGGGTTCGAAGTTGAATTCCGGCGCCGACGACGCGGCGGGTCTTTCTATCGCCAACGGGTTGGAAGCTAACATCACGGCGCTGACCCAGTCGGCCGCCAACGCCAGCAACGCCCAAGGCCGCCTGCAGGTGGCAGATGGCGCTCTTTCGCAGGTCACCAGCCTGCTCAACCGTGCCGTTACCCTGGCCACCGAATCGGCCAGCGACACAGTGAGCGATGGCTCGCAGCGCGCCGCACTGGACAACGAATTTTCGTCCATCAAGTCGGAAATTGACAGCATCGGTTCCACCACCACCTTCAATGGCTCGGCGGTATTTCAGGGCGGTTCCACCAACTACGGACAGGTAGTGCTCTCCGGCACAGGCCTGGGCACGTCCTCGGCCATCACCTCTGGCAAGGGTGAGGTAGACATCACCGTCACCGGCGGCAGCACCTACAAGTTCAACGCTGGCGGTACGGATACGACCGTGGGTGCGTTGATCAATGACATCAACGGCTCCGGTGATGGACTCGTGGCCTCGCTGAACTCGTCTGGTTCGCTGGTGGTCACCGACACGGAGAACCGTGCCACCACAACGGCCACCGAACTGGCCGTAGGCGCGGGCACCACGCTGGAGGCGGGCTCCGACAGTGCTGCTGAGACCGGCGCCAACACCACCGACTCCAGCACCTTCAACGTTTACCTGAGCGATGGCACCAGCACCGGCAGCAGCACCATCAGTTCCACGCTGGGAGCTCTGTCGTCCAACAATATGAACGGCATCAGCCTGAGCTCGGACAACCTGCTCAGCTCCAACTCGGCCCAGACGGCGCTGACCGATATCAACAACGCCATCGCACAGGTGGCCGCCCTCCGCGGCACTCTGGGAGCCAGCATGAACCGCCTGACCGCCGCCGGCAACGTGATCAACACGCAGACGACCAACCTCACCTCGGCCGAGGACAATGTCAGTTCGGCTGACATCTCGCAGCAGGTGAGCAACATGAGCGAAGATCAGGTGCTGACCCAGACCGGCATCTCCGCCCTCTCGCAGGCCAACCAGATGCAGCAGATGTTGCTGAAGCTCTTCCAGTAAAGCGGAAGCAGCGCCGCCGCATGGGGGTGGGCCTGAAAAGGCATACCCCCATCGGTGCCGGCATGCAAAAGGAGGGTCGCCATGGTGGATCCACTGTCCCCTGTCTTCCGGGATGGACTGCCGGGAGCCTTTGCTGAGAGCCCTCTAACCAAACAGGACCGTGAATTGCAGATTGTGGAGGGGCGGCCGCCGCTCGAGGTGACACACACTGGTGCCCAGGTGTTGCGCCGTCACCGGAAGCCAGAACCCGATGTGCGATGGCGTCCGAATAATGGAGAACGCGAACAAGACGAGCGGAATTCCAGCGACGCGGAGCAGGAAAAGGAATCTGTCTCAGGCCGCAACACCGCGGAAAAGGCGCCGGCAGAGCACCGTCATGCGTGGGACGCCGCAGCGCAGGGCGAGGATGAGAATAACGAGGAGGGAAGTTCCGGCCTTCTTCTGGATCGCCGGACATAACTGCCTATGAGCACAACATCGACTGGATTGGTCTCCTCCAACGGCACGGAGCTGATTGCCGGCGCCAGCTACACTGATGGCAATGGCATCAATGTCAGTGAGACGGTCGCCGCTATCATCCAGGCCGATCGTGCGCCTGAAACCGCTTGGACGAACGATGAGACCACCATCACCAACCAGGAAAATGCGCTAATCACTCTACAGAGCGACGTCTCAACTTTGCAGACAGCCTTTGAATCTCTCAACGACTATAGCGGCGTCTTCTCCGGGCTGACGGCAACCTCCTCAGACACATCGGCGGTCACGGCCACGGCAAGCAGCTCCGCCACGGCAGGCACCCATACAATCGTGGTGACCAACCTGGCAACCACCGGGGAGAGTTACTCCAATGAGGTCACCAGCGGCACTATCTCGTCCGGTGCGCTGGTCATCCAGATCGGCAGCGGCGCAGCGCAGACCATCAATATTCCCGCCGATGACTCCACATCAGGCACGACGACGCTGGCCGATGCCGCCTCCTACATCAACGAGCAGGACCTGGGTGTTACAGCCACGGTCATCACTGACTCTGGCGGCTCGCGCCTCTCGCTGACCTCGACAAGTTCGGGCTCTGCGGCCAGCGTCAGCGTGGAATCGGCTCCCAGTGGTTTGAGCTTTACCAACGTTGCCGGCCAGGACGCCAGCCTTACCGTAGATGGCGTGCCCATCGATTCAGCCAGCAATACGGTCACCTCGGCCATCACCGGTGTAACGCTAAATCTGACGGGAACGACATCATCTTCTGGTACTACCGTGCAGGTAGCGGCCGACACCGGCTCCATCACCACGGCGGTCAATAGTTTCATAACCGCTTACAACGCCATCATTACCGATCTCAACAGCCAGTTCCAGTACAACGGCGGCGTGGCGGCCGGGACGACCAGCAGCAGCTCGGATTCGACCTCTGGAGTGCTGGAGAGCGATCCCTCGGCGCGCCTGATTCAGCAGCAACTGCTGGATGCCATATCGGTCACGGGCAGTGACAGCTCGTCTTCTACATCGACCTCCGCCATCTCGGAGCTCTCGCAGCTTGGCATCACCATGAACAACGATGGCACCTTGACCCTGGACAGCAGCACACTGCAGAGCGCGCTTGAAAGTAACTACAGTGGAGTGCAAAGTTTCTTCGAAAGCACTAGTTCGAGTAGTTTTTCCGGCAGCTTCAACACCCTGCTGACCAACCTGACCGATCCTTCGGACAGCGCTATTACGCTCGATCTCAGCGGATTAAAGGCAAACTACACCCAGGATCAGAGCAACGTCAGCAGCCTGGAATCCAAGTTAACCGCGTTGAGCGCGACGTTGACCACCCAATACAGCGCATTGAACACCACGCTGCAGATGTATCCAACCAACCTGATGGAAGTGGAAACCGAACTGGGGTACCGCACTACCACCAACAGCAGTAGTAGCAGTTAGGAAAGACGAGGATGAAGCAGACGGAAGTCAGCAGAAGATATCGCGAAGTGGAGATCCGCGGGGCCGGCAGTGTGGACTGCGTCATCATGATGTATGACCTCGCCATCGCCGACCTGCGCAAGGCGCTCGGCTGCCTTTCGGCTGGCGACATTGAGGGACGAACTAATGCGCTGGTGCACAGCCTGCATGTGCTGGAGCAACTCCAGGGCTCGCTGCAGATGGAGGCCGGTGGCGAGGCTGCACGGCAGCTTTATCACTTCTATTCGCTGGCTCGCGCCAAGATACTCGAAGGCCAGCTCAAGTGTCGCGCCCCGCTGCTTCAAGAGATACTTGGGGCCTTCCAGCGCGTCCGTGAGATGTGGCTTGAGGTGAAGCGTCAAAGTCAGCCGGTGCTCCCGCCCGAGCCTTGGGCAGCACAGGCGGAGAACCACGCAGGTGCGTGGAGCGCATGAAGCATTCCTGATTCATTGGATTTACATGGGGCCGCCGGGCGCGGCCCTTTTCCCATTTCTACGGCTACTGCAGATAGTCGAGCAGGCTGACCTGCGAAATCTTTGCCGCCGCCTCGATTGTCGCGGTCAGCGCCGTGTTCGCCTGCGTCAGGTCCGTGGCGGCTGTGGCCGTATCAGCTGAGACGAGCGTGTCCTGGTAGGTTGTGATGTTGACCTTCTCCTCGGAGAGAAACGTCTCATTGCTGGTCAGCTCGTTTACCGTGTTGCCGTAGAAAACCTGCGCCGAGGAGATGGCACCAAGCGCCGTGCTGACCGCATTCGTCGCTGTGCCCACGGCCGTGGAGTCGCCGGAATCGAGCGCCGTGACCAGCGACTGCAGGGCAGTGAAGACGTTGCTGCCGCTCTGTGTGAAGATGCTGCTACCCGGCAGGTTAGCCTGTACCGTGAGTCCCGTGCCGATCTGCACCGCGTTCTGCTGGCTGTTGCCTTCGTAGTCCACCTGCGTGGAATCGGTTGCATCCACTGCATAGGGCGCCGTGTTGGTGGCCGTGCCGCTGAACAGGTACTGGCCCGCGTAGCTGGTGTTGGCCAGCGATAGCACCTCGCTCTTAATGTCACTGACTTCATCACTGATCGAGTTGAGGTCGGTCTGGTTCATCGTGCCATTGGCGCCCTCCGTGCCCAAAGTGATGGCCCGTTGCAGCAGGGAGACAACGTTGCTCAGCGTGCTGTCTGCTGTGTTGAGCACGTCCTTCAGTGAATCCGAGTTGGCCGTGTACTGGTCCACCGATGCCAGGCGCGAATTCTCCGCGATCATGGCGGCCTCCGACGAGGGATTGTCCGAGGGCAGATTCACAGTACGGCCAGTGCTGACCTCCTGTGCCGCCTTGTTCTCGGCTGCTTGCGCCTGGTCCATAAGATTGACCATGTCACTGGTAAAGTTTGGATTCACTCTCATTGTTTAGTACCCCGGATCCGTCACGCCCATGTCGAGAATGTTGCCCATGAGCGTATCGATGGTAGAGATGACCTTGGCGGCCGCCTGGTAGCTACGCTCGTAGAGCACCAGGTTCGAAGACTCCTCGTCCACGCTGACTCCCTCCACCGAACTCTGCTGGTTCTGCAATTGCGTCAGGATGTTGCCAAGCGCGGTTGAGTTGGATTTGGCCTGCGAGATGATGTTGCCGATCTCGTAGGAGAGATTGGCGTAGGCATCAGTGGGCGTGGCGTCGTTGGTGATGGTCTGGTTCTCGAGGGCGATCATCTTCTCCAGGTTGCTGTCATCGCCACTGGCGCCGCCGCTGGCGGCCGCTGCAATCTGCGAGCCGCTGGTGAGAGCCACCGTGATGGACTCAGCCGCGCCCGTGGAGATGCCGCTCGTGGTGTCCGGCGGGTTGAACATCGCCGTCCCGGTGTTGCCATTGGCGTCGCTGCCGGCAGTCTGCACGCTGTTCACCGCGCTGGCAAAGTCGTAGGCATACTGATCAAGCTGCGTACTCATGGAGGCCAGGGTTGAGTCACGGGCTGTGATGTTGCCGCCCAGACTGCCGCCGCTGATGGTGCTGGTGATGTCCGTGCCACCGGCGATGACATCGTTGTAGCCACTTGCGGTTAACTGGTTGGTCAGCGAGTAGGCCTTGCTGCCGACCACCAGCGGCACGCCGCTGCTGGTGGTCAATGTCAGTCCGTCGCTGCTGTTCACCGTCTGGTAGTTCATGATGGAAGATAGCCGGGTTAGCAGACTGGAGAGCTGATCCTCATCCGAGTTATCGCTCTGTCCCAGTGCCTGCGCTTTCTGTATCTGCGCGTTGGTGGTGGCAATCTGCTGCAGCAGGGAGTTGGCGTTAGAGGTGTCCTGTACAACGCTCTGATCAGCCTGCTGCTGCGCCTGCGTAATTGTGCTGGCCGTGGTCTGGAAGGCGGATGCGACATTCTGCGCGGCAGTCAGCACGTTGGAGCGCAGCGAACTGTCGGTAGGTGAGGTGGAGAGCTCCTGCAGAGCGCTGAAAAACGAATCCATCGTGCTGCCGATCGAGTTGGTCGTTGTATCGGAAAACTCCACCTGCACGCTGCTGAGCGCGTTGCTGAGCGTGTCGTTCATGCTCTGCTCGGAGGTGTTGGCGTTGATGGAAAGATCGAGCACCGTATCGCGCAGACTTTGAATGGTCTTTACATCCACACCAGTTGAACTTTGATCGATACCGGAAGGCGCGCTCTCTTCCAGCACCACGCGGCGCCGGGCATAGCCCGTGGTGTTGGCGTTGGCCAGGTTCGTGGTGGTCACGTCCATGGCCTCGGTGCTGGCCAGCAGCGATTGCACGCTGACGTTCAGATCGGCGGTTAGTCCCATAATCAGCCCCGCAAGTGCAAGGTGGCGCCCCCAGCGTTGGGATCGTACCTACCGGCCAACAGAATCGAGCGCATGCTGCGCGCCCACTGCGAAGAGTGCCCCAGCAGATGGCGGTATTGCCGGGCCAGTTCGCGGGTGCGGCGCAGATCATCTTTGTCGAAGTGCGCACACAGCTGCGCTGCCGCCGCAAGTTCCGCACAGAGCGCGGCCTGTCTCTCCACGGCTGCACCGAAGGCGTACATGTCCCAGTCGACAAGCGCTCGTATGCCATCCTCGAGTGACTCTGACAGCGCGGCCAGCGCAGGATGGCGCTCTCCGTGGTTGGCACTGGGCTGGGCGCGATCCATGGTCAGCTCCGGAAGAGGTTCTGGAACATGGCTGTGGCAACGGCTCGCGGATCCACCGAGTAAGTGCCACTGTCGATTTGCGCGCGCAGGGCCTCCACGCGGTCCTGTCGAATCGGAGCATCGCCGGCCATCTGGCTGGTGAGCGAACTAATGCTGGCCGTATCAGTCGTGCTGTTTAGCGCGCTGCTGTTGGCTGCGCGGCTGCTGCTGTTGGAGCCGGCCGCTGAGGTGCTCTGCGCCTGCGTTGCGGCATCCAGCGGCAGACTCTGGCTGTTGTCAATGCGAACTGTCATGGTCCTCCTTGCGACTTCGTTCTATCCTGCGTATCGGCAATCTTTCAGAAAGCTTGAGGAACTTTAGGCCTCAGCTTCCTCTTTTTTCAGTTGCCGCCTGATCTGCCGCCTTACCCGTTGTGGGAGCGATGGTGCCTGTATCCACCCCCAACGCATGCTGAATCATCTGGGCAAAGCCAAGAACGTGGCGTTGCGCCAGGGCCTGGCTGACGGCGCGCACGCCGATGGCTCCCCAGGCCTCGTGACCGGCATCACTGTTCTCTTCATCTTCTATGGAGAGATTCTTCTCCATTTTGTCTAGCACGGTGGCAAACAGACCCGCTTCCAACTCTTCGGCTCCGGCAGCAGCTTTTTGCGATTTAAGACGTGCCGCCAACTGCTTTGGGTCGTGCATCAGCTCAAGGCCCGTGGGACTGACCGGTTGCGTGCTCATAGCACCTCCAACTCAGCCTGCAAGGCTCCGGCGGCCTTGAGCGCCTGTAAGATGCTGACCACATCACGCGCCGTTGCGCCGATGGTCTGCAAACCGTTCACCAACTGCTCCACGGTGGCGCCCTCGGTCAACTCGATTCGCTTGGCCGCCGCGTCTCGTGTGGTAAGGCTGGTCTGCGGAACCACCTCGGTCGTGCCGGTCTTGCTGAATGGGTTGGGCTGCGAGACCTGGAAGGTCGTTGCGATTTCAATGGAGAGCGCGCCGTGCAGGATGCTGACCGCGCTCAACCGCGCCTCGCGGCCCATGACGATGGTGCCGGTCTTCTCATTCACCACCACGCGCGTAGGCGCCAGCACCGCTACTGGCAGAGCCTGGATGCGCGCCAGCAGGGCCGGAACATCCTGCCCCGCGCAGGTAATTTCAATACGCCGGCTGTCTGTAACCTTTGCCATGGGGCGGCCCAACTCGCTGTTGATGCGCTCAGCCACGCGCTCGGCGTTGTTGAAGTCGGCCTCGCGCAGAAGAAGGGAGAGCGAACCCACGCCCAGCAGACTGGGTGCGGCGTCGCGCTCGGTGATGGCGCCATTGGCGATGCGTCCCACCGTGGGGTGGTTGAGCTGCTTGCTGACCCCTCCAGCCCCGGCCGTGTATCCACCCACAGCCAGTGGCCCCTGCGCCATGGCGTAGACCAGCCCGTCCTCGCCGCGCAATGGTGTGAGCAGCAGCGTGCCACCATCCAGCGACTTGGCGTCGCCAATTGAGCTGACGACGACATCCAGCGGCGCACCGGCGCGGGCAAAGGGCGGCAACGCTCCGGTGACGAAGACGGCGGCGATGTTCTTTACCGTGATATTTCCCGCCGTAACCTGCATGCCCAGCCGGGAGAGAATGTTGGCCAGCATCTGCGTGGTGAAGACCGTCTGCTTCTGGTCTCCCGTGCCGCGCAGGCCCACCACAAGACCGTAGCCGATGATGGCGTTATCCCGCGCACCTTCGATTGTCGTGATTTCGCGTATGCGCACCATGCGCTGCGACGGCGCCGGTGGTACATCCGCGGCGCGGAGTGATGCAGTAAGTGCCAGCAACAACACGAAGATCAGAGAACGTTGCACGGCTCCTCTCACATTCCCAGCCACTTCATCAGAGTTCGAATCACGATGTTCGGCTGGCGCACGGCATCACTGATAATGCCCTTGCCCTCCACCTCCAGTTGAAGGTTGAAGAGCTGGTAGGAGTAGACATAGTTACCGGCGTTGATGTCCAACGGGCGCACCACGCCGCGCAGCGTAAGGTTCTCGTGCTCATGGTTGGCCAGCAGATGACGGTGTGCTTCCAGCACCAGCGAGCCATTGGGAAGTACGGCCACCACTTCGGCAGTCAGCGTCGTATTCATCTTGTTGCTCGAGGCCGTTGCCCCAGTCCCTGTCAGCTTAGTACTGGCGTTGGTTGACAACAGTGGGTTCAGGAAGCTCGGGCTTGTGCCGCCCACTCCGGTCACGGCGCTGGAGTGCGAAAATTCGCGATCCGTAGCTACGCTTCCGCTCTGTGCAATTGTGGTGGATTCGGTGATCTGAATTGAAATTGTGTCGCCCACCTGGTGCGCACGCAGATCAGCAAAGGGTTCGGCCAGCAATCCGTTGGGCGTGTAGAGACTTCCTGAAGATATCGCCGGCGCTGTCGGTGTCGGCGCGGGCAGCTCTTTTAGGTAAGTCTGCAATGAGTCCTTCTCTTTCGCGGCTTTCTTTTTGCTCGCCTGTAGAGGTGCAGGCAGCAGCGCCGCCAGCAAGGCAATCCAGAGGAAGATGCGAGTAATGGCGCGGTTCATTTAGGCGCCTCCATTCACAATGAGCACGCTGTGTGCGTCCACGATCTGAGCGCGCAAAGCACGGCTGTTGCCGGTCACACGCACGCGGATGATCTCTCCCAAATCACCGCCCTCCAGAGCCACTACCGGCAGCATGGCATGCATGCCATCGCTACGGAGTTCAGCCTGCAGGTGGACCCCGATGCGCACGAGGGTCGCATGCATTAACCTTGGGGTTGCTGCCACAGTGCTCAAGTTGCCCTTTGATTTGATGCGTTGGTCTTGCCCGCCCGCCGTGCAATTCAGCACGACAAGCTGTGGCAGCGCCATCCCAGGGCAATGCATACGAAGTTCGCTGCGGCCCGTACCAACCACGCGCAGTCCAGAGGCTTCGCAGCCCGACGGATCGCTGATCGTCGGATATACCAGCAACTCTGACGGAGCAATCGCCTGCCCGGTTCGTGCTGTTAGCCACTCGGCCAGGCGCGCACGCGCTGTGGTGTCCTTTGGCGTTGGCGCAGCCATGGCCGCGGCGCAAAGCAACAGAATGGCGAACCAGTTGTGTCTCTTCATAGCCGTGCTACTTTCCCATCTGGTTGACTTCCTGGAACATCTGGTCGGCAGCCTTGGCCACCTGCGAGTTTGCCTCATACGAGCGCTGTGCCAGGATCATCTGGATGAACTCTTCCACGGTGTTTACGTTCGACTGTTCAAGCGATCCCTGCACCAGCGTGCCCAGCCCCTCGCTGCCGCCGGGATTGCCTACAATCGGATCGCCCGAACTGCTAGTGGGCAACAGGAGGTTGGTGCCAATGCTGTTTAACCCGCCGGGGTTCGGAAAGGTCGCCAGTTGAATCTGTCCTATCTGTTGCGACTGGGTCTGGCCGGGCTGCGTTACGGTGACCGTGCCGTCGGTGCCAACGGTGATGGAGGTGGCGTCGGCCGGAATGGTCAGCGTCGGTTGCAGCGCGTTACCGTCGGCGGTCACCACGTTGCCCTGCGAATCCAGGTGGAAGCTGCCGCTGCGCGTATAGGCCGTCTGCCCGTTGGGCATCAGCACCTGGAAGTAGCCGAGGCCCTGAATGGCCAAATCGAGCGAGTTGCCCGTTTGCTGAAAATCACCCTGTGATTGCAATATTTCAGTGGCGGAGGCCTTCGTACCGAGACCAATCTGCATGCCGGCCGAGACCGTCTGCTGGGTGGCCGCCGCACCGGGCGTCACCATGTTCTGGTAGATCATGTCCTGGAACTGCACGCGCCGCTTGCGGAAGCCGGCGGTGTTGGCATTGGCCAGGTTGTTGGCCACGTTATCCAGGTTGGTCTGCTGCGCCGTCATGCCGCTGGCGGCGGTGTAAAGCGATCGGAACATGATGAGCTCCTAAACCTTTGGCAGCTCTTCGGCCGCCGTGCGATTAAATTCCGTATGAATGGTGTTGAGTGCGCGCTGCAGCATCTCCGCGTTGCGCTGGATCTCGATGAGCCCTACGGCGCTTTCGACGGGATTGATGTTGGAGTTTTCCAGCGCGCCCTGGCGCACACTCAAGTCACTGGTGGCATCGCTGGCCGCGGCTTGCGGGGCGCTGAAGTATCCCTGCCCCAGGCTGGTCAGCGGGACGGATGCATCAAACTGCACCAGCTTAATCTGTCCGGCAACGGCTCCATCCGTGCTGATGACACCCGTGGAGGATATTTCCGCCGTGCCTTGCGGCATGGTGATGGCCCCGTCACTGCCCAGCACGGAGTAGCCCTCTTGCGTCACCAGTTGCCCAGTGGAATTGAGTTGGAAGCTGCCGTTACGCGTGTACTGAACGCCAGTGGGCGTCTGCACGGCGAAGAAGCCCTGACCCTCCAGCGCCAGGTCGAGCGGGTTGCCGGTTTGAGACAGCGATCCTTGAGAAAAATCCGTGCGGGGCTCGCCCAGCACGCCAAAGGAACTGACCGCCTGCGTCGTGGGATTGCTGCTGGCGCTCATCAGCTGGGTGCGAAAGCTGACCCGCCCACCACGGAAGCCAGTAGTGTTGGCGTTGGCCAGGTTGTTGGCCGCCACATCCAGCTCCTGTGTGCGGGCCATCAGTCCGGTGCTGGCAGCATATATGCCGTTGTTCATGGCTGCTCCTGCCAGTAGAGGAGCACGCCGATTGCCAATCACTTTGGAGGATTCTAAGGAGTGGGATGAAAGAGTGTGCCGGGAACAGGCAGGTCGCTCCGTGGAGTACCATCCCTCACGGTAGACGCCTGCCGGATCAGTCGTGCAGTTCGAGCGTGACCCACAACGGCTTGCGCTCAAAGTCAAATGTAGTCTCGATGGTGTTGCCACCGCTCAACGAGCGAGTTTCATAGTCAGTCCCAACGATGATGGTGGGCACGCTGAGCATGCAATGGTTACCCACGCCGCTGAGCTTGCCCTTGAAGTTGCCGGCAATCATGTTGGCAATCTCACCGAGCGCGTCCAGGCTGTCGTTGTCCACCTCGTCGGGCGGCATGCCGAGCATCTTGCTGGCCATCACGCGGGCAGCCTCCTCGCTGCAGCGGATGCTGAGCACGCCGCAGATATTGCCCGCCAGACCCACCAGCGCCGTGAATTGCGCCTCGGATGGGCCTACCGGATGCTCCACTGGTTGCAGTCGCGTGCACAACATGATGTCGAAGACCTCGCGCGTGGAGAGTTCCAGCAAAGGAGTCCAGCTGGTGCGATCGAACAACACTCCGGGAAGCGAACTGTCATGGTAGGAATGTGTCATGGTCATAGCCCCAATACCGAAAGTACGTGCTCTTTCACTTGATCCGGCGTAAATGGTTTACGGATGTAGCCCTTGGCGCCCAGCGACAGCGCCTGCACCACGTTGGACTCGCTGCCCTCGGTAGTGATCATCACCACCGGGATGTGTCGCAGTTTGTCCACCGTCTGCACCTGGCGAACGAACTCCAGGCCGTCCATCACCGGCATATTGATGTCGCTCAGGATGAGGTCCACCGTGTTGCCGTCCAGCAGGCCCAGCGCCTCGGCGCCGTTGCCGGCTTCCAGCACGGGAGAGAGGTCCAAACCTGCCTGCCGCAGCGAGCGTTCCACAATCTTGCGCATCACGGATGAGTCGTCCACGATCATTGCTTTAATTTGGCTCATAAAAATTGTCCCTCGTATCTGTCGCGGGATTGGCCGGAGCTGTGATCTGGCATGGAGCCGTCCTGTAGCGAAGCATTACACGTGGCATCCACCACCAGTTCACGCAACCGCCGCTGACCCAGCAGAACGATGGCCTCCTCCACGCTCGCATCCATCCAGCCGGGTTCGCGCCGTGCCGCTTCCATTACCCGCCGGCAAAGATGGTGCTGGGCCCGGATGGAGCGGCTCAGTTCCGCCAGGTTCATCACCTTCGATGGGAATAACTGGCGCAGCGGCAAGCCTGTGGCCCTGCCGGGCATGGTCACAAGCCTGCTGCGCGGATTTGCTTTCGAGGCTGTCTGTAAGGTTTCCATTACGATTTGGTCGCTCCATCCATGTATCGGCCGCTCTGGCGCGACACTTTAATTCAGGAGGGAGGTTGTTCGAAAACCAGATCGAGATGGGAGTTGCGGCACTGCAGCCGTGTCCAGATGTCGCCCTCCACGGCGCGCACGCGCAGCCCTTCCGCCCCGGTCTGCTGGGCGTAGCTGCAGATGATGCGCGCGGTCTCCTGAGCGCTTGCCGGACGATGTACGGCGATCTCTCCGGCCGTGTCCTGCTTGCGGAAGTCGAGCACCTGGTGGAACTTCGTCTCCAGAACAATGCAGGCTTCGGTCTCGCAGCCCAGCATCTGCTCTACGGCCATCAACGCGCTGTGGTTCACCTGTGCGCAGAATGCCACAAAAAGCCGCCGCCCCTGCGCCACCAGATGCACGGGCAGCATGCAGTAGCGCTCCACCAGGCTGAAGGGCAGCAGCAGAGAGCACGCCGGTTCCACGCTGTCAGCGGGAAACACCGGGCAGCCACATTGCGTGGCCACCACACTGGCAATGTCCTCTTCGCTAATCAAGCCCAAACGCTTCAGGCAGTCGCCAATGCGCTCGCCCGTACTCTGCTGCAAGCGCAGAGCCTCGCGCAGCTGCAGGTCGGTAATGACACCGCGTGCCAGCATCATCAGCCCCAGCGGCATGGTGGTGCGCACCGGCTGCAGGCGTGGCTCCTGGTGGAAGTGCTTACTCAACTGCTGACCCAGTGCTGCTTCCAGGCATTCCGTCGAGCAATACCAGCCATCATCGTTCAGTTGATAACCGGAGATGCGGTTCCACATGCTGCCCAGGCCTCGGCGGCTGTGGCACCCGGAGAACTGGCAACTGGGCAGCATCTGTCCCCAGGCCAGTCCTCGCTTGGATTTCTTTTCCGGTAGCCCGTACATCTATTTCCTCCTTGACTCTCTCTTTCGTTAGCGAGCCTGCGGCAGGCAGGCGATCTTCTCTCCCGGGCTGGCCACCTGCAGAATGCGCAAACCGTAGTTGCCGTCCACGATGACCACCTCGCCCTGCGCGATCACGCGGCCGTCAATCAGCAGTTCCACCGGCTCCTGCACCTTGCGGTCAAGCTCCACCACCGAGCCGGAGCAGAGTTCGAGCACATCTTTGAGCAGCATTTGCCGGGTGCCAAAGCGCAGGCTCGCCCCCAGCTCAATTTCCAGCAAAAGATCCAGGTTGCGGCTGCCGGTGGAAAACGCTGGTGCACTTGCCGGTTGAACCTCAGATTGTGCGACAGTCTGCTCTGCCTCCAGCGTAATCACATGCAGTTCGATGAACATCGGTTCACCGCCACCATTGATAACGATCCTGCGCCATTCACCCGCGGTGTTTTCTTGCGCACCTTCATCTCGCTTGTCTGCCGGCTGAGACTTCATCTCCAGCGGTCCATGCTGCTTGCGCAACCGGTCGGCTGCGTTGCCGCAGATCTGTCCCAGCAGTTCGGCGGCAGCTTCACTCATCTCCTCGGTGACTTCGGCATTAGGCACAGGCGCCTCGCCCATCAGCAACCCGGCGAAGCGCCCGCTCATCACGCCGTCCAGCAACAGTTCGCAGCGCCCCTCAATGGAGCCGGTCAGAGTCAACGGCAGCAGTGTTGCCGCTGCGGCAGCGTCCTGGTGTGCGGAGGAATGGGCCTGCAACTCGGCTCCCGCCACCTGTGAGAGAACGGATGCGGCAGCCGCTGACATTTCCACGCAAAGTGAATCCAGCAGTTCGGGCGTGATCGTGCTGAGTGCTGGCGAATTCATGATGAGGCCTCCGTCTTCTGTCCACTATCTTCATGGGGAATTGGCAGCACGTCTTTGATTTTCATGGCGCGTAGGCTGCCGGCACGAATGGGAAAGGCCTGGTACAGTGAACAGCCCGCGACGGTTGCCTCAATCGGATGCTCGGCACGATGTCCAAAGCCGAGGACAGACTCCGCTTCCAGCTCAGCCAGGGCGCGGATGGGCAGCCGCTGCGGCGGCATAATCAGCGCCAGCTCGAAGGGGAACTCGAGTGCATGCTCCATCATGCGTTCGCGGGCCGCGCTGGGACCACGATGACGGCTGTAACCGCCATCCATATCCAGACGGCGTAGTAATGCATTGCTGGCCACCGCCGGAAAGGCTACGTTCATCACCCCGCGCGACTCCGGCATGTGTATCTCAAAGCTCAGGCACAGCGTTTTATCGCCGGGAGGCATCATGCGCTGTAGCTGCGGAGGACGCAGCCGCTCCTCGAATTCAAAGACTGAGTCCAGCGACGACCACGCTGTTTGCAATTCGGTGCACAGGATGCGCACCACGCCCTCCATGATGCCCTCTTCGATCTCCGTGATGTCGCGCTCCTGCTCGCTCATGCGCCCCACCCCGCCAAGCAGCAGGTCGATGATGGGGAAGACCAGAGAAGGCTCCAGGTTGAGCGCTGCGTTGGCTCCCATCGGCTTCATCTGGAAGGTGGCCAGGTAGGAGAGGTCCGGGATTCGCTGCACAAATTCGCGGAAGGCCAACTGTTCCACGCTGACCAGGTTCACCTCAAAGACCACGCGCAGGTAGGCGCCCAGAGCATTGGTCAGATTGCGCGCAAAACCTTCGTGCAGGTTGCTGATGGCCCGCACCTGGTCGCGTTTGATCTGTCCGCCCTGGCGGAAGTCGCAGGGTTTGTAGCTGGGTGCGCCCTGCGCGCCGCCGCCAGCGCGCCCCAGCGCTGCGCGGAACATGGCATCAATCTCTTCCTGATTCAGTACTTTTTCCATGATCCCTCCAATGCGCTGCGCACAGCGGCTTCCGTCAATTGCGGCGGCATCTGCCGCCCGCCCAACATCTCCTGCAGCCGCGAGCGCAGCCGCAAAAGGGCAAGTGAGTGAATCTGCGAGACTCTTGATTCACCCACACCAAGCACGGCTCCGGTCTCTTTCATCGTCAATTCCTCGTAGTAATACAGCGAGAGCACCTGCTGCTCTTTTTCGCTCAACTCGCCCACGACCCGGGCCAGCAACTCATGCATCTCTGCGCGCATGGTCAAAAAGTATGGACTCTCCTCGGGATTGCCCGGCAGGTACTCGCACAGGTCCTCGGGGTGGTCGCGGTCGCCACCTTCCACGTGAATGAAGCTGCCCAGGTCGAGTCCCTCCAACTCGCCCAGCAGACGCTGAAAGGCCTCCAAGGTCAGTCCCATCTCAGCAGCCAACTCCTGCTCGGAGGGGGAGCGGTGCAACAGGTTGCTCAGCTTGGCCGTGGCCACCTCGATCATGCGTGCCTTGCGCCGCAGGTCGCGCGGACTCCAGTCGAGCTCGCGCAGGCTGTCCAGGATGGCGCCGCGGATGCGGAACTTGGCGTAGGTCTTGAACTGCACCTGGCGCGCCTCGTCGTACTTGGTCAGCGCGTCCATCAGTCCAAGCACTCCGGCATGCACCAGGTCCTCGATGGGCACATGCTGCGGCAGGCGGTCATGGATGTGACGCGCAATGTAGCGCACCTGCGGCATCTGCTCCAGCAGGATGCGGTTGCGTTCCTCCTCATCCAGGGGGGGCGGGTTGTATGGATTCTGCGCGTGTTTCAGCGCAGGCAACGCGGAATGCTTCATCGCGGTCATGGATTCAGGCTCCCAATGGAATGCACCGGTGTAAGAGCGGGTATCTCGCCGTGCGACAGCACGACGATCTTCGGAAGGAATGGCTCGAGCAGACGGCGCAGGTGAAAGCGCGTGCCCGCCGAGCAAAGGATGACTGGTGTGCCCAACTCGGCGTTTTCGCCCACCAGCCGGCGCAAGGAGTCCAGCAGCCGCCTTATGAAGTTGGGTTGCAAGGCCACCGCTCCGTTGGCCGGCAGCGAGGGCGTGAAGGCCTGGCTGAGCTCCTCCTCGATACGCGGATCGAGCGTGACCACCTTCAGCGCGCCCTGTTCATCCAGCAGCGGCTTCACCAGTGAGCGGCCCAGGGCTTGGCGGCAGGCTTCCACCAGCGCCACAGGATTCTTGTTGACCGTGGCACTCTCAGCTAAAGTTTCCAGAATGCTGCCCAGGTCCCGGATGCTGACCTGCTCGCGCAGCAGTTGCGCCAGTACGCGCTGCACTTCGCCCAGGGTCATCAGCTTCGGCACCAGCTCTTCCAGCAGCTTGGGATGCGAATCATTCAGCCGGTCCAGCAGACGCTTGGTTTCGGAGCGTGTCAGCAGCTCATGCGCGTATTGACGGATCAACTCCGACAGATGTGTGGCCAGCACCGAGGTCTGGTCCACCACGCTGTACCCGGCGGCAATGGCCTGTTCGCGTAACTCAGATGCAATCCAGCGCGCGGGCACGCCAAAGGCCGGCTCCTTGGTGATAGTGCCGGGCAACTGCGGTGGCTCAGCGCCGTTGCTGATGGCTAATAACTGGTTCTCCGGCAGCTCCCATCGTGCAATCTCCACTCCGCGGATGCAGATGACGTACTCGCGCGGCTTCAGTCGGATGTTGTCCGTGATGTGCACACTGGGGATGATGAAACCCAGTTGTCCGGCCAGGTGCTTGCGCAGGGCGCGCACCCTCGGCAGCAGTTGTCCGCCCTGGTTGTTGTCCACCAGCGGCACCAGCGCATAGCCCACTTCCAGCGAGATTTCGTCGAGTGCGAGGATGCTCTCCAGTGAATCCGACTGAATCGTGCCCGGCTTGTTTGCGCCCTTGGCCACCGGCTTCTGCTCCACCGGCGGAGGCATCTTTTGCAGCCGCCACGCCATGAACCACAACACCGTCACCATCAGCAGGAAGCTGAATTTCGGCATGCCAGGGATAAGCCCCATGGCCAGCAGCGCCGCGCCGGCAATCCACAACACGCGCGGCTGCATCAACAGTTGCTGTCCCAGGTCCCCGCCCAGAGACTTGTTGGACGAGGCGCGGGTGACCACCAGTCCGCCGGCAATCGAGACCAGCAGCGAGGGAATCATCGTCACAAGCCCGTCGCCCACAGTCAGCACCGTGTAGGTGCGCAGCGCGTCGCGGAAGGGAATGTCGAGTTGAAAAACACCGATCAGGAATCCGGCGACGATATTGATGGCCGTCAGCAGGATCGTCGCCAGCGAGTCGCGCTGACTGAAGCGCGCCGCGCCGTCCATGGCACCGTAGAATTCGGCCTCGCGCGCCACACCCTCGCGCCGCGCCCGCGCCTGTTGCTCGTCAATGAGTCCGGCGTTCAGGTCGGCGTCAATCGCCATCTGCTTGCCGGGCATGGCGTCCAGGGTAAAGCGCGCGGTGACCTCGGCGGTGCGCACCGCTCCATGGCTGACAACCAAATACTGAATGGCGATAAGCGCGAGGAACAACACGAAGCCGACAACGTAGTTGCCACCCACCACGAACTGTCCGAAGGCTGCGATGACAGCGCCGGCCGCCGTGGCACCTTCGTTGCCGTGCAGCAGAATGCGACGCGAGCTTGCCAGGTTCAGCGCCAGCCGGAAGAGCGTGAGCAGCAGCAACAGACTGGGGAAGACCGAGAACTGCACTGGTCGCAGGATGTATATGGCCGACAGCAGCACCACCACCGAGGCCGTGATGCTCATGGCAAGCAGCAAGTCCAGCAGAAAGGCCGGCATCGGCACCAGCATGACGAAGACCACGCAGATGGCCGCCGACGGAAGAATCCAGTCGAAGTTGGCGTTCTTCAGCAACCCGCCCGGCTTCTTAATCTCCTTCTTAGCCTCCGCCATCAGACGGCCCTCCTTGCCTGCGCGCTCATGCGGAAGACATAGGCCAGCACCTCGGCGACGGCGGCATAGAGCTTCTCGGGAATGACCTGATCCACTTCCACCGTGCGGTACAGGCTCTGTGCAAGCGGTGGGTTCTCCACAATCGGGATGCCTTCCCAGCGCGCGATCTCGCGCAGTTGCAAGGCCAGCAGGTTCTGTCCCTTGGCCACCACGACGGGCGCGGCCATATCCTCGCGATACTCCAGCGCCACGGCGAAGTGGGTGGGATTGGTCACCACGACGGTCGCCCGTTTTGCGGCCTTGATCATGCGCTGGCGCCGTGCCTGGCGTTGCAGGCGGCGAATGCGGCTGCGCGTGTGGGGATTGCCCTCGAGTTGTTTCATCTCCTCGCGAATCTCTTCTTTGCTCATGCGCAGGTCGTTTTCGAACTTTTGCCGCATGGCCAGGTAATCCACCGCCGCCCAGGCCAGCAGTACCAGTGAGGATTTCCAGAAGAGTTCAAATGCCAGTCCGAACAGGTGCGCGGAAATCTGCCGTGGCGAGGCCCAGATGCCCAACGCCAGAGTCGGCCACTCGCGCTCAAAGATGCCGAAGGCGAGATAGAGAATCAGCATGCTTGGCACCAGCGCCTTGGCCAGTTGCACCACCGTCAGCAGGCTGAAGATCTGTCCCAGCCGTCGCGCCGGACTGAGCCGCTCAAAGTTCGGCGTCAGCAGCTTGGGTGCAAAGATGAATCCGCCTTGCACCAACGCCGCCACTACGGCCACTCCAGCCGCCGCCGCAAGCGGCTTCCATGTCCAGCCCACCACCAACTGCGCCGCCCAGGGGAAGAGCGGTGTCGCCATCGTGATCTCTCCGGTAGCGGCCTGGTTGAGTGCGGCGCGCATGAATTGACGCCAGTGCAGCAACTGAGTGGGAG
>Ga0371490_1000480_pt1 | contig 27171 bp, 39 predicted proteins | sample MB2SIPfraction_FD_207959 | JGI IMG/M metagenome (GOLD analysis project Ga0371490, IMG submission 207959) | Lab enriched peat soil microbial communities from McLean, Ithaca, NY, United States - MB28FN SIP fraction | ecosystem: Environmental > Terrestrial > Soil > Wetlands > Peat | place: USA... | reverse complement strand
GGACGGTTCGATCGCCCAGCGGCGTTGTGGCGTCCGCGTGGCAGCCACCCCGCAGCGGGGATATGGCCGGCCCTGCCGCGCTGCTGGCGCCCCACGCCAGCAGGAGCTTCAGCGTCGTGGCGTCCGACACGGCTGGAATTGGAGCGCCGGGCTCATATGAGATCGTAGTGCGGTACATGGACATGGCATGGGACCAACTCGGCGCGGACGCCGAGCCGCGCAGCTTCACGGTGCTTCCCCGCGATGAGGCGGAGCTGGCGAAGCGAGCGCGGGAGCTGAGTGAGGCAGCGGTGTCTCCGGCAGCCGATGTACTTGCCTTTCAGTCGCTCGCAGTTATACGGTATCCGGTACCCGAACCCGCGTTGTGCGACGCGATCGACCACAACGTCCTCGCGGCCCAGTACCTCGTCCCGCGACTGGAGGCGTCGGGCGACGCCGAGGCTGTGGGCTGCCTTGTGAATCAGCTTGGAAAAGGGGGGCTAAACGCCACGGTGATTATAGCGGCTCTGGGCCGGATGACGCGGACCCAGGTCGACCCGACGCTCCGCCGGAGCATTGAGGATGGCATCGCTGGAGCTTGTGCCCGGGCGACTCCGGACACGCCGTGGACGAAAGGCGCGTGCAGCAAACCTTAATACGGACCGCCAGGCCCTTCGTGCTCGCCGCGCTTGCCATTCGGCGGCGCCCTTGCCGCGCAGGAGCCGCTAGTTCACGTCGACTTCGCGCTCAGATCCTCGACCGTCGAGTCGGGCGTGCCCGTCATCGTCACCGTGACGGTGCGGAACGACTCGGACACGGACCCGTCCCAACTCCTACCGGTTGGGCGCTATGAGGTCGACTGGATCGCCCGCCCGCGGGCCGGAGCCGAGGTCGCGCAATGGCGGCCTTCCGGGGACGTCGCGTCTGAACTCACGAGAATTCCGCCCCACGCAGTGAGGAAGTTCACAATTGTCGCGTCGGGTGCCGCGGCGATTCAGGTGCCCGGCGAGTATGAAATCACCCCACGCTACCACTCCCTGGACATCTCCGAAAACCTTCCCTTCACCGTCGTTCCCAGTTCCGCCGCGACGCTGACTCAGCGCGCGCAGGAGTTTCACGACGCCGCGCTCATCGGCGGCGAGGACGGCGTAACGGCCGCGGAGGCGCTGGCCAGCATGGCGTTCGCTGTGCCTGTTTCTCAGCTCTGCGACGTGATGGAGCGGAACCCGATGGCACCCAACTTCATCGCGCCGCGTCTTGAGGCGATCGGCGGCGCGGAAGCCATCCACTGCCTGACCCGGGTCATGTCCGAACAGCCCGTGCAGGGGATATATATCCAGTCGGCTCTTCAGCGGATGGGCAAGACCGAAAAAGATCCCGCGTTGCGCGGCGAGATTGAGCACACGCTCGGAAAGTATTGTATAGAACCGATCGCGGGCGGGACCACTTGTTCACAAGCCGGCCGCTGATTCCGGCTGAGCGCCGCTTGAGAGGCGAGGAGAACAAGCCAGCCCGCAAGCGGGCGTTGGCAAGCTGAAGCATGCCCCACCCGCCGGATACAATAAAGGCTCATGCGGGCCTGGAACCGGGCGAAGCTTTTGTGGGGCTATCTGCGGCGGCGGACAACCTTGCGCGCGCTGCCGGTCGAGTATATCGTCGAGACCACCGCCAAATGCAATCTCTACTGCCCCATGTGCCCGCGCGAGACCCACGCGCAGCCCAAAGCCGACATGGCGGACGCGATCTTCGAGCGGCTGGTCGGCGAATCCGCCGATTCGGCCGAGCACATGATGCTGATCGGCCTCGGCGAGCCGTTCATGGACCCGCGCATCTTCGACCGCATCGAGTATTGCCACCGCCACAGCATCGCCACGCTGCTTTCCACCAACGGCACGTTTCTCGACGAGCGACTGGCCGGCCGCGTCCTCGATTCGCCGCTCGATGAGATCACGCTCAGCTTCGACGGCGCTAAGAAAGAGACCTTCGAGTTCTACCGCAAGGGCGCCAAGTTCGAAAAGGTGCGCGACAATTTCGTGCGTTTCGCGCGCATGAAGCACGAGCGCCGATCCAAGCTCCAGGTGGTGGTGCAGATGGTGTCGATGGAAGGCAACGCCGGAGAGGCCGGCGATTTCCTCGCGTTCTGGAGCGGCCTTCCCGGCGTGGACCAGGTGCGCATCAAGGAAGACGAGACCAACTTGATGCGTCCCGACGCCGGCCACGCCGCGGAAGATTGGAAGCACCCCTGCCATTACCTGTGGCGCGGCCCCATGTACATCAAGCAGAACGGCGACGTGTATCCCTGCTGCCAGAGCTACATGCTGGATGGCGCGCCGCTGGGCAACCTGGCGGACCAATCGCTGGTCGAGATCTGGAACTCGGCGGAGATGGAGCGCATGCGGCGGTTGCACGTCGCCGGCCGCGGCGGCGAAGTGGATGTCTGTTCGCGCTGCTGCACCACCATCCCGCATCCGGCGCTGGTGATTGGCAGCCTGATTCTGCACGGCCACACCGTGCGCCGTCTGCTGCCGGTAGTGGAGAGGCTAACCTATCGTTCGAAGCTGCCGCGGAAACTGCTGCGGCCACCGAGGAGGATGGGGTAGCGCTCAAGCTGATGCGAAGAGCGCCGAGACGAGTCTCGGCGCGGCAGACACGAGTGTCTGCGCCACGTGCGCCTACTTGCCGACCACGAGCACGTGGAATGTGTCCGGCAGCACCGGCGGGCGGACTCGCTGGCCCGGTTGAGCTTGGGGCATCGGGCCGAATTCCGCGGTGAGCAGGTAGACTTTGTGAGTCTTGGTGTCCACGGCCATGGTGCGTGCGCCCAGTTCGGTGAAGATGGTATCGACCCGCTGCCATTTCCCGCCCACCAATTTGACCAGCGTCAGCGTACCATCGCGGCCGTTGGAGCTGAAGGCCAGACCCGCGCCGGGATCGTACCCCGCCGCATCCGGCCCCTGCCCGATCTCGGGTGTGGCGATCACTTTCATTTGTTTGATATCGGTCACCGCCATCATCTTGTTGCCGCAGACGGAGAAGAGCACGCCGTCCTTGGTATCGATGGCCAGGCCGGAAGGCCCGTCGCACGGGTCGAGCTTGGCGGTGCGGGTGACTGCCGGTTTGGCGGCATCGATCTCCACCATCTCCGACTTGTCTTCCAGATTGTCGTAAATCCTGCCATCGCCGGAGACAGCGCAGAATTCCGGTTTGCCGCCCAGCGGGAGGGTTGTCAACACGGCGTTCGACTTGGCGTCAATCGCCGTGGAGTCACCGGAGCGGCCGTTGAAGGTGAACACGCGCTGCGTCTTCGGCTCATAGCAGATCGCATCCGGATTCTGTCCCGTCTGGATTTCGGCGCCCTTGGCGAACGTGGAGAGATCGAACACCGTCACGGAACTGGATTGCCCGTTGCTGATGAACCCCTTGTTGAGCTCGGCCGCGATTGCGATGCCGTGCACGCCGTGCAGATCGGCGACGGCGCCCACCACGCCGCCGGTATCGGTATCCACAATCGCAATGCTGGCTCCGTGTGAGACATAAAGCCGGTGATTGGCGCCATCGGCGGTGACGTAGTCCCAGCCGCCGGTGCCGCCGATCTTGATCTTGCTGAGAATGTGGTAGCCCTGGGGTTGGTAGTCCTCGGCGGCGAACGCCGCAGTCACCACCAGGACGAATGCGAAATGTTTCATCATTGTCATGCTCCTTCAGCGCGATTGGTTCCGGCCTCCAAATAATACCGCACGGCCGGGGTCGCCAGCCATGTCCGGGCCAAAACACGCCCTGCCGACGGCTATCAAATGATATCGAGTAAAATCAAGCTTGCTGGTTGCAGAGGGAGGCTCCGCGAATCGTGAATCACCATATAAGAGGTAGGAGACTGGCACTGGCGGCCGCGACGGCCGGAGCCGTGGCAGCGCTAGCTTTCCTGCCGGCATGGGCGCAGCCGCCGCAGCCGCGGCCGCCGGCGGTGCACGGTCCGTGGATGGACAAGAGCCTTTCTCCGGATAAACGGGCCGATTTGGTTCTCGAACAGATGACGCTCGACGAAAAGATCCAGCTCGTCCATGGCATGGGCGGTTTCGAGGCGGCCGGCCCCCGCTCCAACGGCGGCGCCGGCGTGATCGAGGGCATACCCAGGCTGGGACTGCCGGACCTGCAATTGGCCGATTCGGCGGTGGGCGTGCGGAGCGCCGCAGACCGGGGGCGCTACGCCACTCTGCTGCCATCCACCATCGGCGAGGCCGCTACGTGGGATCCGAAGGTGGCCTTTGAATATGGCAAGCTGATCGGCCGCGAGCTGCGCGACCAGCGATACAACGTCTCCCTGGGCGGCGGCGTGGACATCACGCGCGAGCCGCGCAACGGCCGCAATTTCGAATACCAGGGCGAGGACCCCGTGCTGGCCGGAAAGATGGTGGCCCAGCTCATCCGCGGGCTGCAGAGCCAGAACGTGATCGGCGATGTGAAGCATTACGCCTTCAACGACCAGGAGACGGGACGCAACGTCGGCAACGTCAAACTCGGCAAACGCGCCATGCGCGAAACCGACCTGCTGGCTTTTGAGATCGCCGTCGCCGAAGGGCAGCCCGGCATGGTGATGTGCTCTTACAACAAGGTGAATGGCGACTACGCGTGCGAGAACGGCTACCTGCTCGACAGCGTGCTGAAAAAGGCTTGGGGCTTCCAGGGTTTCGTGATGTCCGATTGGGGCGGCACGCACTCCACCGCCAAGGCCGCGCTGGCCGGGCTCGATAACGAAGAGCCGGGCTACCGATATTTCGGCGACGCGCTGAAGACGGCGGTGACGAATGGGGATGTGCCCACGGCGCGCCTCGACGACATGGTGCATCGCATCGTCCGCACCGAATTCGCGGCCGGCATTGTGGACGATCCGCCGCGTGGCCGCGTGGTGGATCCTTTCGCCGGCGCCGAAATCGCGCAGCGGATCGCCGAACAGGCTTCGGTGCTGCTGAAGAACGAGCGCGGCCAGCTTCCATTGAATGCCGCGGCTGTCAAGTCGATCGCCGTCATCGGTTCCCATGCCGATTCGGGCGTGCTCTCCGGCGGCGGTTCGGCGCAAGTCGATCCGCCAGGCGGCGAGCGCCCAGTCTGGAATCAGCCCGTGTGGTTTCCTTCGTCGCCGCTCGCGGCCATTAAAGCCAAGGCGCCCAAAGCCAAGGTGGAATACAACGATGGCGCCGACCCGGTTGCCGCGGCGGCTCTGGCCAAGGCTTCGGAGATCGCCATCGTCTTCGTCAACCAGCCCACCAGCGAAGGCCGCGATGCTCCCACTTTGACGCTGCCCGGTAAACAGGATGACCTGGTGAGCGCGGTGGCCGCGGCCAATCCGCACACCATCGTGGTGCTCGAAACCGGCGGCGCCGTCGCCATGCCCTGGATCGATCGGGTCCGAGCCGCGCTGGAAGTCTGGTACCCGGGTCTACGCGGCGCGCAGGCCGCGGCCAGCATTCTTTTCGGCGACGTCAATCCGTCCGCCAAACTGCCCGTCACTTTCCCCAAAACCGACGCCGATCTTCCGCATCCGCAAATCCCCGGGTTCGATCTGATTCCCGCCGGAGGCGGGCGAAGGATGCTGCCCAATTTCGACATCGACTACACCGAGGGCCTGAAGGTCGGCTACAAGTGGTTCGATGCCGAAAACAAAGAGCCGTTGTTCGCGTTCGGCCACGGCCTTAGCTACACGAGTTTCGCTTACTCCGGCCTCAAGGCTTCGATCGATAGTGTCTCGCTTACGGTGCGGAACACCGGCAAGCGCGCCGGCGCTGAAATCGTCGAGGTCTACGCCGGATTGCCGGCGGCTGCCAGCGAACCGCCGAAGCGGTTGGTGGCATGGGACAAAGTTACGCTAGAGCCCGGCCAATCGAAGACCGTCACGCTGCCGCTCGATACGAAGTTCCTTTCGATCTTCGATGAACAGAAGGACGATTGGGAATTGCTTCCGGGCGAGTACAAGATTTTCGTCGGCGGTTCCTCGCGGAGTACGCCGCTGACGGCGGTGGTCAGCCACTAAGGTTGCCCCTGCAACCGTGGCGCACGCACTCCTGCATGCCGCGTCGAGACTTTTCTCGACGCCTTTGCGCGCCCTCGCGGCGCCGGGCGTCGGCAGGAGTGCCGACGCGGCACGCAAAGTGCGTGCGCCACGTGCGCCGGTCACTTCTGGGCAGTGACTGGCTTGTAGCCCGAGGTTCCCGCTCTCTTCATCGCCTCCACGCCCTCCGCGATGCTGAGCAGCGGAGTGGTCTTCACATTCTTGCAGGCTCCGCCCGCCGCGACGGCCACTGCGAACGCCGCGGCGCTGACATTGTCCGGCATCTCGAGAACGCCGATCAGGTCGTAGTCGCCGAATGCCATCCAGAAAGTCCCGACTTTGCCCCCGAGCTTCTCGACCGCCTGGCTCACCGCCTGCGCGCGGTCCTGCGGGTGCTTGATCATAGCGGCCCAAGCTTCGGCGCTATACGATATTTGAAACAGGTAACTGGCCATGGAAGGCCCCCCTCTCATCCGGGATGTCTCTCTTGGACTTCCCGGGCTCTGGCGAGTATACACCGATCGGCTAGTCGTATGCACGGGTTTTGGGGGACCGGGGCCCGTGATCTCTCGCGGCCACCTGACTCACCGCCGCTGAGTTAGCCTTTCAGAGCGACCCTGTAGAAGCCCCACTCTTTGAAACGGAAATCCGTGTCGAGGAATCTCTCCAACGAAACGTCCTCCCTGGACTGCGGTTCCTCGAAGAAGTCTCCGCCTCCAACCCAGATTCCGTAGAGTTCGACAGTCTCTTCCATGGTCGATCTCAGGAGCGCGACTAATGCCTCAATGTTGCTGCGTTCGCTGGTGTCCCACTCCGCGTCCGGTTCAAGATCTCTGACAGGCTCCCACTCGCCGTCCCCCAGGAACTGCATTCTTGGATAGTTGCAACCACAGCCAAGTGTAGAGCCAATGTACTGGACTTCGGGTTTACTGAAGGGTGTCTTGATCACCGCGTCGTCTTCACTGATCGATTCGACAGGCAGCTTGACAGCCCCTTCCTTCCACTCGTTACGGGGAATTGGCTTCGCAGTTCCGGCATAGAGCATGAAGCACATGTGTTCATTCTAGCCAACAGCGCCGGCATATGATCTGCTTCGCTGGGGCCGGTGAAGCCGCAGTGTGATGCTCTGCCGTCGCGGGTTTTTCACCCCGCTTGCACTTTTCCGCCCACTTGGGTATTATGGAAAGGTTCCGCGAGTGTCGCTTTCTGCTCCTGTGCTACCGCTTGTTGTGTGACAAGCCCGGCTGGGAGTGAGGCCCCGAGGTTCCACCGGTCACCCCGTCTGGAACATGGGCCTGTCCAAAAGCTAGTAATCCTCGCTTGATGAGGCCTCGAAAAAGGCCTGTTGTGTGGAGAATCGGTGCGGGATCCGGATGTCGCGGATTGCGCTGGCCGGATGAGTTTCAACGCAAAGAGGAAGATTCGTGCCAACTTTTAACCAACTTGTGCGCATAGGGCGAAGACCGCCGCGGTGGAAGACCTCGAGCCCGGCTCTCGAAAGCTGCCCGCAGAAGCGCGGGGTGTGCACGCGCGTTTACACCTCCACTCCCAAGAAGCCGAATTCGGCGTTGCGCAAAGTGGCCCGCGTGCGGCTGACCAACGGGATCGAAGTCACCACGTATATTCCAGGCGTCGGCCACAATTTGCAGGAACACTCGATCGTGCTGATTCGCGGCGGCCGCGTGAAGGATCTTCCCGGCGTGAGGTATCACGTGATTCGCGGCGCACTGGACACCGCCGGCGTCGCCAACCGCAAGCAGGGCAGGTCGAAGTACGGAGCGAAGAGGCCCAAATAGCAGGTACCTATGCCACGTAGAAGAAGAGCCGTTGTTCGTGAGGTATTGCCGGATCCGGTCTACAACTCCACGCTCGTCGAAAAATTTGTCAATTCGATGATGTGGCAGGGCAAGAAGACCGTCGCGCAGGGCATTTTTTATGACGCCATGGACAAGCTGCGCGAGCGCACCCAGGACGACCCGCTGAAGGCTTTCAAGAAGGCGGTGGAGAACACCAAGCCGCTGCTGGAAGTGAAGACGCGCCGCGTGGGCGGCGCCAACTACCAGGTGCCGATCGAAGTGCCGCAGAACCGGCGCACCTCGCTCGCCATCCGCTGGATTTTGATCAACGCGCGTTCGCGCGCGGAAAAAGGCATGCCGGAAAAGCTGGCCAATGAGTTGAACGACGCCGCCAATCTGCGCGGCGGGGCGATTAAGAAAAGGGACGATGTACACCGCATGGCGGAAGCCAACAAGGCGTTCGCGCATTACCGGTGGTAGTGAAGAAGAGCGCCCGCAAGCGGGCGTTGGCAAGCTGAAGCCTGCCCCACCTGGCTGGGCAAGCTAAAGCATGCCCTACCTGGCCGTTTGGCAAGAGTTTTTATGGCAAGAACAATCCCGCTCGAAAGGATGCGTAATATCGGCATTGCGGCGCACATCGACGCCGGCAAGACCACTACGACCGAACGCATCCTTTATTACACCGGGCGCACGCACAAGCTCGGCGAAGTCCACGAAGGCACCGCCATCATGGACTGGATGGAGCAGGAGCAGGAGCGCGGCATCACGATCACGTCGGCCGCCACAACCTGCGAGTGGCGGGAGATTCAGATCAACATCATCGACACGCCGGGGCACGTGGATTTCACGGCGGAAGTGGAGCGCAGCCTGCGCGTGCTGGATGGCGCCGTAGCCGTGTTCGACGCGGTGGCCGGGGTGCAGCCGCAATCGGAAACGGTGTGGCGCCAGGCCGACAAATACGATGTTCCGCGCCTGTGCTTCATCAACAAGATGGATCGCGTGGGGGCGGATTTCTACCACTCGGTCGATACCATCGTCAGCCGCCTCAAGTGCCGGCCGCTGCCCATTCAGTTGCCGATCGGCGCCGAGGATCAGTTCAAGGGCATCGTCGACCTGGTGGAAATGAAGGCCGTCATCTGGCGCGACGAAACGCTGGGCTCCGAATACGACACCGAACCGATTCCGGAAGACATGCTGGAGAAGGCCAAGGAATACCGCGAGAAGATGATCGAGGTCATTTCCGAATTCGACGACAAGCTGTTCGAGAAGTTCATCGAAGGCCACGCCGTCTCGAACGACGAAATTCGCGCCGGCATACGCAAAGCGACCATCGCGCTGAAGATCTTCCCGGTAATCTGCGGGACCGCTTTCAAGAACAAAGGCGTGCAGACCATGCTGGATGCGGTGGTGGATTATCTGCCCTCGCCGCTGGACGTGCCGCCAATTCAGGGCGTCGACGTGACGGATCCCAGCAAGGTCCTAATCCGCCATGCTTCCGACCAGGAACCTTTTTCCGCGCTGGTGTTCAAGATCATGACCGACCCTTACGTCGGCCAGTTGGCGTTTTTCCGGGTCTATTCGGGAACGCTGAAATCCGGCGATTCGGTGTTCAACGTGGCCAAGGCGCGCAAGGAGCGCATCGGCCGCCTGCTGCGCATGCACGCCAACAAGCGCGAGGAGATCCAGGAAATCCTGGCCGGCGATATTTGCGCGGCCGTCGGATTGAGGACGGTCTCGACCGGCGATACGATTTGCGACGACGAGCACCCGATCGTGCTCGAATCGATCACGTTCCCGACTCCCGTCATCCAGCTTGCGGTCGAGCCCAAGACCAAGGCCGACCAGGAAAAGCTGGGAGTGGCGATTCAGAAACTGGCGCAGGAAGATCCCACCTTCCGGGTTTCGACCGATCCGGAAACCGGCCAGACGATTCTCTCCGGGATGGGCGAGCTGCATCTGGAAATCATCGTCGACCGCATGATGCGCGAGTTCGGCGTGGGCGCCAACGTGGGCAAGCCGCAGGTGGCTTACCGCGAGACCATCCGCAAACCGAGCGAAGCCGAAGGGCGCCACATCAAGCAATCGGGCGGGCACGGCCAGTACGGCGTGGTGAAGATTCGCGTCGAGCCATTTCCGGGCGGCGGCTTCGAGTTCGTCAACGAAATTACCGGCGGACGGGTGCCGAAGGAATACATCGGGCCGACCGAAGTTGGAGTCAAGGAAGCGCTGGAAGGCGGCATCCTGGCCGGCTACCCGATGTCGGACCTTAAGGTCACGCTTTACGACGGCAGCTTTCACGACGTCGATTCCTCGGAAATGGCGTTCAAGATCGCCGGCTCGCTGGCTATCAAGGAAGCCGCGCGGAAGGCCAAGCCGGTGCTGCTGGAGCCCATCATGGCGGTGGAAGTGGTGGTGCCGGAAGAGTACATGGGCGATGTGATCGGCGACCTGAATTCGCGCCGCGGGCGCATCGAAGGAATGGAGCTGCGGGGCACCACGCAGATCATCAAGTCATCGGTGCCGTTGTCGGAGATGTTCGGCTACGCCACGGAGCTTCGCTCCCGGACGCAGGGCCGCGGCAGTTTTACCATGCATTTCGGCAAGTACGAGGAAGTCCCCGGCGCTCTCGCCGAGGAAATCGTCAGCAAGGTTCAAGGCAAGATTTCGAGTTAGGAGATTGTTCTTATGGCAAAGGAAAAATTCGACCGCAGCAAACCTCACGTGAATATCGGCACGATCGGGCACATCGATCATGGCAAGACCACGCTCACGGCGGCGATCACCAGGGTGCTGGGCAAGAACAACCCCAAGGTGAAGTTCCGCAGCTTCGATTCGATCGATAACGCGCCGGAAGAAAAAGCGCGCGGCATCACGATCGCGGTGGCGCACATCGAGTACGAGACGGCCAACCGGCACTATGCGCACGTGGATTGCCCCGGCCACGCCGACTACATCAAGAACATGATCACCGGCGCGGCGCAGATGGACGGCGCCATCCTGGTGGTGGCGGCGACCGACGGGCCGATGCCGCAGACGCGGGAACACGTGCTGCTGGCGCGGCAGGTAGGCGTGCCGTGCATCGTGGTCTGCATGAACAAGGTGGACATGGTGGACGATCCCGAGCTGCTCGACCTGGTGGAGCTGGAAGTCCGCGAGCTGCTGAAGTTCTACGAATTTCCGGGCGACGATCTGCCGGTGGTGCGGGTCTCGGCGCTGGGCGCGCTGAACGGCGAAGAGAAGTGGGAGAAGACGGTGCTCGAGCTGATGGCGGCGGTGGACGCCTACGTGCCGATCCCGACCCGCGTGGTGGACAAGCCGTTCATCATGCCGATCGAAGACATCTTCTCGATTCAGGGCCGCGGCACCGTGGTCACGGGCCGTGTCGAGCGGGGAATCTGCAAGGTCGGCGAGGAAATGGAGATCGTGGGCTTCCGCGAGACGCGCAAGACGGTGGTAACGGGCACGGAGATGTTCAAGAAACTGCTCGACCAGGTCCAGGCAGGGGACAACGTGGGGTTGCTGCTGCGCGGCGTGGAAAAGGACGAAGTGGAGCGCGGGCAGGTCATCGCCAAGCCGGGGACCATCACTCCGCACACCACATTCAAGGGCAGCGTGTACGTGCTGAGCAAGGAAGAGGGCGGGAGGCATACGCCGTTCTTCAAGGGATACCGGCCGCAGTTTTACTTCCGCACCACGGACGTGACCGGTGTGGCGCAGTTGCCGGAAGGCACCGAAATGGTGATGCCGGGCGATAACGTCAACCTCACGGTGGAACTGATCACGCCGGTGGCCATGGATAAGGGTCTGCGCTTCGCCATCCGCGAAGGCGGCCGCACGGTGGGCGCCGGCACGGTAACCGAGATTATTAAGTAAGACAGGCGGGCGCCGCACGCGTGGCGGCCGGATGAACTCCGGTCCCGCGCGGGCGAATCGCCCGCTTGCCGGGGAAATTTATGGCGCTGAGAGAACGCATACGCATCCGTCTGAAAGCTTACGACCACCGGGTGCTCGACCAGTCGACGTCCGAGATCGTGGATACGGCCAAACGCACCGGCGCTTCCGTGGCGGGCCCGATTCCGCTGCCGACTTCGCGCAGCATCACCACGGTCCTTCGCTCGCCGCACGTGGATAAGAAGTCGCGGGAGCAGTTTGAGATCCGGACGCACAAGCGGCTTTTGGACATCCTGGAGCCGACCCAGCAGACGGTGGACGCGCTGATGAAGCTGGATCTGCCGGCGGGCGTGGATGTGGAGATCAAGGCGTTTGGAAAGTAGAAAGAAGAAGTCAGGAGACAGGAGACAGGAGTCAGAATGCGCCGGGCGCGTTCGCTTGTTTCCGGATCGTCTGGCGGCGAAAGGAGTACGGAGCGAACGATGAGGCTCGGAGTGATTCTGACTCCTGACTTCTGACTTCTGACTCCTTTACTTTTATGAGTCCAGGAATTCTTGGTAAGAAAATCGGAATGACGCAGATGTTCCGGGCCGATGGACAGGCGGTGCCGGTCACCCTGCTCAAGGCGGGTCCGTGCACGGTGGTGCAGCGCAAGACGCCCACCACGGATGGGTACGACGCCATGCAACTCGGCCTGGTGGAGTTCGTCAAGCCGCAGCGGATCAACAAACCCGCCACGGGTCATCTCAAAAAGGCCGGCGCGGAAGGCAGCAAATTCCTGCGCGAGTTCCACCTGGAGACCGGCGACGGCGATTTCAAGCCGGGCGACCAGGTGCTGGTGGACCAGTTCAAGCCCAAGGACAAAGTGGACGTGATCGGCGTCAGCAAGGGCCGCGGCTTCGCCGGCCTGGTGAAGCGCCACCACTTCCGCGGCGGCGAAGGCTCGCACGGGTCGATGTTCCATCGCGCTCCCGGTTCCATCGGCGCTTCCAGTTACCCCTCGCGCGTGATGCCGGGGATGCGCATGGCCGGCCACATGGGCGATGCGCGGGTCACCGTGCGCAACCTGGAGGTGATGGAAGTGGACACCGAGGACAACGTGCTGGTGGTGAAGGGCGCGGTGCCCGGACCCAACGGCGGCTACGTGGTCGTGCGGAGGTCCAAGAGGTAATCCCATGCCGACAGTCGACGTAGTGGATTTGAATAATGAGAAGGTCGGCGAGCTGGAACTCGCCGACGCGGTGTTCGGCGTCGAGGTAAACCAGGCGCTGCTGTATGAAGCGGTCCGGTATTACCAGGCGGGCGAGCGCGCCGGCACGCACAAGACCAAGGTGCGGCGCGAAGTCGCCGGTTCCGGCAAGAAGCTGTGGAAGCAGAAGGGAACCGGCCGCGCGCGGGTGGGCTCCATCCGCTCTCCGATCTGGCGGCATGGCGGCACCTCGCACGGGCCGCAGCCGCGCGATTACAGTTACAAGCTGCCGCACAAGATGGTGGTGGGCGCGCTGCGCTCGGCGCTCTCCGCCAAAGTGCGCGACGGCGAGCTGAAGGTGGTCGAAGCCTTCAGTTTCGCCGAGCATAAAACCAAGCTGGCCCAGAGCACGCTGGCCAAGCTCGAAGCCACGCGAACCGTGCTGGTGGTGGATAACGGCGAGAACAGGAACCTGGCGCTCGGCCTGCGCAACCTGCAGGGCGTGACCTTGATGCCCACCAAGGACGTCAACGCGTACCACCTGCTGGGCCACAGCAGCGTGCTGCTGTCGGCGGCGGCCGCGCAGAAACTCTCGGAGGCATTGGCGAAATGACCATCCACAAAGTATTGCGCCGCCCGCTGGTCACCGAAAAAGGCGTGGATAAGAAAGACAACGAACGCACGATGTGCTTCGAAGTGGCCGTGGAAGCCAACAAGACGCAGGTGAAAGCGGCGGTCCAGAAGCTGTTCAAGGTGAAGGTTGCCGAAGTGCGCACCGCCAATATGGAAGGCAAGCTGCGCCGCCGGGGCAAGTTCTCCGGCTACCGCTCGGATTGGAAGAAGGCGTACGTCAAGCTCAAGGCCGGGGAGAAAGTTCCCGAGTTCGCGGAGATCTAGTCCATGCCGATCAAAACCTTTCGACCCACTACCGCGACCCGCCGCTTCCATACGGTGGTATCGCGGGAGGGCATCAGCAAGCACAAGCCGGAAAAATCGCTGGTTCGATCCAAGGCGCGCACCGGCGGGCGCAACTCGACCGGGCGCGTCACCTCGCGCTTCATCGGCGGCGGCGCCAAGCAGGCCTACCGCGTGGTGGATTTCAAGCGCGACAAGTTTGGCATTCCGGCCGTGGTGGCGTCCATCGAATACGATCCGAACCGCAGCGCGCGCCTGGCGCTGCTCCATTACGCGGACGGCGAAAAGCGGTACATCCTGCAGCCGGAAGGGCTGAAGGCCGGGCAGAAAGTGATGTCCGGCGCCGAAGCCGATATTCTGCTGGGCAACGCGCTACCGCTCAAGAACGTTCCAGCCGGCACCATCGTACACAACATCGAGCTGCGGCCGGGCAAAGGCGGGCAGATGGCGCGCTCGGCCGGCTCGCAGGCGCAACTGGTTTCCAAGGAAGGCGGCATGGCGTTGCTCAAGCTGCCCTCCGGCGAAATCCGCCGCGTGCAACTGGATTGCATGGCCACGGTGGGGCAGGTGGGCAACGTGGATCACGAGAACGTTTCGCTGGGCAAGGCGGGGCGCACGCGCTGGCTGGGCAAGACCCCGCACAACCGCGGCGTTACGATGAACCCGGTGGACCACCCGCACGGCGGCGGCGAGGGCAAAACCTCCGGCGGCCGCCACCCGGTGACGCCCTGGGGCCAGCCCACGCGCGGCTTCAAGACGCGCAACAACAAGCGAACCAACAAGTGGATCGTCACGCGCAAGACCAAGAAGAGGTAAGAAATGGGCAGATCCGTCAAGAAGGGACCGTTTACCGATACGCACCTGGAAGCCAAGCTGGCCGTGCTCACCGCCGCCAACGAGAAGAAGGTGGTCCGCACCTGGTCGCGCCGCTCCACCATCCTGCCGGAATTCGTCGGCCATACCGTGGCGGTCCACAATGGCAAGAAATTCATTCCGGTTTACATCACCGAAAACATGGTGGGGCACAAGATGGGCGAATTTTCTCCCACGCGCAGCTTCCGGGGCCACTCGGTGAAAGCGGCCACCACGGAGAAAACGGCCAAACCGGCATAAGAGGAAGAGCATGGAATCCAAAGCGGAAGCCCGATACATCCGAATCTCCCCGCAGAAAGCGCGCCTGGTGGTGGACCTCATCCGCGGCATGCAGGCGGGGGCGGCGGTGAGCGCCTTGCGCGCCGCCAACAAGCGCATCGCGCCCACGGTCGAGAAGGTGCTGCAATCGGCCATCGCCAACGCGCAGAACCTCAACGAAGACGTGGATGTGGACCGCCTCTACGTGTCCGAAGCCAAAGTCAACGAAGGCCCGCGCATGAAGCGGGTGCGGCCCGCGCCCATGGGCCGAGCTTACCGGTACCAGCGCCGCATGGCGCACATCGTCATCAGGGTGGCGGAGAAGGAAGCATAGATGGGACAGAAAGTTCATCCGTACGGTTTCCGGCTGGGATTCAACAAGCCATGGCGCTCGCGCTGGTTCGCCAAGCACGGCTATTCCAAACTGCTGCAGGAAGACGTCGAGCTGCGCCGCAACCTGACCGAGCGGCTGCAATCGGCCGGCGTCAGCTCGATTGAAGTCGACCGCCCCGGCAACAAACTGCGCGTCACCATCCGCACTTCGCGGCCCGGCATCATTATCGGACGCAAGGGCGCGGAAATCGAAAAACTCAAGCAGGATCTGGCCAAGAAGACCCACCGCGAGGTTTTCATCGACATCCAGGAAGTGCAGAAGGCCGAGCTAGACGCGCAGCTCATCTCCGAATCGATCGCGCTGCAACTCGAGAAGCGCGTCGCCTTCCGCCGCGCCATGCGCAAGGCGGTGGATACGGCGATGCGGTTCGCCACCGGACCGTTCGTCTGCAAGGGGATCAAGGTGCGCGTCTCCGGGCGCTTGAACGGCGCCGAGATCGCGCGCAGCGAATGGTACCTGCAAGGCCAGCTTCCGCTGCACACATTGCGCGCCGATATCGACTACGGGTTCACCGAAGCGCACACCACTTACGGCGTGATCGGCATCAAGACGTGGATCTACAAGGGCGACATCCTGGATCTCAGTAAGCGCCGCGGCAGCGGGCTGCCGGAGCCGGAGCCGCGCCGCGAGCCGCGCGGCCGCGACAGGCGCGACCGAGACCGCGACCGAGACCGCGATCGCGGCGGGCGTCCGCCCGAGCGCGCCTTTGAGCCGCCGGTGGCAGCCACGATGGAACCAGGCGGCCCGGCCCGCCAGGCGCCTCCCATCGACCTACCGCGTCCGGCCATGCGAACCACGGCGCCGATTCTGCCGCCGCTGATGTCGCCGCAGCAGCCTTCCTGGAAGGCCGAAGCGCGCCAGGAGGCCGAGATACAACCGGCCGAAACCGCCGCTCCGGAAGCCGCCGCGCCCGAGACCGCGGCGCCCGAGGCCCCGCCCGCGGCCGGCGAGGGCGAGAACAAATAGGACTCAAGCGAAACCGCCATGATGATGCCAAAGAAGGTCAAATTCAGAAAGCAGCAGCGCGGGCGCATGACCGGCAAGGCCTGGCGCGGATCCACCATTTCCTTCGGCGAATACGGCCTGAAGGCGATGGAATGCGCCTGGATCACCGACCGCCAGATTGAGGCCGCGCGCATCGCCATGACGCGCTCCATCAAGCGCGGCGGCAAGGTCTGGATCCGCCTGTTCCCCGACAAGCCGATCACCAAGAAGCCCGCCGAAACCCGCATGGGCAAAGGCAAGGGCGCGCCGGAACAGTGGGTAGCGGTGATTCGCCCCGGCAAGATTCTGTTTGAGATGGAAGGCGTGGACCGCGCCACGGCGATGGACGCGATGCGCCTGGCGGCCCACAAGCTTCCCATCAAGACCAAGTTCATTTCCCGGGAGAACGCGGAGTAAGGATATGAAGTCGCAAAAAGTTCGCGATTTGGACGATTTGGAGTTGAAGCGGCAGCTTACCGAAATGGAAGAGCAACTGTTTCGTCTCCACTTTCAGATGTCGATGGGACAGATGGACGGTTTGAAGAAGGTCCGCAGCATGCGGAAGACGCGCGCCCGCATCTTCACCGTGCTGCGCGAGCGGGAGCTGGCGGGGGCCGGGCAGGCGCAACCGGCGCCGGGAGCGAAGAAATAGGATGGCCGAACAACAGCAGGCAGGCATCAAGAACGAGAAGATCGGCCAGGTGGTCTCGACCAAGATGACCAAGACCATCGTGGTGGAAGTGAGCCGGCGCGTGCCGCACCCGCTCTACCGGCGTATCATCGGCAAGCGGAAGAAATTCTACGCGCACGACGAAGAAGGCGCCGCCCGGCTGGGCGATGTGGTGCGCATCGTCGAATGCCGCCCCTTGAGCAAGCTGAAGCGCTGGACGCTGGCCGAAGTGGTACGCCGCGCCGCGCAGGTGGCCGTGCAGCCGGCGGATTTGGACGTGAAGGTTTGAAGAAGAGAGAAGACAGGAGTCAGGAGACAGAAGTCAGAATGGCGGCGCGGCTTTACATTCTGACTCCTGACTCCTGACTTCTTACTTCCTGGAGCTTTTTTTATGATTGGAATGCGAACGATTCTCGAAGTCGCCGATAATTCCGGCGCGCGCAAGCTCTCTTGCATTTTGCCGCGCGGCGGCGACAAGGGACTGCGCGCCGGTCTGGGCGACGTGGTCACCGCCAGCGTGAAAGAGGCCACTCCCGAGTCGCAGGTCAAGAAGGGCAAAGTGGTGCGCTGCGTGATCGTGCGCATGCGCAAGGAGACGCGGCGCAAGGACGGCACCTACATCCGGTTCGACTCCAACGCCGCCGTGCTCATCAACGAAACCGGCGAGCCGGTGGGCACCCGCGTATTCGGTCCCGTGGCCCGCGAACTGCGCGAAAAGCGATTCATGAAGATCGTCTCGCTGGCCCCCGAGGTAATTTGATGGCACAAGCACATAGAAAGCCGGCGGGCCCCCCGGTCCGCATCGATATCAAGAAAGAAGACACCGTCAAGGTGATTTCCGGGCGCGATAAGGGCAAGACCGGCCGCGTGCTACGGGTGGACCGCGAAACCGGCAAGATTCTGGTCGAGCACGTGATGATGATCAAGCGCCACACGCGCCCCAACCCCTCGAAACAGATCAAGGGCGGCATCGCCGAGCGGGAGAGCCCGATTGCGGCCTCCAACGTTCTGGTGGTTTGCCCGGGCTGCAACAAGGCGGCGCGCGTGGCCCATCACAGCGACGCGATCGCCGGCGGCAAGACGCGGCGCTCGCGGGTCTGCCGCAAGTGCGGGCAGACCCTGGATAAAAAGTAGTGGAGAAATTATGGCGGCACGTTTGAGAGAGTTGTACCAGAAAAAAGTGGTTCCCACGCTAGCCAAGGAGTTCGGTTACAAGAACACCATGGCGGTGCCGAAGATCGAAAAGATCTCGATCAACATCGGCCTCGGCGAAGCCACCCAGAACGGCAAACTGATGGATGGCGCGGTGGCCGAGCTGGGGCAGATCGCCGGGCAGAAGCCGATCGTCACCAAGGCGACGAAATCCATCTCGCAGTTCAAGCTGAGGGAAGGCCAGTCGATCGGCTGCATGGTGACCCTGCGCGGCGACCGCATGTACGAGTTTTTCGACCGCCTGGTCAACGTGGCGCTGCCGCGCGTGCGCGACTTCCGCGGCGTATCGAGCAAGAGTTTCGACGGCCGCGGCAACTACACCCTGGGCATCAAGGACCAGTTGATTTTTCCGGAGATCGACTACTCCAAGGTGGAAAAGACCAAGGGCATGAATATTTCCATCACCACCACGGCCGAGACCGACGCCGAGGGGCTGGCCCTGCTGCGCCACATGGGGATGCCGTTCCGGCAGTAGCCGGACGAGAAGAGGAACGATGGCTACAACCGCGAAAATCGCCAAGGATCGAAAGCTGGAAAAGGCCGTGAAGGCCAAGACGCCGAGACTGCGCTGCAAGCACCGCAACCGGTGTTGGCGCTGCGGCCGGCCGCGCGCTTTCCTGCGCAAGTTCGGCCTGTGCCGCCTGTGCTTCCGCCAGCTCGCCCTGAACGGCGAGATCCCCGGCGTGATCAAGGCGAGTTGGTGAGAACCAGGGAAGAGGCCGGGCGGGTCCGGCGAGTATCAGGAGATTTATGACGAGCGATCCCATTGCCGACATGCTGACGCGCGTGCGCAACGCGATTCAGGCGCACCATCCCAAGGTGGATGTTCCGGCTTCCAAATTGAAGGCGGAAATTGCCCGCATCCTCAAAGAAGAAGGCTTCATCGCCAACTTCAAGGTGGCGGAAGAAGGCGCCAAGAGGACTATCAAGATCTATCTCAAGTATGGATCAGACAACGCGCCGGTGATTTCCGCCATCGAGCGCGTCTCGCGTCCCGGCTGCCGCGTGTATGTGGGCCAGACCGAGATTCCGCGCGTGCTGGGCGGTCTGGGCATCAACATCCTGACCACGGCGCGCGGCGTGATGACCGGCCGCGACGCCCACAAGGAGCGCGTCGGCGGAGAGATTTTGTGCCGCGTCTGGTAACGGAGTTCCGATATGTCGAGAATTGGTAAAAAGACGATCCCGCTTGCGAGCGGCGTCAAGGTTGCGATCGGTAAGCAACTGGAAGTGACCGGCCCCAAGGGCAAGCTGACGGTGCCCATCCCGGCCGGCATCAGCATTGTGCAGAAAGGCGCCACGCTCGAGGTTCATCGCTCCGGCGACGAACATGCCGCGCTGCATGGTTTGACGCGCGCGCTGGCGGCCAACGCGGTCAACGGAGTTTCGACCGGTTTCACCAAGGAACTGGAGATCCATGGCGTCGGCAACCGCGCCGAAGTGAAGGGGAAGGTCGCCACCTTCACGCTGGGGTACTCGCACCCGATCGAGGTTCTGCTTCCCGCCGGCGTGGATTTGAAGGTCGAGCCGCCGAAGTCCAGCGGCCAGCCGTTCCGCCTGACGCTGAGCGGCTACGACCGGCAACTGATCGGCCAGGTGGCGGCCGACATCCGGGGCCTGCGCAAGCCGGACCCGTATAAGAACAAGGGCATCCGCTACACCGGCGAGGTGTTGCGCAAGAAGGTCGGTAAAACCGGCGCGAGTGCGAAATGATCCGTAAAACCAACAAGGCAGAGATCCGCAGGCGCGTTCACAACCGGATCCGCCGCAAGCTGGCGGGAACTCCGGAGCGGCCCCGCCTGGCGGTGTTCCGCAGCGAGGCGCACATCTACGCGCAGATCATCGACGACACGGAGGGCAAGACCCTGGCCGCGGCTTCGTCGGTGGATAAAGAGGCCAAGACCAAGGGCGGCAACGTGGCCGCGGCCAAGGCCATCGGCAAACTGGTAGCCCAGCGCGCCAAAGAAAAGGGCGTCGCGCGGGTGGTGTTCGATCGCGGCGGCTTCGCCTATCACGGCCGCATCAAGGCGGTGGCCGACGGGGCGCGGGAAGCGGGACTGGAGTTCTAATGCGAGCCATAGTCAAACGGATCGATCCGGCGAGCCTCAACCTCAAGGAGCAGGTGGTTGCCATCAACCGCGTCACCAAGGTGGTGAAGGGCGGCAAGAATCTCAGCTTTTCGGCGCTGGTGGTGATCGGCGACCCGGCGGCCAAGGTGGTCGGCTTCGGCGTCGGCAAAGCCAAGGAAGTGCCCTCGGCGATTCGCAAGGGCATCGAGGCGGCCAAGAAGAACCTGCGCAGGGTGCACGTGCTCGAAACCACCATTGCGCACCAGGTGCTGGGCAAGTTCTCGAGCTCCCAGGTGCTGCTGAAGCCGGCGCCGGAAGGCACCGGCGTGATCGCCGGCGGCGCGGTGCGCGCGGTGATCACCGCCTGCGGCGTGCCCAACGTGCTCACCAAGTCGATCGGCCGTCGCAACCCGCACAACGTGGTCAAAGCCACCATCGTGGCGCTGGAATCGTTGCGCGACAGAGCGGCCGTGGCGGAATTGCGCGGCATCGCGGTGGAGAAACTCTGATGAACGGCACAATCAAAATCAAATTGGTGCGCAGCATCATCTGCACTCCGGAGAAGCACCGGCGGGTGGTGAAGGGCCTGGGCCTGCGGAAGCTCAACCAGGTGGTGGAGCGTCCCGATACGGCGGCCTTCCGCGGCATGGTGAAGAAGGTGCCGCATCTGCTGGCGTTGGTGGGAAAGGATTGAAGCGGTGAGGAGTCAGAAGACAGGAGTCGGAAGACAGGAGTCAGAAGTCAGGAGACAGAACACCCGTGAATTCTGTCTTCTGTCTTCTGACTTCTTAACTTCCCGCCCACAGGAGACATCGAACCATGAATCTTAGCGGACTAAAGCCCCCGGCCGGACAGACGCGCTTGAAAAAACGCGTGGGCCGCGGCATGGGCTCGGGGACGGGCAAAACCTCCGGGCGCGGGCACAAGGGCCAGAAGGCAGTCAGCGGCTTCGGCCAGAAGCGGGGTTTCGAGGGCGGCCAGATGCCGCTGCATCGCCGCCTGCCCAAGCGCGGCTTCACCAACATCTTCAAGAAGCAATTCGCCATCGTCAACCTGGGACGGCTGGAAAAGCTGGAAGGCGACGTATTCGATGCCGACAGGCTGACCGAGCTGGGCGTGATCCACAAGCTCGGCGCCGGCCTCAAAATCCTGGGCGCCGGCCAGTTGACGCGGGCCATCACGGTGGAGGCGCATCAGTTCTCCAAATCGGCGGCGGACAAGATCGTCAAGGCCGGCGGCAAGGCGCAGGTGATCGGCGCGACGGTTTGAGGAGCGCCGGGAATCGCAGACAACCATGAGGTTTTTCGAGGCGTTCGCCAACATCTTCCGGGTCCCCGACCTTCGCAAGCGGGTGCTGTTCACGCTGGGGATACTGGCCGTATACCGGCTGGGCGGCCAGATCCCCACGCCCGGCATCAACATCCAGCGCTGGCAGGAATTCTTCAGCCAGCAGCAGGGCACCATCTTCGGCTTCTTCGATATGTTCGCCGGCGGGAACATCCGCAAGCTGACGATTTTCGCCCTGGGCATCATGCCGTACATCACGGCGTCGATCATTCTGCAATTGCTGACCGTGGTTGTGCCGACGCTCGAAAAACTGCAAAAGGAAGGCGAGCTGGGCCGGCGCAAGATCACCCAGTGGACGCGCTACCTGACGGTGATTCTCTCCGTCATTCAGTCCACCACCATCGCCGGCGGGTTGCAGTCCATGGGGCAGGGAATCGTGATCAGCCCCGGCCTCGGCTTCATCCTGCTCACCGTGCTTTCTCTCACCACCGGTTCGGCCTTCATCATGTGGCTGGGCGAGCAGATTTCGGAGCGCGGCGTGGGCAACGGCATGTCGCTCATCATCTTCACCGGCATCGTGGTGGGCCTGCCGCGCGCGATTCAGAACATTTACTACAACACTTTCGTCACCCGCGAATGGAACCCGCTGCAGATGATCGTCATCCTGGCGGCGATGGTGGCCGTGGTGGCGTTCATCGTGTTGGTGGAGCGCGGCGAGCGCCGCATTCCGGTGCAGTACGCCAAACGCGTGGTGGGGCGGCGCGTGATGGGCGGGCAATCCACGCACATGCCGCTCAAGGTCAACGCGGGCGGCGTCATCCCGGTGATCTTCGCCTCCTCCATCCTGGCCTTTCCGCAGCAGCTTGCCGCGCTTCCTTTCGTGAAAAGCAGCGTCTGGCTGACCAGCACGCTGGCGATTATCCGGTTCGGCGAGCCGCTGTACTACGTGCTGTTCGTGGCGGCCATCATTTTCTTCTGCTTCTTTTACGTTTCCATCATTTTCAATCCGAATGAAGCGGCCGACAACATGCGCAAATACGGTGGCTTCATTCCGGGAATCCGGCCGGGCAGGAATACCGCCGACTACATGAACGAGATTCTCACCAAGATCACCGTGGTGGGCGGCTTGTATTTGTCGATCCTCTGCCTCATCCCCGACTTGATGATCTCCGGCATCAAGCTGCAGCACCTGGCGCTGATCGGCAACTGGATCGACCGGGTGTTCACCAATCTGCATCTGCGCTTCCTGCTGGAAGGCCTGAACGTGCAGTTTTATTTTGGCGGAACGTCGCTGCTGATCGTGGTTGGCGTGGCCATGGACACCATCAATCAGATCGAGGCGCAGTTGATCATGCGCCACTATGAGGGTTTTACTCCGCGGTCGGGTAGAATCCGCGGGCGCCGGAGCTCGTTCTAGCCATGCGCGAGTTGGTTGTGCGCGCTCGACGGGTCGCGGGCGCGGAGGCTGTGGTTTGAAGGCAATCGTGTTGTTCGGTTCGCCCGGTTCGGGCAAGGGTACGCAAGCGAAGCTGCTGAAGGGTTGTTTGAGCGTTCCCCACATATCCACCGGCGACATGCTGCGCGAACGGGTTCGCCAGGGGGCGGAATTGGCCACCGCGGCTACCGCCATGCAAGCGGGCCTGTTGGTTTCCGACGAACTGGTGAACGGGATTGTGGAAGAGCGGCTGGCCGAGGCCGATGCGGCCGAGGGATTTATTTTGGATGGTTACCCGCGTACGCTGCCGCAGGCGAAGCATTTGCGGGAATGGTTCGAAGCGCGCGGGGTTCGCGAGGTGGTGATTCACCTCGTAGTTGATTACAATATAGTTATTGCCCGTTTGACGGGACGCCGGCAGTGTCCCCGGTGCGGCACTCTGTACAATCTCGTTCTCAAACCGCCGCAGCGGGACAATGTGTGTGATTTGGATGGGCAAACGCTGACGGCGCGCAACGACGATAACGAGCAAGCGATCCGCGAGCGGCTGGAAACTTACGAGCGCCAGACGCGCCCGGTTTTGGAGTATTACCGGACCGCGCCGGTCGCGATGCTCGATGTGGATGGCAGCCAGGAGCCGCCGGAGCGCGTAGCGGAGAGTATTTGCCGGGCGCTGAAAACGAATGATCGTGCGTAAGACGGCCGCGGAACTCGAAAAGATGCGGCAGGCCGGGTTGTTGGTCTGGCGGATATTGCAAAGGATGAAGGAACTGGCGGCGCCCGGGATTACGACCCTGGAGCTCGAAACCGCCGCCGAGAAGATGATCGCCGATGCCGGCGCCAAGCCCGCGTTTAAAGGGTATTACGTGCCGGCGGCGGGCGAAGCGTACAAATTTGTGTTGTGCACCTCGGTGAACAGCGAGATCGTTCACGGGATGCCGAATGCGAAGCGGGTGCTCAAGCCGGGCGACATCGTTTCCATCGACACCGGGGTGAAGCTGGACGGCTATTATGGCGATTCCGCCATTACGGTGCCGATCGGCGAGGTGAGCGAGCAGACCAGGAAGCTGTTGCGGGTGACCCAGGAATCGCTCGAACTCGCCATCGATCAGGTGCGGGCCGGCAACCGGCTGTTTGACGTGTGCGGCACGGTGGAGCGCCACGTCAAGTCGAATGGTTTTTCGGTGGTGCGGGAGTATGTGGGCCATGGCATCGGCACCCAGCTCCATGAAGAGCCGCAGGTCCCCAATTACGTGGACCGCAAGAACGAGAATCCGCGGCTGAAGGAAGGCATGGTTCTGGCGGTCGAACCGATGGTGAACGCGGGGCGGCCGGAGGCAAAGGTATTGAAGGACCGGTGGACGGCAGTGACCAGCGATGGGTCGAATTCGGCTCACTTCGAACACTGCATCGCCGTGACGGAGAACGGCCCGTGGGTTCTGACCCGGCCGTGAGCGGAAGCAGGGTTGTTCTGGCGACCGTGGTGGAAGAGCGGCCGGCGGCCATTTACGCCGTGAAGCTGGACTCCGGGCAGGCGGCGCTGGCCCACCTGGTGGGCACGGTGAAAAGGAACTTCGTCCGGCTGGTGGCGGGCGACCGGGTGGAGGTGGAGTTGGCGCCTCACGATCCCGGGCGGGGCAGGATCGTAAAGAAACTGTAGAGGCCGGGCACGACCAGGCCGAAATCGGGCAATGGGCCCGCGGGAAGAACATCATGAAGGTACGAGCGTCGGTAAAAAAGATTTGCGACAAGTGCAAGGTGATCCATCGCGAAGGCGTGGTGCGGGTCATTTGCGTCAACCCCAAGCACAAACAGAGACAGGGATAACGGGAGAAGAATATGGCACGTCTTGCCGGTGTGGATCTGCCGCCCACGAAGCGGGCCGAGATCGGGCTCACTTATATTTACGGCATCGGCCGTACGCGGGCGAAGTCGCTGCTGTTCCGGGCGGGCATCGATTTCGATAAGAAGGTGCGCGACTTGTCCGAGGACGAGATCAACAAAGTGCGCACCATTCTGGAAGAAGAGGGCGCCGTGGAAGGCGATCTGCGCAAGGAAGTCTCGATGAACATCAAGCGTCACATCGAGATGGGCTCTTACCGCGGATTGCGGCACCGGCGCGGCCTGCCGGTGCGGGGCCAGCGCACGCATACCAACGCGCGCACGCGCAAGGGACCACGCCGCGGCACGGTGGCGAATAAGAAGAAAGCGGCGGCGAAGACATAGTTATGGCGAAAGCACCAGCAGCAAAAGCGGGCAAGAAGAAAAGCTTCAAGAAGAAGGAAAAGCGCGTCGTCCACACGGGGATCGTGCACATCCAGGCGACGTTCAACAACACGATCGTCACCATCGCCGATCAGGAAGGCAACACCATCTCCTGGTCCAGCGCCGGTTCGCTGGGTTTTCGCGGCTCGCGCAAGGGCACTCCGTTTGCCGCGCAGCAGGCGGCCATGACGGCGGCCAACAAGGCTTCCGAGAGCGGACTGAGAACGGTGGAAGTGCGGGTGAGCGGTCCCGGTTCCGGGCGCGAATCGGCCGTGCGCGCTTTGTCCACCGCCGGAATTGAAGTCCGCACCATTAGAGATGTGACGCCGATTCCGCACAACGGATGCCGGCCGCCCAAGAAGCGGAGAGTTTGATTTGGTACTTGCGGCGTCGCGATGTTCACGCCGTAGGGGCCGGGCATGCCCGGCCCGTGTCCGGCCGGCGAAGAATGCCGGCGTATGTAAGCGGGAAGAAGGCCTGCCGGCTGTAAACCGCACCTGGTTGGAAGAAAGGTAAGGAGAAGAACTTGGCAAGATATATTGGCCCGGTTTGCCGGCAATGCCGGCGCGAGGGCATGAAACTGTTTCTCAAGGGCGAGCGCTGCCACAGCGAAAAGTGCGCCATCGAAAAGCGCAATTTCATACCCGGGCAGCATGGCAAGGACCGCAAACCGAAGATCGTCGGCTACGGCCTCCAGTTGCGCGAAAAGCAAAAGGTGCGCCGCATTTACGGCGTCCTGGAACGCCAGTTCCGCAATGCTTACGAAAAGGCCGCCGCGTCCAAGGGCATCACCGGCGAAAACCTGATGGGCGCGCTCGAACGCCGCCTGGATAGCGTGATCTACCGGATGGGCTTCGGCACCAGCCGCGCGCAGGCCCGCCAGATCGTTCGCCATGGCCACATCAACGTGAATGGCCGCAAGTGCGACATTCCTTCGGCGGTAGTCAAGCCCAACGATGTGATTTCCGTTCGCGAAGCGAGCAAGAAGAACCCGACCATCCTCGCCGCGCGCGACGCCACCGCCCACGCCCCGGCGCCGAATTGGATCGACGTGGACCGCGAAGGTTTGACCGGCCGTATCACCGCGCTCCCGCAGCGCAGCGACCTGGTGCAGATACAGTTGAACGAGCAGCTCATCGTGGAGCTTTACTCGAAGTAAGTGGCAGGAGGCAGGAGTCAGAAGTAAGGAGTCAGAATCGGGAGCGCGCCATCTTCTGACTCCTGACTTCTGACTCCTGTCTTCTCTTGAAAATTCGGAGATTCTATGTTCAAAGGTTTCCAGAAACCGAAACGATTGGTCGCCAATACCGAAAGTCTTACCGAGCGGTATGGCATGTTCACCGCCCAGCCGTTCCAGCGCGGCTTCGGCACCACCATCGGCAACAGCTTGCGGCGCGTGCTGCTGAGCTCCATTGAAGGCGCGGCCATCACCGCCGTGCGCATCGAAGGCGTCGAGCATGAATTCAGCCCGATACCGGGCGTCGTCGAAGACGCCACCGACATCATTCTCAACCTCAAGCAGATCCCCTTCAAGCTGAGCGGGGACAGCGTCAAGACGGTGCGCCTGAACGTGGAAACACCGGGCCCCGTGCGCAGCGGCCAGATCGAGACCGACGCCGACGTGGAAGTGCTCGACCGCGACGTGCACATCGCCACCGTGAGCGAAGGCGGCAAGCTGCAAATCGAAATGCGGCTCAAGACCGGCCGCGGCTACGTCAGCGCGGATAAGAATTTCGACGAAGACCTGGCGCTGGGCTACATCCCCATCGATTCGGTGCATTCGCCCGTGCGCAAGGTGACCTTCCAGGTGGAGGCCGCGCGGCTCGGCCAGATGACCGATTACGACAAGCTGACCCTCGAAGTGTGGACCAACGGCGCTGTTTCGCCGCAGGACTCGGTCGGCTACGC
>Ga0371490_1000479_pt1 | contig 27182 bp, 18 predicted proteins | sample MB2SIPfraction_FD_207959 | JGI IMG/M metagenome (GOLD analysis project Ga0371490, IMG submission 207959) | Lab enriched peat soil microbial communities from McLean, Ithaca, NY, United States - MB28FN SIP fraction | ecosystem: Environmental > Terrestrial > Soil > Wetlands > Peat | place: USA... | reverse complement strand
TTTGCTTTTTCTTAAAAAGGAGAACAATAAGCGAAATTTTTGTGATGGTCGACACAATTTGATATGGTCAGTGGTGCGCGGCTCGTGGTAGAGTTTCGGCAATCGCAGCGGATACCGGAAAGCTCGCCTCTGAGCCCTTTCGGTGGAGTGTCGGCCGCTGCAGAAGATGTCACAACCAGTTGACAGGAAAGCTGGTTAGGACGTGGCTCCGGAGCAAAAATTCTGCATCCCAATGAATTGCTCCGGTGTCGAATGGCTGTAGAACTGGACGATGTTGCTCCTTCGAGGTGCTTCCCCTCGCGTTTTTTTGTGCCTCGAAACCCAACTTGCACATGACCTGTGTGACCGCTGTCACGGCGGGCAGGCTGGTCTTCGCAAAAACAGGCAAGGAATCAACTCATGGCGCAACTTTTCGACCGCAGCTCCAACGCTCTGGCACGCATGGGCCTGGTGTTGACGGGCTTGATCGTGATCGCTTTTGGCGTGACCCTGGACCAACTGCAACGCTCCCCCTGGGTGACGCGGCAGGGCCAGAGGCCGGATCAGCCGGTAGCCTTCAGCCACAAGCACCACGTGGAGGGCCTCGGGTTGCAGTGCCAGTACTGCCACACCACCGTGGAGCGCTCCAGCTATGCCGGCATTCCCCCCACCAAGACCTGCATGAACTGCCATGCGCAGATCTGGACCAACGCCCAGCTGCTGGAGCCGGTCCGCGAGAGCTGGGCCAGGGGCGAATCCCTGCAGTGGATCAAGGTGCATGACCTGCCCGACTACGTCTACTTCAGCCATGAGATTCACGTGGCCAAGGGCGTGGGCTGCGCCACCTGCCACGGCCAGGTGAACCAGATGCCGTTGATGTACATGCAGAACTCGCTGCAGATGGAATGGTGTTTGGACTGCCATCGCAATCCAGCAAAAAACCTCCGCCCCGCGCAACAGGTTTACAACATGGCCTGGCGCGAGCCCGTAGCCGACCACCCGGTGTGGTGCGCGGCCAACGGCAAAACCGGCGTACCCACCGCGCAGACCGTCGATTGCACCACCAAAGATCCTGCCGCGCAGACGGGCATTGAGCCGGTCTCGCTCAGTCTGGCAGCCCCGCAGAACTTCCAGAAATTTACCAGCCAGGAAGAGATGGGCAAGTTCTTGGTGGATCACTACAAAGTGCACACGCCTAAGGATCTGACCAGCTGCGAGGTGTGCCACCGATGAGCAGCCGCAAGGAATCGAACGAAAGGGCAGCGATGAAGCACGTGGAAGGCAACGGTCTGGCCTCAGGGGCTAAAGCCCCCGCTTCTCCCGGCGAGTCTGTGTACGGGCTAAAGCCCGTACCCTCCATGGAGGTAGGCAAGCCCATGACGCTGAGCGCTGAGCGCGAGCAGCTGCGGGGCGCAAATGGCAAAAAATACTGGCGCTCGCTGGACGAGCTGGCCGATACGCCGGAGTTTCAGACCGCGGTGGAGCGCGAGTTCCCGCAGGCCGCGGCCGAGTGGGTGGACCCGGTCTCGCGGCGCGGATTCCTGAAGGTGATGAGCGCCTCGCTGGCGCTGGCCGGGCTGGCCGGATGCACCAAGCAGCCCGACGAGCCCATTTTGACCTACGTCAGGCAGCCGGAAGACCTGGTGCAGGGCAAGCCGAACTATTTTGCTACCGCTTATCCGGCGGCTACCGGCGCGCTGCCGCTCTTGGTCAAGGCCGATCAGTACCGCCCCATCAAGATCGACGGCAATCCGGAGCATGCCTACAACGTCGGCTCGTCCGACGTCTTCGCGCAGGGCTCGTTGCTGGATCTCTACGATCCGGACCGCTCCCAGCATGTGCTCTATCGTGGAGAACAGCGCGAGTGGGCAGAGTTCGCCGTAGGCTATCGCAACAAGGTACTCTCCACCAAGGACGGTTCTGGCGTTTACTTTCTCAGTTCGACTATTACGTCGCCGACGCTGGCCCGTCAGTGGCAGCAAGTCCAAAAGGCCTTTCCCAAGGCGAAGTTGGTGCAGTATGACCCGGCCATCGCGGGCACGGTGCTTGAGACCGGTTTCAACGTGCAGTACGATCTGGCCGACGCCGACGTAATTGTCTCGCTCGATGCCGACTTCCTTTCCGGCTCCATCTATCCAGGCTTCCACAAGCTGGTCCGCCAGTATGCCGAGCGGCGCAAGAATCCCGACAAGCTGAATCGCCTGTATGCAATCGAGTCGACCACCAGCACGACCGGATTGAAGGCGGAGCATCGTCTGGGCCTGCGCGCGAGCGAGGTTCCGGCTTTTGCCGCGGAGTTGGCCAAGGCGCTCGGTGTGGCGGGCGTCAATCCTCCCGCGTATGCGTGGACCGACGAGCAGAAGAAGTTTCTCGCCGCACTGGCGAAGGACCTGAAGGCTCATGCCGGCAAGAGTGTGGTGCTTCCGGGCCTCTATCAGGATCGCTCGGTGGCGCAGTTGGCGATGGCGATCAATGCGGTGCTGGGCAATGTGGACAAGACTGCGTTTCTGACTGAGCCGCTCAATCCGCTGCCTTCCAATCAGTATGCCGATCTTAAGGCTCTCGTTGGCGATCTCTACGCGGGCAAGGTGGATTGGCTGGTGATTCTCAACGCCAATCCGGTTTATGCCACGCCTGCCGATCTGGGCTTTTCGACCGCCATCAACAAGGCTGGCACCATCGTGCATCTCGGTTCCCATGTGGATGAGACCGGGCAGATCGCGCACTGGCACATTCCTGCCGCGCATTATCTCGAGTCGTGGTCCGACGCGCGCGCTTACGACGGCACGGTGTCGATTGTGCAGCCGCTCATCGATCCTCTCTACGGGGGCAAGAGCGCGCATCACTTTCTGCAGGCGCTGCTCGATGAGCCCGGTCTGAGTCCGTACGCCGCGGTGCAGGAGACCTGGCGCGCGACGCTCGCAAAGAATGGCGACTTCGACAAGAACTGGCGCTCGGCGCTGCATGCGGGCTGGATTGAAGGCACGGCGCGGGAGCTTTCCAAGAACACGCTCGTGATGGAAGGGATGAAGAGCGTGAGTGTGCCCGCGCCGAAGGACGGGCTGGAAATCCTTTTCCGTCCCGACCCCACGGTTTACGACGGCCGCCATGCCAACAACGGCTGGCTGCAAGAACTGCCCAAGCCGGTCACAAACCTGAGCTGGGACAACGCTGCCATTGTTTCCGGCGCTACGCTCACCAAGCTCGGCCTTGCGGAAGACGACATTGTTGAGATCGCCGTGGGCGCAGGCAAGGTGAAGGCGCCGGTGATTGTCGCTCCGGGCCATCCAGACAACTCGGTGACCGTGCATCTGGGTTATGGGCGCGAGTTTGCGGGCCGCGTGGGCTCGGGCACAGGCTTCAATGCTTATCTGATCCAGAGTTCCGCTTCGCCCTTTGTGGCCACCGGCTCCATTCGCAAGCTGGACGGCAAGTGGGGCACGGCCATCACCAAGAGCCACTATCAGGATCATCGCTCGAAGCTCTTGGGTGGCGAAGGCCAGGGCAACAACTCGCTCGAAGGCAACGAGGCTATCGACGAGCGCGGCATTGTGCGTTACGCAACACTCTCCGAATATAAAGAGAACCCGCGGTTCGCGTTTGAGGGAGAAGGCCGCGAGAAGACCGAGGTCGACAACACGATCTTTCCCAACTGGGAGTACAAGGACAATGCCTGGGCCATGTCCATCGATATGGCCAGCTGCACCGGCTGCAACGCCTGCATTGTGGGCTGCTATGCGGAGAACAACATTGCGGTGGTGGGCAAGCAGCAGGTACGCATTGGCCGCAATATGCAGTGGCTGCGGATCGACACCTATTTCGAGGGAGATTTGGCAGCCCCGCGAGCGCACTTCCAACCCATGGCCTGTCAGCACTGCGAGAACGCGCCCTGCGAGCAGGTGTGCCCGGTGGGCGCTACGGTGCACACGCCGGAAGGCCTGAATGCCATGGTCTACAACCGCTGCGTGGGCACCCGCTACTGCTCCAATAACTGCCCTTACAAGGTGCGCCGCTTCAACTTCCTGCTCTACTCCGACTTCGAGACGGAGAGCCTGAAGCTGCTGCGCAATCCTGACGTCAGCGTCCGCTCGCGCGGCGTGATGGAGAAGTGCAGTTACTGCGTGCAGCGCATCAATGCAGCCAAGATCGAGGCCGACAAGCAGAACCGCGCCATTGCCGATGGTGAGATCCAGACTGCCTGCCAGCAGGCCTGCCCGGCCCAGGCGATCACCTTTGGCAATCGCAACGATCGCAGCTCGCAGGTGGCCAAGTTGCAGGCCGATGAGCGCACCTACCAGGTGCTGGCCGATGTGAATGCGCGGCCGCGAACCACCTATGTGGCCGCGGTGCTCAATCCGAACCAGGAACTCGAAGCCGCTCCAGTGGAGCACGAGCCGCGAAAGGGTTAAAGGGACGATGGCAACGAGCGAAAAACAACCAACAATGATTGACCCCAAGACGGGCGAATATCTGGTTCTGGGGCGCGGGCAGAGCTTCCGCTCGGTGACCGAGAAGATTGCGCGCATCGTGCTCACGCCGCACACGCCGCTGGGCTGGTTTGCGCTCTTCGGGCTGGGCGGTGCGGTGGCCACGCTGCTGCTGGTTGCGGTCACCTGGCTCTTCCTTGCCGGCACCGGCATCTGGGCCATCACCCAGCCGGTGGCCTGGGGCTTTGCCATCATCAATTTTGTGTGGTGGATCGGCATTGGCCACGCCGGCACGCTGATCTCCGCGATTCTGCTCTTGTTCAAGCAGGGCTGGCGCAACTCCATCAACCGCTTTGCCGAGGCCATGACCATCTTTGCCGTGGTCTGCGCCGGCATGTTCCCGCTGATCCACGTCGGCCGTCCCTGGCTGGGTTACTGGCTGTTCCCGTATCCCAACACCATGAACGTGTGGCCGCAGTTCCGCTCGCCGCTGCTGTGGGACGTCTTCGCGGTCTCCACCTACGCAACCATCTCGGTGGTCTTCTGGTACATCGGCATGGTTCCCGACTTTGGCACCATGCGCGACCGCGCCGAATCGAAGATTGCGCAGTACGCCTACGGCATGTTGAGCCTTGGCTGGCGCGGATCGATCAAGCACTGGATGCGCTATGAGACGGCTTCGTTGCTGCTGGCCGGCCTGGCTACGCCGCTGGTGCTCAGCGTGCACACCGTCATCAGCTTCGACTTCGCGGTTTCGATGCTGCCCGGCTGGCATACCACCATCTTTCCGCCCTACTTTGTGGCCGGCGCCATCTACTCGGGCTTTGCCATGGTGCTCACGCTGGCCATTCCGTTGCGCAAGTTCTACGGCCTCGATCAGCTGGTCACCGAGCGGCACATCGACAACATGGGCAAGGTGATGCTGGCCACCGGCGGCATTGTGGCCTACGGCTACGGCATGGAAGTCTTCATGGCCTGGTACTCGGCCTCGCACTGGGAATCCTTCATGATGTGGAACCGCATGTTCGGCCCCATGGGCTGGAGCTACTGGGTGCTGATCGCCTGCAACATCGCGATTCCGCTTTCCACGCTCTGGTGGCGCAAGCTGCGCACCAACATCGCCTTCATGTTCTTCATCTCCATCGTGGTCAACACCGGCATGTGGTTTGAGCGCTTCGTTATCGTCGTCACCAGCCTCTACCGCGACTACCTGCCCTCGTCGTGGGGTACCTATCGCGCCACCAAGTGGGACTACATGACCTACGTCGGCACTCTCGGCCTGTTCACCGCGCTGTTCCTGCTGTTTGTGCGCTTCCTGCCCATGATTCCGATGTCGGAGATCAAGATGATGCTGCCCCAGGCAAAGATCAACAAGAGTGCGGAGGCTGCGGACTAGTATGCCCCAACGCGAAGGAACCTACGGCCTGCTGGCCGAATTCGATACCCCGGCCCAACTGGTGTACGCCGCTCAGCAGGCGCACCAGGACGGCTGGCGCAGGCTGGACTGCTATACGCCCTATCCGGTGGAAGAAGCGGCAGAAGCCATTGGCTTTCATCGCAACAAAGTGCCGCTGCTGACGCTGGTAGGTGGCCTGATGGGCCTGGCGGCCATGTTCTCCTTGGAGACCTGGATCTCGGTGCTGGCCTATCCGGTCAACATCGGCGGACGCCCGCTCTACTCCTGGCCCGCCTTCGTTGTGCCGGCCTACGAGTGGACCATTCTCTTTGCCGGTCTTTCGGCAGCCTTCGGCATGCTGGCGCTGAACGGCTTGCCCGCGCTCTATCATCCCCTCTTCAACGCGCCCAATTTTCGTAACGGCGCCACCACGGACAAGTTTTTCCTCTGCCTGGAGGCGCTCGATCCCAAGTTCGATGCGAAAGAAACGCGGGCCTATCTCGAAGCCTTCCATCCGAATTCGGTTGTGGAGGTGGAGTACTAATGAAGAGCCTCCAAGAACAAGGGACTAGGGGACTAGGGACTAAGGGACTGGCGGGTGCCCCCTCCTTGGCCGCGATCTTTGCGGGCCAGGGTGGGATGAAGCGCTCCCTGGCCCTCTGCGCTTCCATGGTTGTACTGCTCGTCGCCGGTTGCCGGCAGGACATGCACAACCAGCCCAAGATCATTCCCCAGCGCGGCTCGGAACTCTTTGCCGATCATCGCGGCGCGCGGCCGCAGGTGCTGAACACCGTGGCGCGCGGCCAGCTGCATGCCGACAGCTATTACTACTCCGGCGTGGTGGAAGGCCCTGCGGGCTACAAGACCGAGAAGGAGCTGCTGCCTTTTCCGGTCACCCTCGACGTGCTGCATCGCGGCCAGGAGCGCTTCAACATCTACTGCACCCCCTGCCATTCGCGGGTGGGGAACGGATTGGGCGAGATTGTGCAGCGCGGCTACAAGCCCGCCGCCAATCTGAACGATCAGGTGCGGCTCTCGCAGCCCTTGTCGCACTACTTTTACGTGATGACGCATGGCTACGGCGCCATGCCCGACTACGCCGCACAGCTGACGGTGGAAGATCGCTGGGCAGTGGCGGCCTACATCCGCGCCCTGCAGTTGAGCCAGGCAGCCACACCGGCCGATGTGCCGGCGGGCGTCACGGTCGAGGATCTGAAAGCGATTGCCAAGGCGCGCGGGCACGAGGAGTTTGCCGATCCGTGGCCGCGTCCGCAGACCGCGGTGCAGGCCTACAAGCCGATTGCGAGTGAAGGAAATCCGGCTATGGCTCCGGCGTATCCGGCCGATCCGGCCATCAAATTTCCGCCGGCGAAGTAGGGCAGGGAACAAGGACCGAGGGAACAAGACAACGAGGCAACAAGGGCTGAAAACGTCCGAGGATAGAAACGAATGGTGCACGAGACACACACACAAATGCATTCGAAGCAACTTTCGGCCGACCTGAGCGCGCCCGCATTTGTGGGCACGTGGCGGACGCGGGCCTTGCTGGTGGCGGCTGTGGCGGCCGTGACGGCGGCCGGGCTGGCCGTGGCCGACGGATCGGTTGACCACGTGTTGCGGGCCTGGGTGGTGGGCCTGATGCTCACCTTCGGCTTTGCCGTGGGCGGCCTGGCGCTCTTGATGGTGCAGTACTGCACGGGCGGCAAGTGGGGCCTGTTGCTGCGCCGGCCGCTGGAGGCCATGAGCCGCACTCTGCCCCTGGTCTTTGCCTTCTGGGTGGTGGTAGCGCTCAACCTGAAGAAGCTCTATCTGTGGGCGCAGGTCACCGATGTGGAAGCGGCTCTGAAAAGCGGCTTCATCAGCGAGGTGCAGGCGCATTGCATCGAGTTCAAGCGGCCCATGCTGAATCCCACAGCCTTCATCGTGGTCAGCCTCATCTGCTTTGCCATCTGGGGCCTCTATACCTGGTGGCTGAACAGCCTGGGCCTGAAGCGCGACAACGATGTGCCGGAGAATACCCCGTACTGGATCAAGAAATTCGAAAACGTCTCCGGTCTGGGCATCGTGATCTACGCGCTCACCATGACCGCGGCGGTCATCTACTGGGTCATGTCGATGGACCCCACCTGGTACTCGTCGGTCTACGGCCTGTTGTTCCTCGTCGGCCAGGGTTATCAGGTGCTGGCCTTCGGCATCATCGTCTCCATCGCGCTCGCCAAGGGCGAGCCCTTCAAGACCATTCTCCGCCAGACCGAACAGCACGATCTGGGCAAGATGACCTTTGCTTTTGTGATGCTGAACATCTATCTGGCCTTTGCGCAGTTCCTCATCATCTGGAGTGGCAACTCGCCGGAAGAGATTCCCTGGTATCTGGACCGCATTCGCGGCCACTGGGGCGTCATCATCACCCTGGACTTCATCTTCCACTGGCTGATTCCGTTCACGCTGCTGCTCTCGCGCGATTTGAAGCGCAACCGGAAGCGGCTGACGCGCGTTTGCCAGTGGATGATCTTCGCCAAGGCCTTCGACTTGTTCTGGCTTATCGAGCCGAACTTCAAGGACGCGGCGCGCAACCTGCATTTCAGCTACGGCATTCTGGAGTATGCGGCGGTGCCGGTGGCGATGGTGGCCCTGTGGGTAGCCTTCTTCTGCACGCAGCTCAAGCAGCGCGCGCTGGTGCAGATCAACGACCCGCACGTGGAAGAGATTCTGGAGGCGGAACATGCACACGCATAACAACGACGGACAGGAACCGGTGGATGCGTCTGCCGGTTTTGAAAAAAGCGATGTGCGCGTGGGCGGCGTGACGGTCTTCATCGTCTCCATGGCGATCTTTGTGGCCGTGGTGGCCATTGTGGCCTGGGGACTGGGCAAGGCGCTCAATGCGCACATGGCTAGCACAGATGGCAAGCCCAGCCGGTGGTCGAAGACCGTGGACGTGCGCGAACTGGGCAACATGCCCACCAGTCCCGATCTGCAGAACAAGATGGGTGAGCTTACCAGGACCTTCCCCACGCCGCGCGTCCAGACCGACGACGGCATGCAGGATGTAGCCGACCTGCACGCTCGCGAGGATCTTCTGCTGGAGAACTACAGCTGGGCCAATGCCGATCACACCAAGGTGCGCATTCCGATTGAGCGCGCCATGGAGTTGCTGGCCGCGCGCGGAATTCCGGTCGCGCCTACGGTCGATCAACCCAAACCCATGACCGGTGACGGCACGCCGCGTGTGACCGCGCCGCAGACCAATGGATTCACCCGCACCGCCTACGAGCAGGGACAGAAGTAACGAACGCGCTGCCGGAAACAGATATTCCGGCAGCATATCTTCGAACCCGGTTCCAAAAGTGCACCGGCACGCAACGATTTTGGACCGCGGGAATCTGAAGTTTCATCCATTGGGATGGGAGAGGAGAGAGTGGTGGAGATGAGAAGCATCGCATGCAAGCACGTTGCGAGGCACGCCCTCTGGGCTGCGATTTTCTCCCTGGCTGCGGTAGCTGCCACGGCGCAGGTAGCCGGCTACGGCGAAAAGCAGATGGGCTCCACGCAGGACAAGCCGCCCGCTCTGCTCGATAAGGTGGGCATTGCGCAGCATCTCAATCAGCAGTTGCCGCTGGGGCTCGACTTTGTAGACGATGCCGGCAAGCCGGTCAAGCTGGGCGATTACTTCGGCAAGCATCCCGCCATTCTCGCCCTGGTTTACTATCAGTGCCCCATGCTCTGCTCCGAAGAGCTGACCGGTCTGACCGGCGCCCTGCAGATGGTGAACTTTGTGCCCGGCAAGGACTTTGAAGTGGTGGTGGTCAGCATCGATCCCAGCGAGACGCCGGACCTGGCCGCGGCCAAGAAGCGTACCTACCTAAAGAAGTACGGCCATCCGGAGACGGCCCATGGCTGGCACTTCCTCACCGGCACGCAGCCCAACATCGACGCGCTGACCCACACCGTGGGCTTCAACTACGTGAAGATTCCCGGCCCCGATGGCCGCCTGACGCAGTATGCCCACGCCAGCTCTATCCAGATCGTGACCCCCGAGGGACGGCTGGCGCAGTACTACATGGGCGTGGAGTACTCGCCCAAGGATCTGCGTCTGGGACTCAATGAAGCTTCGGCGAACAAGATTGGATCGCCGGTGGACAACATTCTTACCTACTGCTACCACTACGATCCGGGAACCAACAAGCATTCGCTGATCGTGGCGCGGGTGGTGCAGCTGGGAGGCTTCCTCACGGTGGTGCTGCTGGGCGGTTTCATGCTGGTCATGTTCCGCCGCGATGCGCAGGCCGCCGCTGAGCCCGTGCATGCAAGCCAGCCGCCCGCTGCGGCCGAACCGACAGACGAGAAAGAGAACGGATAACGGAATGAACCATATCAGTCCAGTACTCTGGCAGTTTCTCATCAAGTGGCTGACGCACTTTGCGGTGTTTCCGCCGGAAGCCTCGCGGATTGCGCCCGAGCTCGATGCGCTGTACTTCTTCATCGTGCTGGTCAGTCTGATCGGGCTGACGATCGTGGTGCTGCTGGTGGCGGGCTTCTCTATCCTCTACAACAAGCAGCGCCATCCGGTAGCCGTGCAGATCGAGGGCTCCACGCTGCTGGAAGCCACCTGGACCATCATTCCCCTGGGCCTGTTTCTGATGATGTTTGTGTGGGGCGCGCTCATCTACTTCCGCGTCTTCACCCCGCCGCCCAACGCCATGAACATCTACGTCGTCGGCAAGCAGTGGATGTGGAAGGCCGAGCATGAAGGCGGACAGCACGAGATCAACACCCTGCATGTGCCGCTCAACCAGCCGGTGCAGCTCACCATGATCTCCCAGGACGTCTTCCACTCGCTCTCGATTCCCGCCTTCCGCGTTAAGCGCGAGGTGATTCCCGGCCGCTACACCACGGTGTGGTTCGAGGCTACGCAGGTGGGCACCTATCACCTGTTCTGCACCCAGTATTGCGGCACCAACCACTCGGTGATGACCGGCGAGGTGATCGTGATGACGCCCCAGGATTATCGGGCGTGGCTCGAGAGTTCGACCAGCGGCATGAGCCTGGCGCAGGATGGCGAGCGGCTGTTTGCCAGCCTCAGTTGCGCGGCCTGCCACAACACGCGGCCCGATGCACGCGGCCCGTCGCTGGCCGGCGTCTACGGCGCCAAACTCACTTTGGCCAACGGCCAGAAGATCATCGCCGACGATGCCTATCTGCGCGAGTCCATTCTGAACCCCTCGCAGCACATCACCCAGGGTTACGCGCCCATCATGCCCACCTACCAGGGGCAGATCAGCGAGGAAGGCGTGGTGGCGCTGGTGGAATTCATCAAGCATCTGGACTCGGATTACCGGGTGCAGCAGACCACAACCACCACCGTTCTGCTTCCTGAAGCGGAAGGCAAAGCGGCGTCGGCCCAAGGCAGCGCGACGCAACAGAAGGTGAAGCCATGAGCGAAGCCACCATCGTCAAGCTTCCCGATCAGGCCACGGCACGGATTCCGCGCGACAACTACCTGACCCGCGAAAACGGAATCCTGAGCTGGCTGTTGACCCAGGACCACAAGCGCATCGGGATTCTCTACCTGATCTCGATGACCTTTTTCTTCTTTATTGGCGGTGCGCTGGCGGGCCTGATCCGCCTGGAGCTGCTTACGCCGCAAAGCGATCTGATGGCTGCCGACACCTACAACAAGGTGTTCACCATGCACGGCATCGTCATGATCTTCTTCTTCCTGGTGCCTTCGGTGCCGGGCGCCTTGGGCAACTTCTTTTTGCCCATGATGATTGGCGCCAAGGATCTGGCCCTGCCCAAGATGAACCTGGCCAGCTGGTACCTGTACATGTTCGGCGGCGCGTTGGCGTTGTGGGCCATGATCACCGGCGGCGTGGACACGGGCTGGACCTTCACCACCCCACTCTCCACCCACTATGTGAACACCAACGTGATCACCACCGGGTTGGCTATCTTCATTACCGGCTTCAGCTCCATCTTTACCGGACTCAACTTCATCGTCACCATCCACAAGATGCGGGCGCCGGGCATGACCTGGTTTCGCTTGCCGCTGTTTGTGTGGGCCAACTACGCGGCCAGCGTGCTGATGGTGCTGGGCACGCCGGTGCTGGCCATCGCCATTGTGCTGGTGGCCCTGGAGCGCGCCTTCGGCATCGGCGTCTTCGATCCCACCAAGGGCGGCGATCCGCTCCTCTTCCAGCACCTGTTCTGGTTCTACTCCCATCCGGCCGTCTACATCATGATCCTGCCCGGCATGGGCGTCATCAGCGAAGTGGTCTCCACCTTCAGCCGCAAGCGCGTCTTCGGCTACACGGCGGTGGCCTTCTCTTCGGTGGCCATCGCCGTCTTCGGCTTCTTTGTCTGGGCCCACCACATGTTCATCATGGGCATCTCCAGCTACGCCGTGCTGGTCTTCTCTCTGCTGACCATGCTGGTAGCCGTACCCTCCGCCATCAAGATCTTCAACTGGGCTTTCACGCTGTATAAAGGGTCGATCACTTTTGAGACGCCCATGCTCTACGCCTTCGGCTTCATGGGCCTGTTCACCATCGGCGGCATGACCGGCGTCTTTCTCGGCGTCTCCGGCACGGACATTCATCTCACCGAGACCTACTTCATCGTGGCCCACTTCCATTTTGTAATGGTGGGCGGCATGTTGATGGCCTTCCTCTCGGGCATCCACTTCTGGTGGCCCAAGATGACCGGCCGCATGTATCCGGAGAAGATCTCGCAGCTGGCCGCGGTGGTCACCTTCATCGGCTTCAACTTCACCTTCTTCCCGCAATTCATCCTGGGCACCCTGGGCATGCCGCGCCGCTACGCGTCCTACCCTCCTGAATTCCAGGTGCTGAACGTCTTCTCCACCGCCGGTGCAACCATCCTGGGCGTGGGCTATCTGTTGCCCATCCTCTACCTGCTCTGGTCGCTCAAGTACGGCCAGATTGCGGGCGAGAATCCCTGGCAGGCCACCGGCCTGGAGTGGCAGACGCAGTCGCCGCCGCTTACCGAAAACTTTGCCACCATGCCCGTGATGGATCACGAAGCCTACGACTACGAGTGGCTGGAACACCAGACAGCCGAGAAACAGAAAAAGGAGGCGGCCAGTGTCGGATAGCACCGCAGAAGTCCACGAATATGCGGGGAAACATGCCGGCGAACACTCGCCGTTTCTGCGCCATCACTTTGAGTCGATGGAGCAGCAGCAGGACGCCACCAACTTTGCCATGTGGCTCTTCCTGCTCACCGAAGTCATGTTCTTCGGCGGTCTGTTCACGGTCTACATGATCTACCGCAACTGGTACTACGAGGCCTTTGTAGCCGCCTCTCACCAGTTGAGCGTCGCACTGGGCGGCGTGAACTCCTGCGTCCTGATCACTTCCAGCTTCACCATGGCCCTGGCCGTCTGGTTTGCGGAGCAGAAGAAAAAGACCGCGCTGCTGGCCTGCCTCCTTGCCACCTTTCTGCTCGGCATTCTTTTTCTTGGCATCAAGGGCGTGGAGTATCGCGAAAAGTTCGAGAAGCATCACTTTCCGGGCTCAACGTACAGCATGGAGGCCTTCACCAATCCTGCCTCCGACGCTGAAGCCACTGCCGCCGGCGACAAGCCGCTGCCCGTGGATGTTGCCCAGCACACGGAGATGTTTTTCTCGTTGTACTTCGCCATGACCGGGCTGCATCTGCTGCACATGCTGGCGGGCATGGGAATTCTGGTGTACATGATCTTCCGCGCCCAGTCCGGCGCGTACACCGGGGGACATTTTGCCTATGTGGAGTACTTCGGCTTCTACTGGCACTTTGTCGACATCATCTGGATCTTCCTGTTCCCGCTGCTGTATCTGATCAACCGGCACTAGAGCGGAGTGAGCGGTGCTAGCGGCGTTAGCGGAGTTGGCGCGGCCTCTTTCGACGGAGCAGGGCGCTCCCGATCAGCTCGCGCCGTAGGCGCCATGCAGTTTAGCCCAGTGCCTCGGCGCTGGGAAGGCAACACACCATCCACAGAGAGTCCCGTAGGGACGATGCACATCGCGCATCCTCCCAGGAGTTGGAAATGAGCGAACAAAGCGGACACATCACATCCAGCCCGCTGGTCTATGCGGGCGTCTACGCGGCGCTGCTGGCCGGCGTGGGGCTGAACATTCTTGTCTCGCGTCTCAGCCTGGGCATTCTCAACCCGGTGCTGGCGCTGGTGATCATCCTCGCCCAGGTCACGCTGGTGGTCCTGTTCTCCATGCATCTGAAAAAGAGCACCCGGCTGGTGAAGCTCGCGGTTGGCTCAAGTCTCTTTGTGTTGGGGATCCTCTACACCATGGTGCTGATCGATTACAGCAGCCGCGCCTGGGGAAGCTGGTAAAGGCAGGGACTCGGGACTATAACAAAATCCGAGTTGCTGTCCCCAGAGGCTATCCCCTCAAGTGGCTTTTTCCTCAAGAAAAAGCCACCTTCATCCCGCTTTCCAAAGATACGATCACTCGGATTTTGCTCTAGGGACTGAAAGGGCCGCTTAGGGCGGCCCTTTGGTTTGCAGCAGCGGAACAGTTCGAGGATTGGTCATCCGACGCGAGCCGCCTAGTTGAACTCGAAAACAATGAAATCTGCGGGTGACGAACCAAGATTCTCCACCGAATAGGAACTTGAAGCAGCGAGCCACCGCGCCTCTCCGGTCTTCATTTCAACCTGGGCAGGGGACTGCCCGGCGACGGTTTCGCGAAGCTGAAGGTTCGACGCCGCCAGGAAGACGCGGCCATAAGTCTCAGCATGAGATGCGACGCGGCCGCCGGCGGCAATCGTCATAGCGTATACCCGCATCGAAGGGCCATCGGATAGCTCGGCAATCGCGGCGTCATGGTACTCGAATGCCCCGAGCGGCTGAACAAAGCCCGGGCCAGAAGAGCGGACTGGCTCGACGACCCAGATTTCCACGGGTGCGGCGGAGATATTCCGCTCTGCGACGCTGAATCCTCCATGGGAGGAACGCAATTGCAGTGGTCCCAGGTCCGTGATGACCGGCGGATGGCCCGGCACCTCGTTGGCGATCTCGGCAGTATGCAAACTGAGGTAAACGTAAGGCCTGTCATGGTGGTGGAAGGCCGTCACTTCGTTGGGTTGAAGCTGCAGCTTGAAGATCTGTACCGCGCCGTTGCTGAAGACGAGGGAGTGGTGCGATTCTGCGGAGATATTGATTGCTTTGGGAGGCCGGCTTTGCGCCCATACTACCGATGCACAAAGCAGGAACAGAGCAATGTAAGATCGGCGTCTCTTCATGGGAGGCATTCTACATGGCGGGACGGCCAGATCCGATAGCTGCATTTGGGAAAGGGTAAGGAAAGCTGATGGTCCGTGTTCCATGGAATTCTGAAGAACTGGATGGTCTGCGTCGGAGTGCACGCGTGACGGTGCGCCGCGCAGGCGAGCCGCGCAAGGGCACGCGCTGCGTCGTCTACTGGATGCAGCGCGCCATGCGTGCGGTCGACAATCCCGCGCTCGACGTAGCCATTGAAGCCGCCAATCTGCTGGGGCTGCCGGTGGTCGTCTACTTCCAGGTGATTCCCCGCTATCCAAACGCCAATCTTCGCCATTACCACTTTATGCAGCAAGGCTTGTGCGATGTGGCTGCCGATGCGGCCGAGCGCGGCATCGGTTTTGTGGTACGGCGCAAGATGCCGGATGGATCGGGCGCGTCACTGGAATCATTTCTGGAAGAGGTGGAAGCCGCGCTGGTGGTGGGCGACGAGAACCCTTGCCGCGAGCCGGAGCGCTGGCGGCAGGTGCTCGCCAAACGCTTGAAGATTCCTTACTGGACCGTCGATGCCGATGTGGTGGTGCCGTCCAAAGTCTTCAACCGCAGCTTTGTGCTGCTGCATCACTTCCGCCCCCATCTGGAGCGCGCATTGCTGGAGTTTCTGGTTGCGCCGAAGAAGATCGATCCCCTTAAACCCTGGAAACCAGAAAAAGGACTCGCCAGCTACTCGCTCGACGAAGACATTACGGCGGGCTTCACCAAGCTCGGTCGCACGGTGGGCCCGGTAGACACCTTCACCGGCGGCCGGCGTGCAGCCATGCAATTGCTGCATCAATTCCTGCGCACAAAACTCGCCAGCTACGACGAAAACAGAAATCTTCCGGAGGTGGATGGCACCAGCCGGCTCTCGCCCTACCTGCACTTCGGCAACATCTCGCCGTTGACCATCGCCCTGGCGGTGAAGAGAGCCGAAGCCGATGGCAAAGCAACGCCGGAAGCAGCAAGAAAATATCTCGAACAGGTGATCGCCTGGCGCGAACTCTCGGTACTGTTTGTGCGTCATGAACCCAACTACGACACGTGGGAGTGCGCCGCGGAGTGGGCGCGCAAAACGCTCGTAGAGCACACCGCCGACTCCCGTATCCGTTACAGCAGGGAAAAGATGGAGCGCGCCGAGACCGGCGACGATCTGTGGAACGCGGCGCAGCGGCAGATGGTGCATACCGGCTGGATGCACAACTACATGCGCATGTACTGGGCAAAAAAAATTCTGGAATGGGCTCCCGATCCAGAAAAGGCCTTTGCGTGGGCGGTGGAGTGGAATGATCGCTATCAGTTGGACGGCCGCGATCCCAACGGCTATGCGGGCATTGCCTGGGCCATCGTGGGCCGGCACGATCGCCCCTGGTTCAATCGCCCGGTCTATGGCCTGGTGCGGCCGATGAGCGGAGCCTCTCTGCGCAAAAAGTTCAATGCCGCCGCCTACATCCGCCAGCAGGAAATTTCCTGAGCGCGCGTCAAATCTCCCACCCCGGCTTCTCTGTGTGCGGGGAAGTGATAGAAAGCGTGTGTCTTCCGCAGGCTGCCGAAAAAGGCGTAAACAGCGGCCTCGAACCAGCCTATAATGGGCCACATTCCGATCCCCGGATGCTGCTTGTTTCACACCAAGGAATACGAATGTTTCAGGAAATAACCCTCCCACCATCAGAGTGGGGCCTGAAACAGACGGATGGTGCGTGGGATGAGCAGCAGGACCGGTGTGAAGTCGGGAAGCAAGCCGATGCGCGGCGGCATCTGGTGGCAAGCGGCGGGGCTGGCGCTGCTGTTGGCTGCCTGTATGCCTGCAACTTTACCTGCACAGCAGGCCATCCCATCCGCCACCATAACCGCAGAGCCGCCCCTGGTGCAGGCCGCGCGGAGGTTTCTGGCCCGGCGCGGAGGTACGCCGCTGCAAGCCGCAGCCGCGCGTGCGACAGCCCGGCAGAGCGCATCGCGCCCCCAGATTCAGGCAACGCCGATGAGCGGTACCAGCCCCACCTGGGCAGCGCTGGGACCAACGGCGGTGCAGAGCAGCAACTTTGGAATGGTGACGGGCCGCGTAACGGCTCTGGCGCTGGATCCTGCCGACGCCACCGGCAACAAACTCTATCTTGGAACCACGGGCGGAGGCGTGTGGGTGGCGCAGAATGCGGCCACATCGAATTCCTCCACGATTTCGTTCCTGCCGTTGACGGACACCGTGGCCACGCTCAGCGGCGCGCAGGACGCTTCCATCTCGATTGGCGCGCTTACGGTGCAGCCTGGTAGCACCGGCGTGATTCTGGCCGGCACCGGCGATGTGAACGACATGCTGGATTCCTACTTTGGGGCCGGCATCCTGCGCTCCGCCGACGGAGGCAACACCTGGAGCCTGATCAGCTACACCAACGATGTGGCCAGCGGCCTGGGCATTCAGGACTACAGCTTTGCCGGTGAGGGATTTGCCGGTTTTGCCTGGAGCACCGTGAACTCCAACCTGGTGGTGGCCGCAGTTTCCCAGGCTTACGAGGGCACGGTGGTGGGAGCCGAGCAGAGCGAGGTGAGTTATCGCGGCCTCTACTTCTCGGAAGATGCTGGCGTAACCTGGCACTTGGCCACTATCGAGGACGGCAGCACGGTGATCCAGGGGCCGTTGGCAGCGGTGGCGCAGCCCGACGGCAATGCCGCCACCTCGGTGGTGTGGAATCCGATTCGGGGAATCTTTGAGGCGGCGGTGCGCTTTCACGGCTACTACCAGTCCAGCGATGGCAAGATCTGGTCCCGCATGAGCTCGCAACCCGGCGGGAATCTGACCACCGCCAACTGCCAGCCCCGGGTGGGATCGACCGGAGCTCCCGGCTGCCCGATCTACCGGGGCACGCTGGCCGTGAATCCCAACACCGGCGACACCTTTGCCTGGACCGTGGACGCGGGCAACGTAGATCAGGGTCTGTGGCAGGACGCCTGCTCGGCTCTGGCCAATGGCGGCCGCTGCGCCAGCCAGACCATCGGTTTCACCAAGCAATGGTCCACCGCGCCGCTGGAGTCCAACCTATCGGGCAGCGCGGCAGGGATCGTCAACGGCAGCTACACCCTGGCCCTGGCCGCGATTCCGGAGAACCAGGATACGGTGCTGCTGGCCGGCGCCAACGATCTGTGGCGGTGCAGTCTGGCCAACAACTGCACCTGGCGCAACACCACCAACACCACCACCTGCATGGGCGCCGGGGTTGCGCCCTACCAGCACGCCATCGCCTGGAGCACGGCCAACACTCAGGAGATCTTCCTTGGCAACGACAGCGGGTTGTGGCGCTCCATGGATGCCATCGGCGAAACCGGCTCGGTGTGCTCCGCCTCTGATGCCAGCCATTTTCAGAATCTGAACAGCGGGCTCGGTTCGCTGGCCGATGTGGAAGCACTCGCGCCGGTCTTCACCACTCCGTACACCCTGCTGGCGGGTCTGGGGGTGAATGGCGTGGCCGGGGTAAAGGCCACTGCCTCCACCGCCGACTGGCCGCAGATTCTGGGCGGATACGGCGGGCCGGTAGCCATCGACCCCACCAGTACGCCGGTTTGGTACGTGAACGATCAGCCCGGCGTCTCCATCTACTCCTGCGCGCAGAGCGGGGCTTGCACGCCGGCGGACTTTGGCACCACCCCTGCTGTGGACAGCGCTGATGTGGGCGGCGATGGCTCGACGATGGATGCGCCCGCGCCGTTCCTCATCGATCCGCTCGACGACACGCAATTGCTCATCGGCACCTGCCGGGTGTGGCGCGGCCCGGCCTCGGGTTCGGGATGGAGTACGAGCAATCTGCTCAGCCCGGTGCTCGATGGCGGCTCGCCCACCGGCTTGTGCTACGGCGATGCCATGATCGCCACCCTGGCGGCGCTGCCCCTGTCGGCGACCAGCGAAGAGATCTTTGTGGGCATGCGTGGCACCGACGATGGCGGAAACACCCTGGCCGGGCACGTGCTGATGGCCACGCTGATCCTGCCCGTGAGCGGCGTCCTTACCTGGACTGACCTGACCGGCGGCACCGTCACCAATGAGACCGCCGGCATGAACATTTACGGGATGGACATCACCGGCATCTATCCGGACCCTCACGACAGCGCCGGGAGCACAGTGTATGTGACCGTGGCCGGCATCCAGACGGTGGGTGGCCGGGTAGAGACGCTGTATCGGACCACCAATGGCGGGACAAGCTGGACTAGCCTGACCTCCAACCTGCCGGAGGTTCCAGCCAACGCCGTGATTGTGGACCCCGAGGACGCGGGTACGGTGTATGTGGCAACGGATGTGGGCGTTTACTCCACTTCGAACCTGTCCAGTTGCAAGGTTGCGCCCTATGCCTGCTGGACAGCGTACGGCAACGGCCTGCCCATGGCTCCGGTGGTGGCGCTGGAAAGCACGCCGGCGGGAGTCAGCAACGGCGTTCTGGTGGCTGCCACCTATGGACGCGGCATCTGGACCACCTCGCTGGCCACCTCCGGCATTACGTCTACAACGGCCACAGCGCTGCCCACCCCGCTCAATTTTGGTTCCCAGGGTGTAGGCAGCATCAGCGCCACCCAGACCGTCACGCTGACCAACACCGGAAGCGGGATGCTCATTCCCGGAACCTTCAGCCTTACCGGCGCCTTCACCGAAGTGGACGCATGCCAGGGCAAGGCTTTTGCCGCGGGCGCCTCCTGCACCATTCAGGTTGCCTTTGCGCCTACCACAACCGGCCCCCAAACCGGCCAGCTGAGCATCCCGGCCAACGTGAGCGGAAGCCCGCTGACGGTTCAGTTGAGCGGTAATGGAGTTCCGGCTGGCGCTATCGCCATGAACCCGGTGGAGCTGGACTTTGGCACCGTGGCCGTGGGAAGCACCTCCCTGGCGCAGTCCACCCTGGCCACCAACACCGGTGGCACGGCGGTGACCATGACCAGCGCCACAACGGGCTCGCCCTTTGTGGTTAGTTCCGATGTGTGCAGCGGCACCTCTCTGGCCACGAACTCCGCCTGCCAGATCAAAGTCGCCTTTGCTCCCACCACGCCAGGCACGGTGACCGGGTCGCTGACCGTGGTCGATTCCTCGGGGACGCAGTCGGTGTTGTTGACCGGTACGGGCCTGGCGCAGGCCACCGATACGCTGAGTGCCTCGGCCATCGTCTTTCCTGCCACGGCCGTGGGCACGCTTTCCTCGGTGCAGACCATTACTTTGACCAACAGCGGCGGAGTGCCCTTGAAATCCATCGCGATCTCGGCGAGCAGCACTCCCAGCGGGCAGTTCCAGGAATCGGACAACTGCAGTGGGCAGTTGTTGGCCGGTGCCACCTGCGCCATCTCGGTGATTTTTTCACCCACCCAGATTGGCTCGCTGTCTGGAATTCTCACCGTCTACGATGCGCTGAAAACCCAGACCGTTACCCTCACCGGACAGGGCGTGGCCACGCCTTCATTCAGCGTATCGCCCACCAGCCTGACCTTTACCAACCAGACCGTTGGTGTGGCCAGTGCGCCGCAAACGGTCAGCATCACCAATGCGGGGGCTCTGCCCCTGGCCAACGTTGGGCTGCAACTGACGGGTGCGGCAGCGGCCAGTTACTCCCTCACCAACAATACCTGTGGCGCAACCCTTGCCGCCGGAGCCAGCTGTTCGGTGGGCGTGGTCTTTACGCCCACAGGCACCGGCTCGATCGCGGCGCTGCTCTCCATCAGCTCGTCTACGGCCAACGTGGTAGCCGTGGGTGTGCCCATCAACGGCTATGCGCGGATCACCGGCAGCATGACGGCCAGCCCCTCGTCCGTGACCTTTGCAACCGTGGCTCTGGGCCAGACGCCGGCCGCGCAAACCGTGACCATCACCAACGGCACCGGATACCCGATTGCCGCTCCCACGTTCGCCGTTTCCACTCCTTTTGCGCTGGCTGCAAACACTTGCAGCGGGACCCTGGCGGCTGGCGCTACCTGCAGCGTAGCGGTCAGCTTCCCGGCCTCGGCAGCCGGCGTCTACAGCGGAACCCTGACGGCAACCTCCATCACCGTGGCCCAGCCGCTCAGCGTGGCTCTCGGTGCTTCGGTCTTCGATTTCACGGTTGCTATCTCCGGGCAGGCCAGCCAGCAGGTGGCGGCCGGCCAGGTGGCCTCCTACACCATGACCATCACCGCCGCCAGCGGCCTGACGGGCAGCTACAGCTACGCCTACTCCTGTGGCACCCTGCCCAGCTACGCGGTCTGCACCTTCAATCCCACCAGCGCCACCACCACGGCGGGAACCGCGGCTTACGTCGTCGTCAGCATCTCCACCGGAAAGGCGGCCAGCGGCGCGCTCTGGGACGGTCCCGCTGAGCGGCTGGAAAGGCCGGTCTTCCTTGCCTTGCTGCTCCTGCCCCTTGCCGGGTTGCGGCGGAAGGGGAAGCTGGCGCTCTTGCTCCTGCTGGTTGCCGCGTTCGTGATCACAGGATGCGCTACCGCGGGCATCAGCTCCGGTTCCGGCGGTTCCGGCGGCGGTACCACCACCCCTCCCGGCACCTACACCATTCCGGTCACGGTCACCTCGAATGGCGTCTCCCATGCCGTGCAGTTGACGCTCACGGTGCTTTGAAAGGACTGGCCGCGCGCAGCACTTTCAGCCGCTTAAAGACCTTTGCCATCCCATGGTCACTCCCAGGGAAACCCGCCGGGAACCACTCAGCGCATCCTGGGACGGGGTTTGCGCGTCTAAATTATGTATTCTGGTAGTGAGGTTACTGTTTTTGCGCCTTTTCAACACACCACGCGCACCGCACCGCGGCCAGACGGGCATTGCTGCCCCCTGGGTTGTGGTGGTGTGTCTGCTGGTGCTGGCGCTGTTGACCGCGGTACAGGTTGGCCACGTTCACATCAACGAAGCCGACTCCGACCATTGCACCCTCTGCATCCTCCTGCAGACGGCGGCTCCGGTGGCGATCACGGCGGCCGTCATCATCCTGGTGATGGTTGGCTCCCGCACGCCGCTCGTCGAGCAGGTGGTGGTGGTCCGCACCCGCTGTACCCGGATCTTTATCCGTCCTCCTCCGCGCGGCTACTAAAGCTGCTTTCTGCCCATCCTGCCCCTTGCTGCCGCTTTCACTGAAAGCCGTAGTACGCCTGCAGGAGGGCGCAGAGCGATTGCTCCCTTGGCTCTGTTTTGGGCGGCCTTCCCTTCCTGCCGCCTGCCGTGATTTGTTGCCTATAGCAAAACCAGGGTTGCTGTGTCCTGCGGACGAAGCACTCCAGTCGATGCGACCAGTAGGGAGCAGCGACCCGGTAATACCGCTCAAGCGGGATACATCTACCCTGGTTTTGCTCTACCGCATAGGAGACGCAGTACATGCCGCATTGCTTTTACAAATTCTTCCACTTTCTTCCCCTTGTCGCGCTGCTGCTTGCGCACCCGCTGCTGGAGGCCGCGCAGGCCGGAAACAGCAGCTCGGTGCGCGGTTCGGTTACCGATTCCACCGGCGCCGCTGTTCCCAATGCCACCGTCAAAGTGTCCAGCCAGGTGAGCGGCGTTAGCCGCACGGTCTCCACCGGCGCCGACGGTCAATTTGAAGTGGCCAACATCCCCTTCAATACCTACCGCGTCACCGTATCGGCTCCGGGCTTTGCATCGCTGGTGCAGAATGTCGATCTGCGTTCGGTGGTCGGCGCCACGCTCAAGCTGGTTCTGCAGGTGCAGGCGGCCAACTCCACGGTTACGGTGGAAGCCTCCGGCGATCTGGTGGAGAACGATCCGACCTTCCACACCGACATCGATCGCGACCTGTTCCTCAAGGTGCCTTTGGAGAGCCAGTCCTCCACGCTCAGCTCTCTGGTAACCCAGACCACCCCAGGCGTGGCAGCCGACTCCAACGGCCTCTTCCACGGCCTCGGCGATCATGCTTCGAACTCCTTTTCGGTCGATGGGCAGTCGATCACCGACCAGCAAAGCAAGGTCTTTTCGAATCAGTTGCCCTCCGATTCCATTCAATCGCTGCAGGTGATCAGCGGCGCGCCTCCAGCCGAGTACGGCGGCAAGACCAGCCTGGTGATTGTGGCTACCACCCGCTCCGGCCAGGGCGTTACCCAACCCACCGGATCGGTGGGCACCTCCTATGGGTCCTTCGGATCGTCCAGCGGCAACTTCGACATCTCCTACGGCGGCAAGAACTGGGGCAACTTCGTGGAGGCTGACGTTCTGAACACCGGCCGTTTTCTCGATCCGCCCGAGTTCCGCGTCTTTCATGCCCGGGGCAACGAGCAGAACCTCTTTGACCGCGTGGACCGGAGCCTTTCGGCCACCGATTCCGTGCACCTGGATCTGAACTTCTCGCGTTCCTGGTTCCAGACGCCCAACGCCTACGACAACCTGAATGTGCAAAATGTGCTGAGCGGGGGAACCGGCGCCGCTCCGGTCTTTGGCACGGTGGGCAACACCGATCAGTATTCCCAGATCAAGACCTTCAACATTGCTCCCACCTACACGCGCATCGTCAACGACAATGCGGTCCTCAACGTCGGCGCGTTTGTGCGTCGCGACAACTACGACTACTTCCCCAGCAAGAATCCCCTGGCTGATCTGGGACCCACCAACCTGCAGACCTCGTCGATCGGCCAATATCGTACCCTGGCCAACGCCGCGGTGCATGCCGATCTCTCCTATGCCCGGGGCGTGCACAACTTCAAGGCCGGTGTGCAGTACGGCCAGACCTTCCTGCGCGAGCACGACAGCCTGGGCGTTGTGGATGCCACCCTGAACTCGCCCTGCACCGACGCCAACGGCAATGCGCTGCCGGGCTTTGCTTCCACCAGCCAGTGCGCCACGTACGGCGACCAGATCAACTCTGCGTATCTCTCCGTGCTGGCGCCCTACGACCTGACCCGCGGCGGCGGCGAGTACCTTTTCTACGGCCATGCCGACATCAAGGAAGCGGCACTGTTTGCCGAGGACCAGATCAAGGCCGGCAACTGGCTCTTCAATCTGGGCTTGCGCGAGGATCTGTACAATGGTTTGACGGATGCGAACCAGATCGAGCCGCGTGTCGGCATTGCTTACAACATCAAGCCATCTGCCACGGTGTTGCGCGCCTCCTATGCACGCACCCTGGAGACGCCCTTCAATGAGAATCTGGTGCTCTCCAGCTCCGGCTGCTCCGACGCGGTTCTGGCTCCGCTGCTCAGTTGCTCGGCGGGTGTTTCCAATACCCTCCAACCCGGCTACCGCAACGAGTTCCACGCCGGCTTCCAGCAGGGTTTCCGCTCCTGGGCTGTGGTCAGCGGCGAGTACATCTGGAAGTACACCCACAACGCCTTCGACTTCTCGGTGCTGGGCAACACACCCATCACCTTCCCTATTGACTGGCACAACTCCAAGATTCCCGGCTATGCGTTGAATATCGACATTCCCGAACATCACAACTTCTCGGCGTACGTGGTGATGTCCTCGGTGGCGGCGCGCTTCTTCCCGCCCCAGGTGGCCGGAGCCGGCTCCACCATTCAGGGCGGCCAGCCCTTCCGCATCGACCACGATGAAAAGTTCAACCAGAATACCCATCTGCAATATCAGCTCGGCAAGCGCGGTCCCTGGGCAGGCTGGAACTGGCGCTACGACTCCGGTCTGGTGGCCGGTTCGGTTCCCTTTGCCGTCAACAACACCACGCCGGTCAACCTCAGCGGGCTCACCTACGATCAGCAGGCGCAGGCCGGTCTCACCTGCAACGGTGTGCGCGCCACACCCACCGCGGGCTTCAGTTCCTGCGCGCCGTCCGGGTATTCTTCCACGCTGGTCTCCATCCCCGCACCGGGAACGGAGAACGACGACAAGAACCCGCCGCGCATCGCGCCGCGTAATCTCTTCGACGCGTCTCTGGGCCAACAGAACATCTTCCATGCCCAGCGCTTCAAGACGGATCTGACCCTCACCGCCATCAACGTGACCAACAAGTACGCGCTCTACAACTTCCTCTCGACCTTCTCGGGCACGCACTACGTAACGCCGCGCGCCCTGACGGCCAAGCTGACGTTTAACTTCTAGTGACCTGTCGCAGAGAGTTCGTTGCCGCGTACCCCCACAGGGCCGGGTGCCCCAGGTCTCGATTCTGAGACCTGGGAAGCTGAGATGCCGAAGTGCAAATTCATCCGGTCAGAGGCCTACGGTGGGACCGGAAACAGGCCCTCTACAGCGCTGCGGGCAGCGACGGCAAAGTCGCTGCCCGCTCGGCTTTTTGCACGAGGATTCCTCCGCTTCGTCTCCAAAAACAAAACAGGGGACTCGGATTGAGTCCCCTGTGGATGGGAAGCTGCGGTCTTGGGTTGGGTTATCCCTTGGCGATCGCGAAGCGGCGGTTGACCTCTTCCCAGTTCACCACGTTCCACCACGCGGCCAGGTAGTCGGCGCGGCGGTTCTGGTACTTCAGGTAGTAGGCGTGCTCCCACACGTCGTTGTAGAGGATCGGGTACAGACCCTGCGACCAGGGCGAGTCCTGATTGGCGGTGGTGACGATCTTCAGCTTGCCGCCCTCAAAGACCAGCCAGCCCCAGCCGGAGCCAAACTGCTTGGCCGTGGTCTCGTTGAAGGCCTTCTTGAAGGCGTCAAAGTCACCGAAGTCGGCCGAGATCTGGCTGGCGATGGCGCCCGTCGGATGGCCGCCCACGCCCGGAGCGTTCGCCGGGCCCATCAGGTTCCAGAAGCCGGTGTGGTTGGCATGACCGCCGCCGTTGTTCTTCACTGCGGTGCGGATGGCCTCGGGGACTGAGGCGAGATCGCGGATCAGGTCGTCCACCGGCTTGGCCGCCAGCTCCGGATAGTTGGCCAGAGCGGCATTCAGATTATTGACGTAGGTCTGGTGATGCTTGTCGTGGTGCAGATGCATCGTCTCGGCATCCACAAAGGGTTCGAGAGCGGAGTAGTCGTAGGGTAGGGGAGCCAGTTCGTACGCCATGATGGGGATTTCCTCCAGATTGGTTGATTGCGATGGTCAAAGGCTGCGTTTCAGCGGAACCAGGGTTGCAGTGTCTGGCAACCGATGCACTCCAGTCGATGTAACCTTCAGGGAGCAGCAATCTCTCTACGCGCTGAAGTGGGACCCATCTAACCTGGTTTCGCTCTGCGCAGCTAAATCTGCGGCAAGCTCGGGTAACCGCCTTCGGTTGAGGAGCTTGTCCTGGGTTTGAGATGCGGCAGAATCGGGAAGGGTGCGGAAAGTTTTTGGAGTTGCATAGTGGAATTCGCGAGGTGGAAAATCGGTTGCTCGGGAATGGTAACGCCACCATCGGCCCCGGAACCCTCCGGAAAACGATCTGCAAGCCGGAATCGGCGCCAAACCGCGGGCCGTCCCGGTTTACGAGTTGAAATTGGAAAACCATTTCCTGCGAGCACTTGCCTACTCTTCGATACAATGGAATGGTTGGCGGAAATCGGTTTAGGTTCGTCTTCCGCGTCTATTTGCTTCACCCGGAAAGGAAACACTTCAGAGCGTTATGACTCCCAGCCTCGCGGATCAATCACTCGACAATCTCTCGATCGACACGTTGCGCTTGCTGGCAGTTGATGCCATCGAGAAGGCCAAGAGCGGACACCCCGGAGCACCGATGGGCTGCGCACCGATTGCCTATCTGCTGTTCAACAAGCTGATGAAGCACAATCCGTCGCACTCCAAGTGGGCCGACCGCGACCGTTTTGTGCTCTCCGGCGGCCACGCCTCGATGCTGTTATATGGCTCGCTGTTCCTGAGCGGCTACAAGCTGACGCTGGAGGACATGAAGAGCTTCCGTCAGCTGGGCTCGATCACCCCGGGCCATCCCGAGTTCGGCCACACCGACGGTGTGGAAGCCACCACCGGCCCGCTGGGCCAGGGTTTTGCCATGGGCGTAGGCATGGCCATTGCGGAAAAGCATCTGGCTGCAATCTACAACAAGCCCGGCTTTGACGTGGTGGATCACCACACCTTCGTGCTCTGCGGCGACGGCGACATGATGGAAGGCCTCACCCATGAGGCGGCTTCGCTGGCTGGCACCCTCGGCCTGGGCAAGCTGGTTGTTTTCTACGACGACAACCTGATCTCGCTCGACGGCCCCACAGAGCTGAGCTTTACCGAGAACGTCTACAAGCGTTTCGAGGCCTATGACTGGCATG
>Ga0371490_1000476_pt1 | contig 27259 bp, 16 predicted proteins | sample MB2SIPfraction_FD_207959 | JGI IMG/M metagenome (GOLD analysis project Ga0371490, IMG submission 207959) | Lab enriched peat soil microbial communities from McLean, Ithaca, NY, United States - MB28FN SIP fraction | ecosystem: Environmental > Terrestrial > Soil > Wetlands > Peat | place: USA... | reverse complement strand
GGCCTGGTCCAGCCGATGCAAACGCTCATACAAACCGGCGCGGGCGATGTACAGGTCCTTCTGTTCCGGCCGCACATGAATCGCCTTGCCATAGGCGTCGATGGCGGCAGGCAGGTCTTCCAGCGCGGTGTCGATCTGGCCCAGCACCATCGCCCAGCGAGCGTCGCGCGGCGCATCCTCGACGGTCTTGCGATAAAAGCCCACGAGCTTGTCGCGCTGGCCGTGAGCGCCGGCGGCCAGAGCCGCCTCCTCCACCAGCGTCTGATCGCCGGGGAAGGCGTTGATGAGCTCGATGTACTGATCCACGGCCTGATCCCAGTGGCCCAACTGCGCGGCAGCGGCAATCATTCCGCGGCGCAGCTGCGCCACGCGATTGGTCCTCTCGCCGCGATCCATGGCGGCTGCCCGCAACAGGGCAAGACGGGTTTTGTAGAACTCCTCCAGAGCCGCGCTATCGCCGGCGCGGGCCAGATTGGCAGCTTGCGCGCTCTCCGCACCGGCATCGAGGGGCTTGCGCTCCAGCAACCCGGCGAGCAGTTTGCCGGCGCGGCTATAGTCGCCCAGGTCGGTGAGCTTGCGCCCGGCTTCCAACTGGAACTGGTCCTTCAGATCGGGATAGGCGCTGGCCGCGGCCTCTTCGAGCACCTGGACGGCCTGCACACGGCGCTCGTGATCCCAATCGTAGTCCACGGTGGAGCGCACCACGCCCAGAATCCTGGGATGCTCGCGATAGATGGCGTCCACCTCCGCCGCAGCCGCACCGCCCTCGCGGCGGGCCAACAGATCAACAAGTTGATAGCGCAGTTCGAGCTTGTGCACCGGCTCTTCGGTGAGCGCAATCTGACGGCGCAACGCCGCCTCTTCCACCTCGTTCAAGCCGCGTTCGCGAGCGGTTGCGGCCAGCGCATCGAGCACGGCAAAGGAGTCGGCATGGGCCACGGCCTCGCTGAGCTCGCGCGGAATCTCGCTGGCGCGATGGCTCACGTCGAGCACCGCCACGCGCAGCTCGATGGCCGCCGCGGTGGGTGCAGGCGCGTGCAGCAGATCGCGGGATTCGGCCTCCACCAGCGGTACCATCTCCGGCCGCCGCGCCAGAGCGAGGAAGCGCGCCCGGCTGTCGGCCGAGGGATTGCCGGCCAGCGCACCGGCCGCGTATTCCTTCACGGCGTCGGCAATCTCGCCCTGGCTCTCGTGGATGGCTCCAGCCTCATAGGAGTAGAGCGCGGGCTGCTTGAGCGTGTCGCGGCCCTTCTGCAACTGGGTGAGGGCCGAGCGGAAATCGAAGTAGTCCCAGAAGACGGTGGCCGACTGCAGATAACCGTTGGCATCGCCGGGATGGACTTCGGCCATGCGCGTCCAGTACGGCGCAGCCTCGGCCATGCGGCCACGATCGGCATAGATGTCGCCGATGCGCGCCATGCGCTCCAGATTGCCGGGATCGGAGCGCAACAGCCGCGCCTCAATGGCCACGGCTTTGTCGGTGGCCTCGGGATGGAAATAGGCCAGCGAGCGCTCCAGCGATGCGGCCGTCTCGCCCAGCTCTGCGTCGGCCGGATACTCGACTGCAAGCGACTCGGCCGCAGCCACGCCTTCCTCAAAGTGTGAGTTCCACAGGCAGGACTCCACCCAGAAGCGCTCGGCTGCGGGATTGGTGCGGGCCAGGCCGTTCCAGTCGCCGCGATCGAGTTCCGGAGCCTGCTGCTTCAGCACGGCCAACTGCGCGTCCAGGCGGCCTGTAGAGCCGAGCCGCTCAAAGAGCTCGTCGCGCAGCGCGGGTTCCTCCCACCAATGTTTCCAGAGCAGCTTTTCCAGCTCGCCATATTGGCGATGAGCGCGATGGTAGGAGAGCAGATCGTGCACAAAGGTGAGGTCGTGCGGGAAGCGCTGATGGGCGTAGAGTTCCACCTCGTAGGCCAGGCTGGCATCGGGCGCGGGAGCATCGCGCAGATAGCGCTCCAGCTCCACGCCGCTGAAGATCCCGGTCACCTTGCGGGTCAGGGTTGAGTACTCCTGATTGCGCCGCTGACGAAGATAGAAGCGGGCCAGCTTGCCATACCAGCCCTCCACCGCGCCGGTTTGCTGGAACTGCGCAATCGCCTTCTGATAGACCTCTTCCTGGTGAGCGTTCAGCTGGTTCTGCTCCAGGAACTGGGCCAGCTTCTCGTAGAGTCCGGGATCGTTGGGATTGCGGTCCAGCTCGCCGCGCAACAGCGCCAGCGCATCCGGCAAGCGCTGCAACTCGACCAGGCGCGAGAGGGCGCGGTCCAGCACGCGCTGATAGTCGGCGGAGCGAGCGCCGGATTCGCCCAGCGGAACCCCGTCCATGGGCGCGGCCAGCTCTTTGAGCAGGTCGCGATAGAGCGCAATCTCCTTCTCCGTCTGGTTGCTGCGGCTGTAAAGGTCGGCCACCATCAGGGCCACTTCCACACGGTGCGCGTTGCCCGGGAACTGAGTGAGGAAGTCCACACCCTCGCGCAGCGCGGACCCATCTTCGCCATAGGCCAGGTACGCGGAGATCAGCCGCTCATGCAGCTCCGGCCGGTCGGCCGATTGCGGAAAGCGGCGATCGATCTCCGCCACAATCTGCGCGGCCTTGGCGCGATGGAAGTAGGGCGTGGCCAGCTGGTCCTGGGATTGGTACTCGCTGGAGGGGCTGGTGGAGTTCATCCACAGCGAAAGAATCCCGTTCCAGTAGCCCGGGCCGCGATCCATAGCGGCAATGCTCTTGTAGAGCGCCAGATTGCCCGCGCCCAGGCGCAAGGGCTGCTCCGGCGCGGTGAGCAGAATGCGCGCCAGCCCAGCCAGACCGCGTTCCTCATCGTTGCCGGTGGCCTTCTGCGCGGCCAGCGCGTAAAAGTAGTGCGCGGCCTCGGGAAAGTCCTGCGCCTGTTCGTACAGCGCGCCCAGCGTGGCAAGTTCTTCGGCGGACCACGCCGCACCATGCGCTTCCTTGCGCTGGCGATAGCCGGCCAGCGCGGCCTTGGCGGCATCCAGCTGGCCCAGCTTCTGCTGCAGATAGAAGAGCCGCGCAGCGTCCTTCAGCGCCTCCGTTCCGCCCTCGGGATGCGCCTCCAGACGGGCGCGGAAGAGGTCCACATTGCGGCGCGCTCCATGGTTGGCGGTAAGCAGAGTCATGTAGCTTTCCACCAGCGAGGCCGGCCACAACGGCTCAAAGGAACGCTCGTAGACAACGGCTCCGGCGGCGTCGCCACTGCGCGCAGCTTCCAGGCTGGCCGCGGCCGTCACCGGAAACTCACGGTCGGCGGGCAGTGCCTTGCGGTAACGATCGATCGTGGCCGATGCGGCGGCAAACTCCTTGCCGGCCAGCGCAAAATCCAGCTCCTTCTGGTAGACCGCGCGCACCTGCGGATAGCGCCGCTCCCAGTTGGCGTAGATCTGCGCGGCAGCGGCACGCGGCAGGGCGAAACGATCCACCACGTCCAGGCTCTTCTCCCAGGCCTTCCACGCGCGCTGGTCGGCAGGTGCAGTCAGCCGCTCCACCGCGGCGGCCGGGCTGGCGCCCACCACGGCCAAGGCGGCCAGCTCATCCTGCGGACGCAAGCGCCGCTCATAGAAGTTGGCCAGATCCAGATTCGCTCCCGCCGGATCGTCGGCCTTCTGCGCCCAGGTGCGCCAATCCTTCTCCGCGGCGTCGAAATCGAGCGCGCGTTCGTCTTCCAGGCCGCGCAGTGCATAGAGTGCGGACTTGTTGGGGTTGGCCCCGAGCAGGGTGGTCAGCTCCGGACGCGTCTCGCGCGGCGAACGGCGATAGAGCACATCGCCTCCGGGCAACTGCAGGACGCGGAAGAGCGCCTGCTCCACGCCGGAGCCGGCCACCGCGTTCTTCACCCAGTCGGCCACGCCGTTGCCGGGCCCCAGCAACAGGCCGGGATCGGCAACGCAGGCGAGCGAGGCCAGAAGGCCCGCGGCCAGCACTACGGACACCGACAAGCGCATGCAACGGGAGCTCTTGGTCATGCGATCACGGAAGGACATCGATGTTGACCTCCGCAGAACCCAGATTGTGGGCAATATCTTCAGCCGTCACCGTCAGCCGGTAGCGCCCGGCAGGCAGGGTGGGCGGCAAGGCAAGCTCGCCGGTGTTGTACGCGGCCGTGTGATTCCAGCGCAGCCCCACCGGCGCCAGGCCCTCGATGCGCGCAGTCAGCGTGCGCGTGCTTTCCGACGCACTCACCCGAAGCGGAATCGTCTCGCCGGCGTGGAATTGTGCGCGGTCCAGCCGCACCTTGACGTTGGGCGGCGTGGAGGCGATGACAAAACTCTTGGTCTCGCGATAGACCTTGCCGCTGGTGTCGCGCAACACCAGGCGGACCGGATAGCTGCCGTCCTTCATCTCCGGAGGAGCCAGGAAGCGGGTCTGCCACACATCTTCTCCCGAGAGATAGCGGAGGGGCTTTTCCAGACCAAAGGGGAACAACGCCACCACCGAAACAATGGCAGGATCGGTGTGCACGCGCAGCACCGGATCGCCGGGGCGGATGACGCGCGGCCGCAACAAGGCGCGGGGCGCGGCCAGAAACGAGGTGTAGGGCGTAACGAATTTATAGCGGCGGGCCAGGCGGATGATCTCGTTCACCGCGGCCTCGGTCTCGCCGTCGCGTTCAATCTGTTCCAGCAGCGCCTGGATGCGCGCACCGGCCCACAGGCGCGGCAACTGATCGTGTTCCAGCGCCTGCGCGGGCAGGTCGGCTTTGGTGCTCGTGTTGATGTGCCGGCCATCCTTGGCCGCGTCCACAGCAAAATTCACATTCCGTTCCGGCCGGTTGTACTGGCCCACCCAGCGGGCCTCGCCGGCGTTGAAGACTGCATCCTCCAGCGGATAAACCTTGTCCACCGCAGCCTGGGGCGCAACCGTCAGGCGCAGGTCGGCAAAGGGCGTAGCGCCCACCTTGCTCAGGAACGAGGCCAGCTTGTACTCCACCGGCTCGGTGGAGAGCACCTGCTCCAGCACGCCGCCATTGCGGCTGAGCATGCGCAGCAGGGGCAGATTGGCATCGTCCCCCACGGCAAACACATCGGTCTTCGGCCGCTTCTCCAGCGGAATCCGGTTCCATGCCGCCGCATAACCCGCTGCTAGCTTGCCGGTGCGGATCTCGCCCCGGGTCGTCTCGCCATCGGTGAGCAGCACCAGTGCGTTGGCGGCATCGGCGGCCTGCGCAAACTGCTCCAGCCCGGCCGCCAGCGCCTTCTCCAGATCGGTTCCGCCGCGCAGATGGCTCTGCCGCAGCCAGTTCATCGCGTCGCGCACGGTGTTGGCATCGGCGGCCACTGGCTGCGGCTTGTAGCGGTCCACCTGGGTGTTGAAGAGAATCAGATTGAAGCGGTCGGCGGCGGAAAGCCCCTCCAGCACCTTGGCCGCCGCCGCATAGCTGCGCTCCAGCTTCTCCCACTGCATGGAGAGCGAGGTGTCCATGAGCACGACGACCGTGCGCCCGCCGGCTCCAGCCGCGGCCGGCGCAGCAGGCGGCGCGGAGAGCTGCGCGGTGACCTCAAAGAAGCCCGGCTCGTTGCTGGCCTGCGGCTGGTCCTTGCTCTTCTTGTTGCCTTTGGCTGCCTGCTGGGGCGCGGCAATCGGCGGAGCCGTGGTGGCGTCCATGCCGATGCCCTGCCAGGCATGGGTCGGGTCGGGATCGCGAAAGGCGATCACCTGCACCGCATTCTGCGGCTCGTTCACCATCCATGTGGCAGCCAGATCCTCCGCCAGATCGACGCCCGCTGCCTCCACCGTGCCCACCACCGAGTGCTCGTCCTGGCGCTCGATATGCACCGGCAGCAGATGGTTCTGGAAGGCAAAATCCTTGATGCGCGCGGCCGAGTGCAGCTCAAAACGGATGCTCAGCCGCGCCGTCTTTTGTCCGGCGTAGGCGTCGGGCTTGAGCGGGAGCAGGAAGTAGCTCTTCCCGGCCTCCACCGGCAGGTGCTGGTGGTACTCGATCTCCAGACGCTTGGTGCCGTAGGCCGGGATAGGCACAATGTGAGCGCTGAAGATGGAGGAGCGGCGCGCCTCGTCGGCCCCATGCTCGCCCTGCTCCAGCAGCCCCGGATCGATGGCCTGGCTCTTGAGCTGCTGGTAGATGGCCTTGGCCCGCTTGCGCTCCAGAATGACGGCGGGAATGCGCACCGGCCCGTCCCAAACCGCGAAGTCGGAGACGGTGGTACCGCTGGGCAGCGCAAACAGGTAGTTGCCTTCCTGCACGCGGCCGGTGCGGTTGGCAAAGATCTGCCGCATCCACACGCGCGCGTCGCCGTTGTCAATGTGGATCTCCACCTGCATCTCGCTGAGCGCCAGCACTGCGGGGTCCGGTTCCTGCTTGTCGGTTGGAACCAGCACTCCGCTGTCGCACCAGGCGGCTGCCACCGCACTGCAAAGAACCATTGCCGCGCCTACGATTCGCCACGTCGCCATCTTCGCGCACCTGCCCTGTCGAATACCTTCCCCGAATTGTCTTTACAGTTGAGCCCGCACAATGCGCACCAGGCCATTGTCGGTGCCCACGTACACTGTGTCTTTGTTGAATGCGATTGCCGTCACATTGAGCGACGGGAGCCCGGCGGTCACCGTCCGCCAGCGCGATCCGGTGGCATCGGCCACCATCAATCCCCGGCCCAGGGTTCCGGCCACCACCAACTGTCCGTCGCTGGCCATGGCGGTGGGATTGATGACAATGCCCTGCCCGGTGGCGTCGGTTGCGGTGATCTGTCCACTGGCGCTCAGCCGCTCGATGCCCGCGCCGTAGGTGCCCACCAGCCAGTCGCTGCCCGCCGGCACCAGAGCCGTAATCCAGTTGTGCTTCAAACCCGAGTTGGCCACCGTAAAGTTGCGCTGCACCAGCCCGACCTGGACCAGCGAGATGCCGCCCAGGGTACCGGCCAGCAGCCTGTCACCGCCCACCCCCAGCGCGTAAACGTGATTGTTCACCAGCCCCTCAAAGGCGTAGATGCTGTGCGCGCCGCCGGGGTCCAGAAAGGTGATGCCCGCCGGAGTCGCCAGCGCCATGCCGTCCTGGTAGAGCGCCACATCGGTCACATGCTGGGCAATCAGCCCGGAGTCCTTGCCCAGCACCTGGCGTTGGCGGCCATCGCGGCTGAACAGCACCAGCCCGTTCGCGGTTGCTACGGCCACGGCTCCTTCGCGCTGATTCTCCACAATGCGGTTGACGCAGAAGACCTGCTCGTTCTCCACGTGCGCGGTCTCGCGGCCGTTGGCGCTCAAAATGTCCAGGCCGCGATCGAAGAAGCCCACCCACAGGCGTCCATCGCTGGCCACGGCTAGCGAGGAGATGTTGCGGTCGCTCAACTGGGCCGGAGCGGGCGCCAGCATTTTGCGCCACGCGCCGTCCGGAGTCCGCTCCAGCAGGGCATTGCCGGTGAGCGCATAGCGGATGGAGCCGGAGATCAGGAACTCTTCCACTGCCTGCCCGTCCGCGCTGCTGTTGGACTCGCTGGCGGCTGCGCGGCCATGCCGCACCTGCTGGCCCGCGCCTTTCTCCTGCAGAGTGGAGAGTGCCTGGATCGGCCTGCGTGCGCCCGGCCCAGCATCGTTTTCACTCCACCGCAGGCGGGCAATCTGGGCGTCCATCTGGCCTACCAGGAGTTCCTCGCCATCCAGCAACAAGGCGTGGGCAAAGAGGCCATTGGCCACAGTGCGCGCCACCTTGCCCTGGCGTACCTCGGCCACGCCCACCGGCGTTCCGGCAAATACGGTGTCGCCCGCCATCGCCAGCGCTTCCACGCGGCTGTCGGGCAGGCCCTGCTCCTCGCCCAGGCGGATGGTTTCGCCGCCCCGCCACAAGAGCAGGCCATCGTTCAAGGTGCCCACGCTCAGGCTGGATTCGCTGCCGGCCAGAGCGGTGACGTAGAGATTGTCGAGCGTGGGATGAAAACGCCGCAGCGTGCGGCCATCAAAGACCAGAACCCCCAGCTTGGCCGTGCCCAGCAGCAACCGGCCGGAAGCCAGGGGCAAGAGCGCGGTCACCGTGCGCGCATCTTCGGTTTTGGCCACGATCTGCCGAAAACCCGCGCCGTCAAAGGCCAGCACGCCGGCGCCGGCAGTAGCCATCAGCAGCTCCGGACGGCTTGCGCCGGCCACCATGCCCACGGCCATCCTGCCCAGCGGCGCGGTGGGCAGCTCCATGCCCACGCGATAGACCTTCTCCAGATCGCCGTTCAGGGTATACACCGAAAGCCCCTGCGGCCCGCTCAGATAGAGCTTGCCTTCGTACACCGCGGCGCTCTTGAAGACGGCGGGCGCGCCGATCGGCTCAAATCCGGGGTTGGGCTGCGGGTTGACGGCGCGGACTTCGACGCCCAGATCGGCGTCCCATCCCTGCTGGCTGCGGGCCTGGTGCAGGCTCCGTTCCACCCGCCACACAACCGCCGCCAGGCCGAGACAGATCACCCCGCCAAGCACGGCAAGGAGCGTCAGCGTACGGCGGTTCCAGGAGAAGTGGTGGGGGAGCGCGAACATTTGGGTTGGCACCACTATACAGCCGGATGGAGACCTGCCCCGAAAAAAATCATGCAGTGCAAAACCCGGCGAAAACAGCACGTTGCGGCAAGCTGCGAGGGTTCAGCTCAAGACGCAGAAAGCCCGGCCGAAGCCGGGCTTTTGCAGTTGCTGCCGTGCGACGAGAGCCGGTTACAGCTTCTCGAAGAACTCGCAAGCAGAGCACGAGATGTAGATGCCGCCGGGGATGCCGCGCTCGCGGTCCTTGACGCGCTTGACGATGCGCGTGGGCTTGGAACACTTGGGACAATCGGTGGACTTGGTCGTGTCCATCACCTTCGCACGGTTTGCGATCTTTGCAATCTTTGCCATCTGAGGGGTGGTTCTCCTTTTCGGGGTGTTTGCGGCTCACACACGCCGTGGGGGCGCGCGGCTTCAACGTCGCGGTCGGTTTGCTGCCTCCAACTGCACCTTGTGCGGGAAGCGAGCAGGACTCGCTGTTGCTAGTTTACATGAACGCAAAGGGGTTGGAACGGACGGAGCCGCCAGTAGTGCCCTAATTTGCCCTACGGACCATAACGGTGTTCGGTTCGCGCCGCAAAATCCACCTACCAAGACGCCGAAAACTGGATGGTCGCACTATTTTGTACTCGCGGTTTGCTTCTGGTGGGCCATGATCCCCCCATTCGCTAATCCAGAGAGTAGTACCTTGCGTGAAGGGTCCCTGCCATCTCCGACTAAAGCGCAACTTCCACGTAGACCCGAAAACATCTTCGTACTCAATGAAGCCAAGCATGAAGAGAGCTTTCTCGCCAGACTTAATAGCGTCAATCGTTTCTTGGGTCATATCCCACGTATCAATAGTCAATCGGTCGCCTTGCTGCACCGGACCAGGGAATCGGACTCCCCTCATATTCGGTTCGATCACCCTTGGCAAGTGAACAGAGAGATGGATTTCAGCCAATTCGCTATTCCACTGGCAATACTCAACACACGGCAAACATAGCGCAGTGTTAATGAAGGTGTTCGTGGAACCGTGATTGGCAACGATCAGAGTCGCATTCCAAACCTCGTGAGGGGCACCCATCTCAAAGGAATCAACCTCGACGGTCAACCTCCCGCGCTCCTTACTTACAAACGTATCTATTTGCCTTTTGATCGCCGAGAGCGTTCTGCCAGCGTAACCTATGCCGACTATTCCTATGAATACGAGCGCCCAATTGGACCATTCAATCCCAGTATGGGCCTCTGGCGCTTGCTGAATGGCGCAGCTTGCCTCATACTGGGTTGCAGGATTTTTCATTATCGTGACGGGCGCGGCTGGAATCTGTTGTTGCTTTTGCTGTGCGCCGGTTTCATTTGGACTGTTGGGAAGGAACAGTGCAACGCCGAACGCCGCAATTGCCAACCTTTTCAGCATAATCCTGTAATTGTACCCGCCATCCCATACCTGTGAATTTCAAATTTAGGACACTAGCGCGCCGCTTGCTGCCTTGAGCCATCCTATTTGGAGCTGGGCGCGGCCGGAGCCGGGGTCTGCTCGCCGGGTTGGCGCAGGCTGGGCGGAGCGGCGGAAACACCGGCTCCTGACGCAACCATCCTGTACATGCGCGTCGGTTGAGATATTCTCTGCGTAGGAGGCATTTGCCCATGATCCAGCTTCTGCTCCTGTTCATTGCTGCTGCGGGCCTTCTGACCATAACGCCTGGCATGGATACGGCGATGGTACTGAGGACCTCGACCTCATGCGGACCGCGGGATGGAGCCGCAGCTTCTATCGGCATCTGTCTGGGCTTGCTGATCTGGGGAGTGGGTGCAGCCTTTGGCCTGACGGCACTGTTGGCCGCCTCCGCACTGGCTTTCGACATTCTGAAGTGGGTGGGAGCGGCCTATCTTGTCTATCTTGGCCTCAAACTCCTCGTAAAGCCGCGCTCCTCGTCCACTCTCGACCGGAACCAGTCCGAAGAGGCGGCAAAGAGTGGCAAAAACTCCAGCGCGTTTTATCGGGGGTTTCTGAGCAACATGCTCAATCCCAAGGTTGGGGTGTTTTATATAACGTTTCTTCCCCAATTCATCCCGCATGGGGTCAACGCGGCAGGGTTTTCGCTCCTGCTCGCGGGAATCCATGTGCTGATCACCACCGCGTGGTTCGCGCTCCTGATCGCCCTTACCGTCCCATTGGGCCGCTTCCTGTCAAAACCGGGAGTTGTCCGCAATCTCGACCGGCTCACCGGTTGTGTCTTTGTTGGCTTTGGCGTCAAGTTGGCCGTCGCGAAACATAGGTGATCCGTTTTCGGATTGCAGTTCGGAGATCGTAGCCCTCAACTGGGATCGTTTGGCGAACCGGGCTGGCCAGGAATCTGCTGCGGAGCGGCCAGGGGCTGAATCTGCACCAGCGAGGGAGCGGCCGGCTGGGCCGGACCCATGGCGGCTTCGTGCTGGGCGCGGGCAATGGCATCCAGATCAACCGGCATCCCGCCCGGCTCAAAGACGGGTGCATTGTGCAGAAAATTCAGGTCTTCGGTCGCCCGAAAGACGACGGGGAAGGCGCAGAGGATCACGATGAAGGCCAACCAGCTGGCATCCAGACCGAATGCGCCCCCGGTTAGCCAGTAGGGACCCATCGGGTCGCCCTGCACGATGGGGGAACGGCTGTTGACGCCCGCCACCGCCAGCCCGAAGACCAGCGCCCGGCTAGCCTTCCAGGCAAAGTTGATGCCCCAGCTCACCCACAGGGCGCGGGTGCGCAGATACGCCGCGGAGAGCAGCAGCGTAAACACCACGCCGACGCAGACGCTGGCCCGGGTTGCGCCCGGAAGCGCAGCCTGGAGAATCGCGTAAAAAGCGGCAAAACCGATGGCCGCGCCCAATCCACCCACCGCCTGCTCAAAGCGTTGGAAGGCGTAGCCGCGGAAGACAATCTCTTCCGCCAGCGCCACCAGCGCAAAGAAGACCAGATCCACAGCCAACCAGCCGAAGTTGACCAGATGCCAGCTAAAGCTGGTGGCAATGCCCCCGAAAAGCGCCAGGGCAACCACCGGAACCAGTGCCAGGCCCCAGCCCACGGCAATGCCCAGTCCGGCTTCGCGCATCCAGCCGCGACGCCGCGGCAATCCCTGCTCGGTGATGGGGTGCATCTGCTTGTCCAGCCAGAAACCCAGCGACGCATAGCCCACAATCAGCAGAAAGACCAGCGCTAGCTGTTCTACCAATGGGGTCCACTCGTCGCCTGCCAGCCCTTGCGCAGCGCGGCCGGCCAGGATGCGCGCGGCAAAAAAATACAGCACGCCGGCCAGAAAACGCAGATACGCGCTCATCCGGCTGCCGTGGAGCGGGGGTACACTCATGCGCGCCTCCCAGGGCAGATGCGAAGGTGAAGACAGAGGGGAAATGTATGGGTTAGCTTCAATTTGGCTTCCACCAGGTTGGATGAGGCAAACAGCGCTCCCGATGCCAAAACTGGCACGGCAACGGGAGCAGGTCAGCCCTCGGTGTAGAACTGCGCCATGTTGCGGAACTTCTTCTGCCGCTGGGCTACCAGATCGGCAATGGGAATCTGCTGGATCTCGCTCAGGTGCTTCTGGAGCGCGGAGCCCAGCAGGCCGAGGCCGTCTTCGCGGTTGATGTGGATGCCCTCGGTGGGCTCCTGGATAATGTCGTCCACGCAGCCCAAAGCCGCCACTTCCGGCGCGGAGATGCGCATGGCCTCGGCCGCCAGCTGCTTGTGGGAGGCATCGCGCCACATGATGGCCGCGCAGGACTCCGGCGTGATCACAAAGTAGAGCGCATTTTCCAGGATCAGCACCCGATCGGTCACGGCCAGCGCCAGCGCGCCGCCGGAGCCGCCCTCGCCGCTGATGACGGAGATCGTCGGCACCCGCAGGCGCGCCATCTCGCGAATGTTGCGGGCAATGGCCTCGGCCTGTCCGCGCTCTTCGGCGCCCAGGCCGGGAAATGCGCCGGGCAGATCGATGAAGCTGATCACCGGACGGGCAAACTTTTCCGCAATCTTCATGGCGCGCAGAGCCTTGCGGTAACCCTCGGGGTTGGGCATGCCAAAGTTGCGGCGGATGCGCTCCTTGGTGGTGCCGCCCTTGCGGTTGCCGATTACCATCACTTCCTGGTCAGCCAGCCGGGCCATGCCGCAGGCCACGGCCTCATCGTCGCCAAAGGCCCGATCGCCGTGAATCTCGCTGAAGTCGGTGAAGATCCGCTCGATGAAGTCCATGGGATAAGGCCGTTGGGGGTGGCGTGCCTTTTCGATGCGTACCCATGCCGGAGAAACCGGCGCTTCCTGCGCGTTCCCTGCTTGCTGTTCGCTCATCGGTATCCTGGGGCCACGGCTTGGGGAACTCCGGCCCTCAGAACGATTCTAAGGGCCCGGGCCGGCAGGCACAAATAAGAAGATCGCCCGGCGGCCGGTTTCCGGCCCACCACTTCAGCCTTTCCGCGGCTGTGCGCCTTCCTCTTTCCTGGGTTCATCAGTCGTGTCAGGCTCCGTCGCAGCCTCAGCGTCGGGCTCATCGGCAGCGCCTTTCTCTTCCCGGCGGTCCGCCAGCTCGTCCAGCCGGAATCCAGCCGCTTCCGCGGTTGCCAATGCCTCTTCCACGGTCAGGCTCAGATCGGCCAGGACGGCGCGATCCGGGCGGACGGCAATCGCCTGAGCTAGCAACGCCGGCAACTGCAGCCACCAGAGCAGTTCCTCGTAGCCCTCGCGCACAAAGTAGATGTGCCCCTCGGCCTCATGTACGCCGGCCAGCCACTGCACATCCGGATCGCGCCAAAGCGATGGAGTCAGAGCCACGCGGACGGGGCCCAAATCGGCCTCCGCCGCGACGGCGGGTTCGGATTCAGCAGGCTTTGCTGCTTCCGTTTCTGTGGGCTGGCAAGCAGGCTCCTCTCCGGCAGCCGGAAGTTCTTCCGCAATCGTTTCTTCGGGTTCCACCGCAGGTTCTTCCTGCGCTGCAGCGGTTCCGGCCGCTTCCCCGGCTTCGGCCCCTTCGGCTTCGGTTTCTTTGCTGGGTTCACCCCCCGTGGGAGCTTCAGCCTCCGGCGTTTCCGCGGCAACCGGAGACGCCGCCGTCTCTTCCACTCCATTCGCCGAGAGCAGCAGCACCTTGATCCGTGAAGCCACGCGCCACGCGTCTTCGCCCTCAAAGCCGAGCGCCGCAAAGGCCTCGGCAAAGGGCTCGCGCAACCGCAGGCGGTCAAAGCCATCCAGCGCCGCCGCACCAGGATCGGCCGCGTCGAAGGCCTCGCCCAGCAGCTCCAGCACGCACCAACCCAGCACCGGGCCCCACACCGCCGCGCCGGCCAGTTGCGGGCTCCGGCTGGGCAACATGCGGCGTGCGGCCGGCGACCACGGAGCTGGGAAAAAGGCCTCCAGCCCGGGCAAACTCAACGCCGCATGCAGCCGCTGCCGGAAACTGAGCTGCAGCAGGACCGGATTCACCACACCTGCGGTCAGCTTGCCGCCGCGCTGCGCATGGATGGGTGGCGCCAGGTGCAGCAAGCGCTCGGTCCGCGCCCAGGCCTCCTCAAAGAAGGCGCGCTCGCGTTCCGCCTTCGGCAGGCCGTCGCTGGCGGCCGATTGCGGCGCCGCAGCTTCAACCAGCAGCCGCTGCACCACAGGATCCAGCGCCCGGCGCAACGCCTCATGCACCGGCTCCAGTTCCAGATTCACCAGCGCATCGTCCAGATCCGGAACGCCGCGCCCGTTCAGTTGGTCGCAGAGCCGGTCCCACGGCGTCTCGGCTGCGGGCTTCAGCTCCCGCCAATCCAGGTAGCAATGGCACTGATAGGCATGCAGCTCCAGCGCAAAGCCCTCGTCGTACAGGCTCTCGGCGCGGCGCAAATATTCCAGGCCGGTCAGGGAGTCGCGATAGGCCAGAATCGCGCCCCGATCACCACTCAGTCCCAGACCCTCCACCACACGACGGCGGCGCAGTTCGCCCGCGCCCTTGTCGGCGTAGGCCGCCGAGTGGTCGATGGAACCCGCCGAAGATCCGTAGCGATTGTTGTAGATGACCAGCGCCCGCTCGCCGCCGGTGCGGTTGGAGTAGGCAAAGACGTTCTCGTCCACCGAACCATCCGGCTGGTAGAGATCGTAGAGAAGAAAATTCTCGCTCTCGGCAAACAGCCAGCGGCGCTTGAGCAGCGGCGCAATCTCGCGCTCATGCCTCTCCACCAGCCACTGATCGGGATTCTCCTCGTAGCGCGGCCAGCGGTACTCCATGCCGTACTTCTCGGTAAAGCCCTCGATCTGCCCATGGCCAAACATCGGCAATCCGGGCAGCGTGGCCATCATCACCGCCACGCCAAAGCACTTGTCACCCTTGCCAAACTGATCGATGGCCGTTCTTTCGTCCGGGTTCGACATGAAGTTCACATAGCGCTTCATGATGTCCGGATCGAACTCCAGGGTATTCTTGATCACCGAGCGGTACTTGGCGTTGTCCTCATCGCGCAGCATCACCATGAATGCGGAGTTGTACACGCGATGCATGCCCAGGGTGCGGACAAAGTAGCCCTCCATCAGCCAGAAGGCCTCGGCCAGCAGCAGGGTGCCGGGAACCTCCTTGGCCACACGATCCACCACCTCGCGCCAGAACTCCAGCGGCATGGCGCGGTCGAACTCCTGCTGGCTCATGCCGTATTCGGCGCGCGATGGAATAGCGCCCGACGCACCCGGCCCCGGGAACCACAGGCGATGAAAGTGGCGCTTGGCCAGGGTCATGGCGGCGTCAAAGCGGATCACCGGAAAGAGCCGCGCCACGTGCAGGATGGTCTGGATCACCTGCTCGCGGACCGCCGGGTTCAAGTAGTCCAGCTGCGCCGTATCGTTCCACGGGAAGCTGGTGCCGTCGTTGCCGTGGTAGATGTAGCGGGTTGCGCCACTGGTGCGATCCACGCGGCGGAAGACCACCGCCGCATCGGTCTGCTCAAAATAGTGGTCGTCGATTTTGATCTCCACCCGCGCATCGCAGGAGAGATCGGGCCCGTTGAAGCTGTAAGCGGGATAGGGCGACTCGTTGCGCCCGATGAACCATTCCGGATGCTCGGTAACCCAGGGGGAATCGATGCCCATGTGGTTCGGCACCATGTCGCTGGCCAGGCGTACGCCAAACTGGAAGGCACGGTCGCGCAGGTCGGTGTAAGCCGCCTCGCCGCCCAGATCGTCGGCAATCTGGTAATCGAAGAGCGAGTAGGCCGAGGCCACCGCATCGGTATTGCCGCACAGTTGCTTGATGGTCTTCGAGGCCCGGCTCCGCTCCCACACGCCGATCAACCACAGGGTGTTGATGCCGCGCGCCGCCAGCGTCTGCAGCTCTTCGTCGGGAATCTCGTCGAGCTTGTTGATCGCCCGCTGATGGAAGCGGCTCAACTGCGCCAGCCACACGTAGGTGCTCTTGGCCATCAGCACCACGGTGGGCATCCAGGCCGTGTCCGGGGAAAACTTCTCGTACTCGTGCAGCAGACTCTGGAACTCCGGCACCTCGGCGGTGGCCACCGGGCCGCCGTGCAGATGCTGGCCCAACTCCCCGCGCCGCTTGGCTGCCTCTTCGGCCGCCTTGCGCGCGTCAAAAGTGGGAGGGTTGAACTGCGCCCAGATGGCCAGCTCTTCCTCATGCAGAATCCCGACTGCCATCTCCAGAAAGCGCTCCAGCGTGGTCCCGATCAGCGGCTTCCAGAGCTTGCGGATCAGCTGCAACTGGGCCGCCAGCGAACCGGGATCGCCTTCCAGCGGGGCGCTGAGCAGCTGCAGCAGGCTCATGGGCGCGGCGTCGGCCACGGGAATCAAGGGCCGGGTGGCAAAATAGTCGGGCAGTTGCTGCGTTACTTCGCGATACACCGTCTTTTCGCGCAGATGACGGTCGTCAAAGAGTTCGTCGAAGGGCTTGAAAGCAGGATTGCGATTGGCCATCCACAGCAGCAGCAGCTCTTCGAGGGCGGCTTCGCGATGCGGCAGGCCGTCGCTTTCCCCGGCCAGCCATTGCGCCGCCGTCTCCTCACCCCGCATCACGGTCTGGCCCGGAAACTGCTCCACAAAGGCCAGCAGCATCTGGTCCAGCTCGCGCGAACCCAGCTTTTCGCCAAACCAGTCCAGCGCCCCGGCCAGCACTTCCGGGTCGTACTGCTCGCGGTAGCGGGCCAGCAACACGTGGCTGGCTTCATCGATCAGTCCCATGGCAAACAGCTTCCCGGCGTGGACGGCCAGTTCGGGATGCTGTTCCACATCGCGCACCTGATTCATGCGGTACGCAAACTCGCGACAGGCCGTCATGTTGGCAAACACGACGTTGCCCGTAAAGGAGAAGAGAGACGCGGCGAACTGGTAGCGCTGGCGGGCGCTGAGTGCAATGTGGAATTCCATCGTCGTCAGTCGAACTCCCTCGATTCTCTCATCCCGCGCCCGCTTCCGGCCGCAGTGGCTGGAGAGCGGCAGACGGAACTTTGACCGCCCGGCTCGCTCCCCTTCCGCCCGGCTGGGGCTGGACTGGAAAGAGTGATTGTATCCCGAACGGAGGAGCAAGGGCATTCAGGTCCCTCAAAGGAGCACCCCATCGATGAGCGCCAGGGGTTTATAGCATTTCCGGAATTGCTGTAAACCGAAGGTAGGATGCTATTGATCCGGCCCAAATGTATGAGACGTTCCTGGGTGCCCCACCCCCGCCGCGCCTTTGTTTTTGCGGCTAGGGTGGGATCGGTATGTCCTACCTCAAAGGGCCGGATCAATAAGTGGCTTTTCCCTCAAGAAAAAGCCACCTCTCAACGCCATCAAAAAGTCTACATGCATCCGGAAATGCTCTAGTCCCCGCAAAGCCTTCTCTTCAAAACAGTCCCCCACCGGAGTATCCGACCTCGCTGGATGAAACTCCCTACGCCGCGTTCGCATTCCGCACCACTCACAATATGCCACGCGCAGTTTTGCGCCCCAGCGGGGCGCAGTGAAAATAGCCCAGGGCAAGCCGCGCGCAGCCTTGGGTTAGCACGCCAAGATAGACCGCGCACCCCGTAGGGACGCGGTGAACAGCCAGAACACAGCCCGCGCGCAGCCTTTTTTTGTTGGGCGTGTACTCCAGTTTCTTTCTAGTCCCCCACCGCTGTTTTCGACCCGCCGCGCATGAAACGGGTGTCAATGGGATTGTGTAGAGTTTTGTAGAAGGCTAGTTTCTTGTTAGGGAGCTTCACGGCTTCTTCCGCAGCCTGCAAAACCCATACCCTTCAACCGATCCTTTTCGATTGCCTGGCCACCTGTTTCCAGCGGCCGGAAAGTTGCGCGGCTGGGCGAATGCGGCTAGAGTGGAGGGCGATGGTAGCCGGATGATCCGGCACATCGCTGAACAAACACGGTTCAGGTCTTGGACGCCAGGAGCTCCCCGCATGAACGACGACCGCTCGACCCCAATGCCTGCTCCGGGCCAGGGCCTTGCGCCCCGCTCGATTGCCTACCTGATCAGCACCTATCCGGCGCTTTCCATGATCTTTGTGCTGCGCGAAATCGTGGAGCTGCGCAAGTTGGGCTTCCATATTGAGACCGCCTCCATCAATCGCCCCGACCGGCCCCAGAAAACGATGACCGAACAGGAAGCCGAGGAAGCCCAAAATACCTATTGCGTAAAGCGCGCCGGGGCCAGCGCAGCCCTGGCCGCGCACCTGCGCACCCTGTTCCGCTCTCCAGCCGGCTACCTGCGCGGCGTGCTGCTGGTGCACCGGCTCTCCGGGCTCGATTTGAAGCGGCTCTTCTTCCATTCCATGTACTTTACGGAAGCCATGATGATTGGCCGCTGGATGCGGCAAAAGGGCCTGCGCCACCTGCACACCCACCTGGCGCAGCAGGCTGCCACCGTCGGGCTCTACGCCAAAACCATCTACCGCATCGGCTTTTCGATGACGGTGCACGGGCCCGACGAGTTCTACGACGCCGAAAAGCAGTTGCTGGGCCGCAAGGCCGCCGCGGCCGACTTCCTCTGCTGCATCACTTCGTTTGCGCGCAGCCAGATGATGAAGCAGTCCGCCTTCCGCAACTGGAGCAAGATGATCGTGACGCCTCTGGGCGTGGATCCGGTGCTCTTCGCACCGCGTCCCTCCCCGCCCGAGCCGGAGGTCTTTGAGATTCTCTGCGTCGGGCGCCTGGTCTCAGCCAAGGCCCAGCACATGCTGATCGATGCCGTGGAACGGCTGGCTGCGGAAGGCCGCAAGGTACGCCTGCGCCTGGTGGGCGGCGGACCCGATGAGGCTTCGCTCAAGATCCACACCGCCAAGCTGGACCACCCCAATACCGTCATCTTTGAAGGCCCCGTCAATCAGGACCGCATCCGCGAGCTCTACGCCCAGGCCCACATCTTCTCCATCCCCAGCTTTGCCGAGGGACTGCCGGTGGTACTCATGGAAGCCATGGCCATGGAGATTCCCTGCGTCACCACCTACATTGCCGGCATTCCGGAGATGATCCGCGACGGCGTCGAAGGCCTGCTCGTGCCTGCCTCGGACCTGGAAGCTCTGGTCGCAGCTCTGGCCCGGCTGATGGACGACGAAAAGCTGCGCAAGAAGCTGGGCAGGAACGGCCGCAAGCGGATTGTGGAGCACTACAACCTGACCAAAAATGTCGAGCGCCTGGCCCGCGTCTTCAGCGAACTGATCGAGACATAGGAGTCGTGCGTTCCACCCGCAATCGCATTGTACGGAGAGCTCCGCGCCGTAGGCGCAGTACATGTTAGCCCAGCGCTTCAGCGCTGGGTAAGCTGCCGATCGATGCCCCGAGTCCGGTAAGGACGGCGCTAGCTTCACCGCATGCATCGCCTGCAGGCAATGCCCCGAAGGGGCAGTGTGCCAATAGCCCCGCACGGAGCAAGGCGACGTGTGGGGAATGCCGCCATCCTACGCGCAAGCGCCCTGTAGGGGCGCTGTGCCGAACCCTGCGAATGCGTTAATCCACCGCCTTGTGGAAGCGCAGCACCGCCGCCGTCAGCAAGCAGGCACCTAGCCCGGCCATGGCCGCCATCTGCGGCCACAGCACATCCATCCCCACGCCCTTCAGATAGGTTCCGCGCAGGATGACCAGGAAATAGCGCAGCGGGCTGAGATAGGTCAGGTATTGCAGCCACTGCGGCATGGTGGCGATGGGAAATCCGAAGCCCGAAAAGGTAATGGCCGGCATGATGAAGAAGAAGGCCGTGACCATGGCCTGCTGCTGGGTGGAGGAAACCGTGGAGATCAGCAATCCCACGCCCAGCATGCACAGAATGAACAGCACCGCGCCGGCCAGCAGCACCGCGATGTGCCCGCGGAACGGGACCTGAAACCAGAAGGTACCCACTACGCCGATCAGCGACACATCGAACATGCCGATCAAAAAGAACGGCAGCGTCTTGCCCAGGATGAACTCCGCGGGACGGATGGGTGTGACCATGATCTGCTCCAGCGTTCCGATCTCGCGCTCGCGCACCACCGCAAATGCGGTCAGCGTGATCACCAGCAGCAGCGTCAAGCTGCCGATGACGCCCGGCACAAAGAACCAGCGGCTGCGGAACTCCGGGTTATACCACGGCCGCTGCTCCAGCTCCACCGAGGGCATCTGCTCCACCAGTTGCGGGACCATGCGCCCCATGCGGTCGGTCTGCATCTGGCGCGCAAAACCCAGCGCAATCTGCCCTACGTAGCCGGAGGCAATCAGCGCGGTGTTGGAGTTGGTGGCATCCACAATCACCTGCACCGGAGCCACCTCGCCCTTGCGCAGCTTCTGCGCAAATCCGGCATCGATCTCCAGCGCGATCGTCGCCTTGCCCTGATCCACAAGGTCGCGAATCTCGCGCGCATCCGTCAGTTCATGCTCCACGCGGAAGTAAGGGCTGGACTCAAAGCGCGAAATCAGTTCCCGGCTCTCCTGGCTGTGATCCTGATCCAGCACCACCGTGGACACGTTGCGGATCTCGTAGGTGGCAGCGTAGCCAAAGATCAGCATCTGGATGATGGGAGGCCCAATCAGCACAAAGCGCGTGCGCTTGTCGCGCACCACCTGGATGAACTCCTTGATAAGCATTTGCCGGATGCGGCCCCACATACTCGTCTCCTACTCCAGCCTCTTGTGAAAGGCGCGTGTGGCCACCACGGTGAGCAGCACGGTGATGATGCCCAGAGGAATCAAATCGCCCATCAGCATCGACGCGGGCGTGCCCTTCAGGAAGACCTGCTTCAAAATCGACACGTAATACCGCGCCGGAAAGATGTGCGTGATCAGCTGCAATACGGGCGGCATCTGCTCAATGGCGAAGAGAAATCCCGACAGCAGGAATGCAGGCAGAAAGGTGGCGATCAGTGCAATCTGGCTGGCTGCAAACTGGTTCTTGGCCACCACCGAAATAAAGAAGCCCATGGAGAGCACTACCACCATAAACAGCGCCGAGCTGGCAAACAGCGTCAGGTACGAGCCGCGAAACGGCACCTGGAACCACCCGATCGCAATCGCCGCGCAGACGGCCACGTCCATCATGCCTAGCACAAAATACGGCGCGAGCTTGCCGAGCATGATCTCCATGGCGCTCACCGGCGTTGACACCAGTTGCTCCATCGTGCCCCGCTCCCACTCGCGCGCAATGGTCAGCGAAGTAAGGAATGCGCCGATCACACTCATCACCAGCGCCAGCACGCCGGGAATAATGAAGACGCTGCTTTCCAGATTCTCGTTGTACCAGGTGCGCGTCTGGATGCCGATGGGCGCGGGCTGCATGGAGACGCCGCGCCGCCGCAGCCAATCCATCTGCACGCCGGTTCCGTAGCCCTGCACAACGGCTTGCGTATAGCCAATCAACACGTTCGCGGTGTTGTCGTCGCTGGCATCCACCAGAGCCTGCACATGCACCGTGGCGCCGGCGTTCAACAGCCGCGAAAAGTTCCACGGAATCACCACGCCCATGCGGGCATCGCCCGTGTCCAGCGCCCGCGCAACCTCGTTCGTGTTGTCCACCACGCGCACCACCTGGAAATACGGATTCGACTGGAAGCGCTTGAGCAAATCCTGGCTCTGCTGGCTGCCATCCTGATCGCACACGTAGATCGGCGTATGCTTAAGATCCAGATTCACGCCGTAGCCGAAGAGCAGCATCAGCGTTACCGGCATCACCACCACAATGCCCAGCGAACGTGGATCGCGCAGAATGTGGATCAGCTCCTTGCGCGCCATGGCCAGCGTGCGGGTCAGGTTCATATCTTGCCCTCCGCAATGCGCTGCGTAGTGGTGAGCGAAACAAACACGTCTTCGAGCGTGGGCCGGATTTTTTCGATCTTTCCCACAGTGATGTTCTTGCTCGTCAGGGTCTCCCGCACCTGCAGCATCACCGCCGCCGCGTCGGCCACCACCAGATGCAGCGCATTGCCGAAGACGGCCGCATCCAGCACCGCGGGCTGCACGCGCAGCGCATCCACAGCCGTGCCCAGGTCCTCGCACTCCACCAGCAGCAACTCGCCGTCCATCGAGTTTTGTTTGAGCTCCGATGGCGTGCCCAGCGCCACCATCTTGCCGCGGAAGATCAAGGCCAGCCGGTTGCAGTACTCGGCCTCTTCCATATAGTGCGTGGTCACAAACACCGTCACGCCCTCGGACGCCATCTGATGAATCAGGTCCCAGAACTGGCGTCGCGCCACTGGGTCCACGCCCGAAGTTGGCTCGTCGAGAAAGACAATGGGCGGGCGATGCAATACCGCGCAACCCAGCGCCAACCGCTGCTTCCAGCCGCCGGAGAGTGTGCGCGTCAGCCGGTTTTCGTGGCCCTTCAGGTTCGACTTCTCCAGCGCCCACGCCATGCGCTCCGCCAGCACTGCGCGCGGCACGCTATAGAGTCCGGCAAACAGGCGCAGATTTTCCATCACCGTCAGATCGCCATAGAGGGAGAACTTCTGCGACATGTAACCGATGTTCTGCCGCACCCGCTCCGGTTCGCGGCCCACATCGAAGCCGGCCACGGTTGCGCGCCCTGCGCTCGGCGTCAGCAACCCGCACAGCATGCGGATGGTTGTCGATTTGCCCGCGCCATTCGGGCCCAGAAAACCAAAAACCTCGCCCGTGCGCACCGCCAGATTGAGCTTGTCCACGGCCACAAAATCGCCAAAGCGCTTCACCAGATTTTCAATCTCGACAGCAGTCTGGTTGTTCGCGGATCTCTGCGGCTCAGGCATTCTGCGCACCTCCGCCGGAGACAGCATCCACAAACAAGTCTTCGATGGTTGGCGCGACCCGTTGCAACGCGTCAAAAGCCACGCCTGCCGCATGCAACCGCGCCGCAAACTCCTCGCCTCGCCGCGCCGCATCGTCCACCACCACATGCACACCGTCGCCGGTCATCACCAGGCTGGAGATGCCATCGGCGCCGTTCAGCGCAGCGCGCAGTGCGCGTGGCTGCGCTGCGGTGATGGAAAGAACCCCCTTGCCCATGCTGGCTTTCAGGTTGGCGGGCGTATCGCAGAACAACAGCTTGCCCTCATGGAGCAGCGCCACGCGATGACAGCGCTCCGCCTCATCCAGATAGGCCGTCGAGGTCAGAATCGTGACGCCTCCCGCAACCAGATCGTAGAGAATGCGCCAGAAGTCGCGCCGCGAAACCGGATCGACGCCCGTGGTCGGCTCGTCCAACAGAATCACACGCGGATGATGAATGAGCGCGCAGACCAAGCCGAGCTTCTGCTTCATGCCCCCGGAGAGCTTGCCGGCCAGCCGCTTGCGGAACTCGCTCATGCCCGCCGCTTCCAGCAGCTGCGCTGCGCGGACTTCACGATCTTTTTTCCGCACGCCGAAAAGGTCCGCATAGAAGCGGATGTTTTCGTCGACGGTCAGGTCCTCATAGAGGCCGAAGCGCTGCGGCATGTAGCTGAGAAAGTGCTTGGCCTGCTCGGGCGCGCGCACCACATCGCATCCAGCCACCATAGCGCGGCCGGCGTCGGGCGGCAGAATGCCGGCCAACATGCGCATCGTCGTGGTCTTCCCTGTTCCGTCCGGGCCCACCAAGCCGAAGATCTCGCCCCCGCGCACGTTGAAGCTGAGCCACTCCACGGCACACACGCCGGGAAAGCTCTTGCGCAGGCCCTCGGCCTCGATCGCGAGTTGGATCTCATCCGTCATTACTTTGCCGCAAGGTTCAACGCGATGTGCGCATCGGCCGGCATGCCCGGCTTCAGCTCGTGATGGGGATTCTCGACATCGATCTTGATGCGGTACACCAGCGTCACGCGCTCCTGATAGGTCTGCACGCTCTTGGGCGTGAACTCGGCGTCGGAGGCGATGAAGGAGATGCGCCCGTGGTACTGCTTGCCGGGATAGGTATCGGTGGTAATCGTTACGTCCTGGCCGAAATGGATGCGGCCCAGGTCGGTCTCCGCCACATAGGCGCGCAGCCAGATGTGGTCCAGATCGGCCAGTGTCACAACCGGCGAGCCGGGGCTGACCACTTCGCCCAATTCAGCCTGGCGCACCGTGATCACGCCCGTTGAAGGCGCACGCAGCGTGGTGTAATCCAGATTGATGCGCGAAAGCCCCAGGCTGGTGTTGGCCTGCACCAGATTCGCCTGCGCCACCGCGAGCTCTTCCTTGCGGGTGCCTTCTTCTGCTTCGTTCAGCCGCTGCCGCGCCTGCTCCAGCGTGGCCTGCGCCCGCTTAAGCGCGGTGGCCGCCTCGTCGCGATCCTGCGCGGCAACTTCGTCTTTGGCAAAGAGCTGGCGCGCACGGGTATCGTCCAGCTTGCGCTGATCCAGATTCGCTTCGGCATCCACCACCGCCTGCTCGGCGGCCTTGATCTCCTGCTGACGCGTGCCTGCCCTGGACAGTGCCAGGTCGGAGGCGCGCACGGCCACGTTGCTTTCATCCATGCGCACGTGCTGGCGGAAGTCTTCATCCTCCAGCCGGGCCAGCAACGCACCGGCCGCCACCTGCTGCCCCTCTTCCACCGGCAATTCGGCAATGCGGCCCTGCACCTTGAAGCTCACCAGGCTCTCGTGCGCCTCAATGTTGCCGCTCAGCGCAATCTCGCTGCGCGGCGCGGCCTTTTTGGCCTGCTGTGCGTGCCACCAGATGCCGCCGCTCACCGCGGCCAGCAACAGAATCGCAATCGGAATCAGTCGTTTCATCGCCCTGCCCTCTTCTTGACCGCTTCTTGCCCTCTTCAGAATCGGCAGCCTTTAACGCGCCGGCTCTGCGGCTCCCATAAATTCCAAGGTATGTGTTTCGGTATCGCCCAGCGCCCGCGCCAACGCGCACTTGGCGTCCACGTGGCGGGCAATGGCCAGGATGCGATTCTCTTCCGCCCGCGCCAGCTCGTCCTGCGCCGTCACCACTTCCACGTTGTTGGTGGTGCCGCTGGCAAAGCGGTCCTGCGCCATCGCGAGCTCGCGGCGCGCAAGTTCCTCGCCCTGGCGCGCCACTTCCACCTGCTGGCCGGCCGAGTCCAGCGCCAGCAGTGCTTCGCGAATCTGCTCATCCACACCGCGGCGCAGATCGTCCATTTGCGCATCGAGATTCCGAACCCGTGCGGCCAGCTCCTGCGCCTCGCCCTGGCGGTCGCGATCGAAGAGCGTTACATCCACCTGGCCTTGAAGAGCGCCGGTCGTCGTCATGCCGCCAATGCTGCGCCCCAACTCGCCAATGTTGCCGTTCACGGTGAACTTGGGATAGAAGCGCGCTCGGCTGGCCTGCTGCTGCAACATCAGCGCCTTGCGCTGGCTGGCGAACGAGAGATAGTCGGCACGGGTAGCCAGAGCCGCCACCGCCAGCGCTTCCGGAGGGTCCGGCTTCAATTCGGCAAAGCGCAACGGCTCGGCCAGCTCAATCGGCGTGGCAGGGTCCATGCCCAGATTGCGCGCCAGTTCGAGCAACGATTGCTTCAGCTCGTTTTCCGCCTCCAGCAGTGACTGCTTGTCGTTGGCCAGCTGCACCTGGGCGCGCAGCACATCCACGCCGGTGGCCATGCCCGCAGCGTGACGGTCGCGGGCCAGCTTTTCCAGGGTTGCAGCATCCTGCACCCGGGAGCGGGCCGACTCCGCCCGCGCCTCCGCCGACTGTGCATCCAGATACAGGGCCGCCACCGCGCGCACAATCAGATCCCGCGCATCGCGCTCATCCATCCGCGCCGATTCCACCGCCTGCTGGCCCGCCTTCCAGGTGCGATAGCTCTGCAAATCGACGACATTCTGCTGCCCGTAAATGTGCGCATCGTAGTTGGAGAACGGCCCCACCACCGTGGGCATGCCCGGCAGCGAGATGCCAAAGGCACGCAGGTTACGATTCTGTACGTTGGCCAGCGCCTCGCCATTGATGCGCGGCAGCAACGCAGCCGAGAAGCGGCGCAACTGCGTTCCCTCGGCCTCCTGCTCGCGTCCCTCGGACAGAAGCACGCTGAGGTTGGCCTTGAGCGCACGGCTGACGGCATCGGCCAGCGTCAGGCGTAGCGGCGCCGCGCCAGCACTCTGGCAGCGGGCCACCGGAGCCAGCAGGATCAGCACGGCGGCAATCACCAGCACGGTCAACACCACGCGCAGCGCAGTGGGTCGGTTCTTCATCACGCGCCCTCCTTGCCCGTGGCGGCCATCGACCGCCAGACAAATTGAAAGGTTGCTTCCAGACACTCACTCAGACTGGGTTCTTCATGCAGCGACCAGAACAGGATCGTCCCCATGCTGGCCCGCATCAGGGCCACAGCCGCCTTCTCCGCTTCCAGTGCCGCGTCGATCTCGCCGCGCCGCTGCCCCTGCGCCACCAGCGCTGCCAGCACCCTGCGCCCTTCGATCATGGTGGACTTGATGGTCTCGCGCACCGCCGCGCAGGCCAGAAAGGAGGAAATGAAGGCGCGCGCCAGCTTCGGATTGCGGCCCGGCTCCTCGCCCAGCCGCAGCACCAGCTGGTGCAGCACCTCGCGAATCGGCCTGTCGCCGTCGAGCGCCAGCGCTGCAGCTTCATTCGCCTTGGCAAACTGGATCTCGGCCATCACGCCCAGAACGTGCTCTTTGGTCGGAAAATAATTAAAAAAAGTTCCCTTCCCCACGTCCGCAGCTTCCGTGATGTCTTCCACTGTGACTTTGTCGATGCCGCGTTCGGCAATCAGGCCCAGGGCTGCGCGGAAAAGCCGGATACGGGTTTCCGCAGCGCGGCGCTGCCGGCGGCCCCCGAGCGGCGCCCCGACGACGAGATGCATAGCATCCAAACTAGGCACCGAGATTTCATGACCTTTTCTCATATTCGCCCAACAATCATATTCGACCGTTAGTCATAATTTGCCATGGGCGTGGCCAGAAGTCAAGTCTTTCGGCTTTACCCTCAAAACAGACTGTCGGATCGCTTCCGGATCTCATCCCGGGCGTTTGCCTCCAACACGTTGCGCCGGAACGGCAAAACCCTTTAAGATAAAGGTACGGAGAGGTGGCAGAGCCCGGTTGAATGCACCTGACTCGAAATCAGACATAGTCGCAAGGCTATCGGGAGTTCGAATCTCCCCCTCTCCGCCATTAATATTTTAGAATCAGCAAGATACGACAGATCAGAAACGCCATAGCCACCCTCAAGGGTGGCCTTTTTATTGCCAGTGTCTGCTGGCCGCACAGATCTGGCTACGATCTCGTAGCCAGATCCGTACGGATTTTGGGGCGCGTTTAGAACAGAACTCTCATCTCCGAGATGAGGTTGTGATTGTAGGTATGGAAGCTCGATGTCGCAATCTGCATACCACTGTCGAAGATGAAGAAGGGATGGGTCGGCTTCCATTCTTTGCGGCGCGCTACATAGAAGACGACCGGGGTCACGAAGTTCTGCAT
>Ga0371490_1000465_pt1 | contig 27719 bp, 22 predicted proteins | sample MB2SIPfraction_FD_207959 | JGI IMG/M metagenome (GOLD analysis project Ga0371490, IMG submission 207959) | Lab enriched peat soil microbial communities from McLean, Ithaca, NY, United States - MB28FN SIP fraction | ecosystem: Environmental > Terrestrial > Soil > Wetlands > Peat | place: USA... | reverse complement strand
GAAGCTGGTGAAGTAATACAGCTAATAGCTAACAATGGCCAGAAGACCCGGTTACTGTTCGCTGTATGCTGTAAGCCGTCAGCTATCTCGAAAGGATCACAAATGAAACTAGTTATCGCATCCGACCATGCGGGATTTTCTCTCAAAGAGGAAATCCGCGCCTATCTCGCCAAGGCCGGCCACGAGATAGTGGACCTGGGAGCTTATAACTCCGACAACCCCGACGATTACCCTGACTTTGCCGAGAAGGTTGGGCTGGCATTGAAGCAGGGCGTAGCGCCGCGCGGGATTCTTATCTGCGGCTCAGGGGTGGGGGTGTGCGTGGCGGCCAACAAGATACCGGGGATTCGCGCCGGGATGTGCCACGACACTTACTCCGCGCATCAGGGCGTGGAGCACGATGATATGAATGTCTGTGTGCTGGGAGCGCGCATCATCGGACCGGCGTTGGCCTTCGAGGTCGTGGATCGCTTTATCGCGGCAAAGTTTATCGCCACCGAAGAGCGGTTTGTGCGGCGGTTCAAAAAGGTGCTGGCCATCGAGGCGAAGTACCAGCGCGAGGACGGGCCGGCCAAGCCGGCGTAACTACGCTATGCGCAAAAGCGCAATGGAGGCGCCGATCTTCCCCTTCGACGTGATTCTCTTTGATGTGGGCGGGGTTCTGCTGACCAACGGCTGGGACCAACGCGAACGCGTGGTGGTCCTCGAACACTTCCATCTCGATATTGCGGCCTTCGAGGCCCGGCATCCTGCGCCCTACGATGCGTGGGAGCGGGGCGCGATCCCCATGACGGCCTACCTGGACGCGACCGTCTTCTACGAGCTGCGCAGCTTTACCCGCGACGAGTTTTTCGCTCTCATTCTCACCCAGTCGAAGCTGCAGCCGGATGGAGCTTTGGGAATCCTTGAGGAACTTGCCGCATCGGATAAGTGTCTGCTGGGCGCGTTGAACAACGAGGCGCGGGAGTCCAACGAATACCGCTTCGATCATTTTGGCTTGCGCAGGCTCTTCCAGGTGGCGCTGAGTTCGTGCTATCTAGGCCTGCGCAAGCCGGAGCCGGCAATCTACCGGCGGGCGCTGGAGATTCTGGGCAGGCCGGCGGAGCGGGTTCTGTTTATCGACGACCGGGAAGAGAATGTGGCTGGGGCGGTAACTGCCGGGATGAATGCCATCCGGTTCGAGGGCGCTGAGGCGCTGCGGCGGGAGTTGGTGAGTTATGGGGTTTTATAGCGGAGTTAGCCACGCTTCGCGTGTGTTAGCGAGTTAGCGGCGGAAGAGTGGTGGGAGGTTAAAAAAGATGGCGACGGCGCAGATGAGCATAAGCCCGGAGGATCTTTCCCAGGTTCCGCAGGGCAGCGAGAGGATTCCCGAGGCGGGGATACTGGTGATCTTTGGAGCCTCGGGCGACCTGACCAGGCGCAAGCTGCTTCCGGCGCTCTTTCATCTGGAGCAGGCGGGACTGCTGCCGGAGAAGTTTTCCATTGTGGGCGCATCGCGGCGGCCGCTAGGCAATCAGTTTGCGGAAGATATGCGCGACGGCATCGTCGAATTTGGCGGCGTGGAGGCAAGCGATCCTAAGCTGGATAACTTCGTCGAGCGAATCAGTTACTTTCCGCTGCGCTTCGACCACCCTGGAGACTATATAGGACTGAAGGCGGAGTTAGAACGCATTGCGCAAGAGAAAGGCATCGGCGGCAGGCGGCTGTTCTATCTGGCCACCGCGCCGGAGCACTTTGCGCCGATCATCGAAAACCTAGGCGCGCAGGGAATGGCGCAGCCGGAGCAGGGCAAGGTAGGGGTGGTGATCGAAAAGCCCTTCGGCCACGACCTTGACTCGGCGCGCGAGCTGAACAGCCAGGTGAACGCCGTCTTCCACGAAGACCAAGTCTTCCGCATTGATCACTACCTGGGTAAAGAGACGGTGCAGAATATTCTGGTGTTCCGGTTTGCCAACGGAATCTTTGAGCCGATCTGGAATCGCAATTACGTCGATCACGTGCAGATTACGGTGGCTGAAACTCTGGGCGTGGAAGGGCGTGGGCCGTTCTATGAGAAGGCTGGGGCGCTGCGCGATGTGGTGCAGAATCACGTGATGGAGTTACTAAGTCTGGTGGCGCTGGAGCCGCCTTCGAGCTTTGAGGCGGAGAGCGTGCGTCGCGAGAAACTGAAGGTCTGGCGGGCGATACCTTCGATTCCTATCCTGAACGTGGTGCGAGGCCAGTACGGAGCGGGGAAGATAGATGGGCAGCCGGTGGTGAGTTACAGGGACGAGGCGCGAGTTAGCCCCGAGTCAGGAATAGAGACTTATGCCGCGGTGAGGCTGGAGGTGGAAAACTGGCGCTGGGCGGGGGTTCCGTTTTATCTGCGCGCGGGCAAGCGGATGCAGAAGCGGGCGACGGAGATCAGCATCCAGTTCAAGCAGCCGCCGCTGTTAATCTTCGACCGGCTGGCGGCGCGCGCGGCCTGCCAGGTGATCAAGCCGAACTTGTTGACCATTCGCATCCAGCCGGACGAGGGGATCGCGCTGCGCTTCGGGGCCAAGGTGCCGACGACGCCGGAGATGGACGTTTGCCCGGTGAACATGGACTTCGACTACGCGGCGGCCTTCGGCAAATCGAGCGCCAACGGCTATGAGCGGCTGCTGCTGGACGCGATGCTGGGCGATCAGACATTGTTCGCGCATCGCGACGGCGTGGAGACCACCTGGGCGCTGTACACGCCGATTCTGGAGGCGTGGGCGGCCAAGATACCGGAGAAATTTCCTAACTACGCGGCCGGGTCGTGGGGGCCGGAGTGCGGGGATCATCTGATTGCCGGCGGGGGACATGCGTGGAGAAACGATTTGGGGAGAAAAGTGTGAGGGACTATCTGTTCAGTCCATGCTTTGATCACTTCGCCACCGCCAGCTTCACTAGCACGTCCTGCTCCACGCGCGTTCCGGCCGCGGGTTCTTGCGACATCACCGCGCCCGGCCTCACCGGCAGTACGGGCGACGCGTTGCCCGAACCCACCGGCGCCACCGGCACATCCACAAACCTGGGCCGCGCCGGCAGGATGCCCACGCGCGCCAACTCCGCCTGCGCGGTCACCACCGGCAGGCCGGTCAGGTCGGGCATCACATAGCCGTCGGGCGCGGTGTCCTCTGGCGCAGCCACCAGCAGGTCGATGCTGGGCCGCGCAATCCCCTGAGCGTGTGCCGGAGGGTCCTGGGCCAGCACTGTTCCCTCGGCAGCCTTGCCCCATGGCAGCCGCGCCGTCATACCCGCCTCCAGCCCCACGCGCCTGAGCCGCAGCGCCGCCACCCGCTCATCCAGCCCCACGGTCTCCGGCACTTCCACTTTTTGCGGCCCCAGGCTCTCCGCCACCCGCACCCGCCACTCCCGCCGCACCACCGTTCCTGCAGCCGGCGACTGCGAAAGAATGTGTCCCGCGGCCACGTCTCCAGAGTAGTAACGGTTGTCCACCTCCAGGTTCAGCCCCAACCCCGAGGTCTGGCTGCGCGCCTCCGCCACGGTCATCCCCTTGAGCGCGGGCACCTGCACCTCCGCTCCATGAATGGCGAAGTGCATGGTGGTGACAGCCGCCAGCAGCGCCACGGCCACCAGCAGCATCACCAGCGAACCCACCTGAAAGAAATTGACTACGGGACGGTGCATCATGGATTGGGCTCTCCGAACTCCGAAAATCCTCGATCAGCGTAAGGCAGATCCTTCTTGGCTACCGCAAATTATCCGTCACCGGCTCGGGATGAATCGTCACGCGATAGACCTCCGGGCATTCCAGCTTGAAGCGGTCCTCCAGCGCGGTGATCGCCCCATGAACCCGCTCCATGGTCAGATCGTCGGGCAGCGTGCAGTGGCACGAAACGTGGATGTGCTCCCCCGAGCGGCTCACCTGAATCTCATGCACATCCACAATCTCCGGAATCTGCGCCGCTGCCGCCTGCATCGCCTGCTCGATGCGGCGATCCGCTTCTACCCGCTCTCCCGGCGGCTCAATGGTCGCCGGCTCGCTCTCGATGTGCGTCAGCACTCCGTCAATCTCCGGAACCTCGCGCAGAATCTCCGCCTCCAGCGCACAGACAAAGTCGTGCGCTTTGAGCAGCGGCAACGCTTCATCCAGCTCCAAGTGCTGCTCCACGCGCAGCCGCCCCTGGTGCGACTGCACGCTCAGCTCGTGCACGCTCACGTTGTTGCGCGCGGCCACCGCCCGCACCCGGTCGAAGATGCTCTCCGCCCGCGCTTGCCGCGGCACTGTGTGAATCACTACGTCCGCCTCCGGCAGCGTGCGATGTACCGCATCCGTGGCCGCTTGCACCAGCTCGCCGGTGTGCTCAAAGGTGTACCGCCGCGGCAAGGCAACCGTTAGGTCGGCAAAATAATTGGCTCCTGCCCGACGCACCCGCGCCTGCTCCACGCCGAGCACCCCCGGCACACGCGTCACGTCCTCGATCAGCCGCCCTCGCGTCTCGGCGGGAATCTCATCCAGCAGCACGCTCACCGCCTCGCGCCCCAGCCGTAGCGTCAGGCGCAGAATCAGCAGCGAAACCACCACCGCCGCCAGCGGGTCCGCGTAGCGCAGCGCGCCCACGCCGAAGTGCATTCCCAGCCAGCTTGCGCCCAGGCCGCACAGCACCGCCAGCGACGACCAGATGTCCGAGGCAAAGTGAAATGCGTCGGTGGCCAGCGCCGACGAGCCGGTCCGCTCCGCCACCGCCCGCAGTCGCCGCGACCGCCAATAGTCCACGCCAATCGAGCACAACACCACCACGGCCGGCAAGCCCAGGTTTTGCAACTCCCTGGTGGGATGAAGAATCCGCTGAATCGCCTCCCAGATAATCCACCCGCTGGAGACGGCCATCAGCAGAACCACGCCGAACGAGGAGAAGTTCTCAAACTTGCCGTGGCCGTAGGTGTGGTCCTCGTCGGCCGGCCGGTCGCTCACCTGCACGGAAAAGAAGGTGAGCGCCGAGCCCACCATGTCCAGCCCGGAGTGGGCCGCGTCCGACAGCACGCCCAGCGAGCCGGAGAGCAAGCCCGCCCCCAGCTTCAGCAGCGTCATTGCCGCCGCCGCCAGCATGGAGTGCAGCGCCACCCGCCGCTTCTCGACGGAAAACCCGGCTATTTTGGAGGCTTCGAAAACCATCGCGTCCTTAGGCTACAGCATTTTCATTAATTCGGCTGACTCTCACAAATGCTCCGTGTATTTTCGGAAATTCGGCTGACTGCCACAAATGCCTCGTGCCCCATCCATTTCGCGTCCTGTGCGAAATGGGTGGGAAGCCACGAACCTCATGCGCGAAGCGCGTATGCCTGGACGGCCAGTCCCCCCATCCATTTCGCGTCCTGTGTGAAATGGGTGGGAAACCACAAAACTCAATCGAATAATCTCAAAGAAATCAAATGATCCCCACTCATTCACCGCGCACTGCCGTGTACAACCCGGCAATCCCAAATGTGTAAGGCTGCCACGCCCACTGCTCATAGCCGGTTGCCGACATCAGCTCAATCATCTCCGCCGGCGCGGGAAAATTACCCACCGAAACCGGCAGATAGCTGTACGCACCATCCTTGCCACAGATCGCGCGCCCGATAGCCGGCAGCACCCGCCGGAAGTAGACCGCGTAGGCCTTGCCCACCAAGCCGCCCGGCTCGCTGAACTCCAGAATTCCCAACTGACCACCGGGCTTCAGGACGCGATGAAACTCCCTGAGCCCGGCCTCGTAGTTGGCTAGATTTCTGAAGCCGAAGGCCGAGACAATCAAATCCAGCGACCCCGAGCGCAGCGGAAGATGGAGCGCGTCGGCTTCGAGCGGCACGGCGTAAGGCTCACCCGCCTTCCGCGCGCCCACGCCCGGCCCGCCAAACTTTTTCGCCCCACGGCTCAACATAGCGCGAGAAAAATCCGCCGCCAACGTTGGCCGCGCGCCCCGTGGCCGCCGCTTCAGCAGCGCCATGGTCATGTCGCCCGTGCCGCAGCAGATGTCCAGCACCGCCGCGTCGGGATCAGCCAGCACCGCCCGGAACTGCCGCGCCGTCCGCCACCACCAAAGCCGGTCCACATTGGCCGAAAGCACGTGGTTCAGAAGATCGTAGCGCGGCGCAATCGCGTCGAACATCTCCCGTACAGCCCGCGCCGCGCTGGCTTCGTCGGTTGCTCCCTGCGGCTTGGCTCCGGTGGTTGTCATCTAGCGTGTTGCTCCGTGGCCTGCGTCAGCACATAGCTCACCGCCGCCTCCAACTCTGCCGCTGTTACATCCTCCACCACACCCGCGTCGCCAATCCCCACAGGAAGTACAAAGCGAGTAACTCCGCCTACGTTCTTCTTATCGCCACTCGTAGCCGCCACTACTTTGCTTGCCTTCAGCTTCACCGCCGGTAACGGCCCATACAAATGAATCAATCTCTCCAGCCGCTCGAATTGCGCCCGCGAGATCGTTCCCCGCTCGCGCGCCACGTAGAGCGCGGCCACCATCCCCCACCCCACCGCCTCGCCGTGCAGCAGCGTTTTATAGCCGGTGGCCTGTTCCAGCGCGTGGCCCACCGTGTGGCCAAAGTTCAGAATCATGCGCAACCCGCTCTCGCGCTCGTCGCTGTTCACCACTCCTGCCTTCATGCGAATCGACGCCGCAATCACCTTCTCCAGAGATTTGGGATCGCGCCCCAGCACCTCCTCCGCGTGCTCTTCCATGAACCGCACCAGCGCCCGGTCGCGGATGATCCCCGCCTTCACGCTCTCCATCAGCCCGGCGCGCAGCTCGCGGTCGGGGAGCGTCTCCAGCAAGCTAATGTCGGCATAGACCGCCAGCGGCTGATGAAACGCGCCCACCAGGTTTTTGCCCTCGGGCAGGTTCACGCCCGTCTTGCCGCCCACCGACGAATCCACCTGCGCCAGAAATGTGGTCGGAACCTGCACATAGGGAACCCCGCGCATGAAGATCGACGCCACAAAGCCGCCCACATCGCCCACAATCCCGCCGCCAAAGGCAATCAGCAGGCTGCCGCGATCCCCGCCCGCCTGCGCCATCTGCCGCAGCAAGCCCTCCACGCTCTTGAGCGTTTTGTGTTCTTCGCCGGGAGGGAGAAACAGCACAATTGGCGGCTCGGCAAACGAAGCCTGGAAGGCCTCGCCCCACAGCCCCCAGATGGGCGCCGAAGTCAGCACAAAAACCCGTCGCGGCAATTTGCCGTGAACCCGCTCAATGCGCCGGGCCAGCGAGCCAATCAGCCCGCCGCCCGCTACCACGTCGTACTTCGCCGAAGTTGTCTTGACTCGTATCGTCTGCACAGTACTTCCATCCTAAATGCAAACAGTCCGCTCAACTCCGTGTGCCCCGAAGCCGGGGTCCCCACGGATTGATCTTCGTGCGTGGGGTGGAAAGTCGTTGATTCAACGCAAACGTAAAGCGGCGGAGCCGTCAAGCTCCGCCGCTTTTCTACGATTCGCCGCCTGATTCCGCGGCTACAGGTTATTTGTGCTCGCCGCCGCCGTGCGGTGCTTCGCCACCGTGCGGTGCAGCGCCACCATGCGGTGCTGCGCCACCATGCGGTGCGGCGTGCTCTGGAGCGGCGTGTGGAGCTGCATGCGCCGGAGCTGCGTGTGGAGCTGCATGCGCCGGAGCTGCGTGCGGAGCTGCGTGCGTCGGAGCGGCGTGCGCTGGAGCGGCGTGGCCACGATCGTCGGCGCCGTGGATGTAATGACCATGCTCGGCCTCATAGCCCCCGCGTCCGTGGTAGCTGCCTCCATGGCCATGATCGACGAAGCGATGTTCGCCCCAGCCGTGGGCGTAGCCCCAGCCGGCCCATGGACCCACGCCCAGGAAGATGCCGTTGAAGAAGTAATCCTCCCCGTAAAAGCCCTGGGGGGCGCAGCCGTAGGGTGCGGTTTCGTAATAGCCCCATTGACAGACGGGTGGTTCGCCGATTTCGATGGCAATTTGCGCGCGAGCCGCTGGCACAAGGGCCAATCCCGCAAGCAATGCTGCCGCGCTGAGTAGAGTTTTGAATCCGCGCATATGTGACCCCCTCCTTAGGTGTCTGCGGTTACAGATTAACGGTGGTGATCGTCATGATGCGGTGCGTCATGGTGGTGTTCGTCATGATGCGGCGCGTCATGATGGGGTCCGCCATGCTCTTCGCCGTGATGCATTTCACCGCCGTGCGGTCCGCCGTGGCGATCGTCGTAGCCGTGGAAATAATGCCCATGTTCGGCCTCATAGCCGCCCCGTCCGTGGTAGCGGCCGCCGCCCTCGCCGTGGAAGCGGTACTCACCCCAGCCGTGCGCATAACCCCAGCCGGCCCAGGGGCCCACGCCCAAAAAAATGCCGTTGTGGAAGTATCCCGGCCCGTAAAAACCCCGAGGCGCGCAGCCGTAGGGCGGAGCTTCGTAGTAGCCCCAAGGACAATTCATGGGTGGTTCGCCGATTTCAATGGCAATTTGCGCGCGAGCCACTGGCACAAGGGCCAGGCCCGCAAGCAATGCTGCCGCGCTGAGTAGTAGAGTTGTGAATCCGCGCATATGTGACCCCTCCTGAGGTGTCTGCGGTTGCCTGTTAGTGTGCGGTACTCTGCTGCCGTCAAGAACACTCCGGCATCAGCAGCCACCGTAAGGATAGTGAAACCGTTTCTGAATCTCTCTCACAACACCGGGGATTGTTCAACCCCTCACGAATGGATTTACTCTAGCAGCGAGGCCCAAATCTGAGCAATTTGAAACACTATGCTCCTCACTTGTCCATCCAGCCCCTGCTCCTGAGTGGTTATACACGGGATGGGGGCAAGAGTTGCGGGAAGCCAGGGAATACCTGCACTCTGCCCCTCAGTGATAGCCTGAAACCCTGATGGCAGAATCGTCGCAGGTCGACTTTCTGGTGATGGGGGCGGGCGTGGCCGGGCAGCGCGCGGCCGTCGAGCTGGCCCGCCACGGTGATGTCCTGGTGGTCACCAAGGAATCAGTCGCCGAGTCCAACACCCACTATGCGCAAGGCGGCATCGCCGTGGCCATGGAGGGCGATGCGGACGTTGCTCTCCACCTGGAGGACACGGTCAACGCCGGCGATGGGCTGGTCTATCGCCCCGCGGCCCAGGTGCTGGTGGCCGAGGGGCCGGTGCGCGTGGCCGAGCTGATCGAGTGGGGCGCGCACTTTGACAGTGAAGCCGGCGAGCTGCTCCGCACCCGCGAAGGCGCCCACTCCCTGGCCCGCATCCTGCACGCCAACGGCGACGCCACCGGCGCGGAGATCAGCCGCTCACTGGCCGCCTTTGCCCGCGTCCACAAGCGCATCCGCTTCGCCGAGTGGACCACAGTCACCGGCCTCGTCGCCGCCGATGGCCGCATCATCGGGGCCGACCTGCTGGGCTGCGACCGCCGTCCGCGGCTCCAGCAGCGCGTTAGCGCCCGCGCCGTGCTGGTGGCCGCCGGCGGAGCGGGCCAAGTCTACTCCGACACCACCAACCCCGCCGTGGCTACCGGCGACGGCATCGCCCTCTCTGCACTCGCAGGCGCCGCGCTGGCCGACATGGAGTTCTATCAGTTTCACCCCACCGCTCTCTCGCTTCCCGGCGCGCCCCGCTTCCTGCTCTCCGAGGCCCTGCGCGGCGAGGGCGCAATTCTGCTCAACGATCGTGGAGAACGCTTCATGGAGCGCTATCATCCGCTCCTCGAACTCGCTCCCCGCGACGTGGTGGCCCGCGCCATCGCGCGCGAGGGCATGGGCACAACGCCCGGCGAGTCCAGGCTTGTCCATCTCGATATGCGTTCTGTCAAAGGCATCGACCTGCGCCGCCGCTTTCCCGGCATCAGCGCCGTCCTGGCGCGCTACTCGCTCGATCTCAGCCGCGACCTCATTCCGGTTCGCCCCGCGGCGCATTACCTCATGGGTGGCATCCGCACCGATCTCTACGGCCGCACCACGCTCGCCGGACTCTACGCCGCCGGAGAGGCCGCCTGCACCGGCGTCCACGGCGCCAACCGCCTGGCCTCCAACTCGCTGCTCGAAGGCCTGGTCTTCGGAGCCCGCGCTGCGCAGTCCATGCTCGACGATTGCTTGCCGCAAGGGCAGGCTGCCGAGATTCCTCTGCCCCATTCCGCGCCCTTGACCTCCGCCGAGCAGGCGCATCTGGAAGAGATCATCGCCAGCCTGCAAGCCTCTATGTGGGCCTACGCCGGGCTGCTGCGCGAGGACTCAACCCTGCGCCAGGGCCTTGCCGCTCAGAAGGCCTGCGCGGACGCTCTCGCTGAGTTGGCCGCGCAAGGCAAGGGAAGCCGCCGCCTGACCGAAGCCCAGGCCATGAGCCGCGTGGCCCAAGCCATCCTGCTCTCCGCCCTGGCCCGCACCGAGAGCCGCGGCGCGCACTTCCGCAACGACTTTCCCCGCCGCGACGACCAGAACTTCCAGAAGCACTCGCTCTTCACCGGCCAGGAGCCAGTCGCCTTCCAGGCCTGGTAGTGGGCGCTAGCCCTCAATCAAAAAATGCGCAGAGTTCCTTAGAGCATTTTTGTTTATGCTGTAGACTTTTGTGCCCCATCCATTCCGCGTTTTTCTGCGGAATGGGTGGGATACCAGTACAATCTGGTCTACAACATTTCCGAAAACGCTCTAGTCGTGGCGCAGAGCCTCAACCGGCGAAAGCCGTGCGCCGCGCCATGCGGGAAGCGCACCGGCGATAAGCCCCGCCAGAACGGCGATGCCCAGGGCCTCGGCCAGCAGCGGCAAAGGAAAAGAAGCGGTGACAATGCTGGCCGTCTGGGGCAGGGAAGCCAGCAGGCGCAGCGCGTACCATCCAATCGCGATGCCCAGAAACCCTCCGCCCAGGCCAAGCACGCACGCCTCCAGTTGGATGAGAATCAGCACCTGACCCCGCCTCCATCCCAGGGCGCGCAGGATGCCGATCTCCTTGGTGCGCTCAAAGACCGACATGGCCATGGTGTTGGCGATGCCCAGAATGCCGATCAGCAGGGCGATCAAAGAGGTGCCGACCGCGGAGGCGTGAGCCAGGCGGACAAATTGATTGTTGCTGGCGCGCTCGGCTGCGGGAACGGCGCGCAGTCCGGGCAGAGCCGCCTCGATCTGCGCCTGCGCGCGCTTCAGATACGCTTGCTGCGATTCGCCATGCGGGGCGGGCCGCAGGCGCACATGGATGGTGGAGACTTTACCCTGCAAGGAGCTGAGCATCTGCAACTGGTCCAGGGGCAGAATGACCGCGCCGGTCTCCAGCGCCGAGCCGCCATGATAGAGGCCGACCACCGTAAACTGAGAGCCTTGAATCTCCAGCGTGTCGCCCGGCTTCTTGTTCAGGTTGCCGGCCACAAGGTCGCCCAGCATCACCTCCGGCTGGCCATCGCGGAAGGACCGTCCCGACAGCAACTGGAGCGATTCGAACTCGTAGGAGTCCGCCTTCCAGCCGAAGGCCAGCGCATTGATCTCCGGAGTCAGATCCATGATGTTGTAGATCACGGGCGTGGCTTGCTGCACGATGGGCAGCGCGTTGAGAGTTGCCGCCGCCGACTCATCCACCGAGGTATTCAGAAAGGTCTTCTGGATGACGGCAATATCGATGCCGCTGCTGGAGTAGATGCGCAGCCATTCGTGCTCAAAAGCGCGCGAGAAGCCCACCAGGCCCACAAATGCGCCGATGGCCATGCCGATTCCGCAAAGCGTCAGCAGCGTTCTCAGCTTGCGCCGCCAGAGATTCTTGCCGACAAATCCAAGGAACGACAATTGAGCGGCCATGTGTCGGAGCGAGTCCTTCTAATTTTGGATTTGTGGAATGCAAAATGCCAGTTTATCAGCCGCAACACTCCAATTCATGGAAGAAGCAGGCAGGGAGAGTCTTTTATCAATCCGGAAATAGCGCGTGTTCAGGCAGGCTGCGTGGGCGTCATGCGTAGAGCCGTGGCAATGAGGGCGGCCAGCAGAAAGGCCGCCGAGGTGATCGAAAGCGCGGCGCTGAGTCCGGCGGTTTCAGAAAACAGGCCGATCAGGTACGGCGCCGCGGCGCTGGTCACGCGGCCGATGTTGTAGACAAAGCCCATGGCCGTGCCACGCAGCGAGGTGGGAAACAGTTCGCTGGCGATGACGCTGAAGCCGCTGAAGTAGCCGGTGCCGAAGAAGCCGACCAGTGGACCGATGACCAGCAGCGCGCCGGGATTACGCACGGAGGCAAAGATCGGCGCCAGCGCGGCGGCCGCCAGAAGATAGCCGATGTAGGTGTATTTGCGGCTGAAGCGGTCGGCCAGGAAGCCGAAGGAGAGATAGCCGAGAAACGTGCCGCCCTGCATGACGATGGTCCACAGCGAGGTCTGCACGATGCTCAGGCCGCGTCCGCCCTGGGCCACGGGCATGGAGAGATAGCGCGGCAGCCAGGTGAACAGCCCCCACCAGGCAAAGAGCGTGGCGGCGTTCATGGTGGCGCAGATGAGCACGCTGCGGCCCAGCGAGCCGCGGAAGAGCTGGCCCAGATGAACTTTGGTCGCCCGTTCCTGTTTCCAGGCCTCGGGCTCGCGCAGGCTGCGCTGCAACCAGAGAGTGATCAACGCCGGAGCGACGCCGGCAAAGAAGACCGCGCGCCATCCGAAATGCGGCATGATGAGCGCGACCACGGCCGCGCCCAGCGCATAGCCCACCGCCCAGGAGCTTTGCACCAGGGCAAGCGCCTTGCCGCGATGGCGTGCGGGCCAGGTTTCGGCCACCAGCGCCGCGCCGGAGGCCCATTCGCCGCCCATACCCAGCCCCAGCAGCATCTGGCAGAACATGAGCTGCCATCCCGTATGGGTAAAGCCGCACAGCGCCGTCGAAACCGAATAGACGAGAATGCTCCAGGTGAGAGCGCGGACGCGGCCATAGCGATCGGCAAACCAGCCGAAGCCCAGTCCGCCCACCGCCGCCGAGACCAGAGTAGCCGACATCATGGCCCCGCTCATCGCCGCGGAGAGATGCATCTCGCGCTGCACTTGGCCGAGCACCAGCGCATACAGCATCACGTCCATGCTGTCCAGCATCCAGCCCAGCGAAGCGGCCAGCAGCGTTCGCTTCTGCTCCGCCGAGGCCTCGGTCAGCCAAGTGGTGATTCCGCTCAAAAAAAGCGCCCCCGATGCTTTAGAGTTTTAGGATACGAGAGTGGGGCGGCTTGCGCGTAGCGATCGATACCGGCGGAACCTTTACGGACTGCGTCTACCTGGCCAATGGCCAGTTGCATGTGCTGAAGTTGTTTTCCACTCCGGCCGATCCCTCGCTGGCGGTGCTCGAAGGCCTCCGCCAGATTGGCGCGGGGCAGGCGCTCGAGGTGCGCCACGGCACCACCGTGGGAACCAACACCATGCTGGAGCGGACCGGCGCGCGCGTGGCCTTCGTAACCACGGCGGGCTTTGAGGACACCATTGCCATTGGCCGCCAGACCCGCAGCCGTCTCTATGATTGGTTCGCGCCCCTGCCGATTTGCCTTGTGCCCAGGGAGCTGCGCTTCGGCGTGCCGGAACGAGTGAGCGCCGAGGGCGAGATGCTGCGCGCCCCCACCGAGGAAGAGCTGGAGGCCCTGGTTGCCGGCGTGCGGGCCAGCGGCGCGGAGGCCGTGGCCATCTCGCTTCTGTTCTCATTTGCCAACCCCGCTACGGAACGCCGCGTGGAGGCGGCGCTGCTTTCCCTGGGCGTGCCGATTTCCACCTCGCACCGCATTCTGCCCGAATTCCGCGAGTATGAGCGGGCATCGACAACCGTGGTGAATGCTTACCTGGCGCCCCGGATGCAAACCTATCTGCATCATCTGGAGGAGCGCGTGACGGTGAGGCACGCCGGTGGCCGCGTGGATGTGATGCAGTCTTTGGGCGGCATTATTCCGGCGCGGCTGGCGGTGGGAGAGCCGGTGCGCACGGTGCTCTCCGGACCGGCGGGCGGGGTGGTGGGCGCGTGCCGCATCGCGCGCTGGGCAGGCTTCCCGCGCATCATCGGTTTCGACATGGGCGGCACCTCCACAGATGTCTTTCTGGCCGACGAGGCCGCGGGCGGCGCGCCGCTGACGCGCGAATCGGTGGTGGCCGGTGTGCCCATCGGCGTGCCCATGCTCGACATTCATACGGCCGGGGCAGGCGGCGGATCGATTGCCCGCTTCGATGCCGGGGGAATGTTGCGCGTGGGGCCGGAGTCGGCGGGCGCGGAGCCGGGCCCCATCTGTTTTGGGCGCGGAACCAGGCCGACGGTGACGGATGCGAACTTTGTGCTGGGACGGCTGGACCCGGAGAGCTTTCTGGGCGGAGGAGTGCGGCTGGACCGGGAGCGGACGGAGCGGACTCTGCGCGCGGAGAAGGGTTCGCTGGAAACGGTGGAGGCGTTTGCGGCGGGGATTGTGCGCGTCGTCGAGACGGAGATGGAAAAGGCCATTCGCGTCATCTCCGTGGAGCGCGGGCACGATCCGCGCCAGTTCGCGCTGGTGGCCTTTGGCGGCGGCGGGCCGTTGCACGCCTGCTCGCTGGCGCGGGCGCTGCACATTCCCACGGTGCTGGTGCCGGCCATGCCCGGCGCGCTCTCCGCGGTGGGCATTCTGCTGGCGAATACAGTGCGCGACTATTCGCGCACGGTCATGCTGCCCGGCGATGCAATGGAAAAGCTGGGCGGCCATTTTGCGGAGTTGGAGGCGCGCGGACGGGCGGAGTTTGCCGCCGAGGGGCTTGAAGGCGCGGTCGAGCGCAGTGTGGATGTGCGCTATCGCCGCCAGGGATATGAACTGAACGTTGCATGGGACGAGCAGTTTCCCGAACGCGCGGTGGAGGCGTTTCACCAACTGCACCGGCAGCACTACGGCTTCTCCGATGCCGCGAGGCCGGTGGAGATTGTGAACCTCCGGCTGCGCATGGTGGCGGCCGGCGAACCGTATGCTCCCCCGCGCTCGGAGCCCGTGCCGGGCGACGGAGAAGCCACCTGCTACGCGGAGAGAGAGGTCTACTTCGATGGGAGTTTTATCTACTCGCGCTTCTACCGCCGCGATGGCCTGCGGCCGGGCGACGTACTCTGCGGGCCGGCGATGATTACCGAGTACACGGCGGCTACGGTGCTGCCGCCGGAATCGTCGGCGCGGGTGGATGCGTTCGGAAATCTGGTCATCACTCTGGCCGGGGAGGAGCGCGCATGATGCCGCGGGCAGCCGATCCGATCGAACTGGCGATCTTTCAAAGCGCCGTCCATTCCATCGCCGAGGAGATGGGCGCTGCCTTGCGCCGCACCGCGCTCTCGCCCAACATCAAGGAGCGCCGCGATTATTCCTGCGCCATCTTCGATGGACAGGCGCGCGTGATTGCCATGGGCGACCATATGCCCGTGCATCTGGGCTCCATGCCCATGAGCGTGCAGGCAGCGGTGGCGGCCATCGATTTCATGCCCGGCGACATCGCCATCCTCAACGACCCCTACGCGGGCGGAACCCACCTGCCCGACATCACCATGGTGCTGCCGGTGTACCTTCCCGGCGGCCAGAGGCCGGCCTTCTATGTCTCAAATCGCGCCCATCATGCCGATGTAGGCGGTAGATTCGCGGGCTCCATGGGGCCGGCGGAAGAGATCTATCAGGAAGGCATTCGCATCCCTCCGGTGCGCATCGCGCGCGGTGGAATCATCGACCGCGAGATGCTCGACCTGATTCTGCTGAACGTGCGCACGCCCAGGGAGCGCAGGGGCGACCTGGAATCGCAGATGGGGGCCTGCCGCGTAGGCGAGCGGCGGATTCTGGAAGTTGCCGGCAAGTACGGCGAGCAGAAGCTGCGCGTGCTGGTGGAGGAGTTGCTCGACTACTCCGAGCGGCTAGTGCGGGCCCAACTGCGCTCCATGCCGGGCGGCGACTTCAGCGCTGAAGACTGGCTGGACGACGATGGTGTCAACGAAACTCCGCTGAAGATCGCCGTGCGCCTGCGCCTCGACCCGGAGGCGGCGCACATCCACGTAGACTTTGCCGGCTCCTCGCCCCAGGTTGCGGGCAGCGTGAACGCGGTCCGCGCCATCACGCTTTCAGCCTGTTTTTATCTGTTGCGCTGCCTGCTCCAGGAAGATGCGCCGGCCACCGAGGGAATTCTGCGCCCGCTCACCCTGCATACTCCGGCAGGCAGCATCGTCGATGCCGTTCCACCCGCCGCGGTGGCCGGAGGCAACGTAGAGACCTCGCAGCGCATCGTGGATGTTCTGCTGCGCGCCCTGGCACAGGCAATTCCCGCTCGCGTCCCTGCCGCCAGCGCCGGCACCATGAGCAACCTGACCATTGGCGGTGTTGACCCGCGCACCGGAGAGCCCTTTGCGTATTACGAAACCATGGCGGGCGGCATGGGCGCGCGCCCTGGGATGGACGGCATCTCGGGAGTGCATACCCACATGACGAATTCGCTCAACACGCCCATCGAGGCGCTGGAATATTCCTACCCCTTCCGCGTGCGGCGCTATGCCTACCGCGATGGCTCGGGCGGAGCCGGCAAGTTTCGCGGGGGCGATGGGCTGATCCGCGAGGTGGAGATGCTCACCCCCGCGCAACTCACGCTGCTGGCCGACCGCCGGCGATTCAGGCCCTACGGGCTGGAGGGTGGCGGACAAGGCGCGGCTGGAGCCGCATGGATCGTGAAGGCCGGCAGCGCCGGTGAGCTTCGGTTGCCCGGAAAATGCAGCCGGCAGTTAGCCCAGGGCGACGCCGTGCGCATTGAAACTCCCGGTGGCGGCGGTTGGGGCAAAGCGTGAGGACGTAAACTGACCGCCAGGACCAAAGATTCGTACCGGCAATCGCCCCTGCGTTCACCGTTTCTTCGCTGACCCCGCCTTAGCGGCCAAGGGACAGCCCAGCCGCCGGCCGGGTATTTTTCTGTTCCTTGATCCCTAATTCCTTTTCCTTACAAGAATCCCCTTCCCACAATGCGGTCCGGATGGCACAATGGATTATCGATCATTTTTCAGCTTTTTTTGTGCGGAGGGAGTTCTGCAATGGCAAGTCTTTCTGTAATGGAGTCGGTAAAAGCGCTGGCAGCGGGCCCGCGAGTTCATGCCAACCTGTGTGCAGCCGAACTGGTGGAGACCTCGCTCAAACGCGGCGAGGGTAAGCTGGCGGCCAACGGGGCGCTGGTCTCAGAGACCGGGGCGCGGACAGGGCGCAGTCCCAAGGACAAGTTCACCGTGGACGACGCGGTGACGCACGGCGTAGTTGACTGGGGCAAGGTGAACAAGCCATTTGCGCCGGAGAAGTTTGGGTCGCTGCTGGAGCGCGTGGTGGAGCACCTCAAGGGGCGCGAACTGTTTGTGCAGGATATGTACTGTGGCGCGGATGCGGCTTATCGGCTGCCCATTCGGATCATCAGCGAGTACGCCTGGCACGCGCTGTTTGTGCGGGATCTGTTTGTGCGGCCGGAGGCGGCAGCGCTGGCCGGCCACGTGCCGGAGTTTACGGTGGTGGCCGCGCCGACCTTCGAGGCCGCGCCGGAGCGGGACGGAACGAATACTGGCGCATTCATTCTGGCGGATTTTACGCGCAAGATTATTTTGATTGGCGGAACAAAGTACGCCGGGGAGATCAAGAAATCGATCTTCGGCGTGATGAACTTCATTGTGCCCAACAAGGACGTGCTGCCCATGCACTGCTCGGCGAATGTGGGCACGGACGGGGTGACGGCGCTGTTTTTCGGGTTGAGCGGCACAGGCAAGACGACGCTATCGGCGGACCCGGCGCGGCGTCTGATCGGCGACGACGAGCACGGCTGGGGACCGACCGGGATTTTCAACTTTGAAGGCGGCTGCTACGCGAAATGCGTGAACCTGACCGAGGAGTTCGAGCCGCAGATTTTTCGTGCGATCCGCTTTGGTTCGGTGCTGGAGAACGTGATTTTGGACGCGGAGCGCAAGCCGGATTTCTTCGACATTCATCTGACGGAGAATACGCGCGCGGCATACCCGGTGGATTTCATCGAGAACGCGGTAATTCCGGGAGTGGGCGGACATCCGCGCAACGTGATGTTCCTGGCCGCCGATGCCTTTGGCGTACTGCCGCCGATCTCGCGGCTGACGCCGGAGCAGGCGATGTACCACTTCCTCTCGGGCTACACGGCCAAGCTGGCCGGGACCGAAACGGGCGTCAAGGACCCGGCGCCGGAGTTTTCGGCCTGCTTTGGCGCGCCCTTCCTCCCTCTCGCCCCGCGGGTTTATGCGGAGATGCTGGGCAAGCGGCTCACGCAGCATAAGGCCTCGTGCTGGCTGGTCAACACCGGCTGGTCCGGCGGCAAGTTCGGCGTCGGCAAGCGCATGAGTTTGAAGATCACGCGCGCGCTGGTGAATGCTGCGCTCGACGGGCGGCTGAGCAAGGTGGAGTTTCAAACCGAGGCGGCCTTCGGGCTGAGCATTCCGGTAAGCTGCCCCGATGTTCCCGCGGAGATTCTGAACCCGCGCAACTCGTGGGCCGACAAAGCGGCTTACGACAAGACGGCTGTCGAGTTGTCAGCGCGCTTCGAGGCGAACTTCAAGCAATTCGATGCTTCGGAGGCAATCAAAGCGGCTGGACCGAAAGCTAAGTAAGAATAGGTAAGTCGAGAGGTGCTTCGATCAGGCGGTTGTCCTGGTCGAAGCCCCTTTTGCGTGAGCAGGATTGATAATAACGGACTCCCCTGGTGGCATTTCCAGCCGGCACCCGGCAGACGTATACTGGATTAGTACGAATCAGGTAGCATCCGCGCTGCTTGCGGAGCTGCACTGGAGAATCGTCATGAGTCTTATCCAGCTTCCCGCCCGGGAAGAATCTACCCCTGCGGAGAAAGTCACCGCGCAAACCCTTCTCGATAGAAAACAAGCTCGCCAGCCCATCACGGCGCTCACCGCCTACGACTATTCCACCGCGCGGCTCGTCGACCAGGCCGGCATTGACGTAATTCTTGTCGGCGACTCGCTGGGCATGGCCGTGCTCGGCTATGACAGCACACTGCCCGTCACCATGGAGGAGATGCTGCACCACACGCGCGCCGTCCACCGCGCTGTCCGCCGCGCCCTGCTGGTGGCCGACATGCCCTTCGGCTCCTACCACGCCTCCACCGGGGAGGCCATCGGCAACGCGACCCGCTTCATCAAGGATGCCGGCGCGGAAGCAGTGAAAATTGAAGGTGGCCGCAACCGCGCTGCCCTCGTCGCCGCGCTCAGCCAGGCGGAGATTGCCGTCGTCGGCCACATCGGCCTCACGCCGCAGTCGGTCCATCGCCTTGGCTACCGTGTGCAGGGTAAATCCACCGCCGCCATCGACGATCTTATCGCCGACGCGCAGGCTCTCGAAGCCGCCGGAGCCATCGCCATTGTGCTGGAGTGCGTTCCCCGTGAAGCCGGCGGCCTCATCACCGCCGCGCTCGCCATTCCCACCATCGGCATCGGCGCCGGCCCGGAGTGCGACGGCCAGATTCTAGTTTTTCACGATCTCGTCAATCTCACCGGCGCAACCCCCGCCAAATTTGTCCGCCGCTATGCCGACGCGTCCGCGCTCTTCAGCGAAGCCATCCGGCATTATGCGAGCGACGTCCGCGCGGGCGCTTTCCCCGCCGATGCCGAGAGCTACCACCTTCCCCGCGAAGCCAGCGAGGAGCCGCTCTCGCGCGAGCCGCAACAACGCAGCCGGTGATGAACTCCAATCGAAGGAAGCTTACTGATTAGCCGATGCGCATCATTACTGCCATTGCCGAGATGCAAGCCGCCGCCCGCGAACTCCGCCGCGGCGGCACACTCGCCCTGGTGCCCACCATGGGCGCGTTGCACGCCGGCCATCTCTCGCTCATCGACGCGGCGAAGCGCGATTGCGCCCACGTGGCCGCCACCATCTTCGTCAATCCTCTTCAGTTCGGTCCCAACGAAGACTTCAACCGCTACCCTCGCACCTTTGAGGCCGATTGCGCCGCGCTCACCGCCGCCGGCGTGGACATTCTCTTCGCACCCTCCGCCGAAACGCTGACGCCCGCCGGCGCAACCACCTTCATTGAAGTCGGCGGCATCAGCGACCGCCTCGACGGCGCACACCGCCCCGGCCACTTTCGCGGAGTGGCGACCGTCGTCGCTAAGCTATTCCACATCGTTGAGCCCCACCGCGCCTACTTCGGCCAGAAGGATGCCGCGCAGTTGGCCATCCTGCGTGCCATGGTGCGCGACCTCAATTTTTCCGTGGAAATTGTCGCCTGTCCCATCGTGCGCGAGCCCGACGGCCTCGCCCTCAGCTCACGCAACCGCTACCTGACGGCGGAGCAGCGCAGACGCGCCACCATTCTGCACCGCTCTCTGGCCGCAGCCGCCGATCTCCACACGCAAGGCGAGCGCAACTCTCAGGCGCTGATCGCAACCATGCTGCAGATGCTTGCATCCGAACCCACGGTCATCGTGGAATACGCCGCCGTGGTTGACCCCGGCACTCTGCTGCCGCTCGCGGACACCACCAACGGCGCGCTCATCGCTGTAGCCGCCCGTCTGGGCGAAACGCGTCTGATTGACAACCAACTCATAGGAGCAGACCATGCCTAGCCCGCTTCCCTTCAAAGTCACGCTCGGCGTCACCGGCGGCATCGCCGCATACAAAGCCGCCGAACTGGTTCGCGCTCTGCAGCAGCACTCGCTCGACGTCCATGTGGTGATGACCCGCGCCGCAGAGGAGTTTGTCCGCCCGCTCACCTTCGCCGCGCTCACCGGCCACAAGGTCATCACTTCGATGTGGCAGGCGGATGCGTACGAAGGCGGCTCCATTGAGCACATCTCCGCAGCCGAATCCACCAACCTGCTCCTGGTGGCGCCGGCCACCGCGCACACGCTGGCCAAATTCGCGCACGGCCTGGCCGACGATTTCCTCTCGACTCTGTATCTGGCCACCACCGCGCCCGTCATGGTTGCCCCGGCGATGAACGTGAACATGTGGAACCACGCCGCCACGCAAGCCAATCTCGCCACGCTCCGCCAGCGCGGCGTAGAAATCATTGCGCCCGGCAGCGGCTACCTGGCCTGCGGCATGACCGGAAGCGGCCGCCTCGCCGAGATCGACGAGATCGTCAGTGCCGTCCTCGCCCACATTCTGCGCGTCGATGAGAACGATCTCGCCGGCGAAACGGTGTTGATCACCGCCGGCGGCACGCGCGAGCCCATCGATCCCGTGCGCTTTATCGGCAACCGCTCCAGCGGCCGCATGGGCTACGCACTGGCCGCAGCCGCCAGGTCGCGCGGCGCAAAGGTCATCCTCATCACCGCGCCCACCGCGCTCGCCGCTCCCTCCGGCTGCGAACGCATTGACGTCACCACCGCCAGCCAGATGCACGCCGCCGTCCTTGCCCATCTGCCGCAAGCCACCATGGTCATCAAAGCCGCTGCCGTCTCCGACTTCCGCCCCGCTGCCGCCGCCACGCAGAAGTTGAAGCGCGCCGGCCCGCTCACGCTCTCGCTTGAGCCCACGGAAGACATTGCGCAGAGCGTCGCGGCCCACCGCAACCCCGGCACATTGCTCATCGTCTTTGCCGCCGAGACCGCCAGCGACACGCAAGAGATGATCCGCAACGCTCGCGAAAAGCTGGAACGCAAAGGCGCGGACGCGATCGTCGCCAACGATGTCTCCCAACCCGGCCTGGGCTTCGACTCGGAACAGAACGCCGCCACCTTCATCACCGCAGCCCGCGAAGTTGCCTTCCCCGCGCAATCAAAGTCCAGCCTCGCGCATCGCATCCTGGATGAGGTCACGCAGCTACGCGCAGCCACCGCTCTCCGCTCTACCTGAACTTTCTGGACTTATTGAACAAGGCAGGCTGAGTGTCGAGGTTCCTCGCCTGTTTTGGTTCTTTGTGGAAGACCGGAGGCGGTCAAGCCAGCGGGAAGTGGTCGCGGAGGAGGGCCAGCGCCTCGGCGGGTGTCGCGATAGCGCCTTCTAACTGCGCGTCCTCGACGGCGCGGAGCATCTCCTTGAAAGCGGCGCCGGGTTGGTAGCCGGCGGCAATCAGTTCGCGGCCGGTGAGGAGCGGCTGCGGGCGCACGGCTTCCTCGGGCATCGATGCATAACGCTCGCGGACATAGTTCCAGTGGTCGAGGTTGCCGCTGCCGGCCAGGCAATCCATGCGGTGCAATTCCAGGTGCTGGGGAAAGTGTTCCAGGCGGAAGAAGCGCTTGAGGGTGGAAGCCTTCATGTGCTGGGCGTCGGCAAAGCGCATGTGGTTCTCAACGAGCGAGAGTACTTGATGGGTTTCGTCGTTGGAGAAACGGAAGCGGCGGCAGACGTCCGCGGCGATGGCGACGCCGACCTCCACATGGCCGTTGAAGCGGATGCGGTCGGCGCGCATGAAGGTGGGCGGCTTGCCCACATCGTGCAGCAACGCGCCCCAGGCGAGGGTGAGCGGGCAGCCTGCGTCGAGTTGCGCGAGCAGCAGCAGCGTGTGCGTCCAAACTTCGCCCTCGGGATGAAACTGCGGGGGCTGCTCGACGCCCTTCATGCGGGCGATTTCCGGAAGGACTTCGGCGAGAAGGCCGGTTTCATCCAAAAGCTCAAAAGCCCGGCGGGCTCGTCCCTCGGTGAGCATTTTCGTCAACTCGTCGCGGACGCGCTCGCGGCTGACGGCATGAATTTTGGGGGCCAGGCGGCGCATGGCGGCAGCCGTGGCGGGATCGATCTCGAAGCCGAAGCGCGCGGCGAAGCGCACGGCGCGCAACATGCGCAGGTGGTCTTCTTCAAAGCGCTCGACGGGCTGGCCGATGGCGCGCACCACGCCGGCTTCCAGGTCCGCAACACCGCCAACATAGTCGATGACAGCCATGAGGAGATTCTTTTGAAACTGAACCGCATCAGGAATATGTTCCTCGCAATAGATTTGTTCCATGCTATGGATTTGCTCCACGCTAGGAATTTGTTTCGCGCTAGGAATCTGTTCCGCGCTAGCGATTTGCCTTGTATCAGGGCACGACTTCAGTCGTGCCGATAATGCGGCAATAGAACTGGGCTTTAGCCCCTGGGGAAACAATCTCTCCGGATCGAGCAGCAGGCCGTTGATGGTGAAATCGCGGCGGCGAACATCCTCTTCGGCGCTGGTGGTGTAGCGCACCTCATCGGGATGGCGGCCATCGGAGTAGGCGCCATCGGAGCGGAAGGTGGCGATCTCCGTGACCACCTGCGGTGGGGCCAACTGCTCTCCAGCCGCGCAAGCGGCGTCTGCCGCACCGCAGGTGCTGCCGACCAGCACCACGCCAAAGTGCGCGCCAACGGCAAAGGTGCGCGGGAAGAGGTTGAGGACGATGTCGGGCGTGGCGCTGGTGGCGACGTCGTAATCCGTGGGCTTGCGGCCGAGGAGCAAGTCGCGGACGCAGCCGCCGGCGAGATAGCTCTCATGGCCGGCGGCGCGCAGGGCTGCAATGATCCGCAGAGCCGCATCGAATTGGGGCGTGGAGGCGAGCATGGCTCCTGCATCCATTGTCGCCCGCGCTGCCACCCGGTGGGAACCACAGCAGTCTACACACTCCTGTTCCAGCTAATTTTTCCTTCGTTATTTACTCTTTTGCCGCGCAAGCGGCGTCTGCCGCACCGCAGGTGCCCGATAGACTAAAGAGATGAGCGGACGCGGCCTCATCCTGGGCATTGAAACCTCGTGCGACGAGACGGCTGCGGCTGTCGTGGAGCGGGGGGAGCGGACGCTTTCGTCGGTAGTGGCGTCGCAGATCAAGACGCACGCGCGCTACGGCGGGGTGGTGCCGGAGCTGGCCAGCCGGGAGCATTTGCGGGCCATTGTGCCCGTGGTGCGCGCGGCGCTGGCGGAGGCGGGGATTGCTCTGGCCAATCTGGACGCCATCGCCGTGACCGCCGGGCCGGGATTGGCCGGGGCGCTGCTGGTGGGGATTACCTACGCCAAGGCGTTGGCCTTCGCACTGGATCTGCCGTTGATTGCCGTCAACCACCTCGAAGGACACATCCACGCCGTGCTGTTGCACGAACGCGAGTCCTTGCCAGAAGGGCAGAGCTTTCTAGATGGAGAGGCAGCGCTGGCTTTAGTTGTCTCCGGCGGCCACACGCACCTTTATCTGGCGCGGCCGGCGCAGGGCGCGTGGAGTTACCGGCTCCTCGGGCGGACGCTGGACGATGCGGCCGGCGAGGCCTTCGACAAGGTGGCCAAGCTGCTCGGCTTTGGCTACCCCGGAGGGCCGTGGATCGATGCGCTGGCTCGCTTCGGCAACCAGCGCGCCGTGCCGTTCGCATTCGCGCAGATCAAGACGAAGGCGCATTTGGCGGGGAAACCCCCGCGCACCAAGGCTGCCAAGACCGCGCCCATCGCCGATCTCAACCCGCGATTTCTGTTTTCGTTTTCTGGGATCAAGACAGCGGTGCTGCGCTACGTGGAGCTGCACGGACTGCGCGAAGAGGCTCAGGCCCGCGCCAAACGGCTCTTTGCGCCGGGAGTAGAGGCGGTGAAGCCACCGCAAACCAAAGAAGAAGCGCTCTTGCTCTGCCCGCAGCAGGTGCTGGACCTGGTCGCCAGCTTCCAGTGCGCGGTGGTGGGCGACCTGATGAAGAAAACTTTCGCGGCGGCCGAATCGCTGGGAGCGCGGCGGATTCTGGTCACCGGCGGAGTGGCGGCCAACCGCGAACTGCGCGCGCGTTTCAGCGCCGAAGCCGCGCGGCGCGGGCTGCGCGTGGCCTTTCCCACCCTAGCTCTCTCGACGGACAACGCCGCGATGATCGCCGCCGCTGCCTGGCCGCGGTTTCTGGCTAGGGAGTTTGCTGAAGACTCGCTCTCTGCCGATCCGTCGCTGGCGCTGGGGCGGTGAAAGGCCCTGCCTTTACCGTCCAACTCCACACGCCCCATCGCTTTTCCGTTTCCGAATCGCGCGCTGGTACAATCAAAAAGACCGAAAACGGCCAATTCCAATTGATTTTTATGTGCGAATGAGTAAGAAGTTCGAGCGATGACTCTGCGTCTTTTCAATACGCTTACGGGACAAATCGATCTGGTCACGCCCGCCGACGGCGAGGCGCTGCGGATGTATGAGTGCGGGCCTACGGTCTACGACTACGGGCACATCGGCAACTTCCGCACCTTTTTGCAGGTGGACGTGCTGCGGCGGTTTCTGAAACTGACGGGCAGCAGGGTTCGCCACGTGATGAACATTACCGACGTGGACGACCGGATTCTGAACAACGCGGCGTCTGCTGGCATCTCCATCGGCGAGTATTCGGGGCGGTTTGAGAAGGCGTTTTTTGAGGATATGGACGCGCTCAGGGTGGAGCGGCCGGAGGTGATTGCGCGGGCAACCGAACATATTCCGAAGATGGTGGAGCTGGTGCAAAAGCTGGCGGCGGCGGGCGCGGCTTATCAGGCCGAGGATGGGAGCTGGTACTTTCGCCTCGCGGCTTTTCCGGAGTACGGCAAGCTCAGTAAAAAGGACCTGTCAGGGATGGAAGACGGCGCGCGCGTGGATGTGGACGAGTACGAGAAGGACTCGGCGCGGGACTTTGCGTTGTGGAAGGCGGCCAAACCCGGTGAAACCTCGTGGGACACGGCGATTGGGCGGGGCCGTCCGGGTTGGCACATCGAGTGCTCGGCGATGGCCATGGAGTACCTGGGCGAGAGCTTCGACCTGCACACCGGCGGCGAGGATTTGATCTTTCCGCACCACGAGAACGAGATTGCGCAGAGCGAGAGCGTGACCCACAAGATCTTCGCGCGGCACTGGATGCACGTGCGGTTCCTGCTGGTGGATGGCCGCAAGATGTCCAAGAGCGAGGGCAACTTTTTTACGCTGCGCGATCTGCTTCTGAAAGGGTACAAGGCGTCGGCGATCCGGCTGGCGCTGATCTCGGTGCCTTACCGGCACCAGTACAACTTCACCTTCGAGGGGCTGGCGGAGGCGACCAGCGCGGTGGAGCGGCTGCGGACCTTTCGGCAGCGGCTGACGGCGGGGTCCTTCGCGGACGGCGAAAGTTCTTTATTGCAAACGGCCGCCAAGAATGCGCAAGCGGAGTATTTGGCCGCGCTGGCCAACGATCTGAATACCGCCGAGGCGCGCGCGCCGATCTTCGAGCTGCTGCGCGCGGCGAATACAGCGATGGATCAGGGAGAGCTGAAGGCCGGAGACCGGGATGCGATTCTGGCGGTGCTCAAGGATTTTGACGCGGTCTTCGACGTGATGGAGGACGGCGATGCCGAGGCTACGCGGCGGGCGCTGGAGTGGGCGGAGCAGGAAGGCCGGATGAGTGAGGTTGCTCCCGAGCTGCTGGCGCGCCAAGGGCTGACGGATGCGGCGATTGATGCTTTGGTGGAAGAGCGGAGTTTGGCCAAAAAGCAGCGCAACTTTGCCCGCGCCGACGCGATTCGCAAGGAGCTTGCGGAAAAGGGCGTGGTGCTGGAAGACTCCAAAGACGGCGTAAGGTGGAAGCGGAAGTAAGTTTCTAAGAACATTCAGATTGAGGAGGAACACCCATGGAAGCAAATGAAGCGCAGGAGTTGCAGGAACACGCGGAGCACGCGGCGCACGAGCGGATGCTGCGGCCGGTGGCGTTTACGATGAGCGTGGTGGCGGTGCTGGTGGCCGTGGTCACGGTGCTGGGCCATCGCACGCACACGGAGGCGATCCTCACCCAGAACAAGGCCACCGACCAGTGGAATTACTACCAGGCGCACAAGATCCGTTCGAACGACACGCTATTGACTCAGGACCTGCTGAGCGTGCTGACCATTGCCGACAAGGACGCCGCGAAAAAGATTGCCAAAGGCTATGCCGATCACCAGGCCAAGTGGGCCGACAACCTGAAAGAAGAGCAGGAGCAGGCCGAGGCGCTGGAGGCCAAGGTGGAGAAGGCCGAGGCTCGCGCCGACCGCTTCGACCTGGGCGAGGCGCTGCTGGAAATTGGGCTGGTGATTACCTCCATCACGCTGCTCACCCACAAACGCGCCTACTGGTTCGTTGGGTTGGGTTTTTCGGTGATCGGGATTGTGGCGGCGGCGTTGGGGCTGCTGCTCAAATAAGGGATGGGGCATTGGGAAGGGAGCTAGGAATCAGGAATTCGCTGAGCCCCTGTTGCCTGACCTCCAGGAAACCACCGCGCAGAGCGTCAGGATCGCTCCCATCACCGCCAGAGAAGGGATGATCGGCACATCGATCCAGCGCGCGGCGAGCATCTTGAGAGCCACAAAAGCCAGCAGTGCGGCCAGGCCGTAATGGATAGAGCTGACGCGGTCCAGCAGCGCGGCCAGGGCAAAGTAAAGCGAGCGCAGGCCGAGGATGGCGGCGATGTTCGAGGTGTAGACCACGAAGAAATTGTGGCTGACGGCCAGCACGGCGGGTATGGAATCGACGGCAAAGAGCAGGTCGGTGAATTCGACGGCCAGAATCACCGGCAGCAGCGAACCTTTGGCCGGTTGCAACCGCCGAATCCACGCCGGAATCGCCGCGTTGGCCGCGCCGCCTCGCACCAGCCGCCAGGCCGCATAGAGCAGAATCAAGCCGAAGATCCAGGTGATCCATTCGAAGCGGCGCATCAGCGTGATGCCCGCGGCGATAAACAGTGCGCGCAGAACCACCGCTCCAGCCACGCCCCACAGCAGGGCCGTGTGCTGGCGGCGCGGCGAGATGTGGAAGCCGTGGAAGAGAACCAGGAAGACAAATAGATTGTCCACGCTGAGCGAGGCTTCAATGGCGTAGCCGGCCACGAATTCGAGCGCCGTCTGGCGGCCTTGGACGATGGCAATCCAGGCGGCGAAGCCGGTTGCGGCCGCTACCAGCAGCGCCGTC
>Ga0371490_1000457_pt1 | contig 28062 bp, 20 predicted proteins | sample MB2SIPfraction_FD_207959 | JGI IMG/M metagenome (GOLD analysis project Ga0371490, IMG submission 207959) | Lab enriched peat soil microbial communities from McLean, Ithaca, NY, United States - MB28FN SIP fraction | ecosystem: Environmental > Terrestrial > Soil > Wetlands > Peat | place: USA... | reverse complement strand
TCGACCACCGAGATCTGGCAGTTGTAGCGGCCGGGCGGCAGCTTGGCCAGCGACAGGCTGAACTTCAGCGGCAAGGTCTTGATGTGGCTTTGCAGCAGCTCCGACACCTGCAACGGCGGCGTTTCGAACACCTTCGCCCGGCCGCGGTAAAAGGTCACGAAGGCGACCACCGGCTCGGCCGTCGCGGCGGATTCGTAGGCTTGCAGGTACACGTACATTTCCCGGGCTGAGCTGAATACTCTGGTCACGCTGGGAATCAGCTTCTGGCCGTCGAGCACTAACGGATTCATCACCTGCAACTTGTCTTTGCCGGCGGTGAAGAGAGCGTCTTTCAAATCCACCCGCTGGCTGCTCAAGACCACCGAGCTGATAGGAATCCGCTTGTCTTCCTTGTTCAGATTGGGAATCACGAACTTACTCATGTAAGTGCCTATGCGGCCGGTTTCGTCATCTCTGGCCAGCACTTTGATGTTGTAAGTTCCCGGCAGCAGTGTGTAGCCGGTATCGTACTCGATGGGACGCTTGACCAGCTCGGCGGCGGTTTCGCCGCTCAGCTTGATATCCACTTTATCGCGAATGTTCTGGATGGTGGTTCCGTATTCGTCCTTGATTTCGCCGATAAAATCGATCACCGTGCGTTCGGCGCCGCCGCGCCGCGCCAGTGCCAGCTCGCTGCCGGGAATCTTCATCACCACCGGCACGTAGTATTCGGCGTGGTTGAGCTGAAAGTAATTGACCTCCATGGCGATGGTCAGGTCGGTGATGGGGTCCCCGAGCATCAGCGCCTCTTCGAGCTGCCGTTCTTTATCGGCCAGCGTGAACTTACCGAATTCCTTGCCGCCGAAGTAACCTTGCCGATAGTCGAGCTTGGCGGAAGTGATTTCCTTGAGCGCGATCTTCACCCGGCGGAACTTACCATCGAGCGCCGAATTGGTGGTGTAGTAACCAATGATGTAGTAACTGGAAAGAGCTTCCTGCGCATTGAGGATGCCGCGGCCGAGGTCATTGACATCGAGCAGCGCTTTGCCGCCCGTGTCGGAGGCCAGCGTGTACATCGTATCCTGCGAGCTTTGCAAACTCTGCATGTTGGCCAGGGCGCCCGCGCCGGAATACATGGCCATGCCGCCTTGCGATCCGTGGGTGGCGTCGCCCATTGGCGGCAGCGCCACCAGGCCCCGCGCGTCGATGGTGAACAGCGCCACGTTGGCGCGAATGGCGGCGTTGGTGGTGGCGCGCAATTGGGCCTGGTTATCCACGCCATTGAGGCGCATGCCGCTGGCAAAGTAGATCAGCGCCTTCTTCTCATTCAGGTTGCCGAGCATCTTCGCCGCGGTCTGAATGGCGGAAAGCTGGCGGTCGGTGTTGAAGACGTTGAATTCGCTATCGTCCTGGCCGAAGGCGGAGAAAGTGTCCGAGGCCATGTCGTCCTCGTCGGATTCCTGGAATCCCTCGCCTTCGCCGACGATCAGCTTCTGGATGATCTGCTGCAGCAGGTCGCGGTCGCCCGTGAAATCCTGCAGCACTTTCACCGCGCCGCCATCGTATTTCATCAGGGCTACCAGGTCGGCCGTGGTGACCCCCGTTCGCAGAAATTTTTGCGCCGCCTGCAGCGCGCGCAACTGGTCCGGCACCGGCATGGCGGACATGTCGAAATAGAGCGCCAGCAGCCGGCGGTCGCGGTAGCGTATGTCGCCCGGAGCTTCCGGCGCAATCGGCGTGCTGGTGACGGGCGGCGCGGCTTTCGGCTGGTTCAGCAGCAAGGCCGCTGCGGGCGCCGCCGGCGGCGCGGGCGTGTTATCGAGCTGCTGGAACTCGCAGAAGCTGATGGTCTGCGGCTGGCCGTTTTCGGTGACCACGAAATCCTTCGCCGTCAAGCCTTCGATCGCCTTGCCGTTCTTGTCTTTCACCGAAACGGTTTCCACCACGAGCTGGGTGGTGGATTGAAACTTCACCGCCGGTTCGGGCGGCTGCTGGGCGCAGAAACCGATGGCGGACACAATGGCAAGCAAGGTAGGACAGGCCATCGCCATTCGTGGCCTGTCGCTGCCCGGCAAATCACCGGCGGCAAGACCGCCGGCGCTACCGGGGCTTTTCATGGAATTTCGCGGGCTGGCGGACCATCCCAACAGGCGACGAAGACCGATCGCCTGTCCTACCGCCGATTTCCGGTTCCTCGTCATCTTAAAACCTCATCCGCAGCGTGACCTGCATAGCTCGCATCTGGTTGGCCGATGTGGGCAATCCAAACAGGGCGCTGTCGGTCACCGTGGTAACCCAACTTGAATACGTCACATGGTTGAGCACGTTGGTGGCGTCGAAGCGCAGGTCCGCATTCCAGCGGTCCGTGACACGGAAGGTTCGCGCCATGGAAGCGTTCAGGCTAAATTGCGCCGGCCCGGTGATGGAATTCCGCCCGGCGTTGCCCCACTCTCCCGCCGGCGGTGCGCTGTAAGCCGCGAGATTGAGGTTGCGGCCATCGGTATCGCTATAGAGCGGCGCGCCCGTATACTCGGGCCGGATGCTTCCAGCCACGCCGGTGCCGCTAACGATGGCCGAATAAATCGGCGTCAGCGGCATCCCCGTTCCGGCGGTGGGTGTCACCACGAACGTCCAGTCCTTCAACGCCGCGCCGCGCCAACCGCCCACCAGCGTTCCGCCGGCCACGCCCATCCCGGTGGTGTATTGCAAGGTTGCGTTCACCGTTTGGCGCTGGTCGAAATTAGACAGGCCGCGCTCGCCGTCGAGGTCGAGCCAGTTCTGCGCTATCAGCGTGCCGCCCTGCCCACGGCCGCCCAAGGTGGAATCGTCGATGGCCTTGGCAAAGGTGTATTGAACGCTCGCCATCAGTCCATTGTGCAAACGGCGCCGCAACTGCGCCTGCCCGCTCTCTCGGGTGGAGTTGCCATTCGAGGTCACGTAAAGAAACCCGGCCGGGCACGCCGGGCAGGGATTCGCCGCGCCCAGCGGATAGGTGTTGGGCAGGAACATCTGCATCCCGCGCGTGCCTTTGATTCCCAGATAGGTGAGCGTGGCCACCAGCGATCCCGGCAAGTCGCGCTGCACCGAGAGATTCCAGTTGTGCGAATAGCCGGCGCGCAGGTTGGGATCGATGGCGAAGGTGTTCTGGGTTGTCGTGGAAGACGGAACGAACCCGTTGGCCAGCGTCAGCGGATTGGCCGCGGTGTTGGCGACAGTGAGGCTTTTCGAGAGCGGCGCCTGCTGCGCCATCTGCAAGGCCAGCGGCTGATAGAACGAAGTGTTGTAATAAATTCCGTAGCCCGCCCGCACCACCATCGAGGAGCCGAGCAGCGGATGCCACGCCACGGCCACGCGCGGCTGGAATGCGTGCCGGTCGGGGCGCAGCAACGAATCGGGCAGCCCCACCTGGCTGGCGGGAGTACACTCGATTCCGCTCGCCGCCGGCGGCGCCGCAGCGCACACCGGAGGAGCGGTGGCCCAGTTCTCGCCGACGTTCAGGTCCACCATGCGGCCGTACTCTTCCGTGACCGGCGCGCCGTACTCCCAGCGCAGGCCCAGGTTGAGGCTGAGTCCCGGGCTGACGCGCCAGTCGTCGGATACAAAGGCGTCGGAGACGGAATCCCGAAAATACTTGTCGGCATTGCCGAACGCGATCGAACTGGCGTCGGGCACGCCGAGCAGGAAGTCCGCGAAATCGCTGCCGGTGCCGGGAACCGGCGCGCCGTTGGCGGAGATCGCGGTCGCCGCACCGGTGAAAGTGAAGCTGCCACGCGCGTTCTGCTGCGTCAGATAGTTGAACTGCTGCCGGCGGAAATCGCCGCCGAAGCTGATATTGTGCGCGCCATGCAGCCAGAACAAGCTGGCCGAAAGGGAGCTGGTCTGGAAGCGATTTCGGGCGGCCTGGGCATCGGAAATCCCAGCGAAGCCGGAGGAGAACCCCAGGTTGGGAGGTCCCCAATCCACCGGGCTCTGGTCGTTGCCGGCGATGCCGAAATCGCCGGAAACGTTCACGCGGTTGGCGAAATACGGCGTGAGGTGGGACGAGTAGTGGCTATACGAGTAACTGAAGCTCGAGGTGAACCGTTGCGAGAAAAAGTGGCGCCAGTTCACGTAGCCATTCAAACCCAGCGTATCGGTGACATCCACCAGGTCGAACAGGTTGGGCGCATCCGAGCGCGAGTCCTGCATGTTGAAACCGCCGTTGACCATGTTCTTGCGATTGAGCATCTTGTTGAAGCGCGATTGCAGGCTGTCCGAGTGGGTCGTGCTCTGCGTCGGAACCTGGTAATTGTAGCCGGCCGATCCGGTGAAATTGGGCCGCGGATAGAGGCTCAGCAGCGCGGCCGCTTGCGGACTGATGAGCGGCTGCGGGATTTGGTTTCCCGGAAAACCGGCGATCTGAACTGGCTGGCCCAGCACGCTCATCACCTGCGACAAATCGCCGGAGCGTTCGGCCTCGGTGGGCATCAAACCGGTTTGCACGCTGTCATTGCGATTCCGCGTCCATTGATAGGCGACAAAGATAGTGGGCCAATTGCTATGCATGCCGGGAATCTTGAGCGGACCGCCGAAAGTGCCCAGGCCGGTGAACTTGTTGTAGGAAAGCCTGGGGCTGTTCTGGCCGGTGATGGAAAACGGGCTGGCATCCAAGTTCGAATTGTCCATCGTGAAGCCTACGCTGCCGTTGTAGAGCCCGCGGCCGCCGGGGCGGAAATTGCCGAACGCGGCCGACTGGCTGAAGGCCGAATTGGCGCCGTTGTTCACGCTGCCATTGATCAGGAAGCCGTCGTTCGACTCCTTGCCGGCCTCGGCCACGGCTTGGCTGTCGGAGTCCTTGTCCACCTTGGCGGCGTCTTCGGATGCCTTCACGTCCGTCTTCTGAAAGCCATTCTGCGGCGGAGCCACGGTGGGAATCGCGTTCTTCTTGCCGCGAGCGGATGGCGCCGGCGCGGTTGTGGGCGCTGCGGCTGCCTCCGGCTGGCTGGCCGCCGCACTGGCCGTGGTCGCCGGCGCGGGCGGCGCAGCGGCGCTGTGCATCTCCGCCAGCGGCAGCATCTTCAACTGCCATTCCGGGCTGGGCGCGGCCGGCGCCACCGCGACTTCGCGCTCAATCGGCGCAAAGCACAGCATCTCGACGCGAATCGTCCAGATCCCTTCGGCGAGATCCGGGAACGCGTAGGCGCCCTGCTGGTCCGTCACCGCGGTCAGGCGTTTGCCGGCCTCGGTCGCGGTCACCGTGACGCCGGGCACCGGCAAGCCGTTGAACGTCACCCGCCCGTGGTGCTCCGCGGCGGCCAGATTGAACAGCGCCACCAACAAAAGAAGGCAGATTTTAGCGGGCCGGGCAAGCACGGCCTCGAATATGGTTCGCAATTCGCGAGTTCTCCCTCGCCGTCAAGAACCGGCGCAATCCGACAATCGTCTCAGTTTCGGGCACCCTCTGGCCAGGGCAATTGACCTGCCATGAGGTAAGGACGATGCAGTCTTATGGATATGACGATGGTTGGCAAAAAAGGTTCAGTCATTCCCGGTGTTTTCGGCAAAACCAGCTCCAAAACCATGATCGCCTGCGACTTCGGCCCGGAAGTGAGGCAGGTCCCCAACCACTGCTGTCCCAAATCAGACAGCGGCGGGTTGCCCGCTTGCGGCAAACATTAAGCATACCGCCCTCGTTCCCGCTGATTGGAAAGGCAGGTTGGCGGCGATCTTCGTCCTGTAAAATGGCACGTGCTGTCCGAATGGCTGCTAGAATCCCCCTGTCCCTTGAGGTTGGAGCATGCTCATAGTGTGCTGCTATCCAATTGCCGCGGCCTAGAATTCCAGCGCCAGTTGCCCGTCGTGTACGCCGGCCAACGCAGGAGGCGCCTGGAACGGATCGTCCAACCACGTATATAGATCGCGGTACACGAACAGTTGCTGCCTTACCAGCGCCACCAGATTGGACAAAGACCACCCGAAGGCGGCTTTCAGTTGCAGATACTTCAGAACCGGGCCGATGCCAGTTGGCAGAACATCGTGGCCACAAATTGGCCCCAGCTCGTAAAACCTCGCGCGTGTCGCTCCGCATCGTGCTGGATGACGGCGCGCTGGAACTGCGCTGTGGGAAACAACTGGAGCACCTGGGCGAAAATGCTGCATACTCGATTCATGGCGGAAGTCTCCGTTCGGTGAAGTTGGTTCTGGCTTGAACCCAATTCCGCCGTATCAGGGCTTCCGCCTAGACCCGAACGCTAATCTGGACAGGTGTGGTCGGGGACCTGCTCCACAAGCGGGTTGCGCTACAGTGAAATCGAATGGCGCGTTTGCTCACCGGGTTGCTGCTGGTCTGGGCCGCGATGGCGGCGGAGCGCGAGACCGTCATTTTCGACACCGATTCCGGCCTGTTCGGCGACGATGGCGCGTCGCTGGTGATGGTGATGCGCAGCCCGCAGCGCGTCAATATCGCTGGCATCACGGTGGTCGCGGGCAACGTTTGGCCGGAACAGGGCAGCGAGTACATGTTCCACATCCTCGACCTGCTGAAGCGCGCGCAGCCGCCGCTCTACGCCGGAGCCGAGACGCCGCTGATCCACACGGCCGCCATGGCGCGCGAGTACGGGCGCCGCTGGGGCGCGCTCGAATTCGCCGGTGCGTTCGACCACGATCCGGCGGTGGTGAAGCCGGCGCCGGGAGCCAAACTCACCGGCCGCAAGCCGCTGCATGAAAACGCGGTCGATTTCATCATCTCCACCATCGAGCGCCAGCCGGGCGAAGTGACTTTTCTCGAGCTCGGTCCGATGACCAACCTGGCGCTGGCGCTGCGCATGAGGCCGGACATCGAAACCAAAATCAAGCGGCTGGTGTTCATGGGCGGCAATGTGCATGTGCCCGGCAACGCCTCCGCCATGGCGGAATTCAATTTCTGGTTCGATCCCGAAGCCGCGCAGATCGTGCTGCGCTCGCGCATTCCGCAGAAGGTGATGTTCGGGCTGGATATCTGCAACACGGCGCCGATCAAGAAAGCCCAGTTCGACCGCATCGCCAACGCGCACACGCCGATCACCGATCTGTATCGGGAAGATCTCGGCAACCGCTATCCGGGCTTTCTCGAACACCCGTCGGCCACCGGCTACATGTGGGATACGTTAGCGGCGGCGTGGCTGCTCGATCCCGGCTTCGTGACCAAATCGGAGGTGAGCTACTTGGACGTGCTGACGGCGTGGGGCAAGTTCTACGGCTCGACGGTCGCGCTGGACCGGCGCGTGGCGCCGAATGCGACGCCGGTGACCGAAATGCTGGCGCTCGATTTCGACCGCGTGTTTGGGCTGTACCAGGATCTTCTGACGCGCAAAGAGTAACGGCTGGGAACTGGTTTTGAGATGGGGTTGCGCAACGACCGCTCCCTTACGGTCGCGGCTGCGAAACGCGAATGAACGCATCGGAGCCGCGACCGTTAGGGAGCGGTCGCTTGTGGGTGGAGCGATGTTCCGGCGCAGGTCCTTATCGCGCAAAATCGGCAATCAGCTTCGCCACCGCGTCCGGTGACGCGCTCAGCGTTGCGGTAACGTTGCGGCCGGAGCGCCCAATCCGCGCGTCGCCCAGCAAACGTGCGATCTCCGGCCGATGGATCTCGGCTTCCTGCGCCAGCGAGAGAAACCCGCGCAGGCGCTCTTCCAGCCGGCCCGCCGATTCCGCGGTTCGCCCGCGCGCATCGAATCGAAGCGTGGCCTCCGCGCCCAGATCCAACGCCGCGCCGGCAAAATCGGCGTCCTGCAAAAGCATGTTCAGATTCGCCAGATTGCCGCTGAGTGGCAGCGCCGTTCCGCCGCGAACGGCAAGCCAAATGGCGCTTCCTGCGCCGATTTCGTCGCCGTAATCGATGAGGCCGGGCGCGCCGGTCAATCCCGTCCGGTGTTGGGCCACTGCGGACGAAATGCGGCTTGGCGAGCCGGCCACTGCCAGGCCCGGTTCGATGGCGGTTGCGCCCGGCGGCGGCGTTTTGAAGAGCCCGCGCTCGACGATCAGCAGTTCACGCGAGTTCCATGCGACCAGCAGCTTCGAGGCGTTGCTGTACTGGGTCAGCAGATCGCGCGCAGCGCCCATGCTATTTACAGAGTGTGAGGCGCGCAAGCGATCCAGGTCGGCGCCAGCCAGCGCCACGGTGTCACCGCTGATGCAGGAAGCCATGCCGGAATCGAGCAACGGGGGCGGGCTCTGCTTGCAAGCGGTGACGGCGAAGGCGAGCAGAGTGGCCGCGAGAAACAGATGTGGCGCACGCATTCTTGCCGACGCTTCTTGGGACCGCGAGGGGACAGACCGCTCAGTCCACGCGGCGCAGAGGCAGCGCCTTGGGACAGAGAGGTCGGACCGCGAGGGGACAGACCGCTCTGTCCACGCGGCGCAGAGGCAGCGCCTTGGGACAGAGAGGTCAGTCCCCTCGAACACAACGCTATCCCGCGCCGGCGAGCTTGTTGAGACCGTCGACATAGGCTTTGGCGCTGGCCTCGATCACGTCGGTCGATGCGCCGCGGCCGACGACTCGCTTGCCCGCCATCTCGAGTTGCACGGTGACTTCGCCGATGGCTTCGGTGCCGCTGGTCACCGCGCGAATGTCGTAGCGCAGCAGCTTCACTTTCGTATTCGTGACGGCGGTAATCGATTTGTAGACCGCGTCTACCGGGCCATCGCCGATGGATGCGCCTTCCCGCGTCTGCTCGCCGATGCGCAACCGGACGGTTGCGGTGGGGATGGCCGACGTGCCGCTGTAGACGTGCATGTATTCGAGCTGATAGGTCTCCGCGGCGGGATGCAACTCGTCGTGCAGAATGGCGATCAGGTCCTCATCGAAAACTTCCTGCTTTTTGTCGGCCACCGCGAGAAAGCGCTGGTAGGTCTGGTCCAGCTCTTCCTTCGAGAGCTCGTACCCGAGTTTGGCCAGCCGGTCGCTCAGGCCGTGACGCCCGGTGCGCGCGGTCAGCACGACGCGGCTTTCGTCGAAGCCCACGTCCTCGGGCCGCATGATTTCGTAAGTCTCGCGGTCCTTGAGAAATCCATCCACATGAATTCCGGAGCTGTGCGAAAACGCGTTGGCGCCGATCACGGCTTTGTTGGCGGGAACCGCCATCCCGAGCGAATCGGCCACCAGCCGGCTGGTGCGGTGGAACTCGCGGGCGTCGATGTTGGTCCGCACGCCGAAGTAATCGGCGCGGGTGCGCAGGGCCATCACCACTTCCTCGATGGCGGCGTTGCCGGCCCGCTCGCCGACGCCGTTGATGGTGCCCTCCACCTGGCGCGCGCCGTTGTGGATGCCCGCCAGCGCGTTGGCCACAGCCATCCCGAGATCGTCATGGCAGTGCACGCTGATGACTACCTTCGCGATGTTGGGCACATTTTCACGGATGCCGCGAATCAGGTTTCCGAACTGCTCGGGCACCGCGTAGCCTGTGGTATCCGGTATGTTGACGACCGTGGCGCCAGCCTCGATCACGGCCTCGAGCATGGCGAAAAGGTAGGCAGTATCGGCGCGGCCGGCGTCTTCGGCGTAAAACTGGACATCGTCGACATAGCGCTTCGCCAGCTTCACGGCTTCCACGCCCAGCTCCAGAATGCGCGCCCGCTTTTCTTCCAGCGTGCGGCCGTAGCGTTCGTCGCGGAACTTGCCCATGATGTGGATGTCGGAAGAGCCGATTCCGGTATGGATGCGCGGTTTCGCGGCTTTGTCCAGCGCCGCGCCGCAGGCCTCGATATCGCTCGGGACGGCTCGCGACAGAGCGCAGACGATGGGGCCCTGGATCTCGCGCGAGATCTGCCGCACGGCTTCAAAATCGTCCGGCGACGAGGCGGGGTAGCCGGCCTCGATCACGTCGACATTCAAGCGGGCCAGTTGCCGGGCTACCGTCAGCTTGTCGCGGCTGCCCAGCCGCGTGCCAGCGGCTTGTTCGCCATCGCGCAAAGTGGTATCGAATACCGCAACCAGATCGGACATCGAATCTCCTCGATCGTCAAAACAGATTAGTACCTCCGATGTTAGCAAAAGGGGCTGTTATTGCGGCCATCGGGCTTGTTGTGGAACAGCCTGTTCAATCGCAGCTTGACCGCTCCCTGACGGTCGCGGCTCCGATTGCATCGGCAACTGTCCGGCCGTAGTCGTGCTGGCACACGGAAGAAAGGCCGCGAGGACTCTCGGCTCAACCGGCTTGACGGAAGCCGCCACGCTGCGGTCGCCTAAGAATGCACCGGAGCCGCGACCGTCAGGGAGCGGTTGGCCCGGTGGTGCGCCTCCTTATCCCCGCATAAGCATTTCAAATGAGCCGCCGATGGCGCGCTTGGTTACACTTGAGTTCGCGAGTTTACCAGTGGTGCGCCTCAGTTATGCGTGCGGGGCGGTTGTGCCCCTGCTTGAGAAGACTATTTCGCAGGCGCTGCACGATGCCGCCGCGAAGTTCCCCGATCGCGACGCGCTGGTGGTGCGTCATCAGAACGTTAGGATGACGTGGCGCGAGATGAATGCCGAAGCCACCCGCGTGGCGCGCGGTCTGGCTGGGCTCGGCCTGCGGCCGGGCGACCGCGCCGGCATTTGGGCCAGCAACTGCGCCGAGTGGGTGCTGTTGCAGCACGCCGCCGCGCGCTCCGGCGTGGTGCTGGTCAACGTCAACCCGGCGTACCGTTCCTATGAGCTGCGCTACGTGCTGCGCAAGTCCAGAATCCGCGCCCTGTTCCTGCACGAGAAGGATGCGCGCGCGAGCTACCGCGACATCCTGGAGGAATCGCGCGCCGGCGAAACGCTGGAACTCGAACACGTAATCTGGCTGGGCACCGATTCGTGGGAAGCCATGCTAGCCGGGGGCGCCGACTTCAGCGAGCGCACGGTCGGGCCGCACGACGTGGCCAACATTCAGTACACCTCCGGCACCACCGGCTCGCCCAAGGGCGTCATGTTGACGCACCACAACCTGCTCAACAACGGCGTGGGAATGGCGATGGGCCTCAAGGCCACCGAGCGGGACCGCATCTGCGCGCCGGTGCCGCTGTACCACTGTTTCGGCTCGGTGATCGGGTCGATGGTCTCGCTTTCGAGCGGCGCGGCGCTGATTCTGCCTTCGGCGCAGTTCGACGCCCGCGCCACGCTCGAAGCCGTCCACGCCGAGCGCGCCACCGCGCTCTACGGCGTGCCGACGATGTTCATCGCGCAGTTGACGCACCCCGAGTTCGACCGCTTCGATCTCACCAGCCTGCGCACCGGCGTGATGGCCGGCGCGCCGTGCCCCATCGAAACCATGCGCCGCGTGGTGGAACGCATGCACGTGCCCGAGCTGACCATCGTTTACGGGCAGACCGAAACCTCGCCGGGGCTGACCATGTCGGCAGCGGACGATCCGCTGGAGCTGCGCGTCACCACTGTCGGCAAGCCGCTGCCCAACACGGAGATTCAGATTGTCGATCCGCGAACCGGCACGCACCTTCCGATCGGCGAGCAGGGCGAGCTTTGCGCGCGCGGCTACATGGTCATGAAGGGCTACGACCAGGACCAGGCGGCGACCGAGGCCGTGATCGATGCCGAGGGCTGGCTGCATACGGGCGACCTGGCCGCGATGCGGCCCGACCATTACTTCAGCTTCAGGGGGCGGGCCAAGGACACCATCATTCGCGGCGGCGAAAACATTTACCCGCGCGAAGTGGAGGAATTCCTGCACACCCACCCCGCCATCGCCGATGTCTACGTGGTGGGCCTGCCCGATGCCAAGCTGGGCGAGACCGTGCTGGCGTGGATTCAGCTCGAACCGGGCGCCACGGCTACCGAAGAGGAGATTCGCAATTTCTGCCGCGGCAAAATCGCGTACTTCAAAATACCGCAGTACATCCGCTTCGTCGATAGCTTCCCCATGACGGTGACCAAGAAAGTACAGAAGTTCCTCATGCGCGAGCAGGAGATCCGCGAGCGCGGGTTGGAGGATGTAGCCCGCGAAGCAACCGCGTAGGGACCGCGGGCGCGCGGTATGTTGTATTCTGGGCAAGCTAAAGCATGCCCTACCAAGGAGAGCCTCATGAGCGCTGATTCTTCCCGCCGCCGATTCCTCAAAGGCGCAACCGCGGCCGGCAGTCTGCTGGCGGCCAAAACCGTTTTACTCGAACCCGCGGCAGCGGCTCGCGCGCTGGGGGCCGCGCCGGCCAGCGACCGCGTGCGCTTCGGCATGGTCGGCATCGGCATGCAAGGTTCCAGCCTGCTGCGCGATTCCATCTCGCTGCCCGGCGTCGAGTGCGCCGGCGCCGCCGATCTCTGGGACGGCCGCCACACGCTCGCCCGCGAGATCACCGACAATCCGAACCTGCCTGTTACCCGGCGCTATCAGGATCTGCTGGCGCGCGCGGATATCGATTGCATCGTCGCCGCGGTGCCCGACCATTGGCACAAGCGCGTGGTGGTGGATGCCTGCAACGCGGGCAAGGATATCTACTGCGAGAAACCCATGTCGCACACGGCGGGCGAGGGTTTTGAGATGGTGGAAGCGGCGCGCAAGAACAATCGCATTGTGCAGATTGGTTCGCAGCGGGTCAGCTCGCTGCTGTGCGCCAAGGCGCGCGAGCTGTATCGCAACGGCGCCATCGGTGAGGTGGAGATGGTGGAGCTGACCTATGGGCGCAACAGTCCCAACGGCGCCTGGCAGTATCCGCCGCCATCGGATTTCACGCCGCAGACGATGGATTGGGATACCTGGCTGAACGATGCGCCGAAGATCCCGATCGACGCCATCCGCTTCGCGCGCTGGCGCTGCTGGCGTGAATACGGCACCGGCGTGGGCGGCGATTTGATGGTGCATCTGCTCAGCGGAATGCTCTTCACGCTGGGCTGGAATGAGCCGCCGCGGTCGGCGTCGGCTCTCGGCGGCATCTTCCGCTGGAAGGATGGCCGCAACATGCCAGACCTGCACGCGGTGCTCTTCGATTACCACGGCACCCCGGTATATGTCCGCCTGGGCCTGGGCACCGATACGCCGGAGCAGGCTCGGTTCATGGGGCCGAAGGGAGTCATCGAGTCGACTGGCGGCGCGCTGCGCTTTTCGCCGCAGGCCGGCATCGACACTTCGCCCAGTTATTACTCCGCTTCGTTCCCGGCGAAAATGCGCGCCGATTACGTGAAGCAGTGGCACGCCGAGCACGATTCGCAACTGGGGAAAGAGCTGCCCTCGGAGACAACCTATCAGGGCCGCGATTGGGATGACATCAAGCCGCACCTGTGGAATTTCTTCCAGGCGGTGAAGTCGCGCCAACCAGTGGTGGAGGACGCCGTCTTCGGCAACAACGCCGCCATCGCCTGCCACATGGCCAACGAAAGCTTTTTCCGCCAGAAACCGGTGTTCTGGGATGTAGCGACGCACAGCATCAAGAGCTAGGGGGGTAGGCGCAGACTGCACAAGGTGTGATCTACCGGACCCTGCATTCTATCTCATGATCAAACTGCCGAGGGCTTCCGCAAGATCGGTTAGGACCCTCGGCGCGCCTCCAAAGAGGATCAGGAAAATCAGCCCGCAGGAGTAACCTCCAAAACCCACAAGCAGGGCGACGAACTTGATAGTCCAGTGGAGCGGAACTGGCGAGAAAACACCGGATTTCAGGACAAGCAATGCGGCGCCTAGTTCAGCGACCAAGAAAAGCCCCGAAGCAACGTTGGCGGCGCGGTTTAGATCATCCGATCGTTGCTGTGATCCAGGATACTCAAACGCTATGTCGCCGCGCTCGAAGCCAAAGCTAAAGGCGGCCAAGAGGAACGCCGAGGCCATCACGCACAGGGCGGCCGCGAGGGCCAAAAGCAGCGCCACTCGCGCTAGCCTCCCGGAAGTCACGCCTTGTTTGCTCCTTCACAAGGTGTGACGGTTACAGGAGCGGAGTATTGCAAGAGCAGAGAAATCTCCGCCAGTCCTCGGTCTGCGGCGCCAGCGGTTGGCAGGCGAAAGCGCCTGCCCCACCCTCTACCCGAAGATTGCCTGCATCACGGCGCTTTTCGAAACTGCGCTAAACCTGGAGACCTTTGGCATCTGAGCAGCGTCATTATCCTTGTAGGAAGGTGTTGCCTGTTCCTCGCGGAACCAGGCTAACAGAAGGGGTTTGATCTGAAGCGGGTTCTCTTCGCGACCATCGGGTCTTTCGGCGATCTGCATCCGTGCCTTGCTTTGGCGCTGGAGCTTCAGCGGCGCGGTCATCGGGTGACGGTCGCCTCCACTGAATTCTACCGGTCCAAGGTGGAAGGGCTGGGGATCGGATTCCTCCCGCTGCGCCCCAATTGGGACACGAGCGCCCGGGAGTTGATCCGCCAATGCGAAGACCTGAAGAGTGGGCCGGAAGTGCTCTTCCGGAAGCTGGTCCTGCCGCACCTGCGAGACACCTACGACAATCTTCTCTCTGCCGCCGCCGATTCGGACCTGATGATTGCGGGGGAGTTGGTCTATGCCGCGCCCCTGGTTGCGGAGAAGCTCGGGCTGCGCTGGGCGTCGGCGATACTCTCGCCCGCCTCTTTCCTTTCGGCCCACGATCCCTCGGTGCTGGTCAACGCGCCGGGCCTCATCCACTTGCGCAAGTTGGGTTGGCGAGTCTATCGGGCCGCGCTGAACATTGGCCGAATGGGTATCCGGCATTGGTTCGATCCGGTGCGGCATCTGCGCCGCGAGGAGGGACTGCGGGTGGATTGCGACCCGCTGTTTCGCGACAAATTCTCGCCGGACCTGGTGCTGGCACTCTTTTCGTCCTGTCTGGCCCAGCCGCAACCAGACTGGCCTGCCCACACCGTGCAGCCTGGTTTTGTTCAATTTGACCGCGAGGGATCGCGCGCCGATTCTTCCTCTCCGGAGTTGACTGACTTTCTCGCTGCGGGGCCGGCGCCGATCGTTTTCACCTTGGGGTCCACGGCAGTGCACAACCCCGGCGGTTTTTATGAGGCGAGCGCAGAGGCAGCCAGACGGTTGGGTGCGCGAGCCGTGCTGCTGCTGGGATCGAATGCGGCGCTTCGAGTGAGTTCGCCTGAGATACTGGCGTTGCCCTATGCGCCTTACTCCCAGATCTTCCCTCACGCAGCGGTGATCGTGCATCAGGGTGGGTCGGGAACGGTCGGCCAGGCGCTGCGGGCAGGGCGGCCCATGCTGATCGTGCCTTACGGCTGGGACCAGCCTGACAACGCAGCACGCGTGGAGCGGCTGGGGGTGGGACTCCATGTGCCGCGGAGCAAGTATTCGGCTCCGACCGCAGCAGCAACTCTGGAGCGGCTGCTGGGAGATCCTCGTTTCGCTGTGCGGGCGGCCGAGTTAGGGGCGCGGCTGCAGAAAGAAGATGGAGTGGCTTCCGCTTGCGATGCGATCGAGTCGGTTCTTGCGAATCCTTGAAACACGCCCGGCACATCATCCGGGACGTCGCGACCATCGCGTCAGGAGCTAGGTCGTGGGGCAGGATGGTATCCTGCGCGCCGAATGTCATTCGGCGCACCGGCGCAAGCCCGGCCTGCTCTTCGTACCGTCGGCGGTCTTGCCGCCGGTTCTGTTTCTTCGTCTCCATTCCTATCCACCGCAGACGCTGCAATATCACAAAACACCGGCGGCAAAGACCGCCGGCGTTGCCGAGCAGTCACCGCCCATCTCCCCCACTAACTCAATCACTTAGCCCGCAAAACTCTTGACACACCCTGCATACTGATATTGGGACTGTGGCGCCAGGCTCCGCTGCTAGTCCTTCTCTTTGGCCAGAGACCGTTGCACTCAGGTGTTACTGAACTTCCGGCGCCCCTTAAAGGCATGCGGGGTCCCCCTCGGGCTGGACTCTCGACGGAAGACTTTGGATTCTGGAATTCATAACCGCCGGCGGTATACGGATAGCAGTTATCGCCGCCCGCTCGGATATCAGAGAGTAAGGAACGAATCGGCAAGGATATGTCCGCCATCCAGCGGGCCTAGATCATCGAAGTTCCTATTCAAATCATCGGGTGGCCGATACGCACGGCGATTAAGTCCGCGAAGCCCGGCCACCCGCAACGCACTCTTCCCTTTCATCCACTCCTTTCGGCCGTAGTGCGCCCAAAAACTCCCGCGTTCTGGCATATAATACGAAGACCAATATGGCAGAACTCGAAATCCACCACGAAGGACATGAGTCCGACAGCAAGGGCCAGATGGTTGGCATCCTGGCCGCCGTACTGGCGGTTGCGCTGGCAATCGTCTCCATCATGTCGCACCGGACGCACACGGAGGCCATCATCACCAAGTCCGAGGCCAATGACGCCTGGTCGCACTACCAGGCAGCCCGCATCAAAACTCACAACGTCGAGCTGGGCCTGAACCTGCTCCTGGTGCTCGGCGCCAAGGGCGAAGCCGCGGAGAAAATGAAAGCCGACAACGAGGCGCAAAAGAAGAAGTACGACAACCAGGCCAAGGATATCCAGAAGGAAGCCGAGGGCCATGAGGCGGCTTCGCAGGCGGCCGAACACCGCGCCTTGCGCTATGACGTGGGCGAGGGGTTGCTCGAGATCGCGCTGGTGCTGAGCTCGATTTACTTCATCGCGCGCAAGATGATGTTCCCGGTGATCGGCGTGATCGCCGGCGTGGCGGGAATCGCCTTCGCGCTGACCGGCCTGGCGATGTAATTCCACCGGCCGCAAGCGGGCGCGCCCATTGACGGACACCAATCTCAGATTCCACGGAGCCGCGCCGTTCCGCGTCGCCGCGATCCACGGAGGCCCCGGCGCGGCCGGAGAAATGGCGCCCGTCGCTCGCCGGCTGTCGCGCAATCGCGGGGTGCTGGAACCGCTCCAGACGGCTTGTTCCATCGAAGGACAGGTCGAAGAGTTGCGCGAAGTCCTGTCGAAATACTCCCAAACTCCGGCTGTTCTGATCGGTTACTCGTGGGGCGCGTGGCTTGGCCTGTTGGCCGCCGCGCGTTACTCGGAGTCGATCGGCAAGCTGATTCTCGTGAGCTGCCCGCCCTTCGCCGAGTCCTCTGCCGCCGAGCTTCAGGCTCGCCGGCTCGAACATCTCGACGATACGGAGAAGGCCGAATACGAAGCCGCGCTCGCGGCTCTCGAGCAAGGCCCGGTAACGCCGGCGGTCTTGCCTGTGCCGCCGGTGTCTTCTGTCAGCCTGGAGAAACTCGGCCGTCTCGCCGCCAAGGCGGACGCCTATGCTCCAATCAGTGAAATCGACGAGCCCGGCGACGTCCGCCTCAGCGCCGAAATCTACCGCGCCGTCTGGAACGAAGCTGCCGCGATGCGCCGGTCCGGCGAACTGTTGCGCCAAGCTCGGATGGTGAGATGTCCCGTGGTCGCCATTCACGGCGATTCGGATTCCTCGCCGGCAGCCGGCGTGTCAGAACCTCTAGCCGCGCTCCCCGAGTTCCGCCTCATCGTGCTGGCGCAATGCGGCCATACGCCCTGGCTGGAGCGGTACGCGAAAGAGGAGTTCTACCGCACACTCCTCTCTGAGATCGGCTGATGTTGTGCGGGTCCTCTGTGCCATCGCGCAGGAGGCGCTCAATAGCGCCAGACACACTAACACTCGCACACGCATGATGATTCGTATGAGCACGTCGAGGGCCGGGAAAGCCAGCTTTGCAATCAGCAGCTTCTTCAAGCGAGTGTGCCACGGCGACACGGCGGGCCGGCGGAGCTGTGTCGCCCGCTTCACTGGCCGGCGACGTAAATCTGGAAGCCGGGGCTTGTTGTCGAAGGCAGCGTCACAAAAATCGCGCCCGTCGCAAGGCCGGGCGTTTGAGACTGGTTGGTATATGGGACAACCTGGAAATTGATTTGGCTGATCCCGGCGACCTTGTAGGGCGCGGACCCCACGCCTCAGGTGAGGGTTGCGAGCACCACCAGCGTCGCTTCTATCGGGCGAGCTTAACGTAACTGGCCCAACTGGGTATCTCCGCCCGTGCAACATGCTAGGCATGCCCGATTGCCGACGATATTTAAGATTAATAGTTCAATATATTAAATTATAAAATTACTATTGACTCTGGCTTTCGGGGGGGGGGTATAGTACTCCTAATCGTTCTATGAATTAATCGGCGCCGCCAGACCGCACGCGACTTGGCGAAAGCCAGCGGACCGGCGGCTGGGCAAATAACCGATGTACAGCCCGACGGTCGACGGCGGAGGTCGTCGCGCCGCGAAGGGGGAAATAAATATGTCAGTCGATGTCGAATATCAACGCGGGTCGCGCTTTTTCCGCGCCGCCCTGTTTGTGATAACCATACTGTTTTCGGCGGCGTTTGTAGTGCGACCGTTGGCAGCCCAGGACTGCGCGGGTGGCTGTCAAAACGCTCTTGCAACCTGCCAGTCGAGCAATGGAAGCACGGCGGACACCTGCTACGACAACGCCGAGTCCTCGTACAATTGGTGCGCCATGAATGCCAATGTGTCACTTATGACGTGTATGGAGGATTGCACTCAGAACAACAACGACATGTGCGTGCCAGCATGCAACTTCGGCTACACCGCCGCGATGGCGTCATGCTCACAGCAGGAGGACGCAGCGGACAACGTGTGTTACATCGTGGACCAAGAGGGCAATTCCGCCTGCAACAACGCATACAACTCGTGTATGGCTGGCTGCTAGTGAAGGCCAACGCGTTAGGCTGAGCATACTCGGCAACGGGCGACCGTCCGCAGCGGTCCCCGTTGCCCCAAGAAAAGGTCTGGAAGGCGGGACCTCATGCGAAGATACAGACGCTTGGCTGGGCAGAATACGTACTGCGCCGCCGTACTGGCGCTGGTGCTGACGGGTGTCGCGGGCGGCCACGGGAAGGGTTGTCCTACGCCGACCGCCGCGGACCTCGCGAAGATTCGCGCCTATGTGGCTGCTCGCTATGAGCTGGCGCCGGACCTCGGGGTGGAGGATGAAGGGCCATTGAAGGGCACGTGCTTTCGACTGTTCACGGTGCGCGCAACTGCACCGAAGAGGAGCCTCGTGCTCTACGCCTCCCCCGATCTCCGATTTCTCACCGAAACGCTGTTCGACACGACGACCGACCCTACGAAAGAGCGGCAATGGCTAGCGGCCGAGACGCAAAAGGCCCTGGTTGCCGACGAGTCGCCGTCCCGGGGAAGCAATGACGCGCCCGTGACGATCGTCGTTTTCTCCGATTTCCAATGCCCATTTTGCAAGCGATTCGAAGATCTCGCGGAGGCTCTTCCCGCAGACGACGCTGCTCGGGTCAGGATCATCTTCAAGCACCTTCCCCTTCAGATGCACAAATGGGCGCGCCCGGCGGCAGAGTTCGCCGCCTGCGCCGAACTTCAGGCGCCAGGCTCTTTCTGGCGCCTGCACGACTTCCTGATGGCCAACCAGACAAGCCTGACGGCGGAGGCACTCGGTGAGAGGATCGAAGCCTTTTCCACCCAGGAAGGCCTGGTTGACACTGCTAAGCTTAGGGAGTGCGTCAATAGTCACGGCGCGGACCCGGTTCTGTTACGAGACGAACTATTGGCTAAGCTTTACCACGTTGACTCGACGCCTACGATCTTCATTAATGGAGTGCGGAGTCCGAGCTTCCATTCTGCCGAGGAGCTGGGCTGGGCAGTTCGCAGGGCAGTACTAGAGCGGAAACCGAAAAGCGAACCGACCCGTTAGATATAGTGTGGTCGCGCGTTTGCGGTAGCCAAAGGGATGATCATGATCAAGCACGCGCTCGGCTGCGCGGGGGCATTTTTGGCAACAGTGGTGGCGCAGGCCGGGCAGGCTTCTCCGCCGGATATAACTATTCGGGCCACCACGCGGCTGGTCGAGATCACCGTAGTTGCGCAAGGGAAGCACGGCGTCCCGGTTCGCGACCTGCTGCGCGAGAACTTCAAGGTCTTTGACGAAGGCAAGCCTCAGCGGATCAGCTTCTTTAGTTTAACTACCCACGGGGGGGCGGTCGCCGTCGGCGAATCGCCGGTTGCGGGTTGGCCAGCCACTTCGGACGCACCCGTGTTTTCGAACCGAAGCGAGGCTCTCGCCGGGCCAGGCGCCACGACTGTCATTCTCATCGACCCTTTCAACACCGGATGGGCCGACCGGATTTACGCCAAGCAGGCCGTCATCGCATTTCTGCGCCAGATCCGGCCGGAGGACCGAGTCGGGATCGACCTGGTGCGGCCGGGGTATCTCCAGGTCCTGTACGATCTCACGCGGGACTCGTCTGAGCTAGTAAAGCGCCTGGCCGCCTGGAAGCCCGATGCCGAGGGGACTGCGAGCCATACGGGTGCCATCTCGGGATCCGAACTCATGCAGGAAGTAATGTCGGACCTGGTTCATGGCAATAGCGCCGCTGGTAATGATGCCGGGCTTCAACGCCTCGCCGGCACCGCGCGTCCGCAGCATCGGAGCGCTCCCGACACCAGAGGTCAGATCACGCTCAGGCTGTTCGCGGCCATTGCGAACCGCGTCGCTGCAATTCCAGGCCGCAAGAACTTGATCTGGGTCTCGTCGGGATTCCCCATAAGTGCCGAATCCGGAGACTACGATAAGATGCTCGACACCATGCGAGTGCTGAACAGCGCCAACGTTGCGCTGTATGCGGTGGATGCCCGCGGCCTCGTGACATTGCAAGCCGACGCGACCGTGAGGCCGCCGTCGGACCGGCGCACTGGCGCGCGCACGATTGACCCACTCTGGCTCCAGAAAGTTGGGCGGACCGACAACAGGGTGCTCGAGAGGACGCAAGGGCCGATGCTGGAGATGTCGGCGCTCACGGGCGGGCGCGCCTTCCTGAATACCAATGATATCCAGGGCGCTATCCGCACCGCCGCCGAAGAGGCCTCGGTGACTTACACGCTGGGCTTCTATCCCGCTTCACCGCAGCACGACGGCAGGTTTCACCGCGTTGAAGTCAAAGTCGCCGGACGGCCGGATGTCAGCGTGCGTTATCGAAAAGGATATGTGGACGCTCCCGACCCGGCCAATGATCCGCAGGGCCGCACGGCGGCAATTCGCGATGCCGCCTGGAGTCCACTGGATGCAACCGCCGTCGCGCTGTCGGCGGAGGTGGTTCCCGCCAACAGAACGGATCGATACGACGTTCGCCTGCGGATTGACCCGCGCACGCTGGACATCCAGCAGGAGCGCGACCTATTCAACGGCCGCGTCGACGTGGTTCTGGTGCAGGAAGATCACGAGGGCGGCCAGTACGATCAAGTGCTCGACACCTTGGTTCTAGCGCTGCGGCCCGACACTTATCGGCAGGCGCTGGCAGACGGGCTGGCATATAGCCACGCCCTGCAACCGAACCCGAAAGCCAACGAGCTGCGGGTAATCGTGCGCGACGCCTTTTCCGGCAACATCGGATCGCTGACGATTCCGTTCAAGGCATTCCGATCGCAGCAGTAGCAGCGCCAAAGCGGCACAGCCGCCAGCTTCATCTCACCACACGCGGCAGACGTTGGCGCGCACCATCGGCTGGCCGGGCTTGCACGCGAAAGCTCTGGCGAACTCGGGCATGTTGGAGACTACGCCGTTGATGCGGTATTCCTCGGGCGAATGCGGATCGGTGAGGGCATGCAGGCGTTTGCTCGCCGGGCGCTCGTCGCCGCAAGCCCACTGCGCCATGCCGATGAAGTAGCGCTGGTCGGGAGTGAATCCGTCGATGGGCGCCAGCTTCTGGTCCTTGGTCGCGTCTTTCCAGGCCATGTAGGCCAGCATCGTGCCGCCCAGATCGGCCACGTCTTCGCCCAGCGTCAGCTTGCCGTTGATCTTGATGTCGGCGATCGCGGTGTATTCGGAATACTGCGTCGAAACGCAGGCGGCGCGCGCGACGAAAGCGTCGGCATCCTGCTTGGTCCACCAGTCCTTGAGGTTGCCCTTGGCGTCGAACTGGCGGCCTTCGTCGTCGAAGCCGTGGGTCAACTCGTGGCCGATGGTGGCGCCGGTATTGCCGTAGTTGGGCGCGTCGTCCATCTTCGGATCGTAGAGCGGCGGCTCCAGCACGCCGGCCGGAAAGTTGATGTCGTTCATCTGCGGGTCGTAGTAGGCGTTGACCGTGGGCGGCGTCATCCCCCACTCGCCGCGATCCACCGGCTTGCCGATCTTGGCGAGCTGGCGCCGGTTCTCGAAAAGGTCGCAACGCGCGGCATCGCCCGCGTAGTCGTCGGGCGCGATGACGACCGAACTGTAATCGCGCCATTGGTTCGGGTAGCCGATCTTATTCACCACTGTGTGCAGTTTCTCGAGCGCCTTCTGCTTGGTCGCGTCGCCCATCCAGGCGAGCTGGTGCAGGTCTGCCTCCATCGCCTTTTCGATCTCGCGGGTCATGGCGACCGCGCTGGCTTTAGTCTCGGGGGTGAATGTCTTTTCCACGAACACTTGGCCGAGGGCTTCGCCGAGATCCCGATCCACGCGTTTCACGCACCGTTTCCAGCGCGGTTCCATCTCCTTCACGTCGCGCAGGTACTTGCTGTAGAAATCGAAATCCGCCGTGACGAACGCTTTGCCGAGATAGGCTGCGCGATCGTTCACCAGGTGCCAGCGCAAGTACGTCTTCCAATCGCCGACGGGCCGCGTTTTGACCAGCGTCTCGACCTCACCGAAGAACTTGGGTTCGGTTACGTTGACGACCGCCGGCGCGGCGAGGCCGATGGTCCGCCAATATTGCGGCCAGTCGAAATGCGGCGTCAGCTTCTCAAGATCGGCCGGTGACAACTTGTGAAACAGGTTATACGGGTCGCGCAGCTCGACTCGGGTGAGCGAGGCTTTGGCCAGTTCGGTTTCGATCGCCATCACGGTGGCGGCTTCCGCGCGCGCGGTGGCCGGCCGATCGCCCAGCAGGCCCAACATGCGAGTCACGTGATCCAGATAGCGCTGGCGCGTCTCGACCGATTTGGCGTCGGTCTTGACGTAGTAATCCCGATCCGGCAGGCCCAGCCCGCCCGCTTCGGCGAAAGCGATCACCTGCTCGGAGTCGGCAAAATCCTGGCTGGAGCCGAAACCGAAAAGAGCCGAGCCGGAAACCAGGTGCAGCCGCGCCACGAGCGGCGCCAGGTCGGCGGCGCTCTTGAGGGCCGCGATCTCGGCCAGGCTCGACTCCAGCGGGCGCGTGCCGGCCTTCTCGATGCCCGTTTCATCCATGCAGGCGGCGAAGTAGTCGCCGATCTTCTGCTGGTTGGGCTTGCGGCCCGGAGCAGGCTTGGCAAACTCCTCCAGCAATCCCCACAGGTACTGCATGTTCTCGGTGGTCAGCTTGCTGTAGACATTCCAGCGCGCCTGGTCGGGCGGAATCGGATTCAGCTTGTTCCAACTGCCGCAAGAGAAGCGATAGAAATCGACACACGGGTCGGCCGAGCGATCGAGAAACTTCAGCTCCAGGCTCGGCGTGTAGGGCAGGGAAGTGAGGGGCCGGTCCTGCGCAAAAAGAAGCGGCGCAAAGAGCAGGCAGGCAATCGACAAAGAGCGCATATTCACAAGGGAGAGCGTATCACGGCCGGATCGGGGGTGGGAGGCGGGGTGGAATGATCAGGCCACGGGCTCTGCGACCATGGATCTCCGCGCCGCCTCGATGCGTTCGAAGTCCGCGCGAAGCTGCGGCGTGCGTTTCTTGCTGCCGCTTCCCACCAGCCGTTCGACGGTGCCCATCAATTCATCCAGGCGCCGCCGGGCTTCCTTATCGACGCCCCAAAGCGCGCCGTTGACGCTTTCTTCCCACTGCGCGGCGAGCCGGCTGAGATTCTGTTCCACCAGGTAGGGGATGCTGCGCGTGAAATGGCGTCGAACCACGGCCTCGATCGCAAACGCAGGCAGAATCGGCGACAGCACTTCCCAGTTTCTATCGAACACCCGGCCGACTCTGACGTTAGGCGTGTGTGGCTCGACGACATCGATTTCGGTTTCCGTGGTCCGCAGCGGCACGCCGAACGCCCGCATCGAGCTATCCGACAGACGGTCCCGAAACTGTTGCAGCACGCGAAATGTCTGCTTCCGCACCTGGCGCAAAGGCTCCAGGAGCGAATCGCGATGGCGGTCGGAAAGCGCCGTAAGCTCGTCGCGCAGGGCGCCCGTCAGCCAGTCTTCGAACGAGCGGCGCATCGCGCCAAGATTCCTGGTCCATTGCGGAAACTCGTTCTCGAAGGCTTCGAACAACGCGCGCTCCACTTCCGCCTGGTGCGCTTCGAGCCGCTGACTGATGTCGGCCCGCGCTCCCGCCGCGGCATTTTCCACCAACAGCCGGATCACCGACTTCACATCGTCGAGAGCTTCTTTTTCGCCGAGCATCTGCCGATTGAGCGTCTGCCGCTCCGACTGAACCATTTCGGCCGACTTGAGACTCAGCGCCAGGAAGTCGCTCAATTCGCCCAGCAACGTTTCCATCTTTCGCATCAGGATGGACTCGCGCTCTTCGGCGAAGTGCCCCAAGGTTCCCTCGGCAAGCTCGGCTTCGAGCGCCTCGCGGAAGTGCTCAAAGCCGGGCTTGGTCGAATAAGGGAAGACCTGCGGCATACCGGAGAAGTTCCTGGCAAGCTGTGCGCGCACATACTCGATGACTTCCTCGAGCTCCGGTTGGCTGAGCAGGTCGGCTTTGGTGAGCAGCACGGCCACCTTCGGCGTGTAGCGGTAAAGGCTCTTCAGCAGATCGATGTCGCGCTGGGAAAGCGGCGGATCGACGCTGACCGCTACCAGCGCCAGTCCCGCATGCGGCAGCCACGCCAGCGAGGCTTGCGTATTGTGGGAGAGCGCGCTGTCGAGACCCGGCGTATCGACGAACTGCAACCCGCGAAATCGCCGCAATTCCGGCAGTTCCACCGTGATCAGGACGACTTCCCGGGTGTTCTCCGGGTTGGTTTTCTCGGAAATGTAGCGGCCGATCCCGTCGAGCGGAACTTCGGGATCGCGGCCATCGTCGTGATGCACGTGCGCCTCTTCGTGATCGCCATAGCGGATGGCGGTGACCACGGACGTCACCGGGACGACACCGACGGGCAGAAAACTGCGCCCAAGAAAATGGTTCAGGAAGCTGCTCTTGCCGGCTTTGAATCGTCCCAGCACGGCGACGCTGATCTCGTTCTCTCCCGCCACTGCCCGCGCGCTGGCGAGAAGACCGGCGAGCGCGTCAATGTCGTACCGCTCCGCCACTTCCGCCGCCAGGTCCAGGTTTGCCGCTAGCCATGAGTTGTAAGGCATGTTCGTGAATCACTCACTGGAATCCGGGGTGCGGGCCACGCCGTTTGCTTCGGGCAGAATGCCTCGCGGCCGCGGAATCATAGCTCTTCACGCGCGGGAGCTACCATTCCCGAGCCAGGCTCGAGACGGTGGATGGCGGGCTCCATCACCGAAAGTTTGAACAAGGTATTATAGCGTCTTTTTGTACGATTTTAACTTTAAGATCGAGTCCAGTTAACGAGGCTGCGATAGCGTTACCCAATGGACCATGGAGCAGTACTTTAGTACCAGCAAGCCGGATGGTGTCCGAGCCCTGGAGCATCAGGGGCGAGCGAAGCGGCCAAACAAATTTCTGAAATGATGGAGGTTGGTCCTCGGTCCGATGGTGGGCCCTGAAGGATTTGAACCTTCGACCAACGGATTATGAGTCCGCTGCTCTAACCAGCTGAGCTAAGGGCCCGTAGGGCGCGCCACTCCGAATGTATCACGAAGTGTTGGCGCGGATCATTGCCCGTGTTGCCGTGGCGCGGCTACGCGCTGGAGTATGATTGACGTTCCATGCAAGAGGAGTCCGGGCCGTCGCGCGCCGCGCGGAGTTTGCCGTTGCTGCTGGTGTTGTTCGCGGCCAGCGGCTGTTCGGCGTTGATCTACGAAATCGTCTGGTATCAACTGCTGCAGTTGGCCATCGGATCCACCGCGATTTCGCTCGGGTTCCTGCTGGCGGCTTACATGGGCGGCCTGTGCGCGGGTAGCCTGGCGTTGCGGCGCGTCGAGCCGAAGCGGCATCCGCTGCGAATTTACGCGGCGCTGGAGCTGGGCATCGCGGCGTTCGCCGCGCTGGCGCTGTCCGGCATTCCGCTCGCTGGCCGCATTTACATCGCCGGCGCGGAGCACGGCATGCCTGGCTTTCTGCTGCGCGGTGGGCTCGCAGCCATCTGCCTGCTGCCGCCCACGGTGCTGATGGGCGCGTCGCTGCCGGCGCTGGCGCGCTGGGTGGAATCCACGCCACGCGCGGCGTCCTGGTGGGGCGCGCTCTATGCGGCCAACACCGCCGGCGCCGTGCTGGGCTGCCTGTTGGCGGGCTTCTATCTGCTGCGGCTTTACAACACCGCCATCGCGACGTGGTTCGCGGTCGCGGTGAATCTGGCGGTTGCGGCGGTCAGCTACGCGGTTTCGAAACGCACGCCCGCACCGATCCGGAGCGAAGCCGCGCGGACCGAGCCGCCACGACCGGGCTTGTGGGCGCGGCACTGGCCGGTGTATGTCACCATCGCGCTTTCTGGCGCCGCCGCCTTGGGCGCCGAAGTGGTGTGGACGCGCCTGCTGGCGATGCTGCTCGGCTCCACGGTCTATGTCTTCTCCATCATCCTGGCGGTTTTCCTGATCGGCCTCGCCATCGGCGGCGGCGCGGGTTCGGTGCTGGCGCGCAGCGGGCGGCCGCAACTGGCGCTGGGCTGGTGCCAGGTGCTGCTAACCGGTGGCATCGCGTGGACCGCTTACATAATCGCCGACTCCTTGCCGTACTGGCCCATCGATCCGCTGCTGGCGTCCAGTCCCTGGCTCATTTTTCAGTTGGATATGGCGCGCTGCTTGTGGGCGATTCTGCCGCCGACGCTGCTGTGGGGCGCGAGTTTCCCGCTGGCCTGCGCGGCCGTGGCGGAAGCGGGTGAGGATTCGGGCCGCGTGGTAGGCGGCGTGTATGCCGCCAATACGCTGGGCGCGATCGTCGGCGCGCTACTGGTGAGCCTGCTGCTGGTGCCCGCCATCGGCACCGAGCAGACCGAGCGTGTGCTGCTCGCGGTCTCCGCCGCCGCGGCGGTCTTCGCGCTGGCGCCGTGCGTGCGCGGGAAGAAAAGCCGAGACGACTCTCGGCTCAGCAGGCTTGACAGCCCGCGCCACGTGGCTGCACTGGCGGTGTCGCTGGTGGCGGCGCTCTGGCTGGCCGCGACCATCGATCCGCTGCCCGGAAAAGTGGTCGCTTATGGCCGCCGCACGGCGGTGAATCTGAAATCCGCCACGCTGCTCTACACGGCCGAAGGCATCAATTCATCGGTCGCCATCACGCGCTGGAACGACGGCAACATCGAGGTCGACGTCAACGGCCACGTGGAGGCTACCACCGAGCCGTATGATATGAAGCTACAGCGCATGGTCGGCCACCTGCCGGCCGTGCTCCACCCGCGTCCGCGCACCGTGCTGGGAATCGGCTTCGGCGCCGGAGTCTCGGCCGGAACCTTCACCCGCTATCCGAGCATCGAAAAGATCACCGTGTGCGAGATCGAGCCAGTGATTCCTCCCACTTCCACGCGCTACTTCGCCAAGCAGGATTACGACGTGCTGCACAACCCGCGCACGCGCATCGTTTTCGACGATGCGCGCCACTACGTGCTGACCACGCCGGATAAGTTCGACATCATCGCGTCCGATCCGCTGGATGTGTTCGTCAAAGGCACTGCCGCGCTCTACACCAAGGAGTACTTCGACGCCATCAAGGAGCGCCTCAACGCAGGCGGCTTTTTCTCGCTCTACGTGCCGCTTTATGAGAGCGACGAGCGCACGGTGCGAAGCGAGCTGGCGACCTTCTTCGCGTCGTTCCCGTACGGCACGGTGTGGGCCAACACGGTGGATGGGCGCGGCTACGACATGGTGTTTCTGGGACAGGCCGGCCCGCTCGCGATCGATCTGGATCAAGTGGAAGCGCGCTTGAAGCGCGACGATTACCGGCCGGTGCTTGAATCGCTCGGCGGAGTCGGCGTATATTCCGCGGCCGACTTATTCGGCACTTACGCCGGACAAAGATCGGATCTGGGCCGCTGGACGGCAGGCGCGGAGCTGAATCGGGATCGCGATCTTCGCCTGCAATATCTCGGTGGCTGGGGCATCAATTCGATGTTAGAGGATGTGATTTACCGGCGGATGCTGAGTTATCGCCAGATGCCGGTCGGGATTTTCAGCGGCTCCGCGGGAAGGGTAAGTGCAGTGTTGGCGGCCATTCGCGAGGGGC
>Ga0371490_1000446_pt1 | contig 28425 bp, 28 predicted proteins | sample MB2SIPfraction_FD_207959 | JGI IMG/M metagenome (GOLD analysis project Ga0371490, IMG submission 207959) | Lab enriched peat soil microbial communities from McLean, Ithaca, NY, United States - MB28FN SIP fraction | ecosystem: Environmental > Terrestrial > Soil > Wetlands > Peat | place: USA... | reverse complement strand
ATGCTCTGGACCTTCGGTGAGGTGGTCGACCCCGACACGGGCGAGGTCACGCCTCTACGATCTGTTCCGCGAGGCGAAGGAGCCCGGTGGCTTCAACCTCAATTCGCGTAGAGCCGACAAGTCTCGCGTTGTTCACTCTAAGAGAGACAAGAACCGTGCCTAAAGCCTTGCGAAGCTGCCAAGGGCGGTCCTGGGTGACTGATCGGACTGGCCTTGAGGACGCCATCAGGCGCGCCGTCGACCCCATCGTCTTGATGAAGCGGGTCGCCGACGAGGCGATGACGCTCGTCAACGGCGTCGACGGTGTCCTCATGGGCTTTGTCCGCGACCCGTCGTGGCTGACCTACGAATGTGGGGCCGGGCATCTCAAGTCGCGCATCGGCGACCGCGTACCCCTGGCCGGAAGTCTCGCGGGGCTCGCGTTCCATCTGGGCGAGACCCTGTTCAGCAACAAGACCGAGATCGACCCTCGTGTGGAGCGCGAATTCTGCCGCATCACGCGCGCCCGGTCACTGGTGTGCGTCCCGCTCTGGCGTCACAACGTGACGGTCGGAGTGCTCTATGTCAGCTCGTGCCGCCCGCACGTCTTCGACAGGCGCGACCTGGCGACGTTTACGAGCCTCGCCGAGTTCATCAGCGTGGTGCTGGCAGTCGCTGTCGACTTGGCGAGCGTCACCGACGCCTTGCTTGCCCGGGCGGACCATGACGCGCCCGGCGCAGCCGCGGCCGGCGAGAACGACTGGGCGGCCGAGGAGCGGTTCATGGCCAATGTTCTGAACCCGGGTGCGATGGGCAGGGTCGAGACCCGAAGCCGCGTCGACCGTTTCCTTAGAGGTCGCGGCCTCACGCACGTGTTCCAGCCGGTGTTCGACATCACGAACGGGGAGCGCTTCGCGGTCGAGGCGCTCGCCAGGTTCTCAGGACGACCGAAGCGGACTCCCGACGTCTGGTTCGCCGAGGCACACGAGCTGGGCGTCGGCGTCGAGCTCGAAATCACCTCTGTGAAGCGAGCCCTGGGCAGCCTGCCCCACCTTCCGGGAGATATCGCCCTGTGCGTGAACGCAGGCCCCGAGGCGATGGTCTCTGAGGAATTGCGCCGGCTCCTCGTCAGCTCCAAACCGAGCCGGGTCGTCATCGAGCTGACCGAGGAGGCCAGGGTCGACGACTACGAGCAGCTGGCGGGTGCGCTCGGACGGCTGAGCTCGATGGGTGCACGTCTCGCCATCGACGACACGGGTGCCGGCTTCGCCAGCCTTGCTCACATCTTGAAGCTCACCCCAGACCTCATCAAGCTTGACCGGGAGCTCACCTCTGGCATCGACCACGATCCTGTGCGCATTGCCCTCGCCACGGCTCTAGTGAGCTTCGCCTTGGGCCTCGGAGCCGAGATCATCGCCGAAGGGATCGAGACTGCAACCGAGCTCGAGGTGCTCCGGGGGTTGGGCATTCGTTACGGGCAGGGGTTCTTCCTCTGCCGCCCGACATCAGTTGACGCCATCCCACTTTGTCTCCCCCCGGAGACGCTATTGGGGAGGGGGTCACAGGCCTCCTGAGCCTGCCCGCCCTCTCCGGCGCCAAGCCTGGCCGAGGTCAACGTCTTTCCCGAACCTTGAGGTCTGCGAGCACGGCGCGAGCCGCTCCGACCCCGCACATCCCGTGCACACCGCCACCGGGAGGGGTGGAGGCAGAGCAGAGATAGATGCCCTGGGCGCCTGTCCTGTAAGGGTTCCACCGCACGTCTGGCCTGAAGATCGTCTGGCGAAGCGTCCCCGCCCCGCCGGTGATGTCGCCGCCCACGTAGTTGGGGTTGTGGGCTTGGGCCTGCGCAGCCGTCAGCGTCGCGCGGGCGAGCACGAGGTCCTTGAAGCCCGGTGCGAACCGCTCGATCTGGGCCTCGATGCGTAGCGTCATGTCGAGCGTCGAGCCCCGGGGTACGTGGCAGTAGGCCCAGAGAGTCTGCTGTCCGGCGGGGGCGCGCGTCGGGTCCACGACGCCGGGCTGGACGACCAGGCAGTAAGGGCGTTCGGCGTGACGGTCGGACGCGACCTCGGACTCGCTTCTCGCCACCTCGGCCAAGGTGCCTCCCACGTGCACGGTCCCGGCCTTCCGGCACATCGGCGCTGACCACGGCACCGGGCCCGAAAGGGCCCAGTCCACCTTGCAGATGCCGGGGCCGTGGCGGAAGCGCCCGAGGGCGCGGCGGTAGTGAGCGGGGAGCCGGGCTCCGGCGACGGCGACGAGCGTTTCCAGGGAAGTGTCGAAGACGACCGCCCGCGCCGCGGGGAGCTGGCTGGCGTCTTTCACAAAGCGCCCGGTGTGCAGCGTGGCTCCGGCGTCCGTGAGCTCGCTGACGAGCGCCGCCACGAGTCGGGCGCTGCCCCCTTGCACGACCGGCCAGCCGCCTGCGTGGGCGACGATGGTGAGGAAGATGCCGAAGGCCGCGGTGAGGGGCGCCTCCAGTGGGAGCATGGCGTGGGCCCCGACCCCGGCCAGGAGTCCTTTGGCCTCCTCGGTCGAGAAACGCCGGGCGAGGTGAGCAAGCGACGGCAGCCCCGCCACCGCGAAACGGGCCATGGGAAAGGGGTGACGGGGCAGGGATCGCAGGGGCGCGAGGACTGTCGGGACGATTGTCGCCGCCCCGTCGACGAGCGGGCCGAAAAGACGGGCGTACCTGGCGCCGTCGGCGCCGAGCGTAGCTGCGGTGTCAGCCACCGAGCCGAGGACTGTCCCCGCCCGCCCGCCGTCGAGAGGGTGGGCGAATGCCACCTCTGGCGTGCAAAGCCGCACGCCGAGACGCTCGAGGTCCAAGCCGGCGAAAAACGGCGAGAGCGGGACCATGGACTGGACCGTCGAGCAGACGTCGTGCTGCAAACCGGGGAGGGTGAGCTCTTCGGTGCGACATCCCCCGCCGGGCGTGGCGGCTCCTTCGAGCACCTCGACCGAGAGCCCCGCACGCGCCAGCACGAGGGCGGCGGCCAGCCCGTTCGGGCCGGATCCGATGACGACGGCGTCAGGCGTGCTCATCGCGACCTGGCCTCACAGCTCGAGCACCAAGGACTCGGCGGCAACGATGACCTGCGGCTCGGGGCCGAAACGCCCGGAAAGCTCGTCGAGGGCGTCGTCGGGGCGGTCCGGTTGGTGGTGGAACAAGACGACGAGACGCGCTTTGGCGCGGCGGCCGAGCTCGATCGCGTACTCGGCCACGGAGTGGCCGAAGAAGACCGCGGTCGCCATTTCCTCCGCCGTCACCTGGGCGTCGTGAACAAGCGCGTCGGCACCCTTGGCCAGCGCCAAGGCTTCCGAGTGGTACTCGCCCCAGCCGTCGGGCCCGGGGCCGAGCAGGCTGGGGCAGTGGTCGGGCATGTAAGTGAGCACCGATGTGCCATCGCTGACCCGGTAGCCGTAGGTGCGCCCCCCTTTGTGCGGGACTTCCCTGGCCTCGATGTTGAACCCTTCCGTCTCGATCGTCCCGGGCGACAGGTTGGAGAAGCTCCACTCGCCGCGGAGGCCCTCGGGCCCGATCGGGAAGTGCGGCGGCGACATCCCCCGGGCCAGCACCTCGGCCGCTTCTGCCCCGTCGGGCTGCTCGGGCAGCAAGAGCGCGACCCGCGAGTCCTCGCGATCGGCGGCCGAGAAGAAGGGCAACCCGTGGATATGGTCCCAGTGGAGGTGGGTGAGCAGGATCGTGCCGGCGAAGGCCGCGTCGCCCAACAACGCGCTCACGCGCCGGATCCCGGTGCCCGAATCGAGGATGAGGCTCGGCGCGGCATCGTCGTCGTGGGCGACGGCTATGCAGGAGGTACAGCCGCCGTAGCGGACGAAGCTCTCGCCAGGCGCGGGCGTCGAGCCCCGTACCCCGAGGAAATGGGCACGCACCCGGTCAGCCCGCTCCCAGGTCTTCGCGGCGGTGCCCGGTGGACAGCTCCACGAGCGCTGAGCGGTCGAGCGCCTCGGCAGGGACCGAGGCCACCCGGCAAGCGGTCACCGCCACCAGCGACGAGGTACGGGCCCCGCCCTCCAGGTGGGCGCGCTCGCCGAGAAGCGCACCGGGGCCGTACTCGGCCAGGCGCTCGCCGTTGACCTCGACGCGCAGCACACCGTCGAGCACCAGGTACACCTCAGAGCCCTCGTCACCTTGGCGGACGAGGGTGGTGCCCGCCTTCACCTTCTTGATCTTAGGTTTGGCCGTCCCCCGCATCAGTTGTGCCGACAGTGACCTCTCCAGGGCGGACTCGACGGCTGTCACGAAGGCCTCTGACTCCTGGTCGCCCCACGGGGTGTGCTTGCCGAACGACTTTCGGTACCAGTCCTTGAAGTCGATGAGACCCGATTTGGAGGCGAGACGGCCCTCGTCGTCGTAGACCCAGTGGCGCGGGAAGCGGCTGGCGCCGCTGAGCGCCCCCTCGGCCCGGCCGTCGGCGTACATCGTGAGCGTGAGCGTGGTCCAGGCGAGCGGAGCCTGCCACTGGATGAACGGTGCCCGGCGGACGCGCCGGGGCGCGGGCATGCCGGTGCGGCCACCGGCAGTCTGGGTGAAGCGCACCCAACCGTCGCCGCGTTCGGGCTTGTGCTGTATGTCGGGCAGGGCTACCGCCTGGAAGACGTGGCTCAGGCCGCCGACGCGCACGGTGGTGCTGCCGATCTGGCCGCCCGCCGCATAGCCGGCGTTCTTGATCCACCCCGACCTGTCGACCTCGATCCAGCCCGCGAGGCGGTTTGCGAAACGGAACCGGTCTGCCTCCCGTAGCTCGTCGAGGTCCCCGAGAATGTCGGGGGGCGGCTGGTCGTAGTGGGCCACCCCGGCGTCGAAGGGCAGGCGTGTGCCTCCGACCACGGCTTCGGAAGGGATCCAGGAAAGTGAGGTGACGCTGCTCTCGTATCGCATGCGCACATGTTCCGCCCGCGCCCGAGCAGGGTGAAGGGTGGTGCCCCGGTCGCGGGGGTGGTCCTAGCACCCCCATCGGGCCGGGGGGCCTGCTACCTGGTGCGTGCAGGCCGGAAATGCGACAACTTGGAGTGACATGGACGCCACGACCCAGGCCGCGGGGACGATCGAGGTTTTTCTCGCCGACGACAACCTCATCGTGCGCGAGGGCGTTCGCGCCCTCATCGAGCGCCACCACGACCTCTCGGTCGTCGGCGTCGCCGCCGACTACGACGGGACTGTCGCCGGGGCGGCCGAGACCCAGCCCCACGTGCTCGTCACCGACATCCGCATGCCGCCTTCGTTCCACCGCGAGGGCATCGATGCCGCCAAGGAGGTGCGCAAGCGCCACCCCGGCACCGGTGTCGTGATCCTCTCGCAGTACGACGACCCCGAGTATGCGGTGTCGCTACTGGCCGAGGGATCCGCCGGCTACGGCTACCTCCTGAAGGACCACATCGCCGAGGGCAACCAGCTGGTCGAGGCGATCCGGGCGGTGGCGACAGGGGGGACGGCTCTCGACCCGGCCATCGTCGAGGCCCTCGTCCGGCCCGTCACCGCGAGCGGCGAGCTCACCGAGCCCGAAGAGGCCCTGCTCGCGCTCGTGGCCGAGGGCAAGCCGATCAAGGCCATCGCCGCCGCCCGGCGTCTCCCCCCGGAAGCTGTGGACGCCGAGGTCGAGGCCGTCTTCTTGAAGCTCGCTCAGGGAGTGAGCACCGGCAACCAGGGAGCGCTGCAGCGACTGCGGCTCTTGCACCAGGCCATCGTTGACCGGGAGGAGCAAGGCGAGACTCTCTCTCGTCTCTTGCCTGGGGGCCTGGCAGAGAAACTGCGCTCGGAAGGACGGCGCATCGGCGAGACCGAGCGAGTCGAGGTGACAGTGGTCATGAGTGACATCCGCTCGTACTCGACCATCGCCGAGCACGCGGACCCGAGCCAGCTGGCCGGCCAGCTGAACACGCACCGTGCCGCCATGAACAAGGCCATTCTGGGCGAGGGCGGCACGGTCATGCAGTTCGTGGGTGACGCCGTGATGGCGGTCTTCGGCGCTCCCGTCTCCCAGGCCGACCACGCCGATCGCGCCGTCGCCGCCTCCGTGGCCATGCATGCGGGCCAGGCCGAGATCAACAAGCGCTGGAGCTCTGAAGGCCTGCCCCCGTTCGGGCTCGGGCTCGGGCTCTCGACCGGTGAGGCAGCCGCTGCCTTGCTCGGCTCGGAGGAGCGCCTCGAGTACACCCTTGTAGGCGACACCGTGAACCTCTCCCAGCGCTTGCAGCAGCTGGCCGCGGCCGGCGAAACCGTGCTTTCGGAGGCTACGGTGCGTGCGCTCACTTGCGAGGTTGCCACCGTGGCGCTCGAAGAGCAGCTGGTGAAGGGACGCGATACTCCAGTCGTTGCCTACAAGCTCCTGTCACAGGGCCAGTCGTCGTCCGGCGGCGGCGTGGTGACTGCCTTCGCCCGACCGCCGGCCGCAAGAAGCATCGAAGGGGGACAGATATGACCGGTAACGCAACGGTTACCGACACGAACCATGCCGACAAGCACACGCCCGCTCTCGAGGTGCACGGTGTGCGCAAGACATTCGAGGCCGAGAACGCTCCCGTGCGAGCCTTGAGAGGTGTCGACCTCGTGGTCGAGCGGGGCACGTTTCTCGCCCTGATGGGGCCGTCGGGCTGCGGCAAGTCGACGCTGCTCAACCTGGTGGCGGGGCTCGACGTGGCCGACGAGGGGACCATCAAGGTTGCCGGCGAGGAGGTGACAGGGAGCAGCGAGGACGAGCTCGCCCGCATGCGCCGGCGGCACATCGGCATCGTCTTCCAGTTCTTCAACCTCCTCGAGGGGATGACCGTGCTGGAGAACGTCGCCCTGCCGGCCATAATCGCCGGGCGGAAGCGCAAGGCGGCCGAGACGAGGGCGCGCGACCTGCTGGACCTGCTCGGGATCGGTGACAAGGTCTCGGCGATGCCGGGCGTGCTCTCTGGTGGCCAGCGGCAGCGGCTCGCCATCGCCCGGGCGCTCGCCAACGAGCCCACGCTGTTGTTGGCCGACGAGCCGACCGGAGCCCTCGACTCCGCCGGGGGCCAGGAGGTGATCGAGCTGCTGAGCCGCCTTCACGCCGGGGGCCAGACGATCGTGCTCGTCACCCACGATCCCGACGTGGCGGCCGCGGCTGACACCGTGCTCAAGATGCGCGACGGGCGCATCGCGGGCAAGGAGGCGGAGGCCGCCTACAGCGCCGCCGAGAGCGTGACGGCGATCGGGACCCTTTGAGGATGCGGGGACCGAGGTGATGGTGGACTCCGCCGCCGGCGCGGCAGCCAGTGCAGCGCCGGCGGCGCGCGTGCAGGCCCGCTTGTGGCTGCCCGGTGCGGTGGCGTTCGCCGCCTGCGTCGCGCTCGTGGTCGTCTCGCTCGTCGCGGCGCCGCTCGTGGGCCACCGCGCCCTCGGAGTCTTGATTGGGGCAGCCATCGTCTGCACCGCGGCGGGAGGGCTCGCGACACTTGCCCGCGCTCCACGCCTCGGCTGGCTCGTGACCGTTGGAGCACTCGTCGCCGCCGTCGCCGCCGCCGGGTCGCGACTCGCCCTCACTCACGCCGACAGCGTTCACAGCGTTCCCCACGTCGTAGCGACGGTGGCCGCCCTGGCCGCCATGGCCGTGTCCGTCCACGGCCTCTTGGCGTTGCCAGACGGTGTGCTCGGACGCAGGTCGCGCCAGGTGGGCGTCGGCCTCTGGTACGCGGCCGCCCTTGTGGTGGCCATCGCCCTCACGACCACGGCCCACGTCCTCGCCCCTTGGCCGACCGCCCTCGTATGGCTGTTGGCGGTGTGCTCCACGCTTCCCGCGGTCCATGCCCGCTATCTCGCCGCGCCGGCCTCCGGCCGCGAGCGGATGCAGTGGCTCGCCGTGGGGGCCGTGCTCGGGAGCGAGCTCGTCCTCATAGCGGTGACCCTCAACCTGCTGGTGGCGTGGCCCGCCCAGATCGCGGTCCCCACCGCCGCGGCGGCCGTGCTGGCGGGATTGGGCCTTGTCTGCGCGGCGAGCCCGCGCCTCGCTCCGCACGCCGACCGCCTCCTCGTGCACCTGCTTTCCATCCTCGGCTTCAGCGTGGTGGTAGCGGCGATCTACCTCATCGTGGTCCGCGGTCTCGGCAAGACCCCGACGGGGACAACCGACCGCGAAGTGCTCGGCCTGTCGATCGTGGCCGCCGCCATCGCCGCCATCGGTTACATCCCGGCGCGGGACCGGTTCGCGCGCATGGCGACCGGATTCGTCTACGGCGCGCGTGAGGCCCCCGATGAGGTTGTGCGCACCTTCGGAAGCCGGCTCACCCGGGCCATCCCCATGGACGAGCTGCTGCTGCAGCTGGCCGAGTCGTTGCGCAAGACCCTCGCCCTCGAGTCTGCGGAGATCTACACCGGCACGGGCGAGGTGCTCGAGCTCGCGGTCTCGGTCCCCGATGTCGGGGCGCGATCGCTCGTCGTGTCCGCCCGCGAGCGCCCCGTGATCACCCGCGCCGGCGTGTCTGGCAACGCCTGGGCCTCGGTCTGGATGCCGTCGCTCTTGAACGGGCGGACAGCCGGACCGATCCGCGTGGCGCCGATCTGCCACGCCGGCGAGCTCCTCGGGGCGATCGTCGTAGCGCGGGCCGAAGGCGCCGTCAGCTTCACGGAAGAGGACGATCGCGTGCTCACCGAGCTGACCCGCCAGGTCGGACTGGCATTTCACAACGCCCAGCTGGACACGGCGCTGCAGACCTCGCTCGACGAGCTCCGGCGCCAGGCCGACGAGCTGCGCGCCTCGAGGGCCCGCATCGTCGCCAGCGGTGACGCCGAGCGCCGCCGGGTCGAGCGGAACCTGCACGACGGTGCCCAGCAGCACCTTGTCGCCCTGGCGGTCAACTTGCGCCTCGTGAAGGACATCGTCGCGGAGGACCCCGAGGGGGCCGTGGAGATGCTCGAGGAGCTGGGAACAGCTGTGCAGGACACGATCCAGGAGCTGCGCGAGCTGGCGCACGGGATCTACCCACCTCTCCTGGTCGACAGCGGGCTTCCCGGGGCGCTCCGCCCGGTTGTCAACCGGAGCCCGCTCGACATCGAGCTGTCGACCGAAGGCATCGGCCGCTACGACGGCGACATCGAAGCCGCCGTCTACTTCTGCTGTCTCGAGGCATTGCAGAACGCGGGCAAGTACGCGCCGAACGCCCACGTCACGGTGCGCGTCTGGGAGGAGTCAGGAGGGCTGCTGTTCGCGGTCGTCGACGACGGCCCGGGCTTCGACGTTCGCAAGGCCCGGCACGGGCATGGCTTCATCAACATGATGGACCGCCTGGGTGCCATCGGTGGCTCGGTGCGCTGGGAATCAGAACCCGGTCAGGGCACTCAGATCAGAGGTTCTGTTCCGCTCACCTGACCGGGTGCAGGCCGATGCCGATCGTTCAGCTGGCAAAGCCTTTGGAGTCCCGCTCTTCCCAGAGCCGGCGCAAGGTGGAAGGGCCGAACTGCTCCTTGTGCATGTAAGCCCGGGCGCCGCTGGTCCTGGCGTCCTCCGGCAGGTCGTTGACGTCGTAGGTCGAGCACAGGAACACGACGGTGTCCGGGTGCCCGGCCACGATCCGCCGGGTCGCTTCCAGGCCGCCCATCTCAGGCATGTTGATGTCCATCAGGACGAGATCGGGGTGAAGCGAGTCGGCGAGCGCGATCGCCTCGATGCCGTTGGCGGCCTCACCGACGATCTCGAAGCCCTCCGTGCGGCGCACGACCGCCCGCGCGGCCAACCGAAAGGGGACCTGGTCGTCGACGACGATGACGGAAAGGGGGGCGTCCATCACCTTTCCATTCTCCCATGGGCGCCATGAGCAGGCCTTGGAGGTGCCACCCGAACTTCGGTGTAGCTAGCTTCCCGATTGCGCGCTCAAATACACGAGCACGGCCTTCACGCGCCGGTTGACGTCCCGCTCCTCTGAGAGCCCGAGCTTGGAGAAGATGGCGTTCGAGTGCTTCTCGACCGCCCGCTCCGAGACGCCGAGCGTCTCTGCGATGGCACCGTTGGACTTGCCCTGTGCCATCTCCGCCAGGATCTCGGACTCCCTCGGAGTGAGCCACTCGAGGTCGGACTTGCGGTGCCTGGCCCGCGCCCGGACCAGCTCGTCCACCACGAGCGGGTCGATGACGGACCCACCCCCCGCCACCACCCGGATCGCCTGGGCCAGCTCGTTGGCTCCCGCCACCCGCTCTTTCAGCAAGTAGGCGCGGCCCGCCGATCCCTCCTGCAGGAGCGCAAGCGCGTAAGCCGGAGCGGTGTACTGGCTCAGGACCACGACGCCGACGTTCGGCTGGTTCTCCCGCAGCCATGCCGCGGCCTGGATGCCTTCGTCCGTGCCGGTCGGTGGCATGCGGATGTCTGTCACCACGACGTCCGGCCTGTGCTCTGTGATGAGCGCCAACAGCTGGGGAAGGTCCGAGGCGACACCGGCCAGCTTGAGGTCGTCGTGAGTCTCGACGAGTCGTGAGATCCCCTCGCGCAAGAGCGCGTTGTCCTCGGCCAGGACGACCCGGATCACGTCCACCGGGGCCGAGCCTAACCCTTCGCTGTTGTCCGCAGCAGCGGCGGGGGAGTCCTTGCCGTCACCCAGCGGTTGCGCCCAGCACCTCGTCGACGGGGCCCGGACGCGCGATCACAAAGCCCTGTGCGCGATCCACGCCGAGCTGCTTCAAGAGCTCGAGGGCGGCGACATTTTCCACAGCCTCGGCGACGGTCTGCAGGGAGAAGGCCTTGGCCAGGCTCACCACCGCCGACACGACGTGGCGGCTGGAGGCCTCCTGAGGCAGGTCACGGATGAATTCCTGGTCGATCTTGAGGTACGAGACGGGGAGCCGTTTCAGATAGGCGAAGCCACCGTAGCCGGCCCCGAAGTCGTCCAGGGCCACCTTGCACCCAATGTCCTTCAGGCCTTGGACGAAGGTCTCGGCGGCCGCCGTGTTGCGCAGCAGCGCCGTCTCGGTGATCTCGCATACAACCAGCTCAGGTGCTGCACCGTGGGCACCGAGAGCATTGCGCACGAGCGTGAGCATGTTGGGGTCCGCCACCGACTTGGCCGAGAGGTTGAACTCCACAAGATGGCCTTGGGCCGCCAGACGGGCCGTCTCGCCCACAACCCAGCGGTCGATCTCGGAGATCAGGCCGAATTCCTCAGCTGTTGGGAGGAAGCGATCCGGGAGCACGATCTCGCCCGTGGGGCTCACCATCCTGATGAGCAGCTCGTGCTGGACCACCGAGCTGGTCGTGAGGTCGATGATCGGCTGGGCGTGGAGGACGAACCGGTCCTGGTCGAGCGCGTCGCGGATGCGTCCCACCCAACTGAGCTTCTCGAGCTCTCGCTCGACTCGGAGCTGCTCGGCCGCTCGCTCGGTGATGTCGTCGAACACGATCACGGCACCGCGGATATGGCCGGTCTGTAGCGGCGAAGCGCTGTAGGCGACCGGAAACGGTGTCCCGTCGCGCGAGATCAGCGTGTCATGGTCGATGTGAACCGACTCGCCCTGCTCCCAGACTCTGCGCACTGGGCATTCCTCTACCGGGTAGGGCGAGCCGTCTGCCCGCCGGAAGTGGAAGGTGGCGTGGCCTGGCTTGCCGATGAGGTCGGCGGCCTTCCAGCGAAGGAGCCGCTCCGCGGCAGCATTGACGTAGGTCACCTTGCCCTCGCCGTCCTGGGCGATCATGCCCTCTGCCATGTTGTCCGTAATGGCCGAGAGGAATTGCCGCGAGCGCTCAATCTCCTGCTCAGTCGCCTTCTGCTCTGTGATGTCCTGACAGGTGCCGACTATGCGCAAGGGGCCGCCGTTTGCGCCGCGGACCGCTTCGGTGTGCTTGCGGACGTAGCGCACCTGCCCGTCGGGCCGAACGATGCGGTGCTCCAGCTCGGCACTGCCACGGGTACGGGTCTGTTCGACTGCCTCCTCGAAGCAGGGACGGTCCTCGGGATGCACGAGCTCGAGGAGAGCCGCGAAGGTGCCCTTCCAATCGCTGGGGGCCATGCCATGGATCGTGAATATCTCGTCTGCCATGAACTCCACCCGCCCACTTGCGAGGTCCCACTCCCAGTGCCCTACGTGCGCGAGGCGTTCCGCCTCGCGCAGGAGCGCTTCGTTACGGGCGAGGCGGCTGGCGTCGCGGAGGCGCCCGATTCCGTAGGCGAGGTCGTCGGCCAATTCGCGCAGCACTTCAACCTCGGCGGGGCCGAACACCCCCGGGTCCCCCGCGTAGATGAGCAGCGCCCCCACCGCTTCGTCACTGACGACGAGCGGCAACGCGCACGCCGTGCGAAAGCCGTACGTGTCGGCTGCGACCCGCCACGGTGCGAAGCTCCCTGATTGGTGCGTGTCCCTCACCACCTGGACCGTTCGGCTCCGGATGGCCGTGCCGGCCGGCCCGCGACCGAGCTCGTCCGGGCCCCAAGCGAACTCGAGACCGCTCAGGTACTCGGTGCGTCCCGCCGACGCGACAGGGCGCACGGTGCGCCTCTCGTCGTGTTCGGCGTAACCCACCCAGGCCAACAGGTATCCACCTGAAGTCACTATTGTCCGACAGGTCTCGGCGAGCAGGGAAACTTCATCCGTGGCGTGGACCAGGATGTCGTTGCCTTGGCTCAAGGTGCGGATCGCCCGCGACAAGTAGGTCTGCTCGGTGACGTCGCGGGCGTTCAGGACGAGCCCTTTGATGTCCGGATCGTCCAGGCAGTTGGTCGAGGTGGCCTCGAGAACTCTCCACTCGCCCGACACGGTCTGGAAGCGGAAGACCGTAGGTGAGGAGGTGCCTGGCCGGCGGATCACCTCCGAGAACTTCTTTGCTGTTGCGGCCAGATCATCAGGGTGGACGAGCTCGAACATGTTCCGTCCGAGTTGCTCCTCCGGGACGAAGCCGAGCATGCGTTCAGCGGCCGGGTTGGCATAGAGCACCCTCGCCTGCTCGTCGAGAACGGCGATCAAATCGTTGGAGTGGGCGAGCAGTGTGCCGTACCAGCGCTCGTGAACCGCCAGCCTCGCCTTGGACGCGTCCGGAGTGCCGCGGCCCTCCTCGGTTCGCGGCAGATCGCGCACACCATTTCATCGGCACGACGCAGCGTTGCTATTAGGGCCAAAGCGTCACGGCAGGTCGGAAACGGCGGCGTGCTGTTCACCCTGTGCCTGCCAAAGAGGAAGATCGTTTCTCGTGGCTTCGAATGCCCAATCAACCCTGGCGAGACTCCAGGTCTCCTGAGGCGAATGCTAGAGGGATCAGACGCATGAGAGTCTGGTGAGGCAATCAGAGCATCCAGCGCGGTAGAGGGGTCCAGCTAGGAGGAAGGCTCGAGAGCCTGATTGTCAGACCGGGCGGGCGATTGGCGTCGCCGTGTGGCTGGGCGCACGGTCTGCCAGGTGATCCGGTAGGTGGTGAGGCAGATGACGAGGGCAAACGACACGGCGAAGACGACGCCGAAGTGGGGCGCGGCTAGGGTCACAGCCAGGCAGAAACTGAAGTAGCCGGGAAGCCCGCGGCACAGACCGTTGAGGGCTTGTGAGGCCGCATCCTTGCCTCGGGCGCGAAGGATGAGCAGCGCGAGAGTGGCGCTCACCACCGGGTAGGCGGCGGTCGCTCCAGCGGTCGCGGGCCCGGCGAGTCGAGCAACGCTCAGCGTGAGTGCCACTGTGGCTGACGCAACAACGGCGCGCGTGGCGGTGCTCATGAGGGTATTTCCTACGGCGGGCGTGGGTGTGGGACCGTCGAGCAGGAATCGCGGGCCGAGCACCAGTGCGGCGAGCGATGCCACGATCGCAACAGCCGACGGCATCCAGAAGATCACGAGTGAGAGGGAGGCGTAGACCGCGGTGCCAGAAGCCATCGCGGCCAACCCACCGCGCCGCCGCACAACGGCGGCGAAGGCGATCGCGAACGCGACTTGCGCGCTCACGTGCTCAGCGGAGCTCTCCGCGAGTGTGGCGGCGGCGTGCCGGCCAAGATCGAAGCCGACAACGAAGGTCGCGATCGCGATCGTGATTGGCGCCGCCACGACCCAGCCGGCGACCGCCGGTCCGAAACGACGCTCCACGGCTGTTGCCGCGACCATCACCACGGGGGCAACGAGAAGCGCGACAAGAAGCACGAGTTCAAGCTTCGACGCCATCATTGATTTGATCAAGCGATGATTTCAAATCAAATATCGTGCGATAATCAAATGAATGGAACTCAGGCGCCTCCGCCTCCTTCACGAGCTCTCCCGTCGCGGGACGATCGCCGCTGTCGCGGACGCATTGAGCTACAGCCCCTCATCGGTCTCAGTTCAGCTCGCCGAACTGGAACGCGAGGCCGGTACCGAGCTTCTGCGACGTGTAGGCCGCGGTGTACAGCTCACCCCTGCAGGCTGGCGGCTCGCAGATCACGCCGCGCAAGCCCTTGCGGCCGATGAAGCCGTCCGCGCCGAGTTGTCCTCACTTGGAGAAGCGCCCCACGGCCGCGTCCGCGTGACGTTCGTGCAAAGCGCCGCGCTCGCGCTCCTTCCGACCGCGCTCGCACACCTCAACGCGAATGCACCTGATCTCCGCGTCGAGGTGTTCCAACGCGAGACCGCCCCGGCGCTCGACGATCTCCGCTCACACGCAGTCGACATCGTCGTCGGGATCGACTACGACCCCGTCCCCGCAGCCCGTTACCGCGACCTCGATCGCCGTGACCTGATCCGAGAAGACGTCCTCCTCGCAGTTTCCGCTGACGACCCTCTCGGAGCCCTCGGAAGCCCGATCCCGGTTGCCAGCTTCGAGCACACCCCGTGGGCTGCCGGCTACCGCGGCACCGGCCACAACGCCGTCGTGGAACACGTCTGCAACCGCCTCGGCGGCTATGCCCCCGACATCCGCCATCGCACCGACGACGGTCTCATCCTCCGCGCCCTGGTCTCCACTGGCGCGGCCGTGACCCTCCTGCCCGCACTGATCGGCACAGCCACGCCCGAGATCGCGGTCCGACCGATCGCAGAAGGAACCCTGCGGCGGACGATCTTCACCTCAGCGCGCGCCAGCACAACCAATGCAAGCGCCATCGTGGCAGTGCGCGCCGCCCTCAAGACCGCCGCGGCGGTTGCGCGCGGGACCCGACAAGACGTCGAGGTGCTCGACGGCTAGCACCAGAGGCTCGCCGCCGGTCCTCCTTCAGCCTCACGACTGGCACGGCGACTGGAGCTACGCCATCGCGAGAGCCCAATCAGACTTGGCGTGACCCTAAGAGGAGGCTTTTCGCTGGCGACGTGACCACGAGCGGCGGGGCCCGCGAATCTCGACCGAGCTCATGCTGATCTCGCCTTTCAAGACGAAATGGGGCTGCCCGGCGCCAGGCGCGCCCCGCCTGTGGTCCTCAAGGCTTCCGAGGCTCGCCTTCACTCCGTCCAACGAAGCACTCGCCCCTTCCGGTAGGCGTATTTCCACCGAACCGCCGGTGACGTCGAGCTCCATCTCGACCACCGGGTGGACGATCCTGGCCTCTGTGAAATCGAGCTTGATGGAGCCCATGCGCAACCGGAGCACCAACTTCCGTGGCACCTGCCAGTGGCCTTTGCGTTCGAGCGAGCTCATGGTGCCTTTGAGCTCGACGACGTCATCGGTTCCCGGACCCGCGCCAGCGTCAGCGGGCAGGTCTGATGTCACCGCGTCCAGCTCACTGCGTGTGCGGGCAACAAGAGCCTTTGAGGTCCGTTCCCCGAACTCGTCGATGTCGATCAGGCCTTCCGAAACGGCGTCCTTCAGGCGACCGACAGTGCGGTCCCGCTCCCGATCCGAGACACGAAGCGACCGGGGATCCTCATCTTCTACCTTGGGCCCCTCCATCAGGCTGAACGTTACCCGGCGAGACATCGCCGGCTCCGCTCGCCCAAGCAGTTCTGCCGAGGGCCCGGACGAACAGTGCGCTGAGCACTGTGCTTACCCAATGGCGGCCAAGCAGGAGCCGACAAGATAGCGACGCCGCTGCGCCGAACATCTCATGGGTGCGGGCTGCGGCTCCGCTGTCACCAGCTACGAGGAGCGCGTAACGACGGCTACGGGCGCGGAAATAGTGCGACCATTGTGAGGGCTCCCGGACTATGGGACACTGCGAAATGGCCATACAGCACGTCGTCCTCTGGCGGTTCACGACGGACTTGAGCGAGGCGGACCGGGGAGAAGTCAGGCGGCGGGTGGAGACCTCCTCAAACGACATCGGCCGGATGCGCGAACTGCGCTTCGTCCGCCTGGTGCCCGCAGAAAGTACCCACGGTTACCAGTACTTGATGTCGATGGTCTTCGAGAACGAGGCCGACCTCGCCAACTACATGAGCCACCCGATCCACATCGAGCTGGCGGAGTGGGCCATAGCCCGGTCGTGCGAGTTCTTGTACTTCGACTACAACCTGGAAGTGGCGACAGCCCTGCGCCAGCCCGCCTGACGACGCGCCCGTGGCGGCGGGGCCCCGCGGTGATCCAGTCTGCTTGTAGCAAGTGCGCTGTTCCCCAATGCCCCGAGACGCCCCGGTGGGGCACAGGTCCGGACGCCCCGGGTGACTTCATCAGCTCCCTCATACTTGTCGTCCTCTGGCAGCGGCAGGCTGGGGAGGCTGGTTCCGACGAGCTCACTCAGAACTGCCATTACCGAGCTGCTTGCTAGGACCACGGGCATAGCCGCCCCCGCGTACAGATCGAGACGGATATCTCTCTTCGAACGCATCCGGCTCGATACGAGCCGGGATCGAAACGAGGAGACGCGCCTTGCTCACGCCCAGTGACCATCCTGGACCACCATTCGCCCCAAACGCCGATGCCTAGGGGTCCTGGTGTGTCCTGGCGTGTCCTAACGCGATAGAAGCCCCCAAAGAGGGCTCCTACCAGCACTTTTGTCGCTAAATCTAGTGGAGGTGGCGGGAGTCGAACCCGCGTCCCTCGGTATCTTGATGGGACTTCTCCGAGCGCATCCGGCGGTGGTGTCTCGAGTCCCGCCTCGCCACCGGCGCCGGTGCGGGACCCCAGCCGACTTAGCTTTCCCTGACTGCTCGCCGGCGCCGCAGTTCAGGTAAGTCCTGCAAGATGACGCCTGGGACCGGTCCGCAGGACTGGGACCGGGCAGACGTTGCTGCTAGTTAGGCAGCAAGCGCGAGCTGAGGCTCGGCGTTTGTGTTGTTTTCCGGCTCTTTAGCGTGGCTCCGGAGACCACGGCTCGCTTCTCCCAACTTGACGACCGAAGTCGAAGCCTGTCACCCCCTTGGTGTTTTCGTTGTCGTAAAGAGGATACTGCCTGGCTGCGGCCTCAGCGCCGGCGCTCGTGCTCGCGGATCACCCGCTCGGCCTCCCGGGTGGCGTCCCGCTCGGCGATGGCGTGCCGCTTGTCGTAGAGGCGCCGGCCCCTTACGAGCGCGATCTCGACCTTGGCGAGTCCGTCCTTGAAGTAGATGCTGAGCGGCACGAGTGTGAGCGCCTTCTGGGCGACACGACCCGACAGCTCGTCGATCTGACGGCGGTGCAGCAAGAGCTTACGGGGCCTCACCGGCTCGAAGCGGCCGAAGCCGGACGCGTACTCGTACGGCGCCAGATGGGCACCGACCAGCCACAGCTCACCGTCTTCAATGCGGGCGTAGGCGTCCTGCAGTGAGGCCTGGCCCAGCCGCAGGGACTTGACCTCGGCGCCTTTGAGGACGATCCCGCACTCATAGACTTCGAGGATGTCGTAGTCGTGGCGCGCGCGCCGGTTGCGCGCCACGTAGCGGATCACGGGCTCGTTGGGGTCACCCGGGGCCCTGGGCCTGCCGGCTGTGCGCTGAGCCGCAGTGAGCTTCCTCGTGACCATCTGCGAAACGCTACCGTGCGGGCCTGATGAGCGACCTAAGCACGACGTCCGCGCCTCGCGCGCCTTCCCGCCTGCGCCTCGCGTCCTCCCACCTCGACGAGATGGTCGCGCACTGCCTCGGCGCCTACCCCGAAGAAGGCTGCGGGCTCCTCGTAGGGGACGCGGTCACAAGCACCGTCGCCGCTGTGCACGCCACCCGCAATGTCGCCGCCTCGGCACAGGTCTACACAGTGGACCCGGGCGAGCACCTGCGTATCGACCGGACAGCCGAGGCCGAGGGCCGAGCCGTGATCGGGGTGTTCCACTCCCATACCCACACCGATGCCTACCCGTCACCGACCGACGTCGCCCAGGCGCCCGATACCACCTGGCACTACGTGCTCGTTTCCCTGCGCCAAGAAGTCGCCTCGGTCCGCTCCTACCGGATCGTGGACGGAGCGATTGCCGAGGAAGCCATCGAGGTCATTAGTATATGACCAAAGCAGTCAACATTTCCGGAGGAGCCCGTGCCCGAAGTCAACTTGCCTACCCTGCTCCGCCAGCACGCGGGCGGGGAGAGATCGGTCAGTGTCGAGGGAGCGACGATCGGCGAGGTCCTCGAGGCTCTGCAGAGTGAGTACCCGGGCATGGCGGGCCAGCTGGTGACCCCAGACGGCCAGCTCCACAAGTTCGTCAACGTTTATCTGAACGACGACGACGTCCGTTACCTGGACAAGCTCGACACCAAGGTGCTCGACCGCGACATGGTCTCGATCCTGCCCGCCGTGGCGGGCGGTGGTGCGTAGGCCCCCTCCGGGGCCGTCCGAGCCGTGCCCGTCCTGCGAAGCATCCTCGATCTGATCGGCAACACGCCGCTCGTCGACGTCTCCGCGCTGAGCCCGAAGCCAGCCGTGCGCATTCTCGCCAAGCTCGAGGGCCAGAACCCCGGGGGTTCGGTCAAAGACAGGATCGCCCTCTCGATGATCGAGGACGCCGAGGAAAAGGGCCTTCTTACTCCCGGGGCCACGCTGATCGAGCCCTCGTCGGGCAACACCGGGATCGGCATGGCGCTCGTGTGTCGCGTAAAGGGCTACAAGCTGAAGGTCGTCCTGCCCGGCAACGTGTCGATCGAAAGGCGCCAGTTGCTCGAGCTCTGGCGTGCCGAGGTGATCGACTCGCCGGCCAACGAAGGGTCGAACGGTGCTGTCCGCCTGGCTCAGCGGCTCTCTTCAGAGCATCCGGAGTGGACTTTTCTCTACCAGTACGGCAATCCCGCCAATCCGAGGGCACACTATGTCGGCACCGGGCCGGAGATCTGGCGTGACTGCCCTGAGATCACGCATCTTGTTGCCGGCCTCGGCACGAGCGGGACCCTGCTCGGGGCGGGGCGCTTCCTGAAAGAAGCCAGCCCGCAGGTGCGATTGTGGGCGGTCGAACCGCCGACGGGGGAGACGGTCGAGGGTCTCCGTAACCTCGACGACGGCTATATCCCTCCGATCTTCCTCGAACAAGGAGGGGCGGACCTGCTCGACCGCCGGACCATCGTCGGGCCGGGAGACTCGATCGAGTGGACGCGGCGGCTCGCTGATCTGGGTGTGTTCGCCGGGATCTCCTCAGGTGCTGCCCTCGCCGGTGCCGTCAAGTGCGCGAACACGATCGAGCAGGGGACCGTCGTCTTCATCTCTTCTGACGGCGGGTGGAAGTACCTATCGACAGGGGCTTGGACCGACGAACTTGACGCCGTCGTCGAACGAGCGAGACGGATCATCTATTTCTGACGTCCTTCCGGCCCCGGGACGGGTACCCTGCCGGAATGACCGACTCGCAGGCCGATGCCCTCGATCTCGCACGCCATGACGGTCGTGCCTTGGATGAGCTGCGCCCATGCCTGTTCGTCCGGGACTTCACCGAGTTCGCGGCCGGCTCGGTGCTCGCCGTCTCCGGTCGCACGAAGGTCTTGTGCACGGCTTCTGTCGACGAGGAGGTCCCGAGATGGATGCGCGGGACCGGACGGGGCTGGGTGAGCGCGGAGTACTCCCTGCTCCCAGGCTCGTCGCCCGAGCGGGTGACCCGGGAGGCGACAAGAGGTCGCCAGTCCGGGCGCACCCATGAGATCCAGCGCCTGATCGGGCGCGCCTTGCGCAGCATCATCGACCTCGAGGTGCTCGGCGAGCGCCAGATCCTGATCGACTGTGACGTGCTGCAGGCGGACGGAGGGACGCGAACGGCCTCGATATCGGGTGCGTACGTGGCCCTGCACGACGCCTGCACGCGTCTTTGTTTCTCAGGAGGACTCCGGCAGCACCCCGTGCGTGAGGCATGCGCAGCTGTCTCGGTGGGCATCGTCGAAGGCCTCTGCATGCTCGACCTCGACTACGTCGAAGACTCCGCCGCCGAAGTCGACCTGAACGTCGTGATGACCTCCTCGGGACGCTTCGTAGAGGTGCAGGGGACCGCCGAAGGGCCGCCGTTCGCCCGCTCCGAGCTCGATGAGATGCTCGGCCTGGCCGACCTCGGCATCGGCGAGATCCTCCAGATTCAAGACGAGGTGTTGGCCACACCGCCCCAGGACCGTAACCAGGCGGGCACGGTCTGAGCCGGTAGGGCGAGCAGGAGCGCGCAAGCATGCGGTTGGTACTTGCCACAGCGAACACCGACAAGGCCGTCGAGCTGGCCGCCATCTTGGAAGACGAGCTCGGAGGGCTGGTCGAGCTCGTCGCCCGTCCCCGAGGCGTCGCTGCGGTCGAAGAGACGGGGGAGACCCTGGAGGACAACGCCCGCCTCAAGGCCGTCGCACTGGTCGAGGCGACCGGTGAGGCCGCCGTGGCCGATGACACCGGTCTCGAGGTCGCGGCGCTCGCAGGGGCGCCTGGCGCCCGCTCGGCCCGCTTCGCCGGCGAGACTGCCACCTATGCCGACAACGTCGCCAAGCTGCTCGCTGCCCTGGAGGGCGAGAGCGACCGGCGGGCGCGCTTTCGCACCGTCGTCCTCTGCCGCCTTCCCGACGGCAGCGAGATCATCGGCGAGGGTGCAGTCGAGGGAGAGATCGCCCCGAGCCCCCAGGGGGAGGCTGGTTTCGGCTACGACCCCGTGTTCGTGCCAGACGGCGGGGGCGGGCGGACGTTCGCGGAAATGAGCCCGGAGGAAAAACACCGGCTATCGCACCGGGGTCTCGCGCTGCGGTCCTTCGCGACGCGCCTGAGACAGAGCCAGGCAGCCACTGTCCACGAGTAGCTGTGGACCAGGACGGGGATCCTCTCCGGCTTGGCGGTGAGCGGTACGCTTGGCGAGTGGCAGTCCTCGCTGGCAAGGGCGACAACCTCGAGGCCGTGGTCGACCAGGTGCTCTCGACGCGGGACCGGGTAGTCGTCGAGCGCGAGGGCGTGCCGGCCGTAGTCATCATGTCGGCGCGCGATCTCGAGGGCCTCGAGTACTCGATCGACCTCCTCTCAGAGCCGAAGACGGTGCGCCGCATTCTCGAGGCTGAGGCCGCGCTGCAGAGCGGGAACCTCTACATGGGCGAGGAGTTGGCGGCGCTCGATCCCGACGCGCATTTCGTCGTGCGGTCGGTGACAGGGGGCGTGACGCTTTCGCTGACCCCGCGCCCGGGCGATGACCGTTGGGGCCTCGTCGCGAGCGTGCCGACGCGAAAGGCCATCGACCAGCTCCAGTTCCATGTCGCAGATGCCGTTCGAAGCTTCATTTTTGGCAACCTGCTTGTCGACCCGGTCTCTGCGGGCGTGGAGCTGCGCGGGTTCCTTGCCCGGCGCTTGGCGGCAAGGGTGGAGACGGCCCTTCTCATCTACCGCCTGGACAGCGTCAAGCACCTGGTCCGCCTGGTGGAGGTCTTCAACATCGGCGGTTTGGTGGGCCGTCAGGTCAATCACCACTGGTAGCTCGCCCGCTTGGCGGCGGAACCGACCAACTCGCCTGAGGTGAGCTCAGTGCGGCTCGAAGGTGTCGCCTAGGGTCCCGAGCGGCGGTGCCCCGAGCTCGAGCAGGGCCTCGTGAAAGCGCCGGAGGCCGAAGCGCGGGCCCCAGCGGGCGACGGCTTCGTCCCGGAGGGCCCGGATCTCGAGCTTGCCCCACGTATAGCGGCCGTAGGTCGGGTCGAAGGTGGCTCGGCGTGCCTCGGATCTGGCACCAGGCTCCTCGAGGAACGCATCCGCACGAAAGCGCGCCATGGCGTCCTGGACCGTCATGGTGCCCCGGTGGATCCCGAGGGCAGATGCGAGACGCGTCACTCGGATGAGGGCGGCGATCCAGACTCCAATCGCGAAACGGGGATCGTCGTGCCGGAATCCTTCCTCCACCAACAGCTCCTCGGCGTAATGAGCCCAGCCCTCGATGAACGCGTTGGAGCCGAGCGAGCGGCGCACGTCCCCGCGGGCCGTGAGCCGGATCATGCGTCCGTGAGCGAAGTGACCGGGTGTCACCTCGTGGGCGGTGATCGCCGGCAGTGTCGTGGCGCTGAACTGTGACCGCCAACGATCCTTGGTCTCCTCGTCCCAGGACGGGTCGGGCGGGTTGACATGGAACCAGGCAGGCGCTTCGGCCTCATAGGCTCCCGTCCAAGACATCATCGCGAAGACGAAACGCCTCGATGCAGGCGCGGGTCCGACAAGGCACGAGCCTCCGAGATGGGGTAGGAGCCCTCGCTCGGCTGTGAAGGTGCTCAACTCCTCGATCAGGAGGCGGGCGGCGGCATAGATGCCCTCGTCGTCAGGATGGTCCGCGAGCAGGTCCCTCATCACCTCGGCCGGCGGGACACCTGGGCGCAGGCGGTCACAATCTTGAACGAGGTGCTCGGTGAGGCGGGCCCTTTCGGCGTCCGCCACCTCCTCGAGCCGCCCGAGATCCACGCTCATCCCCTCCGGATCGCCCAGCAACCGTGCCAGCTTCTGCGGGCCGAGGCCGGCCTCGCGCGAACCGTCGGCCTCCGCCTGCTCCAGGTGGGCGACCAGGCGGTCGAGGGCGGCCCGGGCGCGTTCGAGCGTGGCCGGGCCGCCCTCGACCTCCTCCAGGCCGGTACCGAGACCGCGGACGGCCGGCAGGAGAGCGTCCGCCACGGGGGCCGGCACCGAGTCGAGAGATTCGATGGCACCGTCGATGGCATCCGGCCACTTCTCCAGGTGGGCGGCCTTGGCCGCCGCCCGCTCCCCGGCGGGTGCGTATTCGCGGTCGTAGCCAGTGAGGTCGAGATTCGCCAGGTGAACGAGTGGGTTCCACCTGTGGATCTCGACCACCTCGAACGCGGTGCGCAGCCCGGCCTCGACGGCTGACAGCTGCGCCTCGTCGTGCGCATTCGGCTCGGGGCCGCCACGCCCGACCGGGGCGAGCAAGGCCGCGACGCCGGCCGGGGAGAGGTCCTGCACCTGGCCGTCGAACTCGTGCAAACCCGCGGACTCTCTCACTTCTGGCATCTGGAGCTTCCAGATCGCGCGGAGGCGGTCGGAGACCATGGATCGAGACCGTACCCGCTCCTTGTCCCTCGTGGGCCGGTAGCGTGGCGGGCCTGATACATCCTTCCGCCATCATGTCGCTGTGGTCCTTGACCGGCTGCCCGCCTCGCGAGGTGGACGGCCGGCTCGCGTTGCCCACGACCCAGGGCCCGAAGGAGGAGCGATGCCGACCGAGAGCATGTCCATCAGCTGCGACGACTGTGTTCTCAATGGGACCGAGGCCTGCGGGGACTGCGTCGTCACCTTCCTGTTGGGCCCCGCGGCGGGCGAGGCGATCGTCGTCGATGTCGCCGAAGCTCGTGCCGTCCGGATGCTCCAGCGCGCCGGCCTGGTGCCCGAGCTGCGTTTCCGCCGGCGCGTGGGGTGAGCTGGTCAAGCTCGTCGATCACAGTTGCCGCCGAGCCTGAGCCGATCAGCCGATGGGTTACGTGCTCGTCACCAACGACTTCCCGCCCAAGGTAGGAGGCATCCAGTCGTACCTGTACGAGCTGTTCCGCCGGCTGCCAGCCGAAGAGCTCACCGTCCTAACGACTTATCACCGTGGTGCCGCCGCCTTCGACCGTCGGCAGCGATTCCGGATAGAGCGGTGGTGGTCACCGGTTCTCGTGCCCACGCCCAGGTTGGTCCGGGCCGTGAGGCAGTTGTCGCAAGCCTCGGGCGCCACGCTCGTGTTGCTCGACCCGGCGCTCCCCCTGGGCCTGCTCGGCAAGCTGCTGCAGGTGCCATATGGCGTGGTGCTGCACGGTGCCGAGGTGACTGTTGCCGGCCGCTTGCCGGTCTCCCGGCAACTCCTGCGGTCCGTGCTCTCCGGGGCGTCGCTTGCCATCGCCGCCGGCGGCTACCCGGGCGCCGAGGCGACTCGTGCTGCCGGAGCTCACATGCCTCCGACGGTGGTGGTGCCCCCGGGTGTCGACCACGTACGCTTCCACCCCCTCGCACCGGGCGAGAAGGTGGCGGTGCGGCAACGACTGGGGATTCCCACCGAGGGCAGGCTCGTCGTGAGCGTGAGCCGGCTCGTTCCGCGAAAGGGCATGGACGTGCTGATCGAGGCAGTCGGGGCGTTGAGCGCCAACCGGCCGGACGTGACCCTCGCGATCGGTGGTGCAGGGCGTGATCGCAGGCGCCTGGAGCTGGCCGCAAGGCGTTGTGGGGCACGAGTGCGTTTCCTCGGCCGGGTCTCAGACGATGACCTGCCGCTGCTCGACGGCGCGGCGGACGTCTGGGCGATGTGCTGCCGTACCCGTTGGTTCGGGCTCGAGCAGGAGGGATTCGGGATCGTCTTTCTGGAGGCTGCTGCCGCAGGGGTGGCTCAGCTCGCCGGGCGAAGCGGCGGCTCGGACGAAGCGGTCGTCGACGGCCAGACCGGGCTCGTGGTCGATCGGCCGCATGACGCTGCGGCCGTCGCGGCCGCCCTGGCGAAGTTGCTGGACGATCCTGACCTTCGACAGAGCCTGGGCAAAGAGGCGCGCCGGAGGGCCGTGGCTGAGTTCGACTACGACCAGCTGGCCCGCAGGTTGCAAGAGGCCCTGGTCCAGATGAGCACTTGACGATGCCGGCTCTTGTCAGACCAGCCGTCGCGAAAGCTCGTGTTGAGACGCTTCGGCGGGTACCGGGCTGTCAGAAGCGCCGGGCAATGCTGGCTGAGCGTCTGAGGAGATGCGAGGCTGGAGGGCACTTGGGCAGAGAGGAGGATGTGTGGCCGATCAGACCATTGAACGGATGGTCGTCGACGGCTCCCCGGAACGGTGCTTCGAGGTCGTAGCCGACATCGAGCGGTATCCGGAATGGGTCGCCGATCTGAAGGAGGTCCACGTCCAAGCGCGCGATGAGCAGGGACGACCCTCCCTGGTCTCGTTTCGCGCCGGTGCTTTCGGGCGCAGCACGAGCTACACGCTCTTTTATGACTACTCACAAGCGCCGAAGGAGCTTCGCTGGGTCCAGCGAGACGGCGATCTGACGAGCCGGCTGGACGGTATATACCGCTTCGAGCCCGCGCCCGAGGGAGGGACCGAGGTCACCTACCAGCTCGCAGTCGAGCTCCGGGTGCCGTTGCCGGGCTTCATCAAGCGAAGGGCCGAAGGCAACATCATCCACGCTGCCATCCGGGACTTGAAGGCGCGGGTCGAGTTGACATCGTGAGCCCGCCGAGGCTCTATCTCAGCAAGGGCTGAAGCCTTGAAGGTCGGCATCACGCTCCCGACGTTCGAGCCGACTGCGTCCGGGGCGCTCGCCACCGCTCGCGAGGCGGAGGGAGCCGGGATCGACGGTGTCTTCGTCTTCGATCACCTCTGGCCGGGCAATCAGAAGGCGAGGCCGGCTCTGTCGATGTACCCGGTGCTCGGTGCCGTCGCCGCGGCGACCCGGCGCATCCGCATCGGGTCTCTGGTGGCGCGCCTCGGGCTTGTTCCCGACAGGCTCGTGATCGAGTCGCTCGTTTCTCTCCATGAACTGTCCGGCCGGCGTCTTGTGGCAGGGCTCGGCGTCGGGGACGCGAAGAGCCTTGCCGAGAACGAGGCCTACGGGATCGAATGGCCTGCGCTCGCCGATCGCCGGGCGTCGTTAGCGAGCGCCTTGGAAGAGCTTGCCGGCGAGGGGATCGAAGCCTGGGTCGGGGCAAGCGCGCCGGCGACGCTCGAGCTCGCCCGTAGCGTCGGGGCGACAGTCAACCTCTGGGACGTGGAGCTGGACCGGCTGCGAGCCGAGGTCGCCAACGGGCGCACGACTTGGGCCGGCCCCTTGCCGGCGGACCCCGATCTCGCGGCCGGTCGACTGGCGGACCTGCGGGAAGCAGGCGCGAGCTGGGTGATCTGGGGGTGGCCGCGCTCGCTCGATCTCGTCACGCAAGCCTTGCGCGCGGCAGGGATACAAGGTGGCGGGGACTAGCGGCTATCGTCGGGCGATGGAGCTTCGCAGGATTCAAGGCCTTCCTCCCTACGTCTTCGCGCAGATCGACCAGCTGAAGCTGCAGGCACGGCGTGCCGGCATCGACGTCATCGACCTCGGCTTCGGCAACCCTGACATCCCCTCCCCGGACGTGGCGGTCGAGAAGCTGGCCGAGGCGGTCCACAACCCCCGTAATCACCGCTACTCGGCGAGCCGCGGGATCCCCAAGCTCAGGCAGGCGATCTCGGACCTGTACCTACGGCGCTTCGGGGTGCAGCTGGACCCCGACCGCGAGGTTGTGACGACGATCGGAGCCAAGGAGGGGCTCTCGCACCTCATGTGGGTCGTCGTGGCTCCCGGAGACACGGCGCTCGTTCCCTCGCCCTCCTACCCGATCCACCTGTACGCCCCGCTGTTTGCCGGCGCGGACGTCCGGATGGTGCGCCTCGAAGGGCTCGGCCACGACGAGGCTGACGCCGGCGAGGCCTTCTTTGCCAATCTGGTCGAGGCCTGGGAGTCGGCCTGGCCCAAGCCCCGGGTCGCGATCCTCTCGTTCCCGCACAACCCGACCACGGCGTGCATCGACCTCGCCACCATGACGAGGCTGGTCGAGTTCGCTCGCGAGCACGGCGTGCTCCTCGTTCACGACTTCGCCTACTCCGACACCGCCTTTGACGGTTTTCGGCCCCCTTCGATCCTCGAGGTCCCAGGTGCCTCGGACGTCGCCGTCGAGCTCTACACATTGACCAAGTCGTTCTCGATGGCGGGCTGGCGCGTGGCCTTCCTCGTCGGGAACGCCGAGATGGTGCAAGGCCTCACCAAGCTGAAGAGCTACCTCGACTACGGGACGTTCCAGCCGATCCAGATCGCGGCCATCGTCGCCATGAACGAGGCGCCGGACTACCCGAAGGTCGTGAACGAGATCTACCAGGGCCGTCGCGACGCCCTCTGCGACGGGCTGGCGCGTGTTGGCTGGGAGGTGGCCAAGCCCAAGGGCACGATGTTCGTGTGGGCGAGTATCCCAGCGCCGTATCGGGAGATGGGCTCGATCGAGTTCTCCAAGTTTCTCGTCACCGAGGCGGAAGTGGCGGTGTCGCCGGGAGCGGGCTTCGGGCCGGGGGGAGAGGGTTACGTCCGCTTCGCCCTCATCGAGAATGAGCAGCGCATAGCCCAGGCGGTTCGGAATCTACGGGGGGTCTTGAAGCTCTGAGCTTCCCCCACATCTGGTGAAGTTTGCGACAATGAACTGGTCGAGTTCGCCCCTAGGGACTTGCGCATTGACGTGATACCCAGCGTCACGACCGGCCACCTAGCCCGGCGTCGAAGCGAACCTGTCCGGCAGGCTGTCGTCGGCCGCGCGTCGGCTCGGCTCAGTTGCTTGGAGGATCGAGTCCGACTCATCCGCTGTCCGCATGCGCCGGACCTCGGTGCCTGATGGCCCTTCGCGCTCCGTCCCGACTCGGTGCCGGAGCAACCTCTTCGATCTCCCTAGTAGCCGGACCTTACGGGTCGACTTAAGATCACTTCCGGTTCGACGATCCTTGGCGAATCAGATAGGAGCGATCAAGCGTGAACTTGCCCGCGGACCTGATCGCTTTGCTGCGCCAGCCGAGTCTCGGCTACGTCACCACCTTGATGCCCGACGGCTCACCCCAGATGACCCAGACGTGGGTTGACACCGACGGCGAGCACATTGTTGTCAACACCGTCAAAGGCTTCCAGAAGGTGAAGAACGTCGAGCGCGATCCACGCGTGGCCTTGTGCGTTTCCGACCCGCGTAACCCCTCCCATTACTACGCGATCCGCGGGCGAGTCGTGAGCATCAGCACCGTAGGCGGTGCCGAACACATCGAGGCCCTGGCCCGACGCTACCTCGGCGGTCCTTATCCGTGGTACGGAGGCCGCGAACAAGTTCGACTGATCCTCACCATAAGCGCGGACAAGATCCACGCGATGGGGTAGGCGACGGCGCGGATCGGCAGACTGCGCCCGAGCCGCCGCTAGGGCGCGTCTGAGGTGGTCTCGCGATGGACCGAGATCATGAAGGGTGTGCCGCCGTCACCGAAGGCAAGCCCAGCCTAGGATGGCAAGCTCGCCGGAGGGCCGGCAGGCCTGCCGTGCGCGCGCTCGTCTCGGTTGGCTTCGGCGGTGTGTCGGTCTCAGTGAGCGTGGTCGACCTTGCTCATGGCCGCGTGGGAAACGGAGCCTGCCGCTGCTGGCCCGGCCGTGGCCCCTGCCGGGGCGGCGCCTGCCGGTGCCGGCCTCGAGGCGGTCGTCTGGCGGACGATCTCCAGGAGCTCGTCGCCGCTCAGGGTCTCTTTGTCCTCGAGCTTTAC
>Ga0371490_1000441_pt1 | contig 28539 bp, 26 predicted proteins | sample MB2SIPfraction_FD_207959 | JGI IMG/M metagenome (GOLD analysis project Ga0371490, IMG submission 207959) | Lab enriched peat soil microbial communities from McLean, Ithaca, NY, United States - MB28FN SIP fraction | ecosystem: Environmental > Terrestrial > Soil > Wetlands > Peat | place: USA... | reverse complement strand
TGGAAGCGGATACCGATTACGACGCTTGATCCGGCCCGTAAATACTGCTGATTGGGTGGGATGAAAGAGGCCCCGGGTGCCCCAGGTCTCGATTTTGAGACCTGGGAAGCTGAGATGCTAAAGTGCAAAGTTCTTTGCGGCACGGGTGGGATAGCAGGACACGACTTGAGGGTCGGATCTATAGCGGGAACGGCCCGTGAGACTCGGCATGTGGTCTGGATCACACGGGACCTGGCCCCACGGGCGGTAAACTGCCGTTCGTTGCACTAGACTGGTTCCGGAGCTGACCGACCCCCACCGATTGCTTTCTGCCCGGCGCATTCCCCCGGAAGACGCCTGTGGGGAGCAGTAGCACCCGGCAACGCCGCTCCCGAATCGATCCGGATTGCCCCATTCCCTGGAAAGAAAGCAGCATGATGGCAGTTGACGAAGACCTTCGCACCCAGAGCTATTCGCGCGGCCCGGCCAGGCCGCTGCTGGAACTTACCATTGGCGACCTGCTGACCCGGACCGCCTCGCGCTACCCCGACCGCTTGGCCGTAGCCAGCCGCCATCAGGGACGGCGCTTTACCTGGGCGGAGCTGAGCCAGCAGGCCGACCGCGTGGCCCGCGGCCTGTGGGCTCTGGGCGTCCGCCGCGGCGACCGCGTGGGCATCTGGTCCACCAACTGCATTGAGTGGCTGATGATGCACATGGGCGCGGCCCGCGCTGGAGCGGCTCTGGTCAACGTCAACCCCGCCTATCGCTCCCACGAGCTGCAGTACACTCTGCAACGCTCCCAAATGAAGGCTCTCTTCCTGTGGCACAAGGACAAGCGCGCCGACTACGAGGAGGTTCTGGGCCGCGCCCGCCATGGACTCGACCTGGCCCTCCAGCACACCATCTACTTCGACTCTCCGGAGTGGGAGCAGGTCCTCGATGCCGAAGGCCGCCTGCCCGACCACGTGGCCGTGGACGACATTGCCAACATCCAGTACACCAGCGGCACCACCGGCTTGCCCAAGGGCGTGCTGCTCTCCCATCACAACGTGGTGAACAACGGCCAGTTCCTGGCCCAGGGCTTCCACTACACCGAGCAGGACAAGATTGTGGTTCCGGTGCCCCTCTTCCATTGCTATGGCTGCGTCATCGGCACCATGAGTGCGGTGAACAGCGGCGCGGCGCTGATCCTGCCCAACTGGACCTTCGAGGCGCGCGCCACGCTGGAGGCCATCCACCACGAGCGCGCCACCTCCGTCTACGGCGTGCCCGCCATGTATGTGGCCGAGTTCGCCCAGCCCGAGTTCAAAACCTACGATTTCACCTGCCTGCGCACCGGCATGATGAGCGGCGCGCCCTGCCCCGTGGAGCTGATGAAGCGGGTGCTCGAAGAGATGCACATCGGCGAGCTGGTCATCGCCTACGGTCAGACCGAAACCTCGCCGGTGGTGACTATGAGCGACGCCGCTGACACCATTGAGGTGCGCGTGAACACCGTGGGCCGCGCCATGCCCCAGACCGAGATCGGCATTCTCTCCACCTCTACCGGCGAACTGCTTCCCTACGGCGAGCAGGGCGAGGTCTGCGTCAAGGGCTACGCGCTGATGAAAGGCTACGACGGCGACCCGGCCGGCACCGCCGAGGTGATCCGCCCCGATGGCTGGCTGCATACCGGCGATCTCGGCGTGATGCGCGAAGACAGCTGCATCCACATCACCGGCCGCTCCCGCGACGTGATCATCCGCGGCGGCGAGAACATCTACCCGCGCGAGGTGGAGGAGTTCCTCTACACCCACCCCAAGGTGGGCGAGGTGCAAGTGGTTGGCATTCCCAACGAGCGGTTAGGCGAGATCGTCTGCGCCTGGATCAGGCTAAAACCCGAGGTGCAAAGCACCGAGGAAGAAATAAAAGATTTCTGCAACGGCCAGATCGCCTACTACAAGATTCCGGTTCACGTGCGTTTTGTGACGGAATTTCCAGCCACGCTCTCCGGCAAAATCCAGAAATACAAGATGCGCGAGTTCGAAATCGAAGCCCGCGGCCTCCAGAACGTCGCCCAGGCCCGCATGGCGTAAGGACTGCGCGTCCGGGGACTGCGCGTCCAGCGAATCGCCCAGGTCTCAGAATCGAGACCTGGGCACCGCGTCAGGGCACGACTTCAGTCGTGCCGCAAATGCCGCAAAAAAAGCCCGGGCCTCAACCCCTGTGCTCTTCCGTGAAGCTCTCTTCCCGCCACGCGAAGCGGTCTGCCCCACCGCAGGTGGCGGGTGCCCCATGTCCCTCGCATTTGGGGACATGGGATAGATGAAGCTGAATCCAGAAGACTGAAGGACAAGAGACGACGAACCCCATGGCGCGCCAGCGCCAGTTGGCCCCACCGCAGGTGGTTGGCCGCACCGCAGGTGGATGGCCGCACCGCAGGTGCCTACGTGAACAGAATCCGCATCGGCGCCAGCGCGTCGAAGGTCTTGCCCTCTTCGGCCAGCTCGCCGGTCTCGGGATTGCGCGCAAAGACGGCAATCTGGTTGGAGTCCTGATTGGCGACCAGCATCCACTTCTCGGTGGGGTCGAGCACAAAGTTGCGCGGGGTTTTGCCACCGCACGGGGTGCGCTTGATCGGTGTCAGCTCGCCCGAGTGCGGGTCGGCCTTGAAGCTGTACAGGAAGTTGTTGTCACGGTTGGCAAAGTAAACAAACTTGCCGTCCTGTGTGATCACCGTGTCACAGGCGCGGGTAGGGCCGGTGTATCCCTCGGGCAGAAGATTGATGCGCGTAGTCAGCGTCAGGCTGCCGTCGCCGCGATCCCAGCGGAGCACGTCCACCGTCGAGGCCAATTCGTTCACGCAATAGGCGGTCTTGCGGTTGGGATGGAAGTGCAGCGTGCGCGGGCCGGAGCCGGGCGCGGCGTGGTAAGCGCCTGCTGCGGTCAGCTCGGCCGTGGCTACGTTCAGCTTGTAGATGTGAATCAGGTCCAGGCCCAGATCGTTGATGTAGGCGTAGCGATTGTCGGGCGAGAAGCTGGCAAAGTGCGCGTGCGCGCTCTGCTGGCGCGCCGTGGGGCCGCGCCCGGTGTAGTGCTCCTGCCACACAATCTCGCTCAGCTCGCCGGCCTTCACCTTGTAGCTGGCGGCTGAGCCGCCCACGTAGTCCACCGCCACCAGCACGCGGCCCGTGCGGTCCAGCGCCACATGGCAGGTGCCCACGCTGGCCGCATTCACAGCTGAGATGGGCGTCAGCTCGCCATGCAACTGGCGGAAGCTGGCCACCTCGCCGGTGGGCTTGCCGTTGAAGTTGTCCAGCTCCGAGGCGGTGAACAGATACTCGCCCAGGCCGGTGGCGGCAATCCACGCCACGTTCTCCACCTTGGCGGCCACGCCGGCCGGGGTCAGCTCGGCCGTAGCCGGATCCCAGTGGTAGGCCAGCACGCCGTCGGGCGCATGGGAGCCCACGTAGATCTTCCTGCGTTTGGGCGCGCTCACGGCCGAGTGGCTGGAGCGGCTGCGCGTGGCGGCAAATCCAGAGCCGGTCGCCAGGGCAACTGCGGAAGCGGAACAAAGAAAACTGCGACGTGAAAGTTTTTGCATGGCACCTGCATTTTCGCCGATGGGGCCAACCCCGCGCCAGCCCCGCTAGCTCCGCCGACCGCGCCAGCTCCGCTGTCTCCGCTAGAATGGAAGCACGGGGAGCAAGACGTGTCCCACTTCATTAGTTTTGTTCGTATACCTGCGCTGGCAATCCGTTCGCACATCCGGCCCCTGCCGCGGCTGGGCATTCTCGAGGAAGATGTGCTGCGCATGCGCGTCTGGCCGCACGACATCGACTTCAATCTGCACATGAACAACGCGCGCTATCTGAGCATCATGGATTACACGCGCACCCACCTGCTGGCCCGCACCCGCATTCTGCAGCACGTGATCCGCTCCCGCTGGCAGCCCATGGTGGGCGCGGTGTGGATGACCTATCGCCGCTCGCTGCCGGTGTTTTCGCGCTTCACCATCGCCTCGCGACTGGTGTGCTGGGATGAGCGCTGGTTCTACATCGAGCAGACCTTTACGGGCAGCAAGGGACTGGCCGCGGTGGGCTGGGTCAAGGGCGTGTTGCGCGACCGCAACGGCATTGTGGAACCGCAGCATGTCATCGATGGCGTGGCTCCCGGCATGCTCAGCCCTGAAATGCCGGAAGCCATCGCCAACTGGAACGAGCTGACCCGCGAAAAGCTCCAGGCGGGAAGCTGAGCACGGCAACCCCGACGCGCCGCGGCCGGAGGAAGGCCTTGGTCCGCCGCAGCCCGCACGCAGTTACGGTCCACGTGCAGCAATGCCGGAACTCGATGCGTCGTTCCAGTCTTTTCGTGCGGTTGATCCGCACGGAAACAGCTCATCAATGCTGTCCAAGCCGAGAATCCCGGGGTGTCCCAGGTCTCGATTCTGAGACCTGGGAAAAGTAGATTCTCGTTGCGTTTTGAAGAGCATCGGTAAGATGCAATGCGCGCAGCGCGTCCGCCGCATGCAATGCCGCACGCAGTGCCCTCAGCTCAATTTGAAGATCACATTGATGGTGGTCTCCACTTCCACCGGTTCGCCGCTCAGCAGATAGGGCCGATAGCGCCAGGTGCGCACCGCATCCAGAGCCGCCTGCTGCAGCATGGGATGGCCGCTGATCACATGCAGATTCTGGATGGTGCCGTCGCGGGCAATCACCGCGCCCAGCACCACCGTGCCTTCCGCGCGCACCGCTTTGGCAATGGGCGGATATACGGGCACAGTCTTGCGGATCAGCATGCCTTCCACCACCATGCCGGAGACGCGCACCGGGCCCTTCGCGGCTTCGGCAACCACGCGCGGATGGTGGAACTCCGGCACGCCGGGCAGAGAAATGCCGTTCTCGGCTTCCATGGTGGCCAGATTAATGGGCACGCCGATCTCCTTGCGATCGGCCATGAAGATCTTGTCGGGAATCCGCGTGGGCGCGGTTATGCTCGCGGTAAACGCGCTGGTGTGCACCACGACTGCGTCTTTGGGCACGACGATAGGCTTCGGTTCGGCCAGCTTCAACTGCGGCAGAGCCATCAGAAAGCTGTTCGCCATCCGCGGCAACGCCTGCGGCACCAGCAACGGGATCAGGATCATGGCCAGCAGCACGGTGGAGTTGAAGGCAAAGGTTGCCACCATCCATTTGGGACTGCCGGTGGAAATGGTTCCTGCGGATGCAAAGGTGGAATCTTCAAACATGGCCGCCTCCAGCAGAGCAAACTCGTGGTCTGCCGGAGGTGTTTTAACGCGCAGCCTCCCCCACCGCTCCGCGCTCCATCTTCGCGCGGGGAGCGGCCTTCAAGGCCCTTCGCGACTCCTCCAACCAACCACTGTGATCCTATAGACACCAGCCAGCAGAGAATTGTTCCCGGGAATTTTCGAGCTGCCTGGGCGAGCGATTAAAACGCGCGGCCACTTGCTTGGCGCGGGACGCGGCCGAGCTCAGAGGTTTTCTGGAGTCGAGCTTTGCATGGTTGAACGGGTTTGAAAGGGAAGATGGACTTCGCGTAGTCCATCTCGTGGTTCCTGTGGGGCGGGCATCGCATGCAGCGTACGTGCGTTGCCCTTCCGGGGTGCAGCCTTGCGCCCGCGCCGTAGGCGCAGTGCAGGTTAGCCCCACGTTTCAACGTGGGGAGACGTGTCCATCAAAATCCATCGGAGTCCCGTAGGGACGGCGCGATGCCCGCAACGGACTCAGCTCGAAGGACGCGAAGCGGGCTGCCCCACCGCAGGTGCCCCGGGATGTAACCTTTCTGCGGGCGGGTTCGTAATGCCAGATAGAGAGGAAAGCGCGATGGACCGGCAACTGCTCGATGAATTCCGGCATGGTTCGGCGGAGGCCTTCGAGCAGCTCTTCCATCTCCATCAGGCCGCTGTCTATCGCTGGATTCTGCGCCTGGTGCGCCATCCCGCGGCGGCGGAAGAACTCACCGTAGAGAGCTTTTGGCGGATGCACCAGGCCCATGCGCGTTTTGATCCGGAGCGGGGATTCGAGCCCTGGGCGCGGCGCATTGCCACCCATGCGGCCTACGACTGGATGCGCCGCCAGCGGCCGGAAACCGAGCTCACCGCGGAGGCCGCGGCGCAGTTGCCTTCAGCCGCGGAATCCGATCCAGCCGAGGCCGCGGAGATGCGCGCCGCCATTGCCCAGGCTTTTGCGCGTCTGCCCGCCAAGCTGCGCATCGCCGCCACGCTGGTGGTCGTCGAAGAGCTGGCGCAGCGCGAGGCGGCCGACGCGCTGGGCATCACGTTGGCTGCAGTCAAAGTGCGCGTCTTTCGCGCCCTGCGCCTGCTGCGCAGAGATTTGGAAGCACAAGGAATGAAGCCATGAAGACACACGACGAAGCCCTGCAACAGCTGTTGCGCAACGCGCTCGCGAAGATGGACGAAGCCGCCCAGCCAAGCCGTGATCTGTGGCCGCAGATGCGGGCGCTCCTGAACCAGCCAAGCGCTCCGCCGTGGTTTGACTGGGCGCTGGCGGGCGGCATTCTGGTGGCCCTGGCGTTCTGCCCATCGGCCGTGCCGGTGCTGCTCTACTACCTGTAAACACTGGATGAAACCCGCGAGCGCATGTGGCTCGCACCAAGGAGATGGACCATGAAAACGCATCCCTATCTGCGCGCTTTTCTGGGCGGATTGTTTGTGCCGGTGCTGGTGATGCCGGTATTGCTGGCGGTCTTTATCGTGGCGCGTGTCGGGCTGCGCGTGCCCATTCCCATCGAGCAGGCATTGATCTTTCCCATGGCCGTGGTGCCGTCGCTCTTCGGGCTCTGGAACATGCTCTGGCTGGGCTCGCATGAACGCACGCGCTTGCCCATCGGCCTGCACGGCGCACTGTTGCCGCTGCTGCTGATGCCGCTGGGCGCCAGCACCGGGCTCTCCTTCGGCGTGCTGCAGCTGACCGCAACCGAGGCGGTCTGGTTTGGTGCGGCGCATGTGCCCTACGCGGTGATCGCGCCCATGTTTCTGGCGGTTCTGGCCGGCTATTACCTGGTGTGGAAGTACGTCATCGGCTTTCTGGATCGCGAGCTGGGCATTGCGTAAAGGCTGCTACAGTCCCTGGCGGAAGAAGTCATGCAGGTGGGCGCGGTCGGCGTGGGCGGCCATCGCGGCCTGGATTCCCAGTGCCAGCTCCAGCGCGGCGCGGCCCTGGCGCGCGGTTACGCGCGGCGCGCGCCGTGTGCGCACGGACTCGATAAATGACTCGAGCTCCAGTTTCAGCGGCTCGCCCGGAGTTACTTCCGGCTTGGCAAAGCTCAACCCCGGGCCCAGCGTGGCATCGGGGCCGGTGGCATCCTTGTGGCCAAGCTTAGCGGACAGCTTCGTTAGCGCAGCCGCATCCAACTGGCCAGCGGCCAGCGCCGCGGCCACCTGCGGAGGCAGCGTGCGATCCACGCCAATCACCAGCAGATCCTGGCGCGCGTAATCCACGGAGACGTACTGCCGTGGCTCAAAGAAGCGCAGCTTCCGCACCCGCTCGGTCGACACCCGCGAGCCGGTAAAGTTGGCCACGCAGCCCGACTCGAACTCCACCCGCACGTTGGCAATGTCCACCTTCGGCGACAGGATCGGCAACCCCACCGCGCGCACCTCGCGCACTTCGGAGTTGGCAAAGTGCAGCACAATGTCCAGATCGTGAATCATCAGGTCCAGCACCACGTCCACATCCAGCGCGCGGGGGGTAAAGATGCTGAGCCGGTGCGCCTCAAAGAACATGGGGCGGCGCAAGCGCGGCTCCATGGCTGTAATGGCGGGGTTGAAGCGCTCCAGGTGTCCCACCTGCACCATGCGGTTGTGCCGCTCGGCCAGGGCAATGATGGCATCGGCCTCTTGCAGCGAGGCCGCCAGAGGCTTTTCCACCAGCAGATCCAGCCCGCCTTCCAGCAGCGCCGTTGCCACCGCATGGTGATGCACGGTGGGCACGGCCACGCTGGCGGCCTGCAGCTTCAGATCCGCGGCCAGCAGCGCTTCGGCGGTGGGATAGACAGGGATGGAATACTTGGCTGCTATTTCGGCTGCGCGCGCCGCGTCCGGTTCCAGCGCCGCAGCCAGCACCACGCCTGCGCCTGCCGTCTCCAGCTCGCGATAGACGCGCAGATGATTGCGCCCGAAGGCGCCCGCGCCGGCAACTGCAACTCGTACTGGGGTCGAACCGGAGCTCACTACTCGCCTTTGCCTTCCACAGCTTTCAGGCAGCGCGTGTAGAGCTCCAACAGCTGGTTTACCTGTTCTTCCGCCTTGGGAGCGGCTGCCCCGGCAAAACCGGCCGCGCCGGTCGCGTTCTTGCCCACGCCCGAGCTGGCGGCCACAAACTTGAGCAGATCCAGGGCAATATCTTCATTGCGGCGGGCGCCCAGGCCCACGTTGGAAATCGGGTCCATATCAGAAATTCTCCGAAGTATCGATGCTAGCAGATACCCCGGCTCCGCGTTGAGCCCCGGCCCCGCTCGCGGTACTCTGGAAGCAAGAACATGACAATTGCCTACATCGGAATGGGCGGCAACGTGGCCAGCTCAGCCGGCGAGCCGGAGGAGACTCTGACCGCATCGGCAGCCTCCCTGTCCGCTCTGGGAACCATCGTGGCTCGCTCCCGGCTCTACCGCACCAAGCCTGTAGGCCACGTCAACCAGCCCCAGTTTGTAAATGCCGTGGTGGCCCTGGAAACCCGTCTGGGCCCGCGCATGCTGCTGCACCGGCTGATGCAGATCGAGGCGCGCTTCGGGCGCGAGCGCCAGCCCAACTTCCGCAATGGCCCCCGCACCCTCGATCTGGACATTGTCTTCTACGGCGACGCGGTCATGGAGGCCGCCGGCCTGGTGATTCCCCACCCGCGCATGAGCGAGCGCGAGTTTGTGCTGCGTCCCCTGGCTGAGATTGCTCCCCACGTCCGCGAGCCCCGCAGCGGCAAAACCGCGGCCCGCCTGCTGGCCGATCTGGCCGCCCTCGGCGGCGTGGAAGCTGAGGGCGCCGTCGCCCTCGACAGCGAAACCTGGGGCTCTCCGGCGGAAGAAGACCAGCGGTAGCCAGCCGGCCGCGCGAAGTCCCCGCTATCCCATCAAGGTGCGGATGCCCCGGCCCCATATTCGATCCGAAATGACGGGTGCCCCATCCATCCCCGCGCTTTTTGCGGGAATGGGTGGGAAGAAGCTGCCGGATCAAAGCCGCCATGCTCCTATCCTGCCTTCATGAGGTACCGGTTACATAATCCTCTTCCAATGCGCTCTTTCTGCAAACCGAACCGAAAGGGTCTACATCTGAAATAGTCTATATATAGACAATATAATCATACATATACAAGAAAATAAATGCCGGAAGGTCAGGCATTACCAAAACGCAAAAATGAAGAATATAAGAATTGACAACGGTTACATTTTCGCATTAGCCTGATCCGCAACTGGAGAGCAGTATGGGCCGTGAACGGAATGCAAGCGTACGCTCTGGTCTTATGGCCGTCCTTGCGCAGCCCTCTCCTCGCGTACAAAGTTGACACCCAGGCAAAGCCCCCCCCTCTGTTTGCAACTATTTGCATGATTGACGCAAGGAGTCGACCATGCACTTCACCTTGATTGCTACCTGCGTTAAGAAGCTTGTCCTTCGCTAAGGTCCCGACTCGCCATCTGCAACCTCCTCGCGGCGCAATTTTGAACTGCGGTTCGCGTGCACTGGCGATGGTTGTTCGTCTTGCGCGGATCGTGACCAGCCCCCTCAACCAAATCAACCGACAAGGAGATGTCATGAAATTGAAACGGTTCTTCGAAGTTGTCATTCTGGGCGCCGCACTTTGTGCCGTATCTGCGCAAGCACAAACCGTGAATATCTCTGATTTTGGAGGCACCTGGAATACCACCAGTGGAGCCCAGATTACGGCCCACGGCGGTCAGATTCTCAAGGTAGGCAGCACGTATTATTGGATCGGAGAAGTCGATACCAGCGGTGGCGGTTTTGCGGGCATCAACTGTTACTCGTCTGCCAACCTCACAAGTTGGACCCTGGTCGGCGATATTCTGCCTCCGCAGTCCTCGGGCGATCTGGCCTCCAGCGATTTGGTCGAGCGTCCCAAGGTTCTCTACAATTCTTCGACCGGCAAATATGTAATGTGGATGCACATCTGGAACGGCGATGCTGTAGGCTATGCCACCAGTTCCAGTGTTTGCGGAACGTATACCTATCTGGGCTCCTCGCAGCCTCTGGGCAACGAGAGCTTCGATATCGGCAGCTTTCAGGATACGGATGGAACGGCCTATCTGCTGAGCGCGAACTACGACAATGGAATTATTGTCTACCAGATGTCCGCCGATTATCTGTCGCCGGCCAGCATCGTCGATTCCAAGTCGACCTGGGGCGACTACGAGGCTCCGGCCATGTTCAAGGCCAACGGATACTACATCATGCTCATGTCGCACCAAACCGGCTGGGCTTCGAATGATGATGTGTATTCCTATGCGACTGCGATCGGTGGGCCCTGGTCGACTCCGGTGGACTTCGCGGCATCGGGAACCGACACCTACAATTCGCAGTCGACCTATGTCCTGCCCGTGACCGGTTCCAGCGGAACTGTCTACATGTACATGGGCGATCGTTGGAATTCCAGCGATGTTACCAACTCAACCTATGTCTGGTTGCCACTGACGATCTCGGGAAGCACGGTCTCCATGGGGTTCGAGGCTGGCTGGAACCTGAACATTACTGCCGGGACCTGGTCGGTCAACAATGTTGCGCCCACCACGGGATCGAATCTGCCCCTCATCAGCCAAAACAGCGGCATGTGCCTAAGCGCTGTGAACACCACCGAAGGAACCCAGCTCGAACAGGTAACCTGCAATAGCACCTCGCTGCAACAGTGGGATGTAAGCGCCGAAGGCAGCGGCTACTATTTGACCAACGAAGATACCGGTATGGTTGCCGACGTGAACGGCGCCTCTAAGACCGCGGGCGCGACGGTCATTGACTATGCCAAGAATGGCGGGACCAATCAGCAGTGGACCTTCGTGCCCAATGGGCAGGGCTACTACAACATCGTCAACGTCAATAGTGGACTTTGTCTCGATGTGGTAAGCGCGTCCACCTCTTCCGGTGCCTTGATCGATCAATGGACATGCAATGGCGGTGCCAATCAGGCGTGGAAACAGTAGCAATTCTCACGGGCTATCCACGGGGCAATCGCATGGAATGTACGCGATTGCCCCGCCTCGATCTTCGCTTCTGCAGAGTGCATTTTTAAGCCACCACCGTTGCCAACTGGCCAACGTGCCAGCGGCGCATACCCACCGCTACCCACCGCTAACCCCGCTAACTCCGCTAACCCCGCTAACTCCGCTAACCCCGCTAACTCCGCTAACCCCGCTAACTCCGCTAACCCCGCTAACTCCGCTAACCCCGCTAACTCCGCTAACCCCGCTAACCTCGCCAACTCCGATTCACGCTCTTCGCCTTGCAAAGCCGAAGGCAGTTGGCCCCACCGCAGGTGGCCGTTAAAATTGAATCGTGAGTCTTTCGTTTGAACTGAAGAAGCAAACGGCCGCCGGCGGACGCCGCGCCGTGCTCGAGCTGCCCCATCGCGCCGTCCAAACCCCCGTGTTCATGCCGGTGGGAACCGCGGGCACGGTGAAGGCCGTGCCCCAGGACGTGCTGGAGAATCTGGGCGCGGAGATCATTCTCGGCAATACCTACCACCTCTACCTGCGTCCCGGCCACCAGGCCATCGCGCGCATGGGCGGCCTGCACCGCTTCATCAGTTGGCCGCGGGCCATGCTCACCGATTCCGGCGGCTTTCAGGTTTTCTCGCTCTCCCAGCTGCGCAAAGTCACCGACAACGGTGTCGAGTTCCGCTCCCATCTGGACGGCAGCAAGCACTTCTTCTCTCCCGAGCACTCCATGGATGTGCAGATCGCCCTGGGAGCCGACATCGCCATGGCCTTTGACGAGTGCACCGAGTACCCCGCCGAACGTAACCGCGCCGAAGAGAGCCTGCGGCTGACCATGGCCTGGGCCGAGCGCTCCCTTGCGCATCATCGCGCCAACCGCTATCGGGTACCGTGGAACGATGCGCAAGGTGGCCGCACGCAGTGCTTATTCGGCATTGTGCAGGGCGGCATGTACACCGACCTGCGCAAGCAGTGCGCCGAGCGCCTGGTGGAGATGGACTTTGACGGCTACGCCATCGGCGGCCTGAGCGTGGGCGAGCCGCGCGAGCTGACGCTGGAGATGATCCAGGAGGTCCTGCCCCTGTTGCCCAGGGACAAACCGCGTTATGTGATGGGCGTGGGCTATCCGGAAGAGATCGAGCAGTACGCCAAACTCGGTGTGGACATGATGGACTGCGTGCTGCCCACCCGCGCCGCCCGCCATGCGCTGCTCTTCACCAGCGAAGGCCGGTTGAACATCAAGAACAAGCAGTACGCGGAAGATCAGAATCCGCCCGACCCCAACTGCGATTGCCCGGTCTGCCGCCGCTACACCCGCGCCTATCTGCGCCATCTGGTGCAGGCCGGCGAGGCTCTGGCGGCTACATTGAACTCCATCCACAATCTCGCCTACTACCTGGGCATCATGCGACGGGTGCGCGCGGAGATGGAAGCCTAAGAATCTGTCTAGATACTCGGTTTGGTTGAAGGGTACGAGCTTTAGCTCGTACATCAAACCGAGTATCTAGACAGATTCTTAGATGGACCTGCCCAGCAACTGCCTGAGCGCAGCCACATACTCGGCGAGCGCCGTGCGGCCTGCTTCCGTGATGCGGTAGATGGACTGCGGCTTGCGGTCCACAAACTTCTTCTCCACCGTCACGTAGCCGGCCTCTTCCAGCTTGACCAGCTGCGCGCCCAGGTTGCCGTCTGTAGAGCCGGTCTTCGAGCGCAGCCAGGTGAACTCCGCCTGCTCCACCCCGGCCAGCAGGCTCGCCAGCGCCAGCCGCAGCTTGCCGTGGATGATGGGATTCAACTCCGGCAACTCAGCCATGGCGGGCCTCAAGCTGCTGGCGCGCCTTGCTGTCGCGCAGCATGGCATAGATGCCAAACGCAATCTGGCACAGGAAGATGGCGATCAGAAAGGCAATCGAGACCTGCGTGTCGTTGCCGAAGCAGGCGACGATTGCCGTTGCCCACCACACCACCGCGCAGGCAAACTGCGCACGCCAGCGCAGCAGGATTCCGCTGGAGGCGTTGGCCGCACTCAGCAGCGAGCAGGCCACCACAACTAAGGCGTGTTCCTCAAAGCGATGGCTGAGGCTCATGGTGAACAGCACCACGAACAGACAGATGCCGATTCCCCGCCAGATCGAGCCGATGGCTCGCCCCAGGGTGGTTTCGGCGCGGTCTTTGGTCATCCGCCTGGCTACCATGCCGGTCAGGATGCCGGCTACGATCATGGTGACCGGCCAGGCCAGAGTCGGGCCGTAAAGAGCTGCCGGGGCCAGCGCCGACCAGCCAATGGCCACGTAGTACGCCACCCCCCACAGCAGGAAGGTCCAGCCCCAGCTCTCGGTTTTGCGGCGTCCCGCGGCGATCATGGTCTGGATCAGCTCCAGCCGGTCAGTGAGTTCGCTTGGATTGAGGGATTCGCTCATGGTTGCCTCCGGTTGACAGTAGATAGAGAAGTCGTCAACAAGGAGTACTCTATAAAATAGAGTAAAAGCTGTCAAGAAAATAATACTCTCCTTCTTCCAGATAACCCTCCGGCAGGCCGTTCTTCCTCCTCCCTCGGAGCGAAAGGTCGATATGAAGATGTCTGGATTGTTTGGTTTGAGGGAACAGAACCCTGTTTATCTCCCGTTCACCTTGCCGCGCCCGTCGTTCTTCACCTGGTACATGCGCGCGTCGGCAGTGCCGATGATGGCGTGCAGGTCGCGTCCATCGGCTGGGGCGGAAGCCAGGCCCACGCTGGCGCTGACGCTGAGTGTGAGGCCGGACTTCATGTGGAACGGCGTATTCATCAGCCGTCGCAGCTGGTTCTCGGCCATCTCCACGGCATGGTGGGCCGCGGCGCCCGGCATCAGCACCACAAACTCGTCGCCGCCGTAGCGGAAGCACAGATCCTGGGGGCGGCTCAGCTCCTGCAGTCGCCGGCCCACGCGCGCCAGCAACTCGCTGCCGGTCAGGTGGCCATGCGCGTCGTTCACCAGCTTGAAGTGGTCCAGGTCGATGAAGGCCAGCGACAGCGCCTGACGCTTGCTCTGCGCGGCGGCCAGCATCCGCGTCAGCACATCGTAGAGGTGGCGCACGTTGTAGAGCCCGGTCGTGTCGTCGGTGATGGTCAGCCGCTGAATTCGTTCCATGTCGTCGGCGTTCTCAATGGCAATGGCTGCGTGGTCGGCCAGAATGTGCAGGAAGGCAATGCTGGAGTCGGTCAGGTGGTCGGGCTGGGGATTGTAGATCTCAATCACCCCGCGCGTGCCGCGCCGCCCGCGCAGGGGCAGGGCAATCACCGAGCGCACCAGGCTGGTGCGGGCAGCTGCCGAGTGCTCCAGCCGCGGATCGCGGGCCTCCTCGGGAACAATCAATGTCTCGCCGTGTTCGGCTACCCAGCCGGCCACGCCCTCGCCCATCTTCACCCGCAGGCCGCTCAGCGCCTGCTGTTGGCCGCCGGCGGCAATGGCGTAGTAGAGAGTGTTGGTCGGCTCCTCCACTAGTAGCAGGGTCCACAACTCGGCGCCCACCGTGGTCTCCATGTGCTCCAGGATCGTGCGCAGAATGGTGTCGCGATCGAAGCTCGAAGCCAGAGACCGGGAGAGTTGATGGAAGACAAGCAGGTCGGCGAGCGGCATCCGCCCCTCGGATTCATTGGCCATTGATCGACTCGCAGAGATTGCCGGTAGAAGCAGTGTGCCGCATGGGCCCTATTACTTTCAATGCTGGAATGCGGTCGTCGCGGTTCCTTCGTAACCTGCTCCGGAAGCCGGTCTCGTCAACGCGCTTAACCAAGCTGAGATGGAGGGTGCCCCACGAGCTGAGGTGCCGGGTGCCCCAGGTCTCGATTTTGAGACCTGGGAAGCCAGCCCCGTTCGTTCTCGAATCTTTCTCCGCAGAAGCTCTTCGGGTGCCCCATCCTTGACCACGTTCTTGGTGGTCAAGGGTGGGAAAGAACCATGCTCGTTTCGATCTTCAACCGGAACCCCATCGCTCACCGGGCGGCGCGGAAGGAGCAGGGACCTTCAGGTCCCTGAAACGCTGCGCCAGCAAGAGAATGTCTCGGGCTTCAGCCCTGGAAGACCGGAAAAATCATCCCCCGATGTGCACCATCGACCGCGTCGGGGCCAGAAAGTCGGGCTCGCCAATCCGATGCCGCGGCTCCTTCTTCTCGGCCGTGCCGCGGATGTAGCCGCGCAGCTCCTCGTCCGTGGCTCCGGCCCGCATCCGCCCATACAGATCGTGCTCAATCTGCGAGAACAAGCAGGTGCGAATCTTGCCGTCGCTGGTGAGCCGGATGCGGCTGCAGGCTCCGCAAAAGGCCTGGCTCACTGGCGCCACAATGCCGATCTCGCCGCCCCCGGGCAACGCGTAACGGCGCGCGGTCTCGCCCGGCTCGCGCGGGGCCAGCTCCTCCAGCGGCAGGGTGCGGTGGATGCGTTCCACCACCTCGCGGAGCGGCACCACCATCTGCGGCGTCCACAACCGGCTTTCGTCCAGCGGCATGAACTCGATAAAGCGCACCACCACGCCCTCGCGGCTACCGAAGTGCACAAAGGGCTCAATCTGCGCGTCGTTGAAGCCGCGCAGCAGCACGCAGTTCACCTTCAGCGGCGTCAGCCCCGCGGCCAGCGCCGCGCGAATCCCGCCGAGCACCGCGGCAAAGCTGCCCGGCACCCTCGTGATGCGCTCAAAGGTCTCCGCTTCCACCGCGTCCATGCTCACCGTGACCCGGTTCAGCCCCGCCTGCTTGAGCGGTGCAGCCAGCTCGGCCAGCAGATGCCCATTGGTGGTCAGCGCCAGGTCCAGCGGCTGGCCCTCCAGCGTGCGCAACTGCGCCAGCTCCCGCACCAGTTCCAGCAGCCCCGCGCGCAGCAGCGGTTCGCCGCCCGTCAGCCGCACCTTGGTGATGCCCAGCGCCACAAACTGGCGGATCAGGCGCAGATATTCCGCATTGCCGAGCTCGGGATATTGCGCCCCCACCGCGCCCGTGCGGCAGTAGACACACTTGTAGTTGCAGCGATCGGTAATGGAAACGCGCAGATCGCGGATGGTGCGGCCGTAGCTATCCACCAGCAGGGAAGATGCGGTCGCAGGAGCGGTTACAGGAGCCAAATCCATAAGGGTTCCAAGTGCCGAATGCGTGTCTTACGCGGGTAAAACACCCTCCGGCAAAGCGCTATTGATCCGGCCCGAAAATACTGATGATTGGGTGCCCCATCCTTTCCGCGTTTTGTGCGGAAAGGATGGGATAGCAGGACACGATTTGAGGGCCGGATCTATAGTGCCCTGAGTTTGAAGTTCGCAGCCAAACGGAGCTGTCATCCTGAGCGAACGGGGCCCCAGGCGTACTCTTCAGCCTGGGGGTGGTGAGTCGAAGGATCTGCAGTTGTTTTTCAATCAGCTTCCACCCCAACAAAACCCCAGGCCAAAGGCCCTCCGCTGCATGCAATGCTGGTGAGTCGAAGGATCTGCGGTTGTTCTTCAACCAACTCTTGACTCACCCCACAAGGTACTTGTTGAAATACCATTCCACGTCGGGAGAATCGAAGGGTACGGGCTTCAGCCCGTACAAAAAAACATCCAGTACAGCATCTGGCTTTACAGGCCGCGGAAAACTCTGCAGGCAATGCTTTGTAACAGGGCACGACTTCAGTCGTGCCGCAAGTGCCACAGATTTCTACCAGGGCTTTAGCCCCTGCGAAACTTTCTTCCGGAAATCGGGAGGTTCACGCCTATTTCCGCAACCTGTTGAGTCCTTGAGGAAACCCCAGAAAATGCTCGGGTGCCCAGGTCTTGATTTTGAGACTTGGGAAGCTGAGATGCCAAGTGCAAATTCATGCGGTCAGAGGCCAAGTCCCGAGTCCTAGTCTCTATCGATCCGGCCCGTAAATACGGATGATTGGGTGCCCCTCCAGCCCTGCGCGCAGCGCGTCTGCCGCACCGCAGGTGCCGACTGCCACACCGCAGGTGCCTAGTCGATCCGCGGTGTGCCCCGGCGCAGCACCAGCCCTGTAATCCCGAAGATCAGAATGATGCTGATGGCAATCGCAAAATAGAAGGCCATCGGATGGGCCCAGCCGGGCGAGTAGGTCAGGTCCTGGCCGATCCACAGCAGCAGCACCGTGGCAATCGCGGAAAACTGCCCGGCAATGACCAGAAAGGTGTGGCCCAGGTCGCGGCGCTTGTCCAGCGTTTCAACCTGAGCAGGCGTAAGGTGGCGCTCTTCGGGAGGAAGAAGGGAGTTTGCCATATGTTTCTCCGTGCGGGCCAGCGCGGTTGACCTCCGGTGCCCGCATCTCGATTGAAACACAGGCCCAGCCCACCGCGCCAGACGGAAACTACTGCGCCGGATAACCAACCGACTGGCCGAACAGCGGCTTCTGTCCCTCGGGCAGTCGCAACGTCGTGGCCACGTCGGGCGTGTGCAGGGCGTAGAACCAAGCGTTCAATCCCTCCGAGGCGGCAAACAGATACACATTCTGGCCAATAAAGCCGGTATCCACCTGCGCAAAGTCCAGCTTGGCGTCGGCTACATAGAGGATCGTGACCGCGGCCTTTGCGGCCGCCGGAGGGCCAACCTTGGCGCGCTGATCGCCCGGGACAGTCAGGTCGAGTTGGTTCTGCTCGGCGCGGTAGACGTAAACGCCGTCCTCCAGCGCCACGTAGAGCTGAACCTCCTGCTTGTTCATCGCCGAGGGAGCGGTGCGGCCCAGACCGGGCTTGGCCTCGCGCGGCCGATTCACCCCGAAAGCCGCCCAGAGAAGATTGGAAAGTTGCTGGCGGGTAAGCGGCTTGTCGGCAAATGCGCGGGTCGTCTGGCGTTTGGCCAGAGCCTGCAGCAGCGGCATGCCCCCGGTGGTCTGCGGGGCAGGCAGCACAATGACAGGGCGCTGGGCCAGGCAGGAGGCGGCAAGGAGGAAGATCGTGCAGAAAACCAGGTTAGCTGGTTTGAAGGGCAATAGATTACGCATAAACCACCTCAAACAAAGCGGTTCGGTGCTCCAGCCTCCGGAGGCGCGCAGTTTTAGGGGGAAGAAAAACCAGTAAAACCCGAAGATTTTTTTACTTTACTGCGCGCAGCGCGTCTGCTGCATGAATGCTTGGGTGCCCCAGGTCTCGATTTTGAGACCTGGGAAGCTGAGATGCCAAAGTGCCGGGACCCGGGATGAAAACACTCCGTGTGCCCATCCTGTCAGCGCCGGGTGCCCCTGGTCTCGATTCTGAGACCAGGGAATCGGAGAGGTCAAAATGCGAATTCACACGGTCAGAGATCTAGTCCGTCAGAAACGCCAGCGACTGTAGCGAGGTGATCTCAAACGGTTTCCGGCAGCGTACGTTGGCACAGGCCAGCTTGTCGTCGCGCCGCACCATGTAGGACTGCGCCTTGGCAAACCGTGCCCGGTCGCGCTCGTCCGCGTGGCGGGGCAGCTGCGCCTTCTTCCGCCGCACCACCCAGCTCACCTTGTACTCCGCGGCCTGGCCGCAGCGCGGACAGGTCAGCGTATGTGTTCTCACTTCAACGGTTTCGGTAAAAAATTCGCGCTCATCCATGGTTTCGGTCCTGGTCCCGGGAACAGAAAAGCCACAGCAAAAAAACGTCAGGGACTTCCCCTCCCAAAGGACTTCTTCCATACTCAACGTTGCGATGAAGAAACGCAAGACAACTCGATTCAGTGCCACAAAAGCCGTCAAAGCCAATGCCCGGGAACGCGTGGGCCAGCCCAAACCGGCCCGCGTCCTCGCGACCGAGCCTAAACAAGGCCGCCAGGCCAAGTACAAAGAGAAATTGGAGGATCTGGATGCGGGAGAGAGCTAAAGCGATGGGCAGGTGTGCTACCTGCTGCGTAACAGTTACGTCTTTTTGAAATGAATAAGTTGCTGGTAATCCAAGGCAAGGTCCAGCGCTGCTGTAAGACAAACGCGCTCTTCGTGTAAGACAAAAATGCCCGTTTTGTAAGACATGCCTTACAGCCGTAAGACAAAATCCGGGTCGTAAGACACGGCGTCCTACGCCGTCTTGCAGATCACGGCTTAACAAGGGCCCTTGGAGAGCCTGCTGTCTTACAGCCCAAGCTCCTGCCAACCTATGGCTGCCGGCTGTAAGGCCCTGGCAAAATCGGCGCCGCAGAGGGCGTGGATGCCGGCTTACTCTCCTTATCGGCAGCCGGAGCCGTATCCATTACCGCTGTTCTCTTTGAAAAAATGCGAAATTGCACCACCAGATCCACCAGCACCGGAACCGGCTTGCCATCCTTTATGGCCGGCTCAAACCGCGCATTGCGGATGGCTTCCACTGCATTCTCGTCCAGTCCGAAGCCGATCGGCCGTGCCACGGCCACCTCGCCCGGCTTGCCGTCCAGCCCGATCACCACGTGGTAGAGTGACATGCCTGCCACCCCGGCCGCCTGCGCAAACTCGTTGGACGGCGGCTCGAAGTTGGTCAACAGGCGAGCTTTACGGTCCACCGTGCTCTGCCGCAGCACGGCCCGATCCTTGGGCCGGTAGTCGGACTTGGCTGCCGCCGCCTCATAGTAGAGCTTCCAGAACTCCGGCATTGCGGCCATCATCCGGTCGTCCAACCCAGGGGCAAAGATCCTGTCCAGGGCATCCCGCAGCACCTGGGCCGCATGGGCTGGGGAGGTGGTTGTGGTCACGCTCTTCGGGTCGGAGGGCCTCTCGGCCTCGGGCGTCGCCGCAATCGACGCCTTCAACTGATCCGCCTCGCTCAGCTCGCTGCCTTCTTCCTGCGCTTCGCCGGCAGATCCAGTCGGGAGTGCGGGAGGCGTCGCCTGGTTGGCAACCCCTGCCGGGTGTGGCGTTTGCGCGCCGCCTGCAGCGTTCTGCTGATCTCCGCGGTCAGAATTTAGCGGATTTTTCAAGCCTTTTTTCGCCTCGCCAGGCTTCCCTTTCTCCTTCACTTTCTTGGGTTTAACCACAACTTCGCGGTCGATGGTGATGCGAAAAAATTTTTTATTTGCCGTAATCCTCACCCGATCGACGGCCTTGGTGGGGTCTTCGTAAGGAAGAGCACCGAGAAAATGCAGCCCGTAGCGGGCGCCCAACAGTTCCACCTTGTGTTTCCCCAGCCGAACCCGCTCGATCTCGACGCCGCACAGCGTATAAGAGCCGGGGATAGGGTGGCCTGCGACAGTACCGCGTTCGTTGAAACTTAGCGCCGCATCCAGATAGCAGGTGCGCAAATAGAAGGGCTTGCCCAGCAGTGCCTGCTTCAGTTGTTCTTCGGTTATCCCGCCACTCTGCGCATCTGCTGCAGCAGCAGGCGTAGCCGGTGGGATGGCCGCCGGGGTTGCACTCGCAGGAAGCGGTGCTGCTGGAGGTAGGGAATCGCGGCTCGGCGGTAGCGGTGTAGGTTGCGGTTGCGCAGGGATTTGTGGCTGGGCAACGGGGGCTTGCACGGGCTCGACTGCAGGCGCTGCCGGCTGCTGCGGAAGAGTGGCTGGATCAACCTGCTGGGCCAACAGCGGACAGCACAGCGTCAGGCTTGCCATGGCCATCCATGCAAACCGGGTAGGCAGCGCAACGGCAACACGGGCGGGACAGTGCTGGAAGATCGGCTGGTCCATAGAGCCTTCTTTGGGGAGCCTTCTTTTGGGGAACCTTCTTTGGGCCACGATAGCAGGAAACCACGCGAGCAGATAAAAAAGAAATCGGCAAACCTTGGGCGAACGCGAGTAAGTGTCTTACACAAACCGGTCAGCGAGTTTTAACGGTCAAGAGCGTGTAAGACGCGCCGGAAAAGGCCTAAAGCCCGGCGCAGATCCCGTCGCGTGAAGGTCAAGCGGCGCAAGGAGAGTCGAAGATCGTGGCGATTGGCCTCCTGCATGGCGTTTGGGGAGTAGTTGGACGCAGTCATCACTTGCTCGATGAGCCCGGCCAAGCGGTCGAGGTCGGCCGAGATATTCCTAGCCTCCTCAGGGGCAACTAACGTGTTATCTGACGATTGCGATGCTGCGGCGGGGTGCTGCTCTGCGCCTGCGTGCGCAGGCAAGGCGTGCGCAGAGAGCTCGTAGAGGCAGACGGCTACGGCCTGGCCCAGGTTCATGGAGGGCTGCAGGACGCCGGTGGGGATCTCAATCAGGCGGTGGCACCAAGAGAGGTCATCGCGCGTTAGTCCGTGCTTTTCCGGGCCGAAGACGATGGCGACACGGCCTGCACGGGCCAGCTCGGCTTGAACAATCGGAGTGACGGCGGGCAACTGCACGACCGGCTGCTCCGGCTTGCGGGCCTCCAGCGAACCTGTCCCGAGCACGAGGGTGGCGTTTTGTACCGCTTCAGCAACCGATTGCATGCACACGGCGTCCTTCATAACCTGTTCAGAATCAACCGCGGAGCGGGCCTCGCGCCAATGAGGCTCGTAGGGGTCGACAACCACCAACCGCACAAAGCCGAAGTTTGCCATGGCGCGCGCCACCGCTCCGATGTTAAGCGGATTGCGCGGACGCACCAGTACGACGTCGATAGCAACGGATTGATCAGGAGAAGCCAATGAGTCATTGTAGTGTGCGGCAACGACTCTCTGCAGCAAACCCGCGGAATGGACTCGGTTGGGGGAGAGGAAGCGAGGAAGAGAACTGTGACCACACGGCAAGTAGAATTACTGGATTCTATCGATGCTCATCGTCTTGATGCACATCGTCGCTGCGAACGTGCCGGACGGGGGGATTCCTGGCGGGCTGCCGAGTGTCGAATGCCGATGGGAGCAAGTGAGGAGTCTGCTCCCATCGGCATTCGTTTGAATCCCGGTAGCGTTATGGTTTTTGCACGGTCATATCTTGAGAGAGCTGGAAATGCACCACGCTCTCCGCCGGAATGGTCAGGTCGCGATTATCGGTGAGACCGGCTCCTGCGGTGCCAGCTCCGGCACCCGCCAAGCCGCCGATGAGCGCGCCTTTGCCTCCGCCCGCCAAGCCGCCGATGAGCGCTCCGAGCCCGGTACCGCCTCCGATCAGGGCGGCGGAACGCTTTCCTTTTCCTTTTTTCTCTTCGGTCAAATCGGCTGTGCGGACCGCCCGTTGCACTCCATCCAGGGTCATGGACGTCAGGCGCAGCTCCAGATCGGAAGCGCCCTTGAAGTGGCCGCGTTTTTGGGCCGCGTCAATGACTCCGCCCACCGGAGTACCTTTGGGGATCAGCACATCTCCATGGTGGCTTGTAACCGGCTCAACGATCTCTCCGGTAAAGGTATCGCCTGGCTGACTGGTCTTGACGCTGATGGTGCGATCAATACGAACCGCCAGATTTGTCCCTGCCGGCAGGGTGACGGTTTGGGGAAGAGGAGCTCCACTGGCCGCAGCATTGCCTGGGGCGTTGTTCTGTACAACTCCTCCGGGGGCTGGCGCATTTCCTGTCCACGGAGTAACCGTTGGGTCCTGGGGCGGCGGCAGTGGGCCCGCCGCGGGGGGCGGCGTCGACGTGGTGGTCAGCGAGGAAACGGTCTGTCCCTGACTCCTCGGTTGCACCACGGTCGTCGTTGTGACTCCCTTACTGTCGACAGCAACAACCTGCTGCGGTTGACCGGTCGAGTCAGCCTGCTGTTCCGCCTGCGCGATGGCTTTCTCCATTTTGGACTTACACCCTGCGAGGGCGAGAGCTAATCCGATCACAAGCAGCGATACGGTTCCACTGCACACTGACAGCCTGAGAGCGCGCATACAATAACTCCTTTTTGATTGTGGTTGCAACGTAATGCAATTTAAACGGTGGGAACTTAGCCGAACGATAGGTTCTGGCAATCGAGCAACCGCTGGGAAGTGCTACGGCGTTGATCCCCCTTGCTTTGTACTGGGGATTGGGGAGAGCGATCGCAGTCTGTTGGCCCCTTCTGCCGCGTGAAACAGGGAGCAGGGATTGTCGCTGCAGATCGGCCCGGCAAGACGGTATAAATCAGAGTTCTCATCCTGATGGGCCAACCAAAGTAATTCTACCCACACGCGTCGTTGCGGGCAAGGCGAGTCTCTGGCGACCGGGCCGGTGTCCGGCATCGGTAGCTCGCCGGTGTTGGTTGTGCCGCTCTTGCTTTGGATGGTGGCTAGACAGGATTGCAGACGCAGGAATGAGTGGGAAACCGGCCGCGTTGGACGGAGCCGTACTGCCCTGCGTAGCCGGTACGGAAGTGGATGGGCGATACTGGATGGTCGCAAGTGACAGAGGAGAAACCATGCGCTTCTGGGTTCGAGTGTGTTGTCCGGTTCTGGCCTTGGGAGGAGTGATCGCGTTGGCGGCGCAGCTTCCGCAGCAGCGCACCGATTGGAAGCTTGGTGAAATTCGGGTACACGATCCGTGGATTCTAGCCGATGAGCCGAGCCATATCTACTATCTCTACACCGCCTCCCGCGCGATGACCGATGGCACGCCGCGGGGAGCGGTGATTGCCTATCGGAGCAAGGACCTTGTGACCTGGTCGGGCCCGGAGACGGTCTTCGCGGTTCCGGATGGGGGTTGGGCGCGACCGGAAGATGGTTTGTGGGCTCCGGAGGTGCATCTCTATAAGGGACATTACTATCTGCTGGCCACACTGCATAACAACGCCAAGCTCCTGCCGGCCGGAGGGGCGCAAGGGGATAAGTCGAGCGATACCGTGATTGCGGTCAGTTATCGCGGGATTGGACCGCACCTGCGCGGGACGCAGGTGTTTGTGGGCGATGCGCCGACGGGGCCCTTCAAGCCGCTGGTGGATAGGCCGGCTCCATCGCCGGAGTCGATGACACTGGACGGCACGCTCTACGTGGAGGACGGCCAGCCTTATATGGTCTATGCGCACGAGTGGATCCAGTTAGTGGATGGAGCAATGGAAGCGGTTCCGCTGACTCCCAATTTAGCGCAGGCCGCGGGAGATGCTATCTATCTGTTCAAAGCTTCCGATGCGCCGTGGCTCCGGGAGCGCACCGCGGTGAGTAACAAGCCACAGAATTATGTTACCGATGGGCCGGAGCTCTACCGCACCCGCGCCGGGCGGCTGGTCATGATCTGGTCGAGCTTTCGCGATGGGAAGTATGTAGAGGCCGAGGCGCATTCCGAGAGCGGCAAACTGCGTGGTCCGTGGGTGCAGGATGGAGTGCTGGTGGGCGACGACAGCGGCCACGGGATGATCTTCCACGCTTTTGACGGGCGGCTGATGTTGGTCGTCCACCATCCCAACGATGGGCGGCTGGCGCGCCCGAATTTGTATGAGTTAGAAGAGAGCGGGAATGGGGCGTGGGTGAAGGGCGGCTTGAAGAAGTAGGTTCGCGGCGTTCAATATTGATCCGGTAACTCAATAGCGGCGATTCGATCCCACCACGGCATCTACGGCACAAGCGAGGCCGAAGCCGACGAGGTCTCTGACCGCATGAATTTGTACTTTGGTGTCACAGCCTCCCTGGTCTCAAAATCGAAACCAGGGGCACCCAGAATGGTTCATCATCAAATGGTCAGAGACAGAGTTACTCGGCGGGTTTCCCGTAATCGAATTCTGCGACCCGCGGCCCCATGGCAGCCAGGCTGGCGGGAGTATCCATGGGGTCCATGTGTAGCTCCACGATCGTAAAGCAGGGATGGGCGGAGATGGCATCGAGGGCGGCGTCGAGCTGGCCGAGGGTGGCCACAGAAAAGCTGCGAACCGGGTTTGCAGGGCCGAAGACCGCGGGCAGCGTGGTGTAACTCCAGTTCTGAATCTGGTTGTAACTGGAGTCAGGACCATAGATCACCCGCTCGATGGTGTAACCGCGATTGTTGATGACGAATAAGATTGGCTGTAGACCGTGGCGGAGCAGGGTAGAGATCTCCTGGGCGGTCATCTGCAGGGAGCCGTCGCCGATGAAGAGCAGATGGCGGCGCTCCGGGGCGGCCTTCATGGAGCCAAGCATGGCGGGTAACGTATAGCCGATGGAGCCCCAGACCGCCTGGCTGATGAACGCGGCGCCTGCGGGCAGGCGAATTCCGCAGATGCCGGAGAAGGAGGTTCCGGCTTCGGCCAGCACGACGTCGTTCGCGGTGAAGAAGCGCTCCATGCGCGGCCACAGGCTGGCGTGGGTCAGGCGGGTCTCGGACGATGCGACCGGCGATTGGAACGCGGGCAAAGGCGCGGGAGCAGGGATGGTGCGCGGCGCGGCGTTGGCAAAGCGCTCGCCGAGAGCGCGCAGTACATCGGCGGCGGTGACGCCCTCGTAAATATTCCCCTGGCAGTTGACGCTGAAGGGTTCGAGTTGGATCATCTGCCGTTCGTCGATCCCGTGGGTGAAGATGCCGGTGGTGGAGTCAAAGAAGCGCACGCCGAGGGCGAGCAGGCAGTCGGAGTTCTCGATGGTCTCGGCTGCGGGCGAACCGTCGCCAGCGTAAAGGCCGCGATAAAGGGGATTCTGCTCGTCAAAGATGCTGCGGCCGCTGGCCATGGCGGCAAAGGGAATGCCGAGCGACTGGCCGAGGGCGCAGACAAGAGGGCGCAGGCCGAAGCGATGCGCGTCGCCATCGACCAGAATCGCCGGACGGGCAGCGCTTTCAAGGCGCGCGGCGATGGCATCGACGGCGCGAGCGAGCTGCGCCGGATCGGCCAGCCGAGGCGACCAGTCGAGCGCGTCCTGCGGCGCCTCGATCTCCAGATAGACGATGTCGGAAGGGATCTGCAGGTAGACCGGGCGCTTTTCGCGCAGAGCGGTGCAGAGGACGCGATCGATCTCCGCGGCGGCATTGGCGGGGGTGATGCGCGCCTGGGCCGCGGTGAACTGCGCCATACAGTGCAGCACGTCCTCCAGGTTGCCGGTGCCGGAGGTGTGGTGCAGCAGCATGCGATTGCGCAGCGCATGCATGGGGGGAATGCCGCTGATGCAGATGACCGGTACGTGCTCGGCAAAGGAGCCGGCTACGCCGTTGATGGCGCTCAGATCGCCCACGCCATAGGTGACCATGAGCGCGGCGGCTCCGTGCATGCGGGCGTAGCCGTCGGCGGCGTAGGCGGCGTTGAGTTCGTTGCAGCAGCCGACCCACTCCATCTGGCTGCGTTGGGCGAGCAGCTCCAGCGCCGTGAGGTTGAAGTCGCCGGGCACGCCGAAGACGCTGCGGATGCCGCATTGCTCAAGCCGCGTAAGGAGATAGTCGCCGATTTTGGTGCGCTGCATGGTCTTTTTGTCCTGCCTGTAGGGGATGGGCGGGGCACGGCGCGCATGAGCGCATGCCCCTGCCTATCAAGGCTACACAAAAGCCGGAACTCATGGATTGCGTCTGGGTGCGAAAACTGGTTCCAATACGCAATAAATTGCGCAAGATTGCGATGTCAATTACAAAAATTGCGCGATGACGGAAGGTGGGTGGAGACGTCGAGTTGCCTCTAAGCAGTGAAACAGCGGAGAATGGCAGGCAATGCATGCGCTTGTGGATGTAATGAATCTGGCGGCCTGGGCGAACCCCGCGGAAACGGCCCTGAACGCAATCAGCGAGGCGCCCATTGTGCGCTTCAGCGTGCTGGCGCTCAGCTCCATCTTCTTTCTGGTGGATCCGCTGGCGGCGATCCCGTCGTTTCTGGCCATTACTCACGATGCCGATGCCCGGCGGCGTAAGCGCATGGCGCGGAAGGGCGCCTTTACCTGCTTTGTGGTCCTCACTGCCTTTGCGGTCGCCGGACAGATGATCTTTCGCATGTTCGGCATTACTCTGCCTGCCTTTGAAGTCGCCGGCGGACTGATTCTTTTGCTCATCGGCCTGGACATGCTGGAGGCCCGCCGCTCGGCAACCCAGGAAACCGGAGGCGAAGCCGAAGAGGCAGCGGGCAAGGAAGATGCCGGTATTGTGCCGTTGGGGATTCCGATGCTGGCTGGGCCGGGTGCTATCTCCTCGGTGATGGTGCTGGTGGGTCAGGTGCCGCAGCTCTGGCACTGGCAGATGGCGGCGATCCTGGGGGCTATCGCAATTACAGCTCTTGCCGCCTACTGGATTCTGGCGGCTGCCGACAGGGTGCGCGGGTTTCTGGGCGAGACCGGTATCCGCATCCTGGTTCGTATCATGGGTCTGCTGCTCGTGGCCCTCGCGATGCAGTTCTTTGTGAACGGTCTGACGGATCTGGGGCTGATCACTCGCTTCCACAGCTAGGGAAGAACTATATATATGTGGGGTGGAAGCGGGAAAGCTGGGCTCCGGTGGGTAGGAAGCGAGTCCAGAAAGAAGATTTACCCGATTCCAAAACAAGAAACTCTTGTAGAGATAAGGGTTTGAGCAGCTTTCCCACAGAAGAGCAACCCTTTCCACAGGCGGAAGGCTTGCAGGAAAACCGGGGTATTGATATTCTCAGGAAGTCGCGTTGAGAGGCAAGGCGCTCCTGATGGAGATAAGCCAAGCATAATCAAGCGATTAGAGTGAATGAGTGAAATTCACTTGCCAAACCAGGACTGCTTTGATAGTCTTGAAAAGTTGTCGCAAGGCAACGAGCCGCAAGCAAGATACTGACCGAGCCCGCGAATGGGCCGACGAGATCAAGCACAGATTGCGGATGGCAAGTGGAAGAAAACAAATCACTTGCAAAGCCAAGACGAGTTTGATAGTCTTGGAGAGTCGCCACAAGGCGGCAAGCCGGAAAGATTGAGCGACGGTCGTCGCAAGGCTAACCGGGGCAAGCGAAGTGGCTTGCAAAACCAAGACAAGTTTGATAGTCTTGGAGAGTTGGCAAAATGAGCAGTGGTGCTTCCCGGTGGCCGACATGGCCTGCCCGGAGTGGAGTTGGGAAGCTGGTTCGTAGGGTTGGTTGAGGCTGAGTCCCCTGACCCCTGTAGGGAATCCCGCAGAGAACAACCCATTGCAGCACCCAAGGGTAAATCCCTTGTGAGCCCTATCGGCTCAAGCGCGATGCGCTGGTTGCTCTTTGAAAGATTTGTGCGCATCCAAGCCTTCTTGGTTGCAGATCGTTGGGCGAGACTTCGGTTTTCCTGCGATTCGAGGCAGGAGTTCGGTAAGAGTCCGGCTCGCTTCGAACGGAAAACAAAGAAGTTGACAAGGCCAAAACGATCTGGTAATATAAGAAAGGCGCGGGACGTAAGCAACGGCGACAAGCTGAAGCGAGCGGCAAGCGCATCAAGTTCGAGGACGCCCGGCTAGTCCGGGTTCTCGATCCCAAGGGAAACCGCTCAGGCGGACCTTCCTCAAGGATCTTTGAAAATTGGTTGAACGTGCCAGTCGTGAGATGTGATCAGGTTTGGCTTGATCATTCTCACAAGGTAAGGGCATCTGCAGCCCGCTTCCGAGAGGAAGCACGCAGATGCTGGTTGTATCTCTCTGACCTCCGTCAGAGGATACGACAACAGGTTTCAAACGAGAGTTTGATCCTGGCTCAGAATCAACGCTGGCGGCGTGCCTAACACATGCAAGTCGAACGAGAAAGGGGAGCAATCCCTGAGTAAAGTGGCGCACGGGTGAGTAACA
>Ga0371490_1000438_pt1 | contig 28645 bp, 19 predicted proteins | sample MB2SIPfraction_FD_207959 | JGI IMG/M metagenome (GOLD analysis project Ga0371490, IMG submission 207959) | Lab enriched peat soil microbial communities from McLean, Ithaca, NY, United States - MB28FN SIP fraction | ecosystem: Environmental > Terrestrial > Soil > Wetlands > Peat | place: USA... | reverse complement strand
TGGCTCCGCCGGCGCGGGCCTTCAACGTGACGGCGCCGCCCGGCGGGCTGGCCTGCGCGGCGTTGATCAGCAGGTTGTAAAAAACGCGCTCCAGTAATTCGGCATCGAAAGCAAACGGCGGGATGCCGGGCTCGTAGTTGCGATAGAAGGCGATGCCGGGCGCCTCGCGCTCGGCCAGCGCCACCGCGCGATCCAGCGTCTGCGCCAGGTCGGCCTGCGCGAGCTGCAATTCGAGCGGGCGGGCGAATTGCAGGAAGCGGGTGATCAGTGAGTTGCACCGGTCCACTTCGGAGGCGATGAAGCCCGCCACTTCGCGCGCCACCTCGTTTTCCGCCGCCAGATTGTGCGTGAGCATCTCCGAAGAAGCGCGGATAGTGCCGAGCGGGTTGCGCAGCTCATGGGCGAGGCCTGCCGAGAGCTGGCCCAGCGCGGCCAGGCGGTCGGCGCGCCGTTTTTCTTCTTCGGCCTGCTGGAGCTGAAGATTGGCCGCGGCGAGCTGTTCGGCGGCGGCGCGCGATTTGCGGGTCTGGCTCCGCAGGTCCTCGGCCACCGAGTTGGCCAGGTTCGCGATCATGGCCAGCAGCACGACGGGCGGCACCGGGTCGGCGGTGATCTCCGACGGGTCTTTCACCCAGTGCAGAAAGAGCAGGTACGCCGCCCCGGCCACAGCGGCGCACAGCGTGGTTCCCATCGCGCCGAACATGGTGGCCGCCGAAACCACCGGCAACAGCAGCACCGGCCAGTACACGCTGTTGATGCCGAAGCTGAAGCCAATCAGCATGAACGCCAGCGCCAGTTTGAGCCCGATCCAGAGCAGGCGGCTGCGGGTGGTCGGCTCGGCGGGGATCTTCGGTTCCAGCACCTGGGCCACGCCCAATGCCACCAGGAAGACGACCTCCTGCGGTTCGTCCGGGTTTTGCGGCCGCGCGATCAGCACGCCGAACAGCGCCAGCCAGACGAAATCCCGCGGCTGGACCAGGCGAAAGCAGCGGGCGAGAAACTTGGGGGGGCGCAACATATTTGAGTGGACGCGAGCGGCCCAAGGCGATGCGTCAAATCCGCTGTAAATCGAAAGACGGCCAAGACTCTCGCCGCTACATTATGCCACAATGAGGTAGAAACGTCTCATGCCCAAATCGAGTATGTTGGATCAGGACCCGTCTGCCGGTCCGGATTCTCAAACCAATAGCGAATCCGTCGAGTCGTTTGCCGACATTCTTTCGCAGTACGAGCAGACGAGCTCCCACGCCGGTGAGGAACGCCGCGGATTCAACGGCACCGTGGTGGCCGTGACCGCGGAGTCGGTACTGGTGGATATCGGCTTCAAGACGGAAGGTATCCTGCCGCTGGCGGACTTCACCAAGGCCGGCGAAACCGTGAAGCGGGGCGACAAGATCCCGGTTTCCATCAAGGGCCGCGATCCGGAAGGCTATTACGAACTGTCGCGCATGAAAGTGGAGCGGCCGCGCGACTGGTCGGCGCTCGAGAAGGCTTTTGCCGAGAAGGCTCCCATCGCCGGCGTGGTAACCGCGGTCGTCAAGGGCGGTTTGAGCGTGGACGTGGGTGTGCGCGCGTTCATGCCGGCCTCGCGCTCGGGCGCGCGGGAAGCGGCCGACGTGGAGAAACTGGTCGGGCAGGAGATCCGCTGCCGCATCATCAAACTGGACACCGCCGACGAAGACGTGGTGGTGGATCGCCGCGCCGTTCTGGAGGAAGAAGAGCAAGAGGCCAAGGAGAAGCGCTACAGCCAGGTCAAGGAAGGCGAGACGGTGACCGGCACGGTGCGCAGCCTGACCGATTTTGGAGCGTTCGTCGATATCGGTGGCGTGGATGCGCTGCTGCACGTGGCCGATATTTCCTGGGGCCGCGTCAACAAGCCTGCCGACGTGCTGAAGCCGGGCCAGGAAGTGGAAGCCAGGGTGCTAAAAGTGGATGCCGCCAAGCGGCGCATCGCGATCGGCCTGAAGCAGCTTCAGCCGCACCCGTGGGAACTCGCCGGCGAGAAATACAAAGCCGGCGACCGCGTGCAGGGCACGGTCACGCGGCTGGCCGAGTTCGGCGCGTTCGTCGAGCTCGAAAAGGGCGTGGAGGGGCTGATCCACCTTTCCGAAATGTCGTGGTCGAAGAAGGTGCGCAAACCCGCCGATGCCGTTAAGGCCGGCGAGCAGGTGGAAGTGGCCGTGCTCGGCGTCAACCAGGCCGAGCGCCGCATCTCGCTGGGCCTCAAGCAGGTGCTGGGCGACCCGTGGGCCGAAGTGCCGCGCAAGTTTCCGGTGGATTCGCAGGTGGAAGGAAAGGTCACCAGCCTGCAAAAATTCGGTGCGTTCGTCGAGCTGGCCGAAGGCGTGGAAGGCATGGTCCACGTAGGCGACATCAGCGCGGAAAAGCGCATCAACCATCCTCAGGAAGCGCTGAAGGTTGGGCAAACCGTGAAGGCCCTGGTGCTGGAGGCCGACGTCGCCAAGCGCCGGCTGCGGCTGGGCATGAAGCAGCTCGTTCCCACCGGCCTCGATGAGTATATCGCCGAACACAAGGCCGGCGACGTGGTGACGGGGCGAATGGGCGATGTTTCGGGCGGTCGCGCGCGCGTCGAACTGGGTGAGGGCGTGCCGGCCACCTGCCGCATCCAGAGCGGCCCGGCCCGCGGCGGCGAATCGCAACCGGCCGGCGACAAGACTGACCTTTCTTCCTTGACGTCCATGCTGGAGGCCAAGTGGAAAAAAGGCGGAGCCACCGGCGGCGCAGCCGGGGACGATGCACCGCGCTCCGGCCAGATCCGCAGCTTCCGTATCGTGAAGCTGGACGCCGCGCTGAAGCGGATTGAAGTGGAGCTGGCCTAGGCGTTGTCCTTTCAGTTCCATTCTGCGGAGCAGTGGGCGAAAACCCGCGGCTTTGTCCTATACTGGGCAAACGAGGAAAGGCAAGATCATTAAAATGCGTCGCGTGGCGATAACGGGAATTGGCGCGGTAAGCCCAAACGGAATCGGTCGGGAATCCTTTTGGCAGGCCAGCCGCAACGGCGTCAGCGGAGTGAAGCGCATCTCGCGCTTCGATCCGACGCCGTTTCAGGTGCAGGTCGCCGGGCAGATACCCGACGAGTTCGACGAAACGCGTTACGTGGAAGTGAAAGACCGGCCTCACGTATCGCGCGCCGTGCCGCTGGCGGTTGCCAGCGTGGGCGAGGCGCTAGAAGACGCGCACCTGGAGCCGCAGCACATGACCCGCGACGAGTTGCGCGGCATCGGCGTCATGGTGGGCTCCGGCGGCGGCAGCCAGGATTTCAGCGAGGAGCAGTACCGCCTCTACTACACCGGCCACCAGAAGCAGTGCAGCGTGTATACCATTCCCACCGGCACCATCGGCACGCTGGCCAGCGAGGTCTCGATGCGGTTCGGCTTCCGCGGCCTGAGCCACATCGTCTCCACCGGCTGCACATCTTCCACCGACGCCATGGGCTATGCCTTCCGCCACATCCGCGGCGGAATTCTCAATACCATCGTCGCCGGCGGCGTGGATTCCCCCATCGCGCCGCTGATCCTGCGCGGGTTTCAGTTGATGCGCATCATGTCGACCCGCTGGAATCAGCAGCCGGAGCGCGCTTCGCGGCCTTTTTCGCGCGACCGCGATGGGTTTGTGATCGCCGAAGGAGCCTGGTTCTTCGTCTTCGAAGAGATGGAACAGGCGCGCGCCCGCGGCGCCAAGATTTACGGCGAGGTCACCGGCTACGGTTCCACTTGCGAGGCTTTCCATCGCGTGCGGCTGGAGGAGTGCGGCGAAGAGCCGGCGCGCGCCATCGGGCTGGCTCTGGAGGAGTCCGGCATCGCCCCCTCCGACGTGCAGTACATCAATTATCACGGCACATCCACCGAGCTGAACGACCGCATCGAAACGCGCGCCGTGAAACTGGCCTTCAATGGACACGCTTACAAGCTTCCCGGGTCGTCGCTGAAGAGCCTGATCGGGCATCCGCAAGGAGCCTGCGGCGCCGCCGGCGTGGCAGCCACCCTGCTCGCCATGCGCGACGGCGTGGCGCCGCCCACTATCAACGTCGACGAACCCGATCCCGATTGCGACCTCGACTACATTCCAACACCCGGCCGCAAAATCTTGATCGAGCACGCTGTGGCCAATTGCATCGCTTTCGGCAGCAAGAATTCCGCCATGGTGCTGCGCAAGGTCGAGTAGGCGCACCGGCAGCTAGCCGGGGATGACGCTCGCGGACTAACCCTTCCATCGGCCCAGCCTTGCTTTCCGCCGCGCGGCGTTGTATGTATTGGCTTGTGAGCGCACTGTTGACGATCGACGACCGCCTCGCGGTCGGCTGGGCTGGACTCGACGCGCCGGCTGCGCGCGTCAGATTCGGCTGCCTGAAAGACCTGCGGCGCCTCAGCCAGGAGGCGCCGCAATCGCTGTACCCGGATTTCGAGAAGTTTGTTGGGCTGCTGGACCACCCCAATAGCATTTACCGATGGAACGCGGCGCACATCCTGGCCAACCTCGCGCGCGTGGATCGTTCGCACAAGCTGGCGCCGCTGCTGGGCAGGTTCTTGAAGCCCATCCGCGGCCCGCAAATGATCGGCGCGGCGAATGTCATCCAGGCGGCGGCCGTGATCGCCGCGGCCCAACCGCGCCTGGCGGACAAACTCGCGGCCGGCATTCTCACCGTCGGCCAGGCGAAGTACGAAACCGAAGAATGCCGCAACGTGGCCATCGGACACGCCATTCAGTCGCTCGATCGATTCTTTGAGTCGATTCCACGCCAACGCGCGGTGCTCGGCTTCGTGCGCCGGCAACTGGGCAACCCGCGCCCCGCGACTCGGCGCAAGGCGGAGAGGTTCTTGAAGAAATGGGTGGATGCAGGAAAAAAACGGCGGGCGTTCGGAGGATGTACGCCCGCCGTCGGGGGCTAGCGGGAATCCTGAAAATTCCCGGACCAACCCATTGATAATGACGCTTGATTTTCAACCTGGGTTACAGGGCCTGGTTGGGCGCCATTTCGTCAATTACGATAGGCTGCTGAAAAAGTCCGCAAGAACATTCTTGGGCCACGGATGAATACAGATGAACACGGATCAGCAAATTCCTCTTCATCTGTGTTCAGACCACTTTTGGTGTTTTTCAGCAAGCTAAAAGCGTGCTCTACCGCTACTGCGCCAGCAGGTGCTGGCAGCGGCCGAGGCCGGCTTTCAAGTCCGCCACGGCGGCCAGCACTTGCGAGGGCAAATCGCCAGAGGCGTTCTCACCCGGCGTGACGCCCAGCAGAACCGAGAGCAACACCTCGAGCCGCCGCGACGAGCGGAAGGTGTCTTCGGCTGCCTGCTGCCATGCGGCATCGGCTGCAGACGCGGCCTCGATAGCGCCTCCGGCAGTGGCTCTTCCGCCCAGGCCGGCCAGCACCGGAGTTAGCGCGCCTTCCATCACGCGCACCTCGGTTTCGAGCGCCGCCACGTGGTCGCGCGCCAGCTGATGGAGCTGTGCGCGATCCGGCGCGGCCATGGATGCTTCACTTCCGGCCGGGAAGCGCTCCGCCACGCTGCGCAGCGCGTAGGCGTGTGACATGGCGGCTTCATTGCCATCCAGCACGCGAGTGCTGAAACGTTCGAAGGCTGCGCGTCCGCCGAGTTGCTTCTCGAGACGCGTCTGAATCCCTATGTTGGCCGTATCGCCCGACGTAGCCGGCGCCTCACCGGGAGGCGTTATCTGGGCCGTTTCCGGCTGCGAGAAGCGCACCTCTACGTTGGCAGCGCCATCCAGCAGTTCGTGGACCTGCCGCTGGCGCTCGGGCGAAACCCCGGTGCCAGATACCAGCACCTTGCCATCGGTCAAATTGACTTCCACAGGATCGCCCAGGTCGGCCCCGATCCGGTGCAGCAGCGTAACCACCTGCAATTCATCCGAAATCGAGGCCGATGACCTGGGCGCAACTGCAGCCGGCCGGCTTGGTACGACTGGCCGCAAGGGAGCCTCTTGAGTAGGCGCAACGGGAGAACCGTCGGGTTGGAAGGGAGGCTCCATAACCTGAGTGAATTCAATCCAATTCTGATCGCGAAATTCGAATTTGCTCTCCACCGGCGCCAGGTCCGCGACGCGCAGCAGCATTGTGGCGGAGGCCAGTTCGCCCTCCGCCGCCTGGGTGCGGATCTGGTAGCACGGCTCGTGGGGACTCTCCGCGGCGGGCTCGGTCTCCACATCGTCCGTCTTGTTCGGCAGGCTGTCGCGCCACGCCTGGAAGGCGCGCGCGCTGAGCGGGTCCGCGGCGTCGTAGTGGGCGGCCTGGAACGCCATTTGGATGTCGGGTGGCAAGGGCAACCAATTTCCAGCCGCGCCGCCCACCGTGCGCAGCGTCGCCAAGCCCGAGCGCATGTGGATGCTAACGGTGCGAACCGGCGCCGGGCGCGCGCTGGCCGCGGCTACGGCTTTTTCGAGTAAGGATGCCGCCTGCACGCTGGGTGTGCGGCCGAGTTGTACGATGGCCACGATCAGCAGCGCAGCCGCAGCCGCGGCCGCGACTCCCCACTGCCAAGCCGGGGCCAGCCGCGGCAAGCGTTTCCAGAGCGGCGCCGCGGCTAGTTCCGCATCCACCCGGTCGAAACCGCGATCCAGCGGCTGCCACGCGTTCGGCGCTTCCGGCAGAAGCCCGGCGAGCACCTGCTTGCGGTAGCGGACGCATTCGGCCACCGTGGCTTCGAGCGATTCCATCTCCGCGCGGCACTGCCAGCATGCCTCCAGGTGTTTGCGGACCTGCCGCGCTTTGCGCGCCGGCAACTCGCCATCGAGCGCACGCAGCAGCAGACCTTCCCCGGGATGTCCGGACGGCCAATTACTCATCCCGCACCTTCTTCAGCCGCGCCATGGCGCGCCGCAGGAATTCGCTGACGGCCGAAGGACTGATGCCCATGGCCGCCGCGATCTCCGGATACCGCAGTCCCTCCATGCGCAGGAACAAGCACCGTTTCTGCTGATCCGAGAGAGCTTCCACCGCGCGGTGAAAACTCAGCATGCGCTCGCGTTCCAGCAGGTCCTGTTCCGCATCGTGCGCCGGCGCGGCCAGCTTGGCTTCCAGGTCCGCGTCGAACGGGTTCTCCGAAGCGTGCCGGGCGCGCACTTTCAAACCCCAGTTGTGGGCTACCCGAAATATCCAGCCCCGCGGGTTCTCGATTTTTTCGCCACTCTTGAGCGCGGCATAGAGGCGGAGGAAGACTTCCTGGGTGGCGTCCTGCGCTCGGACGGGCGTCAAACCGAGCGTCATCAGGTACCGGAATACATCCTCGCGGGACTCCTCAAACAACTGAGCCACTTGAGTTTGCAGTGCCGACGCAGCGCCTTCCTGACGCAAGATACCCACCAATTCCTCACTCATGTAGAACGCGGCCATACACGCAACTCACCACTAAGACCCCACACTACGCTTTTCAACTACACCCCAAGCAACTTTTTTTTGAAGTTTATTTTTGGAACTCTGGCGGTTTGGTGTAGTTGGAACGGCGGGGTGGCGGGTCTTTGTAGCAGACCTTCAATGCCCGACTCAACCGTCTGTGCGGCCATCGTCACGTATAACAGCGCGCGGTACATCCGGCGCTGTCTGGAAGCGGTAATCCGCCAGGAGGACGTGCCGATCGAAATCGTGGTGGTGGACAACGGGTCCACCGACGGCACCGCGGCCGTGCTGCGCCAGTTCCGCGGGCGGGTGCGGGTGATCCGCTGCGGCCGGAACCTGGGTTTCGCCGAAGCGCAGAACCGCGCCATCCGTGCCAGTTCGACCGAATGGGTGTTGACGCTGAACCCGGACGTGTTGCTGCGCCCCGGTTTCGTCCGCGCCCTGGTGGAAGCCGGCCAGGCTGACCCGGAAGCGGGCGCCGTGTGCGGCAAGCTGCTTTCCATCGGGCCGGGCTTTCGACCGCTGGATGAGGCGCGCATCGATTCGACCGGCATCTGTTTCACGCCTGCCTTGCGCCACTTCGACCGGGGCTGGCGCGAGCCGGACCGCGGCGGCTACGGGAACGTGGAATACGTCTTCGGCGCGTCGGCGGCGGCGGCGCTGTACCGGCGCAGCATGATCGACGACGTGGCCATCGACGGCGATTTTTTCGATCCCGATTTTTTCGTTTACCGCGAAGACGCCGACGTTGCCTGGCGGGCGCAGTTGCTGGGATGGCGGACCCTCTATACGCCGGCGGCGGAGGCTTTCCACGTGCGCACCGTCACCCCGGTGAACCGGCGCTCGCTGCCCGCCGTCATCAACATGCATTCGGTGAAGAACCGCTTCCTGATGCGCATCAAGAACGTTACCGCCGGCGTCTATGGCCGTTGCTGGCTGCCCACCACAATGCGCGACCTGCTGGTGGTCGGCGGATCGATTCTGTGGGAGCCCACTTCAGCCGCCGCTTTCTGGCACGTTGCCCGCTGCCTGCCCCGTGCACTGGCCCGCCGCCGCGTGATCATGGCGCGCCGCCGCGCCGGCGACGAGGAACTGGCGCAATGGTTCAATTTCCACCCAACCGCGCAGCCAGCGGAGTTGGCGGAAACCACCGAGCCGGCTCCGGCGTTCGCCGCGCCCGCCTCGACGATCCTGTTACCGGCCGATCCGCAAACGTAGGGCTTTTCCGGGCAGCGCCCAGTTTCGCGCTGCGCAGGCCGAAGTCTCCGTGGGGCGAATTCGCCCCACGGAGAAAAGCTAAGTTATTGAAACCAATCAAACATCGGTTTGAAAAACGGGCAAAATGCTCCGTTTTTCCGCTCGCCGGCGAAAATGAAAGCGGACCGCTCGAACTGCCTGCTTCCTGGCCTCAGTGTGGCACGTGCGGTGGTCGATGCGCGGCGTCCGGAGTGCCGGAACAGGCGTAAGGCCCGCAATCGCCGCGATGCCGACCGCTGAGGGGGTTGGCCGTCGAGGATATCACTTAACCCGGCTGATCGGAACCGCGGCGCTGAGAGGAAGCATTAGTGCAACGGTATGCGGAACAGGTTGCCCACGAAATCCGATTTTGCGAATGCGTAGGTCCCTGGGGCAGGTCCGGGAACAACCTGGCTTTGCCGGATCACTCGAACGCCCGGCATATCCTCGCTCGCATCGACGCTAAGCCCCCGTTCGGGTAAGGCCGGCAGTCCCTTGCCGCGAAGAATGGGTAAGACCAGAGTTGTGCCCGCCGAAGTCGGGTTGATGTTCGCTGCCACGTATAGGAATGCCCCGTCCGGAGACCACATCACCCGGCAGGGGCCAGGGGAAATGACCTTCCAGGTTCGGTCCTTTGGCGACACCGCGACGGTGCCCCGTCTAGGCTCGCGGACGCCCCACACCACTACCCAGTCGCCGCCTGGCGATACGTCGCCCTTTCCGACAATGGGTTGGTCCAGAACACGCGCCATCCCCCCGCCATCCGTCTTGATGCGGGCAAGGTAGTTCGCTTCGTGTTCCACCTGCCGGAAGAACAGTTCGCCCGGCGCCCCGAAGCTGACCGAGTCTCCTCCGCGCACCACCTGACGGGGAGGCGCGCTCGCGTCCAGGGGAGCCACGAAGATCAGATTCTCCTTGCCGGTCAGTGACGTGAAAGCCACCTCTTGTGCGTCCGGCGAGATGTCGAAATCCACCATCGAGACGCCCGCCAGAGAAGGGTTCGCCTTCCCGGAATCGAGCTGGGTGGACCACAGGCCGCTTTCATTCGATCCATTCTTCCGCAGCAAATAGTAAACCCGCTTGCCATCGGCGGTGATTCTCGGGTCGGAGGCCGATCCCTCCGGAGAGATGGGACGCTCGCCCGAGCCATCGTGAAGCCACACGGAGTTCTTGCGAACGCCCACCGACGAAATCAGCGACTTCCCGTCTGGCGCAATCGCCAGTCCTTCCTCTTCGCCCGGTCCGAAGGTGATCTGCTCCGCGGCGCCATCGGGAGATCGCTCGCGCCACAGGTGAGTTGCGCCGTTCACCGCCGCGTTGAAGTACATCCACTTGCCATCTGGCGACCAACCGGCGGCAATACAGGCACCGTCAGGACCAACCTGCCGGCCCTTGGAGCCGCCCCCCGCCGGGAGCAACCGGCACGGCAGCCAGGCAGCGGTGCCATCCATTTCGACAATCAGAATGGACTTCCGGTCCGGCGAGAGGTAGGAATAGTGGGCCATGGCGCGCACGTGGTCCGGGAAATAAATCGCGCGTTCGCCGGCGCGGCTCTCCTGAGAAGTTACGATGCCCATGTGCAATACCGTGCCGGCCATCACCTCCGAAAAGAGAACCCGCCCATCGCCGATCCAGGTCAGGCCCGCCGCGTTCTTCATCAATCGCGTGGGTGCGCCGCCAGTGACCGGCACCGTCCAGGTGTCCCAGGAGCCGTCTGCGTGTGAGATCGCGGTGTAGGCGACGCGTGATCCGTCGGGAGTGAAGATCGGGTTGTATTTCGGATTCGGATCGTTGGTAATCTGAGTCGACTGGCCATCCGGAAGCAGCTTCACGTAGATCTGGCCGTAGCTCAGGAAGGGCGATCCAGACCGGAAGAACGTCACGATTCGTCCGTCGGGGGAGAGCGCCGGCGCGGCCGCGGAATCGCTGAAATCGGTGAGTTGCACGTACTCGGCTGGCGAGGTGACCGGCCGCTTGTGGACGCCAAAGTACCAGCCAACCAATCCCGCCATCACCGTAGCCACTGCCCCGGCGGCGGCGAGTCCCTTCCGTTTCCGCGGATGCGGGGGCCGCTTCACCTCGGGTACGTCGAGCGATTTCAGGACCCGCCCGGCCCGCAGCAGGTCCGCACGCATGTCGGCGGCGCTTTGATACCGCGCCTGCGGATCCTTCTCGATCGCTCGCTCGATCGCCCGTTCGATCTCGGGCAACAAACCGCGCCTCAATTCCCGAGCGGGCCGGGGCGCGCGGGTCAGCACGGCCTCGATCTTGCCGGCAAGGCCCTCCCCGGCAAATGGCAGTGTTCCGGTGGCCATCTCATACAGGACCACACCGCAAGCGAAAATGTCCGATCGCGCATCGACAGTCTGGCCGCGAGCCTGTTCGGGAGCCATGTAGGAAATCGTTCCCACGGTGGCTCCGGGAGCCGTCAGGCTATCCATCGGCACGGCGCGCGGGACCAGGTCGGACCCGGCCGACTTAGCCAGACCGAAATCCAGAATCTTCACCGGGCCCTGCCGAGTGAGAAAGACGTTGGCGGGCTTGATGTCGCGATGCACGATGCCGGCGCCGTGGGCCGCTTCGAGCGCCTCCAAAACGGGAATCATGATGGCCAGTAACTGTTCGTTGGACAACGGCCGCTCGGCGATCAGTTCCTTTAACGTCTGCCCTTCCATCAGCTCCATGACGAGAAACGGCTGGCCCTGGTGTTCCCCGATGTCGTAAACCGTGCAAACGTTGGGATGATTCAATGTGGAGATGGCCTGCGCCTCGCGCCGGAACCGCTCCAGAGTGGATTGATTCGCAGCCATGGCTCCGGACAGGAATTTTAAAGCCACGGGGCGGCCCAGGCGGTTGTCTCGCGCCCGGTAGACTTCTCCCATTCCGCCCTTTCCCAACGGCCCCTCGATCCGATAGGGTCCCACGGCCGCACCGGGCAGAAGCATCGTCTGCGTGGGGTCTTGGCCGGCTGACGATTGCGCTGCCGCGCGATCCGCAACGTCAAACGCGCCGGAGCTCGCCTGATTCAGCAGTGCCTCGACCGCCCGCCGCAAGTCGGCATCGCCGCCGCATCGGCCGGCCAGAAAGATCTCGCGTCTTTCGGCGGGCACCTGCCATGCCGCGTGGAAGAGTTTCTCGATCTGCTCCCAGCGTTCCCTGTCCATGGAGTGAAAGCCGCCCCTTTTCCCTAGGGTGCGTTCGTCTCAATCCAGTATAGTGGGTGATTCCAGGGGTCTAGGGCCGGGGGCATTTGTTCCAGGACTCCTCGTCGCGGGAAAGTGGAAACGGGTAGGCTGGCGCCGGTTTGGTAAGGGGCACTCTGTCCCCTTTTGCTGCCAGAAGCGTCGCTTGGCGGCAGGCGCAGTTGCGCAGTTGAGGCTGTTCCTGTCTTCGCCAGGGGCTTGACAGTCGGGGCCCTTCTGGTAAGCTGAACGGTCGTACGGCAGGTGGGGGATTTCCGAGACTGGCGGCGCTTAAGATGACGGCAGCGCTAAAACGTGCGATACGGGTCACACTGGTTTCCCCAGGCGATGTCCAGGCTGAACGTGACCAAATGGAGGACGTGATCCACCATGTCAACGCGCTGTTGAAAGCGGATCGCAAACCTGTCGTACTTGAACTTGAACGCTGGGAAACCACCGCGATCCCTGCTCTCCACAATCGTGGGGCTCAGGGCCAGATTGATGAGTCCTTGCAGATTGAACACAGCGACATCGTGGTTGGAGTTTTCGGCCACAGGATGGGCAGTCCCGTCGATGATGCCGCTTCCGGCACTGAACATGAACTCAAATGCGCAATAGAGTCATGGAAGACAAAAGGTACGCCCAGGGTGATGCTGTATGCTAACAGGCAAGATTACAAGCCCAGCTCCGGGCAAGACCAAGAACAGTGGGAATGCCTCAACGAATTCAAGAAGAGGCTCGAGCCCATTGCCTTAATCAAGCCGTTTACGGACACGAACGACTTTGTCACCGCGGTTACCCTAGACCTATTCAGTACGGGCGTTCTGCTCGCCGAAAGCGTCACTGAGATGCAGGCCCGGGGCCTACAGTTCGAGGCTGCGGTCGAGCCCGTTGTTGTTAGAGCGGATGGTTTCACGGAACTTCTGGGGACCGTCTTTATCAGGTGCACATACGAAGGCGCTAAAGAGCCTCCACCGAACCTTAGTTTCTCCGTCATAGTAAATCTTGCCTGTACTGTCACATGTCCGTCGCCGGTTCTCTTCGAAGTTGCAAGGGTCGGCGCGTCCGCGTTTGTGGGCGGCCAGGTTCGGGGTTGCGAAGTCCAGTTCATGCATATCAAGCTCGACGGAATCAAGTCTCATGAGATCCGTATCTTCCAGATAGTCGGCCTGCGCTGTAATGCGCACCCCTTCCATTTCGCAGAATCCAAGAAGATCCTCATGCAAGTAAGCGCAACGAGTGGGCCTGTCAAGAACGATGTCCAAACAGTCGCTGATGTTCGGAGAGGACTTCAGTTCGAGGCAATAGGCCCCCGTCCTAGTCAAGCTCCGCCGGCTGACCCTCGGCTTTTTCCGCTGGCTACCCTGAGGTTCAGGGAGGGCTTTGCCCATGCGTTTAAGCACGCAGGAGTGGGCAAGCCCACTAAGAGCGATGACGATTGGTTTGTCCTCGACGGCGAGAGCCCCTTTCTCGGCGCGGCCGGGGCGCACGGCACCCGAGTGGTGGCGCGCTTCACCTGTCTGTGCCCCCAGATTCGTTTATTTATTGGAGCTCAGTCGCGGACTGTACGCGCCGACCAGGTAATAATGCTTGGGCAGGGTCGTCTTCTTGAATCCGATTCGACACTTCTGGCGGACGGCGATCAACTTGCGGCTGATGGCGTCGAACTCAGGGAGCTGGGCCTATGCAATGATCCGTACGGCTATGCTGACGCGGTCTGGGGGGTTCAGCCAGTCTACCGGACGGATGGCAGCCCCTTGGTGTTGGATTTCGCTGTCTACGCCATCTACGAACCAGGTCCTGTCCCGTTGCCAGGCGCGCTGCAGCACCTCCGAGTAGGCGGTGGCTTCTTCCCTGTCCACTCCGCGCGCGAGATGGTCGCGGCCGGACTCTTGAACACTAACATGCCCACGCCAAGGTTTAACCTGGGTTTCCTGCTGGGAGCGATGGTGCCCCTCTCTCCGCTCAAAGGCTGGTCCGACTGATGCCCTGGCAGGCACACGAAGCCTGGTAGCAACCGTGGTAGCAAGGCAGATCGTCTATCGCCGTCTACGAGAAAAAGGGGGCGGCCTGAACCGCGCCAACGCGGCTTCCGGCCTTCCCTCGCATTCCATAGCCTCCTACAGCTTGAACTCCGCCCTCACTAGCTCGTCTTCCATGGAGTGTTTGAGCGAGAAGCCTAGCTTCTCGAAGACGCGGAGCATGTCGCGGTTGTCGGGCATGATGTTGGCGGTGAGCGATGGGACTTTGTCATCGGCGGCGACGATCAGCAGGCGGGCCATCAGCTCCTTGCCGAGGCCGCGGCCGTGCCACAGGTCGCTCACGACAACGGCTACTTCGGCGCCTTCGGCGCCGTGGATCTTGGTCAGCCGGCTCACGCCCAGGATTTCCGGTTCGCCGGTCTCCGGGTTGCGGCGCTCGGCCACCAGCGCCATTTCGCGGTCGTAATCGATGAAGCAGGTGCGCATCAGGCGTTCGTGCTTGGTGCGCTGTTCGAGGTTCATCATATGGAAGAAGCGCAGGTAAACGCTGCGCTCGGAGAGCGTCTGGTGGAAGCGCACCATGGCCGGCTCATCTTCCGGCCGGATGGGGCGAATGGTGACGACGTTGCCGTCCTTGAGAGTGAACGTCCCCACGTAGCGGGTGGGATAGGGGCGAATGGCCATCTTGGGGATCTGCTCGAGCGTCACTTCGGGGCCATAGACCACCACGCGGGCGTCGAGCGCCATCAGGCCGTCGGGCGAGGCCAGCAGCGGGTTGATGTCGATCTCCTTGATCCAGCGCTGCTCGGCCACCAGCGTGCTGAAGCGAACCATCAACAACTCGAGCGCCGCCAGATCTACCGGCTTGCGTCCCCGGACGCCCTTGAGCGCCTTGTAGATTTTGGTCTGCTCCATCATGCGGCGCGCCAGCGTGGTGTTGAGCGGCGGCAGCGCCAGCGCACGGTCTTTGAACACCTCGACCAGTTGGCCGCCGGTGCCGAACAGCAGCACCGGTCCGAATTGCGGGTCGAGGCTGGAGCCGATAATCAGCTCATAGGCATCCTTGAGGCGGACCATGGGCTGCACCGTGACGCCCTGAAAATGCTCGGCGCCGGCCTTTTCGGATACCGAGGTCTGAATTGCCGCGAAGGCCTTTTCGACGGCCTGGGCGTCGCCCAAATTGAGCTGCACGCCGCCGACGTCGGTCTTGTGGGTGATGGTTTCCGAATACAGCTTGAGCACCACCGGATAGCCGATTTTGGCGGCGGCCTGGACGGCGGCCGCGGCATCGGCGGCAATGATGGTGGCGGCGGTGGGAATGCCGTAAGCCGCCAGCACTTGCTTGGACTCGGACTCGGTCAGGATGGTGCGGCCGTGGTCGCGGGATGACTGGACGATTTGGGCGACCAGCGCGCGGTCGGGAGCCCAATCCGCCGAGTCTTCGGCCAGAGCCGGAGTTTCGTAGAGGCCGCGCAGGTTGTAGCTGTATTGCCACATGTAATTGAAGGCGCGCGCAGCGGTATCGGGATAAGGGAAGGTGGGGATGTTGGCGCGGTTCAGAATCTCCTCGCCGGCGGCCACGTCCACGCCGCCCATCCAGCTTGCCAGAAGCGGCTTGGCATCCTGCTTGGCGAGCGGTTTCAGCTCCTCGGCGATCTTGGTGGGATCGGTCATGGCCTGCGGCGTCAGAATCACCAGCATGCCGTCGGAGTTGGGATCTTTGGCGGCGATATCGAGCGCCTTGGCGTAACGCTCGGGAGAGGCGTCGCCGATGATATCGACCGGGTTGCCGTGGCTCCAGGTGGCGGGCAAAACGCCGTTGAAGGCCTCCATGGTCTCCTGGGAAAGCTCGGCCAGCTCGCCGCCGCCCATGATCAGCGCGTCGGTGGCCAGCACGCCCGGACCGCCGGCGTTGGTGACGATGGTCAGCCGGGGACCCTGCGGCCGGGGCTGCTTGGACAGCACCTCGGCCATGTAAAACAGATCGGCGATATTGGCGACGCGCAACACGCCGCAGCGCCGGAAGGCAGCCTCCAGCACCTCGTCGGATCCGGTGAGCGCGCCGGTGTGGGAAGCCGCCGCCTTGGCCGCGGCCGCGCTGCGTCCCGGTTTGATGATGATGATGGGCTTGTTCAGCGCCACCTCGCGGGCGGCGGAAAGGAAGGAGCGGGCGTTGCCGATCGACTCCATGTAGCAAACGATGGACTTGGTTTTCGGATCGTTGCCCAGGTGATAGATCAGGTCGCCCCAGCCGACGTCCACCATGGAGCCGACCGAAACGAAGGCGCTGAAGCCCACCATTTCCTTGAGGCTCCAATCCAGCACCGCCGTGCACAGGGCGCCGCTCTGGCTGATGAAGCCGACCGAGCCGGGGCGCGCGATGGTAGTGGCGAAGGTGGCATTCATGCCGGTGAGCGGGGCCATCACGCCCAGGCAGTTGGGACCGATGACGCGGATGCCGGCCGCCTGCGCCGCGGCCAGAAGCTGCTGCTCGAGCGCCGCGCCTTCGGGACCAATCTCCTTAAAACCGGCCGAGATCACGATCGCGCCACGCACGCCGTTTTCGCCGCACTCCGTGATCAGGCCCGGAATGGAAGGCGGCGGCGTCACGATCACCGCCAGGTCGACATCTTCGGGGATCTCCGAGACGGACTTGTAGGCCTTGACGCCCAACACACTGGGCCGCTTCGGATTGACCGGGTAGACCGTTCCGCCGAAGGGCGACGTAACCAGGTTCCACAACAGCGTGCGGCCCACGGAATTCGCCGTCTCGGTGGCGCCAATCACGGCCACCGTCTTGGGGGAGAAAAACACCTCCAGCGGCTGGTGCACCGGACTCTGTTTCTTCTTTCGCGGGATCTTATTGGTGGCTTGCATGTTCGTCGCTCTCCGCCTGCGACCCGAAAGCGGCGCGGTTGAGCGCGTCCACCACGTCGGGAATGTGCAGGCCGTTCTTGCGCGCCACCGTCTCGATCGCGCAGTCGTCGCAACTGTCGCGGAAATGCAGGCTATCGAAGACGGAGCTAGTTGCCGGGTGGCGTTGTTTCACGTCACGGACGATCATGTCGCGGCGGATCAGTTGATCGAATCGGAACATAGGCGTGCGGACTGATTGTACTGCACCCCTGCTACCAAAGGAAACCCCTCCCGTGTCAACAAATTATGAAGGGTTCGGAGAGCGGAGTGGGTGAAATGCCCCAGCGGAGTGGCCGATGGTCAATGCCCAGCGTGAGGGCAGCGGCGCAGGGGTGCCGTTGAAAGACGGATCAAAGCTGGCTGAACTGTCCGCCGAGATGTTAACTCGTTGCCGATGCGGCGGCCGCAGCCAGTTGGGAGTTGGTCGTGGTCCAGATGCTTTTGATGTTGTGGCCCGCGATAATGAAAAGCGAGGCCGAAGCAAGCGCCACAAACGCGACCAGCAGCGTGTACTCGATCAGATCCTGACCGGCGTCCTCCGATAAAAACGTCTTAATCGGGTTCACTATAAAACTAAAGTACCCCTCTGCTGCCTCGAATACAATGCTGCCTTAGTACCGTCTTGTGCAATACCGGTACTGAGCTGTTTTGCTCTATATTCCTTGCTTTGTGCGGCTTGCCGGATCGATGCATAGTGGCGCGTTATCAGCGCGGCTCACCCGTGCAGCCGCCTGGCCACGTCCTCGCGAAAGCGGTCGATGAAGGACAGCACGTAGGCGGCGATGGGGAGGGTAGGATCGTCAACCAGGGGGGTGAGATCCATGGCGAAGCTGAGCGCGGATTCCTGGTCGGTGGAGTGCGAGGCGAAGTAAGTAGCGTGGGCCAGGCGGCGGCCGGCGGTGGCGAGGTCATAGCGCTTGCCGCCGGAAACTTGGGAATCGAAGACGCCCACCAGAGCAGCGGCGATGTTGGAGCGGGCGGAAACCGGGAGCGGACGCTTGTCCTGGTCGGGCAGCCAATCCAGATCGCGCCACACTTCGCAGCCATAGACCAAGCGCGGCCGGGTTTGCTCACGCACCGCGCGCAGGGCCGCGATGGCGCGCAGGGTGACGGCGACATGCGTGTCGTGCTTGTCGGCCAGGTTGTGGAGGTACACCACTTGCGGCCTGGCGGCGCGCAGGATGGCGCACAGATCGCCGGTCACCGCGGTAGCCGGATCCTTGACCTGGGCGCTCGGGTAGCCAAGCTGGATCTGGCAGGCGTACTCGCCGACGAAGGCGGCTTTGCGCTGCTCCTGGATGCGCACGCGCTGCATTTCCTCATCGCTACAGGCGGCGTAGATGCCGGAACGGGGGCTGCCGGCGCCGTTGGTCGCCACCACGCCAGTGAACCAACGGTCCGCGATCCCGAAACATTCGGCGATGCCGTGGTAGGCCATGATTTCGATATCGTCCTGGTGCGCGGCAATCGCCAGGTGGGTGGTGCGGGCGAGTGCACGGGCTGGCGGCAGTCCATCGGGGACGAACACGTCAACGTGGGGATTGTCAGGAAACATCTGGGACCTCCTTGGGTGGGATGGCGGGAAAGCTGGCGACGATGGCCTGGCCGTGGCGCTTCTCCCGCCCGCCTGGCAGGTGGAAGCGGATGCGTCCGGCAATATCGGGAAACTCGGCCGCCGGCACGGCGGCGGGCGGCGCGCCGCCGGCCCGGCCGACTTGAGCGCGGTGAGCGCTGTTCCATAACGCCGCGGGGACGAACCCAGGGTCGAGAGGCGGGCGGAATCTGGGCGCAATGGCAAGCGACGGGGCCAAACTACATGGTGCGACGGGCCGCGGTCCTCTGTCCAGCGGCTGTATCAGATTGAAGGCCTCGACGCTCGGGTGTCCCCCGAGTCAATTATTGAGGCGATCACTGGCACTCCTCGGGGAAGCAACGAACGGATCGGTTGGCCACTGGGGTACCTGTCAAGGGGGGCCGCGGAAGGAATAGGCATCGTATCCGCGAAATGATGCTCTAAGCCAGTCTCGGGATGGACGGGTTCACGCCGGCGGCGCGGACAGGACGCTCAAGTCCCGGGAGGGTGGGAGGGTCGCCAGTGCAGCGTCAAGCGCCGCCGTCTGAATCGGTTTGGAAATATACGAGTCCAACCCGGCCTGCAAGCACTTTTCGCGATCGCCCTTCATGGCATGGGCGGTCAACGCAATGATAGGGATATGCGGTCCATTGCCCGACTCGCGAGCCCTGATGCGGCGGGTGGCCTCGTATCCGTCCATCTCCGGCATTTGGATGTCCATCAGAATGCAGTCGAAGCGATCCTGGCGCCAAGCCGCCAGCGCGGCGTCTCCATTCCCGACCACGGTCACGCGATGCCCGCGCCTCTCGAGAAGGATCCGAATGAGACGTTGGTTGACCACATTATCTTCCGCGACCAGGATGGAAAGGGGCTGGCGGGGCGACTGCCCGGCTGTCGACTGGCCACCAGCGGCGAGGTCGGGTTCCTCAGCTCCGGCCGGAGCTTCGGCCGGAGGGACCGGCGCGGTGAAGAAGAAGGTGCTGCCCCGGCCCTCGGCGCTTTCCAGCCACATTCTTCCCCCCATCATGGCGACCAGCTTGCGGGAGATGGCCAAACCGAGGCCGGTACCTCCAAAACGCCGGGTGACCGACCCGTCAGCCTGCCGGAAAGGTTGGAAGATCAGCTCCCGTTGTGACTCGGGGACGCCAATGCCGGTGTCGGAAACGGCAAACTGGATCTGCCGGGGCGCCGGGGCGGCATTCGAGCCAGCCGCGGCGGCGTCCTGTTCCGGAGCCAGCGACACGCGCACAGTGATGCCGCCAGCCACGGTGAACTTCACTGCGTTGCCTAGAAGATTGAGAAGGATCTGGCGCAGCCGGTGGGGGTCGCCCCGGACCCAGTCCGGCACGTCGTCGTCGAACTCAACCGAGATCGCAAGGTGCTTTTCAGCAGCCAAAGATCGGACGGAACCGAGAGCAGCCTCGACGCACCTGCGAACCGAGAAATCCAACGATTCCAGTTCGAGCCGGCCCGCTTCCACGCGGGAGAAATCCAGGATATCGTTGATGACAACCAGCAGGTTCTCAGCCGACGAGCGCACGGCTTCGTTGTGTTCCCGCTGGAGGCCGCTAAGCTCGCTTTCCGCCATCAACCCGGCGAAGCCCAGGATGCCGTTCAGGGGCGTCCGGATCTCATGACTCATGTTGGCCAGGAATTCGCTCTTGGCCCGGCTGGCCTGCTCGGCGGCGTGTTTGAGCAGTTCTTCCTGCTGCAGTTTCCTGCGGATCACCGCGGTCTGTAGGGCGACCTTGTGTCGCAGCACGGCCACCCAGGACAGAACGGCAATCAACACAGCCGCCATGGAGCCGAGCACGGCCAGCAGGCGGCCGGGATTCCACCAGGGCGCGGACCGGACCACGGCGATATCCCCGGCGCTGCGCAGCACGAGGCTGAACGACTTTGGGATGCGGTAGGCGAGATTGCTTTCGGCTGCGATGGAGCAGACACCGGTCACGCGAACGATGCTGCCCCGGTCCAGCGATGGTATCCGCCCGCGATCCAGGGTGGCGTTGAACAACTTACCGCCCACCTGTAACATCACGGTGTTCTGGCTGGTGTTTCTGAGCTGGTCCACGACGACGGCATGTATGGTGACCAACCTGGAATCGTAGCCACCTTCCAGGGCCTCGTCCACGGTTATGGACGGCGGCGGCGGCGCGGGTCCCCGTTCGACGAGCGAGATCTGCGCGTCCCGCATTTCCGGGCTGAAAGAGCCGGAGTGCCCGAAGCCGAGTACGTCGACCACATCGCCGGGACGAAGATCCATGCGCGCATGATTGACGATCTGGACACCGGCTCCGCTATCTTCGACGTACGACGGGCCGGAGGGGCTGGCCAGAGTGACCACGCCCCGAATTCGCGCTCGGTGCCCCGGCGAATCGGAGAACGAGAAGCGGAGGAGCTCATCGATCGGGCGCGGCCGCAGCGCGGCCGGGTCCGGACCGGGCTCCAACACGCTCACGAACTCAGGCGAGGGCACATAGATCTGAATGCCGACGATCTGCCGCCTGGCGTTGAACAACGACCCGCAAACACCCTGGACGCGGACGCGGCTATCCGGCGGCGGCAGGGGGCGCGCATTTGGATTGTAGACGTACAGACGGTACAGGTGATCGCCCCACTGGACCGAGACTTCGTCCACCAACGAGGTGCGATTGGTTGCGACACTTTGGACGATGCCTTCGGTTTGCACCCAGGCGCTGTCCATCTTTCCGGAAAGCAGATCGTCGAAGGCGGCTGGCGACGGCGGCGGCATGGAAGATGAGGAGACGCGCTCCGCCCAAGCACCGGAGACGATCGGCGCGAACTGACCGGGCGCAGTGACGCCAGTCAGATCCACCAGATCGCCCGCGCGCACCTTGAATTCGCGGATCCGCGCAGCGCCCACGTAAGTGGCCCCGGTCCGATCCTGCACAAAGAGGATTACACTCTTGGGATCAATATAGGTCACCGTGGCCCGGACGTGAACGGGAACACGCTCGCCGGCCTCTTCCGGGCTGAGGGCATGAACTTCAGCCACGGAAGTGATGGTCCGGTCCACATCGGCGGGATGGGGCTGAGGATTCGCCTGTAGCAGTCTGGCGTCGGTGATTTTGAGCTCGCCACGGTCGAGTTCGGCAAAGCCGGACACATCGACCACCTGTCCGATTGGCAACAGGGCGCCGGAGGCCTGACTGATGTGGATAGAGCCGGTTCCATCGACGAATCGCGGTTCCTCGCGAACGCCGTCCGACAGAATAGTGCCATGGAGGTGGAGCATGCGCTCGGCCAGCGAATTGCCAGGCAGCGAGGCCAAACCGCGAATGGTCTGAACAGGGATGCTTTGAAGAGCCGGTGTGAGGACCTCGACGTCCGTGCTCCGCGGAACCCAAACCTGCACACGAGCCGTGCGGCCGTAAACATCACGGCTTAGATTGGCCACGGCACGTACCCGGATGCGGGCGCCGATTGCGCCGTTGAGATCTGGCAGATCAATTGCTGGGAGGTAGGCATCGAACACTGTTGCTCCCGAGCCCACTCTGATGACACCGTCACCCGAGCGGTTCTGGCGCGAGGAGCGAAGTGCGCCTTCCACGGCGATATAGCGGAAGCCCGTGCGGCCGGTGGTGAGGTCCGCAACCTGGATGGGGAGTGCGCGGGGTTCGCGGACACCTTCCAAGAGTTGGACTTCACTGGCGACAATCGTGGGCGCGGAACCGCCTTCGGTCACCTCACCCATCACCTCCACCAGGTTGCCCGGCCTGGGGTCAAGGTGAAGGAAGGGGAGGGTCACGCGGGCGGCGCCGGTGCCGTCTTCCAGGAACATCAGGTTGGTGGTGGGATCGGAAAGAGTGACCCAGCCCTTCAGGTGCACCGGCACGCGGTGGTCCGCGACCTGAAAGGGCAAGGCCGCGACCTGCCCGATGCGTTCGAGCGGGGCGGCGTGGCGGCCGGTGCAGGAGGCGGCGGCGAGCATGGCAACCGCGACAAGACCGGCGCGGAAGCGCTTTGTTCGTTCCGACATGAACCGATCCGTCACTCATGCCAGTTATCGGCGGCATTGGTTGGCGACTTTAGGTAGCGGGGGCGAGAGCAACCGGCGCAAGTCCGAGCTTTCCGCAATTGGCCGCAGGGTCCTTGGGGCGCGCGGCCGATTGTCAGCGCTCACCACGGGCGCCGGTTCCGCTGTAGATTAAGACTATGGGTATGCGAGCGGCTGGGATGCTGGCCGCGCTGGGCTGGGTTTCGGGTTGGTGCGCACCGGCGCCGCAGGCCTGGGTTCCGATGCGCTGGCCGTGGCAGGACGCGCGGTCGCTGGACCTGCTGGCCGGCACGCCTATCAATTGCCTTCTTCTCGAAGCCTATTCACCGGAGCTGGTGTCAGCCGCCGAGAAGCGCGGCCTGATAACGCTGGCACGGATGGCGACGGGCGGCGATACGGTGGCGGCGGCGCGCGCGGCGCTGGCACGCGGCGTGAGCGGAATCGTGCTGGAGGGCTCGTTCGCGGAAGGAACCGCGGCCGCGGTGCGGGCGGAGGCGGGCTCGCGGCCGGTGGTCGAGATCACCGCGCGCAACCGCCTGGCGCTGGGTTCGGCGGCGCCGGTGCTGGGCACGTGGCAAGGGGTTTGGCCGGGCATTCCTTCGCAGGATCACGGCAGCAGCAGAATGGCGGGTCCGAGCGGCTCGGCCTGGATCGACACCAACAGCGGCTTCCTCCGCGCGGTGCGGGCGTGGGGCGACGCCGCAGTGTGGCTCGCCACCACGCCACCGGCGGGCGAGGTGGTCACAACCGTCCGGTACCTGCAGGCGATCGCCGACGCCGCCATTTCGGGCGGGCGGTGGGTGGTGGCGTTGGACGGCGGCTTCGCGGCGCGGCTGGCCGCCGGGGACGAAAGCGCGCGGGCGAGCTGGCGGCGGATGGGCGCCCTGCTCGACTATTTCGAGCGGCATCCGGAATGGCGCGACATGCGCGAAGCGGGCAAGCTGGCGCTGGTGCAGGACCCGGCCAAAGGCGGCCTGCTCTCGGGCGGCATCCTCGACATGATCGCGGTCAAGCACACGCCGGTAACGCCGGTGCCGCCGCAGCGGCTGACGCCGGAATCGCTGGCCGGCACTGCCGTCGCGGTGGATGTGGATGCCGGCGCGCTGACGGCCCCCGAAGAAGCGGTGCTGCGCGACTTCGCACGCTCCGGCGGCACGGTGCTGACCAGCCCCGCCGGATTTAGAGACGAGCGGCCGCCGGGCGACAGCATCACCCTCAGCAAGGCCGAGTTGGACCGCTTCAACGATATCTGGCGCGACGTGAATTCGCTGGTGGGCCGGCAGAACCTGGGCGTCCGGCTGTTCAACGTGTCCACCATGTTGTCGAACGTGCTGGCTTCGGCGGATGGCAAGACGGAGATCGTGCACCTGGTGAACTACTCCGATTACCCGGTCGAAAACGTAACCGTGCAATTCCTGGGCGGCTACCGCCGCGCCACGCTGCTGACCCCCGACGGCGCGGAGAAAACTCTGGAAGTCTACGCGGCCGAGGAAGGCTCCGGCGTGGACATCGACAAGGTGGCTGTGTGCGCCACTCTGAGACTGGAGTTATAACTCATGATCACACGCAGAGAGTGGATCGCCATGTTAGGTGCGGCGGGAGCGGCGCCGCTGGTGCGGAGCGCGGCCGCGGCTGTGGCTCCGGCATCGCCGGTGGCGATCGCCCGCTGCGCTTCTTACGACGAGGACGTGACCACCCGGCTGGCCGCCATGTTCGACCAGTTGGGCGGCCTGGAGCGGCTGGTGCGCGCGAAGACGGTGACCCTCAAAGTCAACATGACGGGCAGCCCTGGGATGCGCGTGCGCGGCAAAGCTCCCGCGCTGACGCATTACACGCACCCGAAAGTGCTGGGCGCGACGGCTTACCTGATGGGCCGAGCGGGTGCGCGGCGCATCCGGTTCGTCGAAAGCGCCTGGGCTTCGGCAGGGCCGCTGGAAGAAACGATGCTCGACGCGGGGTGGAACGTGCGCCAGTTGGCCGCCGCGGCGCCGGTGGTCGAATTCGAAAATATCAACGCGTTGGGCAAGCACAAGCGGTACGCGCGCTTCCCCGTTCCGGGCAGCGCCTATATGTACCCCGCCTACGATTTGAACCAGGCATTGGAAGAGACCGACGTCTTCGTCAGCGTGGCCAAGCTGAAGAACCACGCGACGTGCGGCGTCACGCTCTCGCTCAAGAACTGTTTCGGCAACCTGCCGGCCTCTATCTACGGCGACGACGCGGGCCGCGACGAACCCAACGAAAAGCCCACCGGCGGGCGCGATCTGGTGGGTCACGAGGGCACGCGGCAGCCACCGAAATCGGCGCCGCAGGAACTTCATTTCGGCTTGAGCCACGACCCCGGTTACCGGGTACCGCGCATCGTGGCGGATCTGGCCCGAGCGCGTCCCATCGACCTGGCGGTGATCGACGGGGTGGAGAGCGTCGCCGGCGGCGAAGGGCCATGGATCGGCGATCTCAGACTCGTCCAGCCGGGAGTCTTAATTGCCGGGCTGAATCCGGTTTCGACCGATGCCGTTGCCGCCGCCGTGATGGGCTACAACCCGCGCTCGACGCGCGGCGCCGCGCCCTTCCGCGCCTGCGACAACATGCTGCTGCTGGCCGAAGCCCACGGCGCGGGCTCCGCCGACCTGGCCCGCATCGATGTGCGCGGTCTCGCGATGGAACAGGCGCTGTACCGGTACGAGAGTTAGTCTAGCCGATAGCGGGCTCCGCACGCCGCCATCATGCGAACGTGTGTTTCGGCGGGAATCGGTTTAGAATCGAAGGAGCGGCAAATGTCGGGGCGTAGCGCAGCCTGGTAGCGCACCTGCCTTGGGCGCATCCTGACCCATTTCAACGGTTCCTTCAGTTCTCCACACTTCTAATGATTTCAATAAGTTGGGGAATCTGCTTTTCGCTCAAAGCTAACCCCAGCAGTTCCAACGCAAAGAGTTTTGACACGGTACGAACGGCAGAACGTCGATGTTCGGTGTTTTCACCGGCCTCTCGGTCGTCGAGTTCTCTGAGATCGGCGAGCATGGTCTCCGGCCAGCCGCGTAGTACATATATATCCGTCTATGCGTATCGTGGGCGTACCGTAGATTGGGCATTCTTGAGTCGATTTCCTCTTGGAGGACGGCCGGATGTAAAACCTTCAAGGCAGGTTTGCCTGTCTGAGCGTTCGACGCACGGCACGAAAAACCTCCTCAAACCGCGGCAAATGGGTCATCTGGTAGGCCAGACGAGCCGACCAAAGAGCTTTCAGACGGGTCTCCTTCTGGAGAATCGCGTTTTCGATGTTCTGGCAATCCCGGTCGCGAAACTCCAGTTTTCGGCAGATTGCGTCGCTCAAATGATCCAGCGCGATCCCTTCATTGGATGTCAAATGCCAGAGGTCATAGAGATCTCGCGGTTCATTCCGGGCTCGATCCATCAAGGCGATCACTTTCTCGGTTACGACCTCTTCGAGTGAATAGACGCGGACCAATCGGTTCTCGGGAACATCGGTGAACTCGGCATAGCCGCGGTGAACGGCCCGATCCTCGAGTGGAAACATCAAACGCTCGCGGACGGTGATGTCCACTTTGACGCCGTTACCGGCAGGCAGCGGGCCAACGTACGTGAGATAAAACGTGTGACTGTTGGTGTGTTGCTGGCGGTCCTGACGGTCAAATGCGAACCAGATTCCGGAGCCTTCACGCACTCCTCGGTAAACGGCGTCCAGCCGACGGAGGATTTCCTCGAAAGGTATCTCTTCGAGCAGTGTGAAATCGAGATCTTCCGAGAACCGGTAGTCATCGAAATAGCAACGCTTCAGGGCCGTTCCGCCCTTGAATCCCAGAGCAGGCTTGAGGTCCGACTGCGAAAGCACCGCCAGAAACCATGCCAGACAGTAGTCGCGTTCGAGCACATCCTCGCGGATGCGGCGCCCGCCGCCGGCTGCCAGGCGGTTCGACAGCAGCGAGATGTTTCGCTGTGGAATCACTTCAGGTCGTGCGGACTCCTTCGAGTTCTTCTGGAGAGATGTTGAGCTGCAGGCGCCAGCGTGCGACGTGCGGCCCTTCCCGCGGGAGGACTGGATCGAGTGGAAGATAAGTTAACGTGAGAACTCGCCGTAATCTTGCCAACTCCACTTCGGGCGCGATGCCATATAATTCAAGCAGGTATCCAAGGCGGCGTGTGACTGCTCCGACGCCCAAACGCAGTGCGTAATCAACGAGCTTGCTTGGTTGCATATCCTGCCGACGCATCCATAGAGCTTTCGCCACTTCTGTTACGCCGCCGCAATATTCCGGCTGTCGGAGTCCGTCGATCACTGTCCTTTCGAGATCGCTGATTTCCACAGATTCCTGCTTGGTCACCCAGTGTTTGGTCGTGCCGAAGAAATAGTTTGGCTTGATGAGAACGAACCGGAATTCCGTCCCTTCCAGGGTGCGGTTCGGAATGCGTTTTGTGCTCGATGTGAAGATCACGAACTGCGGCTGGGTGACCATGCGGTGGATTTCCATCGCGGAAGCGTGCGAGATGAAATTGGGTGTGTCGCCAGCGAGGCGCCGTGCGACCAGGTACGGGTTCCCCGAGTAGTCAGTAGCGCTTCCCAATTCTGGCGGAACCAGGACAAAAACACCACGCTTCAAGTGCGAGACCAGCCCGCGCTGGGCGGCTTTGTGTAGGAGGCTGCTGGCCAGTGCTGGCCGCAGTCCTGTGATCTCGACGGCATCCGCCAAAGTGAAGGTGGTTTGTGCGCGATCATAGAGGGCGCTTAGAAGCGACGCCATCTGATTGCCGACGGTTTTCCGAGGCTTCTCTTTTGTGTTCAATAGATTGCCTGGCAAGCGATCTTCCAAGCATAAAGCATAACTTTGATTTTGTTCTGCGTCAAGTAGTTTGCCTACCGGGCGAATTATTATACACAAACCATAAAAACGGCTGGTCACGGAACGGCGTTTGGGGGAATAGGCCCTTCGGTCGGCCCCGGGAAAACTAGCCGCGAGACTAGGCACACTCTTCGGCTGGCACGTGACCTCGGGACGATTTCTGGCGCACAATCGGCCACGGATGAGAGTGTCCGCAGGCCGAGCTTGGTTGAACCCTCGAGTGTTTGGCGGCTGACCACCAGTCAGTCAACTTAGGCCGAATTCTTGGCAATCCAGACCCCCTTATTCGTGATCATTGATCTGGTTCCCCTGCCTTAAGCGAGCTGCCGAAGCACCTATTGCAGAGAAACCCGGTCCAACGAAGAAGGGCTCGGCGCCAAGGAAGCCACACGAAAAAGAGCTGCCAAGAAAGCTGCAACACCGGCCGCCGCTTAGGAGCCAACGGCTCCGCGGAAAACCTTCGATCCCCTCTGTGGGATCTAGGTAGCTGGCGTCTGCCCGGTGGATCCTTTGCCGTTGGCCATCTTTGTTCCCAAGAAGCTGCCCAGAATCGGATCGCGCGACAAGCGCTCGGCCCGTCGCCTGTGGGCTTCCTCCCCACCCAATTCGGCAACCTCGCACAGAAGGCGCGCTTGAATCTCCGCCTTCATCTCGACACAGTCGAATTCCTTCCCGGGTTTCACGGCGTCACCACCTCTCGCGGCGAATAGATCCTTGGGCTCCGGTAGCCGCGCAGGCTATTCGCTCCTTCGTACCCTCCTATTCTCTCAAAATGGACGATGTGCTTGAAGTTCCAGCTCATCACCAGGTCCACACCGGAAACCGCGCTTCTCGATTTATGTCCGAAGCAACTGGCTTCCGAGGTTGAGCGGGCCTGGCGACGCACAACGAGCACATACGACACGGTACTTGCAGAGGGGAATCGAGGTCACTCCATTAATCGCTCGGCAGCGCCGGCAACCCGCTCGACACTCCCAATGAACGTTGTGCCTTGCCCGACCAGCCTGCCATTCACTCAGCAGGTCGGGCGTTCTGCATCCTCCATCGAGAGGGCCAACTTCGACTTTGCCCTCAATGCAATACGTGCTATCTGATGACCGCCCGCCGCTAGTGACGGCGTCGCCGTGAAGAATCGGGCGAATTGTTCGGCGCGCTGGTTTCCTATGTTATGTGTTCTTAGGCCGCTGGCGCCAAATCGAGGTTTTGGCACAGGTACCCCTAAAATCGCCAGCTGTGCCAAAACTGTGTCAGAATTCTGCGGAGGAGGATTGCGGCAAGTATTTGAAAACATGGAGCCACCCGCCGGGGTTGAACCGGCGACCTGCTGATTACGAAGACCCCCAGTGCGCGTCCGAACTCGGGCTTGTCCCGCGACGCCCATAACGAGCCCCGCGCTGGCGGCGGCGCATGCGGTAGCGGGGAACCAGGCTTCTGAAATAGCATGTTTAACAGGGAGTTGAGGAGCTTCCAAACTTGGACACCATGGGCGACCCGCTGC